>Ga0209700_100013_pt1 | contig 341906 bp, 319 predicted proteins | sample SiratroredBW_FD_187528 | JGI IMG/M metagenome (GOLD analysis project Ga0209700, IMG submission 187528) | Root nodule microbial communities of legume samples collected from California, USA - Siratro red BW (SPAdes) (version 2) | ecosystem: Host-associated > Plants > Roots > Nodule | place: USA... | reverse complement strand
CCTGCGTGGTGGGGCGCCACGCCGCCGATGCCGGCTGCTGCCCGGCCTTATCCACCCAGCGCCGCAGCACCGAGTCGCGCAGCCCGAGTTCCTTGCCTACCGACGTGATCGAGCGACCGCTCGACAGAATTGGACCCGCTCCGCGAACTCCCATACGGGCCGGCGGCACACAACGGCCGCATCAGAGGCCGGACACATGTCAGCACCCGACCGCGCTCCTTGCTCATTCCAAAGATTCTTCTTGCATCACTGGGGGCGTCCACACATGTCCATAAGGCTGTTACACAGCACTCGGCTTAACCCAACAAGACGGCCCTCACCGGAGGGAGACTTCTGGACGGCGTTCCTGCGCAAGCTCGGCCGCCGCGCCTACCCGGCGTCAAGCTGGTCGTCTCCGACGCCCACGAGGGCATCAAGGCGACCGTCAGCTAGGTGCTCAACGCCGACTGGCAGCGCTGCCGATGCGGTTGACGGTGGCCGGCCAGTGACACCGCGACCTCGGCCGCGATCTGCTTGCCGGTGTGACGCTGGCGGCGCAAGACCTCGACAGCCGTGCATGTGGCAGGCGGAGTTCGGCTCGGCGATGAATGGGGCCTTGAGGAGCGATCGCGTAATCCCTCCACACCTTCGGCGCGGAACCGCTTGACCCATTTGGCGACGGTCTTCGGCGTCGTGTTGAACAGGTCAGCCGCGGCGGCTTGGCTCAGCCCACCTTCCACCACGCTTCGGACCATCGCGTCTCGACCTTTGGGCGCTAAAGGCGCATTCTTGTGGACGTTCATCTGGTCTCTCCTTGGAACACTGAAGCTTCGCAACCTCAGCTTCCTCGGCTCAGACCAGATGGACGACCTCCCGAGAGTCCACACACTAGGCTCCGCCGACTTTGATCTGGACAAGATTGCACAGAAGCTCAAGGATTATTGGCCTTCCAAGACGCCTGCTGGCTCCAGCAACGGAACCGCGAGCTCGCGATCGAGCCCGAGTTCTTTCGCCTTCGCAGCTGGATTGGAAAGGCGCTCTGTCGAGTAGGTCGAAGGTCGACAGAGCGCCTTGTAGCGAGTTCTCAAGCGACGAAACGGCAACGAGAAGGGATTGCGCGTAACGGGGCCACACGTCGTTGCGACCGGGAGACGATCGCGCCATTTTCGTACCATGTATTGATATGAGCGGACGTAGTCAGGTCCAAGAGACAATTGCGCCTTTGCATTATGAATAAGGGGCATATCCAGCCCATAACATGTCTTTCCCTTGCGCTCGGCTTCCAGAGCAAGATCCGTAGCATATAGATGAAATTCCGGTAACAAAGGATCGAAGGATACGCCCGCTTCGCGCCGCACAACGAATGCTAGTTCATCGAAACTTTCGATTCGAACTGGTACCTTCAATGGCTTACCATAGAGGCCCGAGGTCTCTGGAAATAAGGGAACCAAAGAGGAATCGAAGGTGCGCCCCACTATCTCGCCTGCCGAGGTAATTCCGGCGCTTGAGGCCACGGCCCAATTGGGATCAAGGCGCGTCAGACGATCTACCTCCCATGCAAGTCGTTCAAACCAATTTTCCGGGAAGTAGACATCGCAGTGTGCAAAAATTAGAAATGCGGCCGTCGCCGTTTCCATTGCACGGGCATAGGCAGCCGCAGCGCTCGGCTGGTTCCACAGAATCGTCAGATCGACATAAGAGTTTGCTATGTATGGCGAGCGGCAAAGATCCCTTTGGAGAATGGGAATATCGCTGGTTCGTGCGCAGGTGTAAACGTGGAAGAGGGCAGCCATTGGAGCCTCGTTCTAATAATCCTTCGACGTGTCCTGTTTTCCGGCCAGGGTCCTCAGCCTTCGCTAATAGCCAAGCCGAAACAACAATTATCCAACTTCTCAAAAAATCGAAGTCCCGCTCAGGGAAAGCGTCGCGCAGCGATGAGGGTCATTTGATACATTGATGCTCACACACTGATCTGAGCGATCTCGTCGTTTTTCGCTTAACGCCTCCAAGCCATGGCATTACCACTGCATACATCGTTCCGACTCAATATCGTCGAGCCACATCGCTATCATCCACGAGGTGAACATATACGTGGCTAACTCCCGTACTGTTGCAGAGCCCTCGCCATCACCGATGGCGAGATCTATCCGCTCGGCAATTCTAGATCGGTCTGGCCGATGGTCGAAGAGCTCTTTAATGACTTTCATCATGAGATAAGAGCCTGGAGGTCCGCAGGATCTCGCGTCATCCATACCATGACCTTACGAAGAAGAAGGCTGTACTATGAAGTTGACAGTCGGAATTCATGGCAAGCCGCATCATCGAAACGACACGCCCTGGCTGTCATGGGCGCAGCCTTCCCGCTCCTTATAGGTACGATTCTCCATAGTGCTTTCAATGAGCGTCGCGATTCTGGCGGCACCCAGACTCAGGTTGTAACGGGTGAGAACCTTGTCCTTGGCCGTCAACCCCATCTGACCGCGAAGATCCGGCGACGACAAGAGCTCCATTATTCTGTTTCCCATTGCGTCGACATTAAAATCCGGCACTACGAAACCCGCGTCCGCTTCCACGAACTCCGGAGCCCCCCCTGCGTTCTCAAAACAAATGATTGGCTGTCCTTGCTGAGCCGCTTCCATCACCACGAGCGGAAATGGATCTTCCCTAGACGTTAGGATAAATATCTCGGATGCCTTCAAATATGATTCTGCATCCGATGTCGCGCCAACGAAGTGCACCACGTCGCGTAGCGCAGAATTCGCAATTCTACTTTTCATTGCATCGACTCTGTCGGACCTACCACCAACCCAAATGAAGTGAACCGCCGAGCTGCGGCATTCTCGAACAACTTTGTCAGCAACCTGCAGAAAAATGTCCGTGCCCTTTCGGAATTCGATTGAGCCGCAGGCGCATACCAACCTCGCATTTTCAGGGATCCCTAATTTCCGGCATACGGTCCTGTGGACGGTCTCGGAGTCAGTTGCGCTGTTAGTTGGTGGTACAAAGCCGTGGATTACCTTGATTCTATCCTCTGAAATTCCCTGATTAGCTACAAGGCTGCTCTTCACCGCGTGCGAAACAGCAATGTACACAGGCCCGCGTTCCTCCAGGCGAACAAAACTGTCGCTGCCTATTTGCGCGATTGCTCCAGCCAATTCGTGGACATGACATATTACCGGACAATCCACAAACGAGAGAAGATCAAGCATCCGCGCACTTGCAACGGAATTAACATACATCAAGTCGAATTTGTCCTTGAGATAATCTTCACGGAGACGCGCAAGGTGATTGGAATCATACCAGCGGTGGAGGTGCAAACGCCGCATGGCCTTGTACCAAAGAGCGTCACTCGGCTCGAACGAGTCAACCGTCCCTATTGCTGCAAACTCCGCCGTGAGCTCGCCCAGTCTTCCGGTCAGGATCCGTATATCAGCGTCTCGCTGCCGACGAAACCATCGCAGAAAATTCAGCAGTAATATCGGCGCTCCTGTTCGCGACGCCTCATGACTTAAAACCAAGAGTCTCCCGGCCAACCGCGAGTTCCCACGAGGCTTGCCGTCGGCCACGTGATCCGCGCTAAAATCACGTTCAGCAGTTTCCATGACCATGAGTTCTATTGTGCGCCGCATCGAGCCAGAGTAGGAGGAAATCGCACCAGTTCACCGGTAATGCGCCAGTGTGGATCAAACGCTTGCATGCAAATCTTGTGCGGCAAACCATTTCCCAGCACTGTAGCGTCAGCCGACACGTCGCGCACCACACCCTCGGGCGAATGACAGCGCCCCAAAAGCCTCGCACCTTTAATCCTGGCCCGCAATTCATTTTCATTTAAATTCCGACTTATTTATATTACATTACCAATTCGAGGACAACAGATTAAATGCACGAAATGAGGCGGCGCTCCAGTCAAGGAATGGTTGGCCCTCTGAGGGATGACAAGTGACGTCGCTTATCGGGCCACTAGTAACAATAGCGATTCCAACGTTCAACAGAGCAGCCTGGCTGAAGGATTGCATCAGCTGCGCCCTCGCCCAATCCTACCGACATTTTGAAATTGTCGTGTCGGACAATGCGTCAACGGATGCAACGGCGGACGTTTTGAGTGAGATCCGCGATCGGAGAGTTCGTACGCTAACCCAAAGAACCAATATAGGTCAGATTCCGAATTGGAATGCGTGCTTGGCGGAAGCAAAGGGCGACTACGTCGTGTTTGTTTCGGATGACGACAGGATCGCGCCGTCACTGTTGGAACAATGTGTCACGCTTGCAAAGCGCGAACCGCAGGTTGAGGTCGTCGCCGCGCTGAGCAATGTATATTTCTGCGGAGAAGACCGAATTTGGCATGCTCCACAAAGCCGAAAACTTGCAACAGGGATTTGGGATGGTGCGGATATCCTTAAAGAGTACTTTGAGGAAAGGATATCGACGCCCATGTGCAGCATCATGATTAGAACGGAAGGACTGCGTGCCCAAGGTGGATTCCCCCTGGATTTTCCGTTTGCGGGTGACACGATAGCATGGGTTTCCCTCCTGTTGAGCAGCAGGGCCGGACTGGTCAACGAATCCTGCGGAACGGTGTGTGTTCACACCGCGAACGAAACCTCCAAATTGGAGCTGGAGACCCGTCTAAACTGCTTGAGAAAGCTGGTCGATTTTGTGTCGAACGAGACTGACCAGTCCATTGCAAATGTACAAAAGCGGCGCGCGCTTCAGTCGGCGGCAAAGCGTTATTTTGCCCGTTACGCTGTGCAAGTCATCGCATCGTACCGAAAGGCGGGGATCCGCCTTGTCAAACTGGCTCCGGCAATTTGGCAATTGCGCAGCTATCTTCGCTGCATCCAACTGGACGACGTAGCACGGCTCACCCGGCCACTTGCAGTTATTATCTTGCCCGCTCCGGTAACGCGCTGGATACGCGGCATCAGGCCGACGCGGTCGAACAACGATTAAACGGGGTCCTTCACTTTGCTTGGGTAGAATGTAGGCGATGCAGTCTGCGTCTGTGGATCTCCCGAAACTCGTTCGAGCCACACTTCACGCCACCAGGAATAGATGCTCCTCGGGCAAAACATTCGATTATGGCTGTAGCACGATTGGCAGCAGACACCTTCCAATATGATTGCCGGGGTCTTCATTTTCCTCATCTTCCCGGTCTGCTCATCGATGAAATTTGTCACCCGCGTCTTTACGCGGTAGGTGCCTCCGCAGTAAGGCACCAGTTCTGCGTCAAAGCCCATCCCGCGGTTGTGATTTGTCTCGTCCAGTGAAGCAAGGATTTCCTCGTAGCGCTTCACGCGGACCAATTCGCCGGGCTGCAAGTTTAGGTCACACGTGGGAGTCGGTTGTCCAGCTGGAATATGTCCTCTCTTTCGCGGGAACGGAACGCCGCCTCGTATGGCTTGGAAACGATCGTAAAGCCAACGACCGGGACGCCCAAGTCTGCCACGGCAAGCCAGAGAACCGTAGTAGTAGCTGACGTAGATAAAGCCGCTCAATATGCGGCCTGCAGTAGCGTTACCGGACATGTAATCCTCAACGTACTGTCTGACGTCCCACCACGGCAGCGGCGTGGTGTAGTCGAGCAACTGGGTCGCTTGGCAAAGGTATCTTGTTTCGCCGTCAACATCGCGGACATGAGTTGCCTTTAAAATACCCTCTTCTGTACAATCGACTGCGCCACGACGCCCGCCCGCGGGATACGACGAGAATTTTTCCGCATTCGAGGTTTCTGTGACCGGCTTGAGCCATGCCTCTTTCCAAAAGATCAAGCAGGACGCCTGACAGTTGCCGTAAGCTTTGCCGTCACAACGCAGATCCAAATGGACTCCGCCCGATAGGCGACGTCCGACGAATTTTCCCGTAACAGTATCGCAGGTCTTATGCGCTCGCTTGTAGACCTTGAAGCGCTGTCCACAGTACTTGAACATCTGCGGCATGAATGGAAGCCCATCCAACCGACCAGACTTATCTAGCGAACTGAGGATCTCATCCTTCGTTCTTATCTCTACCCAATCGCCCGGTTGCATGCTCATGCTCGTCTGGCTCCCTTAACAACCATACCCATTTCAACCCAATGAAGCCGTTCCCTCAGGCAGTGAAGACTTCCTCAGCGCAGCAAGAAGACCGAAATAGAACGCTCCTTGCCCCATTACCAAAAAGAGCATCAAGCAATATATGCTGAGCATTACACTACCTTCGATGAGCACTCTCATCAGCGGCAGACCCCAGCCTTCGATTTGGACCTGAACGACGTACGCGATCAGCGCGGCCACAACGCCCGAAAGAAGTGGACGGCTTATCGCCAACAGCAGAGCCGATAGCGAAATCGCCGTTCCGTTCAGACACCAAGCAAGATGCGGGATCACCCACAGCGTCATCGCAGCCGAATAGGCTACTGCAACGCCCTTGGGGCCATAAGGCAGGCCGACAAAGTAGGCCGAGATCACCAGCGGAGCGATCACAAGTGCAATCGCCAAGCTCCGCCCTTGGAGCCCAACAGACAAGAGGAGCCACGAAAGCGGGTTGATCATCCCGAATATCAAGACCGTCGGAGCCAGCAAGCGGAAGATGACTGCCGCCTCCAGCCATTTCGGCCCAAGAAGGACCAGGACGATATCTTCGCTAAACAAGCCGCAGAAAATAGTCGGAGGAATGGTCAGCGAAACGATCAGTGAATAGCCCTTCAGAAAATAGTTCCTCAAGCGGAAAGAATCATGCTGGAGGCGCGACAACGCCGAGAACGCAACACCACCAACCGCACCATTGAGATTGTCTGTTGGGATGGTGATGAGTTGATATGCGCGGCCATAGATCCCGAGAGCGTCGGCGCCCCAGAACCGGCCAAGAAGAACCTTTTCGAGATTGTACGCGACATAGACGACGAGCCCATTCAGGGTAATGGTCCCGCCAAACCGCAGCATCGGAAGAGTAGCCCTTCCCCAACGTGGCGCACCTGGGATCCAAGCCGTCGCCATCCACATGCAAGCTGTGTTGATCGCCGGCGAGATGATCGCGCCCGCGACCAGCGCCCAGTAGCCGAAGCCGGCGAAAGCCATGCCAATGGCAACCACCATGCCTCCCACTTGGGAGAGACATTCAACAATTGTCAGCGTGACGTAGCGCAACTCGCGCTGAAGCAGCGCGGAGTGCTGCACACCCGCAGCGTTGAGGACAAACCCCGTGCCAATGGCAACAGTGACCCAGAAGAGTCGCGGTTCGTGATAAAAGCTGACCAGAGCCGGCGCACTCGCTGCGCAGAGGGCGGCGAGCAGCAACCCGATCCCCATGTTGATCCAAAATAAGGTCGATATCTGTTCATCGGTGATCGTTGCCTGCTGGACAGTCGCCGACGAAAGGCCTGCGGTGGTGAATAATCCATAGATGCCTGTAACGACGGTTGCCATCGCGACTAACCCAAACTCCCCGGGGTCGAGCAGGCGCGCTAAGATCGCCACAGAAATGATTCGAAGAGCGAAACTCACGGTTTGGCCGCAGACCTTTGCAAGGCCGCCACGGACAGCCTTTGCCTTTACGTCGTCCATTTATCGTTCCTCCGGCCTCGCAATCACTTTGCCTCTTCAGACCAGAGTCAACTTGCGCGCACAAAAGGCTTCAGCGTACCTCTCCGGTGCGCGGCATTCCATTCCCCGCAACCGTGCCATTCCCGAGAACGTCTCGGCATCAAACCACTGCTTCGACCTTTGGCTGCCAAAATGAGACAATAACAGAGCGATCTTTCGCCGCAGCGTCTTCTCCGAAATCGGGACGTAAAGATTGGGCCGCCCCATATCCCCGTCCCACTTCGGGATCTCATATTCAAGGATGACATGGTCGCGGAAGGTGTTCCATGCCAACCGGCTGAGTTCGCGATGATCTTGATGCGCATCATCGCCTCGATGCGTAAAGATCAAGTCCGGCTGGACGCGTCCCTTCAAGTCTTCGAACCACGACTTGATAAGCTGGCCTTGTTCGGGAAAGAACCCGTCGGAAAACTTCATGACCTCAATTCGTGCGGTGGAGGCCCCGGAGAGGAACTCGGCGGCGGAAGCCCTGGCCTCGCGCTCGCGGCTCTCGGCGCCGCTGAGCACGCACCAGTGCACGTCCAGCGGCCCCCCCCTTTCAATCAGGCCAAGCAAGGTTCCGCCGACGCCGATTTCGATATCGTCGGCATGGGCGCCCAGGCACAGCACCGACAAACGCTCGCCGGGCGGAACGAGCTGCAATCCCTTCATGGTGCTACCGCGGCCCGAGCTCCGCCATCGAGCCGCCAAGGCATTTGCCCGCGCTCGGTCATCTCTTCGAGCACTTGCCGATCCCTCAGCGTATCCATGGCGCGCCAAAAGCCCTCATGTCTGAAGGCCATCAGTTGTCCGCATTCGATCAGCCGTTCGAAAGGCTCAACCACGAGCTCTTCACCCTCCCGGATGAAATCGAAAATCGCACTACGAAAAATAAAATATCCTCCGTTGATCCAAACGTCGGATTCCTGGCTGGCCCGCATCCGCCGCACGGCGCCTTCCTCGTCAAATTCAGCAAGATGAAAACTGACCGGTGGGTGGATGGCGATAAAGGCGGCGATCTTGCCGCTCTTCCTGAAGCGGTCGATCATATCGGGCAAGTAGGCATCGGTCAGACCGTCGCTGTAATTCGCCAGGAAAATCTCTTCGTTCTCCACGAGATGACGAACTGCCATCAAACGCTGCCCGATATTGCGCCAGATCCCCGTGTCCATCAGCGATACCCGCCAATCCGGCGGACGCTCGCCCAATATCTCGACCTTCTTCCCGAAATTCGACACCGTGCAGTCGCTGTTTGCGGTCTGCCTGTAGTTCAGGAAGTAGTCCTTGACCACATTTGCCTTGTATCCAAGGCAAAGGATGAAATCCTGATGCCCGTACTGGCTATAGTACTGCATGACGTGCCACAGGATCGGCTGATGACCGATCGGCACCATCGGCTTTGGAATGCTATCGGAGTATTCGCGGATGCGAGTGCCGAGCCCCCCGCAGAACAGCACGACCTTCATATTGCGAACTCCCGTGGCTCGACCACCTGCACATCGGGTATCGGCACAACCATCTTGCACCCCCACGAGGTAACGTGCCGCATCTGCTCGACGATCTCGTGCTTCAGATTCCATGGCAAGATCAGCAAATAGTCTGGCCGCAGTTCATCGATCGCCGATACTGGGTGAATTGGAATGTGCATCCCCGGCGTGTATCGCCCATGCTTGTACGGATTGCGATCAACGGTGAAATCGAGGAAATCGGTACCGATGCCGCAGTAGTTCAGTAGCGTATTGCCCTTACCTGGCGCTCCATACCCGCATATTTTTGCGCCCTTCTTCTTGCATCCGATCAAGAAGGACAAGAGCTGACGTTTTGTGCGATGAACAGTCCGAGCGAATCGCGCATAGCTTTCGATGTCCTCGAACCCGATCTCCCGTTCATGTCTCAGAAGCGCATCCACACGCGCAGAGCGCTCGTGCGTCGCATCTGAACGGCACAGATAAACCCGCAACGATCCGCCGTGCGTGCCGAGTTGCTCAACGTCGAATATTCGCAGGCCGTGCCGTTGCGCGAGGCGATCAATCGTGAGGAGAGAAAAATACGAAAAGTGCTCGTGGTAGATGGTGTCGAACTGGTTCTCGGCAATGAGCCGCTCAAGGTGCGGGAATTCCAGTGTAATGGCGCCCTCCGGAGCCAAGAGATGGGCCATTCCGGCCGTAAAGTCGTTCAGGTCGGGGACTTGTGCTAGAACATTGTTTCCTATGATGAGATCAGCGCGCTGGCCCTGCGATGTGAGGTGACGAGCCAACGCTAGCCCGAAAAACTCGACCAAGGTCGGAACGTTCTTGTGGCGGGCTGCTTCGGCGACATTGGCCGCCGGCTCGATGCCAATAACGGGCACACCGAGCGGCAGGAAATGCTGAAGGAGATATCCGTCGTTGCTCGCGATTTCGAACACCTGGCTGGTTGGTCCGAGCCCGAACCGCGCCACGGCCATCTCGCAATACCGACGAGCGTGCTCCACCCATGAGGTCGAGTATGAGGAGAAATATGCATACTCGCTGAAGATGTTTGCTGGCTGCACATACTCGCGAAGCTGAACCAGGAAACATTCGTCGCAAACGAGCGCGTGGAGTGGGAAATAGGGCTCCATCTTGTCGAGCTCGCCGGCGGACAAGAAGCTTTCGCACAGCGGCGACATCCCCAGGTTTACGAAGGTCGTAGCCAAAGGTGCGCCACATAGGCGGCAACATCCATATGGCGCTGCGCCCCGGTGGCTCGTTCCGCCTTCCTTGAAAATGGCATGCATGGTGATAATCCGATTCGCGGTGACAAATCGCATAGGTCCAGCCAGGACTTGCCCGGCAAGCTGTTGCCGCACCCTGCCCGGGCCGATTTTTAATAATATATACCTACTTTAAATGAAATAAATAATCAACTATTATAATCAATATCAAAATCATCTAAATTATGCTCGTTTAACTGCAAACGTTTCCGCTTTATGCATCGCCCGGGTTGAACTGTATGGAACCGCGAAAGCGCAGCCTCGAAGGCCTGACATCGGTGGTGACTGGAGGAGGATCCGGAATCGGTGCCGCGATCGCCCTTGCGCTCGCGCGCGAGGGAGCTGGGCTCTATCTGGTCGGTCGCAGGTTGGAGCCGTTGGAGTCAGTCGCTTCAAAAGCGCGCGACATGGGCGTGAGAGCTGTCTGCCATCCTGCCGATCTCTCGCTCTCGAGCGGCCAACTGGAGGTAACGAAATTCCTCACGCACAACCTCGATCGCCTCGATTTTCTGATACACAGTGCCGCGCTGCACAATGCTGGTTTGGTCGAGGACGGCGGTCTCTCGGATTTTGACGAGCTCTACCATACCAATGTTCGCGCTCCCTTGGCCCTCACGCAGGCACTCCTGCCCATGTTGAAGGATCGGGAGGGACAGATCGTATTCATCAATTCGAGCAGCGGCGTTGCGGCCAAGCCGATGACCGCCCAGTATGACGCAACCAAGCATGCTCTCAGGGCGATCGCCGACAGCCTGCGCGGCGAAATCAATTCGTATGGCGTCCGGGTACTCAGCGTATATCCGGGGCGGACGGCAACTGACATGCAGGAACGGATCCACCGAATCGAGGACAAGACCTATCGACCCGAGCTTCTGTTGCAGCCGTCCGACGTTGCGTCTGTCGTCATGAACGCCCTGCTCCTGCCTCGCACGGCTGAGGTCACCGACATCCATATCCGCCCGATGACCAAGACCTGAGCGACGAGCTCCGCTATTCGCGCCACTATCGTGAAATTCCGGCAGTATATGAATAGAGAAAGCCAGTGCGATTCATTCCAACGACGCTCAAGGACGCCCACATTATTGAGCTCGAACCCGCGCGCGACGACCGTGGATTCTTTGCTCGTACCCTTTGCGTGGATGCCTTTGCCGAACGTGGGCTTGAGATTCAATATCCGCAGCACAGCATCTCGTACTCCGCCCGGAGAGGCACACTGCGTGGGCTTCACTTTCAGCGCGAGCCTCACTCCGAAGCAAAGCTGATACGCTGCACAAGGGGCGCAATTCTGGATGTCATTGTCGATATCAGGCGAAATTCCCCTAGCTTTCGCCGCTGGCAGAAGTTTGAGCTCTCATCAACAAACTGCCGTGAACTCTACGTCCCTAAAGGTTTCGCCCACGGATTTCAAACCCTCTGCGATGAGGTAGAGGTGAGCTATCTGATCTCCACGCGCTATGCGCCGGGATTTGCCGGTGGCATCCGCTACGACGATCCCGCGCTTGGAATTGAATGGCCGTTGCCGGTCACCGAAATCTCCGAGAGAGACCTGCGGTGGCCCTCTTTCTCCGAATAGCGATGGAAGCCGTGAACAACAATCGGCATACGCGAGCATGATCGGGACGGCCCCATCAACGGGGGCGCCGCAACGGCGGCTCCTGGTCTGCACCTCGAGACGGACGCGCATGACAGCGCCGGCGCTTCTCGTCGCTTGGACTCTTCTTTCGTTTGGCGCCGACGCGCTTGCGATCGATGTTGAGGGACGAAATGCGGATGCAGCCTCCGCGGCAATTGTCGCCAAGCCAGCTTTTCCGCTTAAGGTTGGTGCCAGCAATCGCTATCTCGTCGATCGGAACGACAGGCCATTCCTCATCGTCGGCGATTCACCCCAGAATATCATCGGCAAATTGTCGGAAGCGGAAGCCGCGGCGTACATAGCCAATCGTGCGGCGTATGGCATCAACGCGCTATGGATAAATCTGCTTTGCAACGAGGCGCTCGGGTGCAGCTCGGATGGCGCGACGCCCGACGGCATTGTTCCGTTCGTCGTAGCGAACGATCTCACAACACCGAATCCGGCCTTTTTTCAACGGGCCGAGAGCATCATCCGCCATGCCGAAGATCTCGGAATGGTGGTGATCCTCGATCCCATCGAAACTATAGGGTGGCTGCGCACCTTGCACGTCAATGGCGTCGCGAACGCTTACAGGTATGGCCGATACCTGGGAGAGCGCTATCGAGACGTCCCAAACATCGTCTGGATGCATGGCAACGACTTTCAATCGTGGCAAGACAGTGATGATGATGCGCTCGTGCGGGCTGTCGCACGGGGCATCCGGGATACCGACCCGAACCACCTCCAAACCGTGGAGCTGAATTTCCTAACGAGCGGGTCGCTGGATGATCCAAGCTGGCAATCGCTGGTGGATCTGAGTGCCGCATATACGTACTTCCCCACCTACGCGCAGGTATTAAGCGAATACAATCGCGCCAATCACAAGCCCGTTTTTCTGGCCGAAGCAAATTACGAGTTTGAGCACAATGCCGAGACGGATGGAGGAACAGCGAAGACCCTGCGAAAGCAGGAATATTGGACCATGCTAAGCGGGGCGACCGGTCAGCTTTATGGATCGCGCGCCTGGCGTTTCGACAAGGGTTGGGAGGCGGATTTGGACACGCGAGGAGTAGTAGAGCTGGGCTATATGAGCAAACTATTCGCTCATCGAAGGTGGTACGATCTCGTTCCCGACCAGACGCATACCGTCGCAACAAGCGGCTACGACGCGCTTTCTGAACATGTCGGGAGGCTTGCTGCTTATCTCGGCAGCTACCGAGTTCAGCCAGCGGTCCAAAGGCTCTTCTCCAGGTTCAAGCGGTACACGCATTTTGGATCGATAGCGACCAACACTTATGCCCCAACCGCGCGCACGGCGGACGGCTCGCTCGTGGTCAGCTATTTGCCGAAGAACCGCCCTATAACGATCGATATGTCAAAACTAGCTGCCCCTGCCACAGCCCGCTGGTACGATCCAACCAGCGCCACCTATCGTCCAGCCGCCAAGTCTCCTCTCGCAAACACAGGAGTTCGCGAATTTTCTCCGCCGGGGGTGAACAGCGCCGGCGACGATGACTGGGTTCTGGTGATCGAAACCAACCCTGAAAAAGACTAGCCGACCCATTTGGCGGGGCCGCGGCGCTCCGTCCTCCGCGGCGCCAAATTCAAGCGTCGAGACGCAGCACTTCCCGGAAGCGGCTGCGTATCGTACGGCGCAGGCGGTTTCGTTCGACCGGATTCAATCGCGAATAGGGCCGCTTGAACGTTCTGCCAAGATCCGCCCTACCGAGGGTACAATGACCTCAAAGATCGTGGTTGGATCGGGGCTCTCAAGTCCCATCGAGATGCAAATCCCCGCGTCGCAACACTCACATCCCCAAACATGCACGCCACAGACATTCCGGCGGGAGTCGCGATATTCGGATTTCCTCCCGGAGGATTCGCGCAGATTGCGAGACGACTTCCTGAATCGGCCGGATTGTGAGCTTTGTCGCCCCTGGGACCTGCATCAGTGCGGCCATCCTCACCACTTCAAGCCGCTCGACCTCGACATCGCGCGTATCACCGCCTGGCAAGAGCTACTCCGCGGACACCAACCAAGAAAGTCCCTCGACGCGCTCTTGCAAGACTCAAGTCGTGCTCGGCTTCTCATCGTCACACCGCGCCAGGAGGCCGTTTCGATGCAATAGCTGCGCTGTTTTTCGCACTAGCGCGAACGGCAAATCGGCACGTTCGGCGATGTCAAATAGCGAATTCCTCCCATCCGAAAGATTGAGGATCCAGAGCATGGCCATGTTGGCACCTGCAGCGTCCTTGTCGCCTCCGATGGCTCCATAAAGTCCGCGCCGCCCTAATTGGGGTTCGCATTTGGGGTTTGTGTTGCGATAGACTATGTCGTTTTCCAAGATATCGATCGTCTCGGCGATGATCCGATAGGACTTCGCCAGGTGATCTGGCGCGATCAAATCAAGATTGTCCGCCGAGGTGTGATACTGTGGAATCTGACCGAACTGACTGCGCTGAAAGAGGCCGACGGGCAAATTGAAGCCGGGCGAGCAGTATTGCCGCTCGTCATAGCCATATGGCGAGAAATCAAGGATCGTCGGCTTCAGGCCGCAATGCCGAAGAATGTGAGCAAGGACCCTGTCGATCTCGGCGTCTCCTCGCCTACTCTTCTTGTAGGTCGGACCACCGCCGTCACCGACCATCGAGACCACGAGCCCGTGCTTGATGTGCTTCACCTGGTCCTCGTTGCGAGCGAGCCACGTAATTGCACCGATGGTTCCTGGCGCGAACAGAAATCGATAGCTGTATCGGGTCCGTAGACCCGCCATGCATTTTGCAAGATGCGTCAGGAGCGCCACGCCCGAACAGTTGTCGTTCGCCAGCGACGGGTGGCAGATGTGGGCGGAAAGCAGGAACTCTTCGTCAGTTTCGCCCTTGTGCAAATATTCGCCATAGCTCAAGGAGCCGCTAGAAAGATCGGAGTCGATGACCACCTCGTACCGCCTGTCGCTGAGGCTCTCGAGCAATCGATGAGGCATGCAAAATGCCCAATTCTCGGCATAGTAGGAGGTTCGGTAGGGAGTGAGGTCCGGTTGGTCGGGCAGTGTGTAGACGTGCTGCTTGAGCTCCGCCAATGATATCCATCGATGGACCGGAATGCTGTAGCTCATGACGTGGAGGTTTGAATCGGCAAAATCCACGATCTTGCGGCCTCGCTGGTCCCGGATATAGGCCTCACGGACATTCCATTCCGGCGGGACAACCCAGTCGAACACCTCCGTTCCCGTGGGCACTTCGTGGATATCAAGATCGATGTGAGAGCGGATCGCCCGCAACGTTTTCCGTACCCCATCGCCGGTGATACTCCGGCAGATAGGGTATATCTTAGCGGCAAACGCAAATATCTGCTCGCCGGGGTTTCCCCTCACCAGCCTTTCGCCAACCGTCAGCTCACCATTCATGATGCCGCTTGAAGCCGCAGCTTGATATGGCGTAGATCGCCATCAAGAACTCCCTCCGCCAGCAGCTTCCGAATATGGCCGATGCGTTGATATCGCGGCCCTTCGAATTCCTCCAAAGTCAAGCTTGACGAGCGATAGACCCTGTAAAGCTGTTCGGCGCCCATTCGAGCGTCCCAGCGCGGCTGGAATCCTGGCAAGTTGCGGCGGATCTTTTCGAAGCTCACTCGGTAGGACCGCTCATCTGGACTCGCATCCTCCGCAAACTCCACCGTGGAATTCGGCACCACACTCGCGACGATCTCGGCTAGATCCCGAATTCGATAATTGTGAGCGGTCTGACCGACATTGAATGCCTCATTGAAAACAGATTCGGCAGGCGCCTCCAACGCGGCTATGAAAGCTCGAGAAATATCCTCGATGTGAACGATCGGCCGCCAGGGCGAGCCATCCGATTTCAGGTGAATTCTTCCTGTCGTAAACGCCCATGCAACAAGGTTATTCAGGACAATATCGAAGCGCAGCCGCGGTGAGACTCCGTACGCTGTCGCTGGCCTCAGATACACCGGGCAAAACCCGTCGCCGGCCAACGCCGAAATATCACGCTCGGAGGCTACCTTGGATTCTCCGTAGGCCGTCACAGGATTGAGCGCGGCGGTCTCATCGATCATTTCCTCGCCGGCTTTTCCATAGTTGCTGCAGGAAGAGGCGAACACGAAACGACGTACGCCGGCATGTTTCGCAATCTCGGCCATGCGAACGCTTGCGCGATGATTGATCTGGTCAGTCAGGTCAGGCCTCAGATTACCAAGCGGATCGTTGGAGAGCGCGGCTAGATGCAGCACAGCGTCGAAGCCGACGAGATCTGCAACCTCCGCGTCTCTGACGTCCTTCCAAATCGTCGGGACCTCGAGAATGCTACCGCCGGCAGCGTATGTACACCGGGAGTAGATGTCGCTGTCCATTCCAGCCACCTCGTGGCCGGCGCCGACCAGCATTGGCGTCAAGACCGTGCCGATGTAGCCAAGATGACCTGTTACAAGAACTCGCATTGCCATTCTCCATCGCACTCAATTTTATGAATGAAATCCTGCCCGGCTTCGGTGTTTCGGCTTGCGCCCGGTCAAGCGCCGGCCCTCCTATCGAGAAGACCGCCTCGAGCACGCAAAGTGCAGTGCCAGGATGGCTGCACGCACGGCTTCTTCGCGGGATGTCGTGGCACAGCAAGGGGACTCATGAAACCAGAGCCTGCCGTTGCCGCGCGGTCGCAAGTCCTTGTTCAGAGCGCCACCACTTCACAAACTCCGTCAGTCCGAGTTCGAGCGGCACCGTGGCTTGGAAGCCTAGCAGACGTTCCATTTTGCCTGTCGACGCCACGCGGCGCGGTACAGGACTGATCGAGTGCTCGGGTGCAATTTGCGGGAGCACGCCGTCATGGCCCATAACGGAAGCCAAGGCCGAAGCAAGCTGCATTAGGCTTGTTTCGATGCCGCTCCCCACGTTGAACACCTCGTCGCTGACCTTTGCCCTGGCAGCAAGGATGGTTGCGCGGGCTGCGTCACGGACATGCACTAAGTCCAAGGTCTGCTGGTCGTCCCCAACTATCACCGGCGGCGTTCCAGCCTCCACTTCTTCCATCCAGCGGATCAACATCTGGGCGTATCGACCGTGCACGTCCATTCGGCTGCCATACACGTCAAAATATCGCAATGCGATATAGTCGAGACCATGCATATCGTTATAAGCGCGGAGCAGGCCTTCAGTGCAGAGCTTCGCTGTTCCGAAGACGGTACGGTTTCCATATGGGTTCTGATGCTCCGTCGTCGGAAATTCCTCCGCCGCGCCGTACACCGAAGCGGAAGACGCGGCGATGAGCTTCTCGACGTCATACCTGACGCAAAGTTCAAGCAGGTCGAAGGTACCGTTCACCATGACCTCCATGGCAAGACGCGGTTCGGCCATGCAATGGGCGCTGCATGGTGCAGCGTGGTGAAAGATGATGTTGGCTCCTTTTACAAGCGCTTCGACCAACTTGGTGTCGCGCAAATCGCCGCGGACCAATCGCACGGGTCCTCGATTAAGCGACTTCCTAAGATTCTCCGGTCGGCCGGTCGTCATATTGTCGAGCGCGACGATCTCGACGCAACCTTCGTCGCACAACAAATCTACGATATGCGAACCGATGAATCCGGCGCCTCCGGTAACGAGAACGCGTTTGCCCTTGAGATCCATCCTGACCGCTCTCCTGGTTCTAGGCTAATCGGCCATATCGAGGCATTTTGTCCTGAAATGCCCAGTTGCTTTGGAATATTCGCGTCTCTTTTGTCGCGACCTTTCTCACTTCGGCGGCAACAATGCCCGGTTGCTCCGGCAACAGCTCGGGATAAATGGGAAGCGATAGAAACTCACGCGCAAGCCTCTCACTTACAGGCAGATCGCCGACGCGATATCCAAGTTCTACGTAGCTCGGTTGTAAGTGGATCGGAACGGGGTAATGAATGCCAACGCCGATCCCCGCGCGGCCCAGCATGGCAAGAGCCTGATCGCGATCCAGAAGCCTAAGGGCGTAGATATGATAGACGTGCCGGCTGTGGCTGGGTGGCCGCGGACGGGCAAGTGCCAAACCGGACAATTCCCGATCGTACTGTGCTGCGATCGATCGACGTGCCTCGGTCCAGGCTTCGATGTGCTCGATCTTTACGTTTAGTACTGCTGCCTGAACTTCGTCTATTCGATCATCGCATCTTGCGAAAACATGACTGCGGTCCTCCTGCGTTCGATCGAGGAGCAAGGACACGCGTCGCGCAAGTTCCGGCTGATCGGTAACAACTGCTCCGGCCTCGCCATGGGCCCCGAGATTCTTGTCGGGATAGAAGCTGAAGCAGCCGAAATCTCCGATCGAGCCGGCACGCCTGCTCTTGTACACAGCACCATGCGCCTGCGCAGCGTCCTCGATTACAAAGAGACCATGGCGGCGGGCAATTGACATGATTGGATCCATGTCCGCCATGAGCCCATGCAGATGGGCCGGCAGGATCGCCCTCGTCTTGTTCGTAATCGCAGCCTCGATCAGAGCAGGGTTCATCGTCCAGGTAACTGGATCAACGTCCACAAAGACAGGTGTTGCACCGCAGCTGATAATGGCGGCCGTCGCCGCAACGAAATTCATCGAGACCGTGATCACCTCATTGCCCGGCCCCACTCCAGCAGCCAGCAATGCGAGACGGAGCGCTGATGCGCCACTGTTAACGGCGCTGCAGCAAGCGACGTTGCAGTAATCCGCGAAGCGCTTCTCGAAAGCGCGCGCTTCACGTCTCCACGTGGACCGTTCGTCTCGAATGGCACGCGCGATCGCAGCGTCGATTTGCGATCCAACCGTCCGAGTTTGTGCTTTCAAGTCCAAGAAGGGTATCAAATCGGTTACCATGCTCGCTGTCGAACAACCCAAACCAATTTAATCGCATCATTTCATTTAGATCAAATCATAAATAACAAAAATAAAACCGCAATTAACGAAACGCCGACCGCGTATTTTCGAACGGCACACATACCGCGAAACCGGATTAAATAGTCCGATGCCAGCCATTGGAAACTCCCGTAGGGACCATTTGGACAGCGCAAAGTTTGCGCCCCCAATCTGCGGCCGGCTCGAACGGTAGACTGGCTTTATCGAATGAAATGCGAGACTTCGTTCAGATACTTGCCGTAGCCGCTTTTCTCCAAGGGCCCGGCGAGCGCGGCGACTTGATCGCGATCGATGAAGCCCTGTCTCAGGGCAATTTCCTCCAGACAGGCAACCTTCATCCCCTGTCGCTTTTCGAGCGTCTGCACGAACATCGCCGCATCGATCAGCGATTCCACCGTGCCTGTATCGAGCCAGGCGAACCCTCGCCCCATCCGCTCTACATGGAGCTTCTTGGCCGAAAGATAGCGCATCTGCAGATCCGTGATCTCGAGTTCGCCGCGCGACGACGGTTGGACGCGTCGTGCGTAGCGCACGACGTTGTTGTCGAAGAAATAGAGACCCGTGATCGCCCAGTTCGAGCTCGGCTGCTTCGGCTTCTCCTCAATTCGTAGCGGATGGTCGGCTTCATCAAATGTAACGACGCCATACCTCTCCGGATCCCGCACGTGATAGGCGAAGACCGTTGCACCTTCCTCACGCTCGGCAGCCCTTGCGAGCAATTCGCTCAAGCCGTCGCCGAAGAAGATGTTATCTCCAAGCACCATCGCAACGCGATCGCCGCCGATGAAGTCGGCGCCAATAATGAACGCATCCGCGAGACCGGCGGGTCGCGGCTGCTCCGCGTAACTTAGCCTAATTCCCCATTGACTGCCGTCCCCCAGCAAGTGCTCGAACTGACACCGGTCTGAAGGCGTGGTTATGATAAGAATCTCGCGCACGCCCGCCAGCATCAGCGTCGACAATGGATAGTAGATCATCGGCTTGTCATAGATCGGCAGTAGCTGTTTGCTGACCGCTCTCGTGATTGGATACAGTCGAGTTCCGCTGCCGCCAGCCAGCACAATTCCTTTCAGCATCGATTCCACCTTCCGCGAGTTGGTCGAGACAGGTTTCGAGAGAACAAGGCCATAACGGCAATCGAATGCCTAAGACGCGCTCGGCCTTGGATGAATCGAGGCGCGAATTCCGTGGCCTTCGCGCGGCGGTCCGGTACTGTTCGCTCGCAATCGCCTCAAGCTGAGGCACTCGGATTCCGCGATGAGCGAGCAAGGCGAAAATCGCTTGGGCAAACCCATGCCAAGTCGTCTCACCTTGTCCGGCAAGATGAAAGATGCCGGCCATGGTTCTACGATCGTGGGTTAGCAGCCGCCCCGAGAGCTGAAGGATCGCCGAAGCAAGGTCGAGCGCGGATGTTGGATTTCCGTATTGATCCTGAACGACTCTGACGCTCGTTTGCGCTTCACAGAGCCGCAGCATCGTCCGAACAAAGTTGTTGCCATGGGGACTATATAGCCATGAAGTGCGAATTACCGTTGCCAGGGGGTGAGCCGCCAGAACGGCCGCTTCGCCAGCCAGTTTCGACGCGCCGTACACATTCAATGGCGCAGGAACATCGTTTTCCTCGTAAGCATCCAGCTTTGTGCCGTCAAAGACATAGTCGGTTGAGATGTGGATGAACGGTATATTCATTTGCCATGCGAGATCGGCCAATGCGGCCGCTGCATCGCGATTAATGCTGAATGCCCTTGCGATCTCCGATTCTGCTAAGTCCACCGCCGTGTAAGCGGCAGCGTTGATGATTAGGGACGGTGCGAGCGGATCGATCGCTCGGCGGAGTTCCCCATGGGCCTCCAGATTGAATTCGCTGCGTCCGAGGGCGACCACGGGCATGCTGTGCAGCGCCGCGAGGTCACGAAGACACGTTGCCAACTGACCGTTGCGACCAGCAATCAAAATGGGCCTTTCCGTCATCTGCAGCCTCAATGTTGTGTAGCGAAGAGACCCAGACGCGAGCCGTCATAGACCCCGCTGCGGGCATGCTCCCACCAGGCACGGCTCCTGAGATACCATGCGACGGTTTCGGCCAGGCCCTGCTCAAACGTCCTTGTGGGCTGCCAGCCGAGCTCACGGCGGGCTTTCGATGCGTCAATCGCGTAGCGGACATCGTGTCCCGGACGATCCGGCACAAAGGTAATCATCGATCGTCTCGTTGCCGGGCCGGGATACAATCTGTCGACGACGTCGCAGATCTGGGTAACGACGTCGAGGTTGGAGCGTTCGCTATCGCCGCCGAAATTGTATTTCTCGCCGGGCTTGCCTTCCGACAGAAGCGTGATCAACCCTGCCGCATGATCTTCAACATGCAGCCAGTCGCGTACGTTTCGGCCGTTGCCGTACACCGGCAGCGGCTTGCGCTCGATCGCATTAAGAATCATCAAGGGAATGAGCTTCTCTGGAAATTGAAAGGGGCCGTAGTTGTTCGAGCAATTCGACACGATGACCGGCAGGCCATAGGTCTTGAACCATGCAAGCGCGAGATGATCCGAGGCTGCCTTGCTCGCTGAATAGGGCGAGCTCGGCTGGTAAGGGGTTTCCTCCCGGAAGTAGTCGGCAAGTCCGAGTGAGCCGTAGACCTCGTCTGTCGAGACATGAACGAAGCGAAACCGCTTTCGTCGTGGCACCGAGAGGCCTTCATAGTACTTTCTGGCGGCTTCCAATAACGTGTAGGTGCCCACGATATTCGTGGCAATGAAAGCCGCCGAGCCGGTGATCGAGCGGTCGACGTGACTCTCGGCTGCGAGGTGAATGATCGCGTCAGGCTGGTAGCTGCTGAACACGAAATCCATGGCCTCGCGGTCGCAGATGTCCTGCTGCTCGAACAAGTATGACTTCAGCCCCTCGATAGACGCCAACGAGGCTGAGTTGGCTGCATAGGTCAACTTGTCGACATTGATCACTGCGGCGCCCTTCTGCATCACCAAGCTGCGGCACACTGCAGAGCCGATAAATCCCGCTCCCCCGGTCACCAGAACGCGCATTTGACCGCTCTCCGTCACTCGAAAATGGCCGCAAGCTGGTCCAGCCTGGGCAGGGACCTGTCTTTTGGCGACATTTTGGCCTCGACTGTCGTCACCGGCCACTCGATCGCCAGTGCCGGATCGGCCCAATAGAGCCCTCCGTCATGACTTGGAGCGTAGACTTGGTCGACCTTGTAGAACACGACGGTATCAGGCTGCAGCGTGCAGAAACCGTGCGCAAAGCCTTTCGGGACAAACAGTTGCTCACCCGTCTTGCTATCAAGCTTGACAGCTATATGCTTTCCGAAGGTCGCCGAGGAACGCCGAAGATCAACCACGACATCCAGAATAGCGCCGCTTAGCACTCGTATGAGCTTGGCCTGGGCGAACGGCGGTCGCTGGAAGTGCAAGCCCCGGACCGTCCCAACCTTATCTGAGCTGGATTGATTGTCCTGAACGAAATCGACGAGAATCCCTTTCTCTGCGAACGCAGATCGCCGAAACGTCTCACAGAAGTAACCCCGGTCGTCGGATACTCGACCCGTTTGAATGATCTTAATATCTGGGATCTCTAAACACCGTACTTCCAGCATGAAAACGTCCTCCGGTACGTGGTGCTCAGTCCCGCCAAAAGGCGCAACGAGGTCTTCAAAGCACCGATCGAAATTGCTCTCGTCGAAACTGCTCTCGCCGCCGTCATTCGGACCGTTATGATGGGCGCTCGCACATGCCGCGCGTCCGCAGCGCGGGAGGAATTCGAGGCCTTGAGCCGCCTCGCTTCGCCTCGCCGTGCCAGCAAACACGAGGCCCATTCAAGGCGTTCGACTGTCGTTGAATGATCGGGGAGACCCGACACGCTTCTTACCTTCACGATCAGTCCCGCCGGGCTACCCTTTAACCACCAGAACTCAAATCTCATTTAATTCTGTCCGTCGATTATCGTCGGCGCGCCACAGCGACGCCGCCCTTGGCCAAGCGGCCCCTCCCGCGGCTGCCGTCCAATTAATATCCGAATAATATTTAATTTGGCAATCATATTTTTCGGAGTTATATTCCATTTAATAAATCATATACCAAACGCTCGCATGCGGGCGACCAAACCGACGTGCTCCCGACCCAGACAGGTACCCCATGCTTCAGAGCAATCTTCTACAGACCGACAGAACACGCTTGCCTTTGGGCGGGCAGACCCCGTCCAACCAAATCGACGGCGGGGGAATCGGCGATCTCGTCAAGTTCGCGGTCATCTTTGCAAGGCGTCGATATCTTATGATCATCGTCACCGCGGCTCTCGTATTCGCTGCCGCGATGCTCTACCTGCGGTTCGCTCCCCCTACCTACACAGCTCAAGTACAGATTCTGCTGTCGAACCCTCGAGCTCAATTCGTTCAGCAGCAATCACTCGTTCCGGAGCCCGTCGTCGACGCGGCCCAAATCGAAACGCAACTGCAGATGATAAGGTCGCGGGGAATTGCAGCGGCAGTCATAACGCAGCTGGATCTCGCCAACGATCCGGACCTTACCAGTACACGGTGGTCCTTCAGCTCGCTGCTGCATCGCATTCGAAACCGCGGTCAGCAGCCGGAGCACGTTTCGAAGGCTGATGTGCCTAACGAAGGCGCGATCGCCGCGTTGTTGGATAGGCTCTCCGCGTACAGGATCGGATATAGCAAGATCATCGAGGTCAGCTACAATTCGAGCAGCGCGGAGCGGGCGGCGGAGATCGCAAATGCCGTGGCTAACGCGTACATCAACGACCAGATGAATGCTAAATTCGAGGCCACGCGAACGGCAGCCAGTTGGCTGCAGGAACGTCTCCATAACCTCAATGAGCAAGCACTGACGGCCGAGCGCGCCGTGAGCGCATATAAGTCTCAGAACAACATCGTCTCGACCGGCGGAAAATCGATCGACGAACAGCCCGTCAACGATCTTAACGCGAGATTGGTAGCTGCCCGAACCCAGACCTCGGATGCACAGGTCAAGTTCAACCGCTACGACGCGGTCCTACGCGCCAATGCAGCGGGCTCCTCCACCATCAGCGCTCCTGACGCGGCGAGCGCCGATGTCCTCCAGAGCGCGATTATCAATACGCTTCGCCAGCAGTATCTCGAGTTATCACGTCGCGAAGCCGATTGGTCAGCCCGGTTCGGCCGCGACCATCTGGCAGTTGTCAACCTGCGGACGCGGATACGCGACATTCGCACATCCATCCTCGAAGAGGTTAAGAGGCTCGCCGAAACCAGCAAAAACGAATTGGAAGCTGCTCAGCAGCGGCAGCAGGAACTCGAGAAGCAACTTGGTCGAGCCGTCTCGCAATCGCGCCTGACGAACTCCGCAGAACTAACCATACGGGAGCTGGAGAGCCGAGCGAAAAGTCTGCGCGCCATGCATGAGGCGTTTCTGCAACACTCCATGGGAGCGACTCAGCAGGAGACCTTTCCGATTTCGGAGACACGGGTGATCTTTCCCGCCTCCCCGCCAGAGCGCAAAAGCAAGCCGAAGGCAAAGTTGGTGCTGGGCTTCGGCTTAGCCGCCGGACTCGCACTCGGGATCGGCTTGGCTCTTCTAAGAGATGTTGTGGACAGAGTCTTTCGCACGTCGTCACAGATAGAGGCCGCACTGGAGCTACCGTGCTTGTCGTTGGTCCCTTTGCTGTCGGCTCCGAAGGCGCAGAAGTCGACCGTCCGATCCCAGCAATCGGATGAAGATCTGCGATCACACACGATGTCAAACGTGCCGACGCTTCACCGAGCCGTCATCGGAATGCCGCTCTCCCGCTTCACGGAAGCCATCCGTTCGATCAAGCTTGCTATAGACCACACCCCGGTGAAGGCGTCGAACCAGGTGATCGGAATCACGTCGGCTCTGCCAAATGAGGGCAAGACGACGATTGCAGCCTCTCTGGCTCACCTCATCGGACATAGCGGCAAGCGCGCTATTGTCGTCGATTGCGACCTCAGAAACCCTTCACTCTCTGCGGCCATGGCTCCAAACGCTACATTCGGCTTACTCGAAGTCGCGAACGGAAAACGCTCCCTCGAAGAGGCGCTCTGGCACGATCCCAGGACTAATCTCGCATTCCTGCCAGCCGTCCGGCGTGGGCCCCTGCTTCACACGAGTGAGATTCTTTCCGCCGAGAACATAAGCAAGCTATTCGATCGTTTGCGGCAGACCTATGACTACGTCATAGTGGATTTCCCGCCACTCTCGCCCCTAGTCGATGTACGCGTCACTGCGTCGTTGGTCGACTGCTACGTTCTCGTCGTCGAATGGGGACGGACGAAAATCGATGTGGTCCAGCATGCCCTGCATACTGCGCCGACCATCTCCGATTCCTTGATCGGCGTTGTTCTTAACAAGACCGACATAAGGGCAATGGCACGGTACGACGCTCACCGGAGTGATTACTACGATGACAGCCACTACGTCAGGTATGGCTTGTCGGACTCTTAGGATGACCCTCTGACATACGTCGGACCAAACAATGGAGTCAGCGCCTTCTGCAAATATGCTCTCCGTTTTGAGCGGGTCAGAGTCAGAGATGGTGTAAAATGGTTGTCCAGTCTACAATGCTCGCTGTGCCTGCGGCCATTGCGCCGGCTTTGGCTGCGGTCGAGAGCCTACTGGGTCCAGGGGTGCTATCTGGTTTTCTTGCGGCCGCCATACTGGGCGTCGGCCTCTTCTCCACGTCGTCAACCCTCGCATCCTTCGCGAAGCTTCTGCGGCCCCTCTTCATTCTGGCTCTTGCCGCACCCGTACTTTGGATCGCATTGCAAGTTGTTCCGATCCCGTTCCGCGGCCTCGGAAATCAGATCTGGGCGATGGCGTCGGCAGCCCTACACCAACCTCTCGCGGACAGGTTCTCAGTTGATGTACGCGAGACGATGCTGGCGCTATCACATTACAACCTTGTTCTCGCCGTGGCCCTCGTCACCGCCGTCGTTGCCCTGGACAAGCAGCGGGCGGCGCAGGTTCTGAGTGTCCTTGTATCGGTCACCGCTGTCATCTGCATATTTTCGATATTGAGAAGAAGCAACTCGAGTGGTTCAGTGCCGGCCGAACAAGTCTGGACGGGCTCGACCGAGGCGGCACTTGGTGTCCTTCTCTCCACTGCAATGGCTATCCGCGCGGTCGACCAGCTGCGCCGGCCTAGACGGTCCCCTCGCTCGCCGGCAGGACCGCTCGCCATGCTTACCTGCGCAATTCTATCATTGATCGTCTCCCTATCGGCAGTCGCGCTTTGCAGTGGCTGGACCGCACTGATTGCCGTTCTGCTCGGAGCGACAACCATCCTCACGGTGGTCGCTATTCGCAAACTGTTCTTTGGCATGTGGGGCAGAGTTGGCGTTCTCGCGACCGCCACCATGTTGTTCGTCGCCGCCTTCACTTTCATTCCGATCAATCGAAATGCCGACCTGACGATTGCACTATCGACGCAACCACGGGCCGCAACCGAGCGGATGCTGCAGGACACTCACGCGATCGGAACCGGCGCAGGCACGTTTGTTGCGCTTCTGCCGATCTATGGGGACGTTGGCATGCTCGCAATGCGCGAACGGCCAACCGCTGCCGCCGCGGTCGCGGTCGAGATGGGACGTACGTTCCTCTGCGGCCTGTTGATAGTTGCCGTCATCAGCGCCTGCATCTTGTTCGCGCGCGCCCTGTCTCGCAATCACGCTTACTTATACCCGGCGGTCGGCGCAGGCGCTTCCGTATCGTTGACAATACTGGCGTTTGCCGAAAATAGCCTCTTCGATTTATGGGCATCACTGTTGGTGGCGGCGGTTTACGGCCTGGCTTTTGCTCAAAGCCTGTCCAGTCCGGCCCGCGACGTGGAGTCCATCGAGTTGCGGCAGCTCATGCAGGCAGCCAGCGACCGAACCACGGCAGCGCGACGAATTCCTACAACCCCCATTGCTTCCCCATCGCCTCTGACACGCGTTGCTCTGACAGTGATCGGATTGCTGTTAGCTGCGCAAGCAGCGTGGATGGTCTCGCAAAGCTGGCCTTTTGGTGATCGCCTCTCAGTTTCAGCGGTTGCCGGTTCGAACGAAGCCAAGGCCTCAGCGCTCCAATCCACGCGCGAGAATGCCGCGACGATCTCGGGATTCGCTGCAACTGTGGGCCTTAGGTCTGACAATGCTGCGGACCCGCAGAACACCGGGCGATCCGCGGACCTGAATTCCTTTTCCGCAGTGCTGGAATACTCACCTCTTCGAGGCGACGTTTGGCTCATGCTTGCGGTGCTTTCAAAGCAGCACGCGGCGACTTATGACACGACAAGCTTACTTAGGATGTCCTACTATACTGCACCAAACGCGCTGGATCTTATTCCACTACGGCTTTCCGTCGCTCTCGGCACTGATGCTGCGATCAAGGAGCCTGAGCTTCGAGATCTTATCCGACGCGATCTTAAAGTTGCCATGACCGGCCGGACCGCACTCCGGCCAGCCATCGCCACCGCATACCAGTCGGCATCAGCAGACGGCAGGGCGTTTGCCGAGAGCTCTATTTCGGAGCTCGACCCAGGCTACGTTCAAAAGTTGCGGTCGCGAGGCCCATAGCCGTTTCTCTACCCGATCGCACCCGGATCGGTCCTGACTGAATGTCGCGAACGCGTTTAACGGGATAGATTAAAATTTATCGCATCCGCGACGAATTCATGTTGATTAATTTATTTAAATTTATAGTATATTAATTATTAACTTCCTGCCTTCCTTGTTGATTAGCCATGAATTTTATCAACCGGCATATCGGCGACCATGAGAGCGATCTAGCTCTCCTCAGCTCACAATCGTCCATTGCTGATGAAGGCAAATGGCCCGTCCGGTACGACGCCGTCGAATTTGTGGCGATCTGCGCCGATATCGCGACCATTCTATTCGCCGGCTTCCTTTCCGCGCTTCTTTCACCCGTCAACCCGGCACCAGCTGGCCTAGCCCAGACATGCGCCTACGCGGCAGCAGCATCAGTATCTTTTGTCTACATTCTGAAAGGCAGGGGACTGTATCGGCCGACCGAACTCCTCCTACTCCGAGGCCAAGTTCGCGCCATTTGCCTCACCTGGATCTTGTTGCATGTCCTGGTCGCCGCTGTGGAGATGCTTGATGACAATCCACAGTTCTTCCGAGGTACCGGCCTCCTGTTTGCGGCACTCGGCCTGGCATCTTTGGTTACGCAACGGTGCGTTGCCAGGATACTACTGATAAGATGCTTCAGTGGCAGGAGGTTCGCTCGGACGAATCTCGTCCTGATCACCGATCAGCCACCCTCGGCTTATGCTGGCCTGTCGGAGACTCTCGCGGTCCTCGGCTATCGCGTTAAGGGCCGCTTTGGTTTGCCCGCGATGGGCTCGGACCCTGGTTCCAGAAAACGGCTCAGCTCCCGCGTGATCGAACATATTCGTAATTCCGAGGTCGATAAAATCGTGCTGGAGGCCAATCCCGAACGATGGGCCGACCTTCGTGCCTTCATCTCCGACCTGAGGGTGCTACCTTTCCCTATCGTGTTCGTCCCGGTTGGCGCTGCATCCGAACTGCTTCGACATCCGACGAGGAGCTTGGGAAGTACCGCTTGCGTAGAGATCCAGCCCGGCCCCCTCACTGCAATCGAGCGCGCCAGCAAGCGAATAGTTGATATTATCGGTGCGGGACTTGCTTTGACAGTCTTTGCACCATTGCTCGCGATAGCTGCGGTCGCGATCAGACTAGATTCTCCCGGTCCGATCCTCTTCAAGCAACAAAGATGCGGCTTCAATGGCCGAGTATTTTCGATCCGAAAGTTTCGGACGATGCATGTGCTCGAGAATGGACCAGTCGTCGTTCAGGCAACGCCTTTTGACCCGCGCATCACCAGGGTCGGCAGATGGCTACGGCGAACGAGCTTCGACGAGCTGCCGCAGTTGTTGAATGTCCTCGACGGCAGCATGTCTCTGGTAGGCCCACGCCCCCATGCCGTGGCCCACGACGGACAGTTCGACAAGCTCGTCCGGAAGTACGCCTTCCGTCGCCGCGTGAGACCCGGATTGACCGGATGGGCTCAAATCCATGGCTGCCGTGGACCAACGCCTACAGCGACGATGGTTGAGAGACGTGTGGAGTACGATCTCTGGTACATCGACAATTGGAGTCTTCGGCTTGATCTCGAGATCCTGCTTCGGACTCCTCTTGAGGTTTTGCGGGGCCGCAATGCCTGTTGAGTTGCATTGCTCTTGGCGGCCCACCCCGGCAAATCCCTTTTCAGCCGCGCGAGAGCGGATGGTGCGATCGGATCAAATCACGCCCGTTGCCGGACCCTCGAATTTGTTTCGCCCAAACGGAACTCCTCGATTTTGCGGCCCGACTTTATAGCTGCAACCAGCCATCGTGGCCGCTTTCCCCGACCCGACCAGGTTTCGGACGTCTGAGGATTGCGGTATTTCGGGAGCACTCGCGGATATTTGCGTCTGGGCTTTCCGGTAGGCGAAATTTCGGGTCCCGCCGAGGAATTGGCAAAAGTGCCCATACCGCCCCCGAGCACCGCCAGCCGCTTCTCTAGTTCCTGCTTTTCAGCCTTAATCCGGGCTGATAAAATTCCACTGATTTCCTCATGAAGCGACCAAAGATCGTCGAGGGACATTGCTTCTAGTTCAAGCTTCTTAGTCGTCATGCGAGCATCCTGTAGTTGCGCCCATTTGATACCGCCCCGGTTGATTAATCAAGTCCGAGTGTCAGCTTTCCATAAAAAATGTATGGAACCGAACCGAAATTCGCGTTCCACTTAACTAAGTAATCGGCGCTAATCAAGGCGTAAAAATAAGCTATCCGCAGAATTTAACCGCGGGGAAGCGACATCGTGTCGTCATACGTGGAGCGCGCCCCAGGCAAGCGGCGTTTCCAAAAATGAAGGAATGAATTAGACGGGTAGCAAGGCTAATCTGCCACGCCGCACTCTCAGCGAATGTGCGCGGCGGGCGAGGCGGCCATTCCCCCTTCTAGGGAAACTTCTTATGATGCGCCCTTCCGTCAGCTGCAACTGGAAGCGAATGGCCTCGATGTCGCTGAGCGCGCGCCGTCGAAGCTCAATTTGCTCCTTCAGAGCCCGGATGTCCGTCAATGCAGCCGAGGGAACGACAAACCGGCTGATCGAACTCTCGAGACGTCTGAGAGGGTAATCGACAATATCCATTTTGCTCTTGTGCCTACCGCCACTTTTTGCTCACTCGTCGAGCCAATTAATAAAATAATCCTCGCAATAATTATTAAATAATATACTATTTATTTATTGTTGCGTCAATTGAAGCGCTGACTTTGGTCCATCGTTTCATTCGCCGCTCGAACAACGATACTCGAAAGGTGAGGATGATGGATCAGGGGTCAGGCAAACGGTGACGAGAATGCTGCATCGGCAAGATCTCGAAGCCATGGATTTTGAAGAACTTTGGCTCCTCCACGAGGAGCTAACAAAGATACTTGCCGAAAAGATCACGGCCGAGAAGCGGGAACTCGAGAAGCGCCTTGCGCAGCTCAATCAGCCGGAGCAGTTCGCGGCAGCTGAAAGCGGTGCCGCCGAGACGGGAGCGGGCCAGCCGCCGCGCCGCAAATACCCAAAGGTCGTGCCTAAATACTTCAATCCACTCCAGCCGACGGAGACTTGGTCGGGACGCGGTAAACAGCCTCGCTGGCTGGTTGCGGCGCTCCAATCAGGTCACACGCTCGAAGAGTTCAGAATTCGCGAGAACGGCGAATCGTCTGATCGGAATGCTGGTGGTCGAGGACATTCCTAGCTCCGCGCAACTGCACAGACTTAGGCTGCTTGAAACGTTTCGGCCCCTGCGGATTCCGGAAGCCATATGCCGACCTGGTTAGGTTCCGGACCGCAGCTGATTGAAAACCGTTCCGTGCATGAAATCTGCCGCCAATCCCTCGAAAGCGCTCGTCTGACCGTCGCTGGCTTTAGACCTTTCCCACACGAGCCGCGGTGGCCGTCCTCAACAAAAACTGTAAGGTGGCCGCTCTTGGCATGGACCACAATCCAGGCCGGCGCACGCTGGTTTGCTTGTAGCGGGTCACCGCCTCCCTCCGGTAATTTCTGAGGTCCAGGAACGTCATTGCGAGGAGGGGCACACGTGTGGACGGGAAGCGTGCTTGCATCAATTGTCGCATGAACTGCAGACGAGGAATCAGTCGGGAGCGCATCGAGTACGGGACTTCGACCCCGAGCAGCGCAGCGAGAGCGAGCAACTGGGTTTCGACCGCGTTCTTCATCAATTCGCCTGAGACATGAGAAGCAAGCTCCTTCCAGTCCAGGCCCTCGACGGAATTGTTCAGGTCGCGCAACTCAACAAGATGCCGCAGATCGAGGTCGCCAAGCCAATAACCGTAGTCTTGGAACTGATCATGAATGATCAACATGAGCGCTCGGTAAGTTGGGGTTGGGATATATACGCTTGCCCGACCCAGCAGCGCAGGGACACAATGATTTAGCGCATGTCCGGAGCTATGGTAGAGGTACGCCGGTCCGGGAGCGGCCCCCTGCAGATCGATAGTTCCGACATCGCGCGACCGGTCCAGGTCGACGTGCCATCTCTCGCCTTCGGGAGGAGCCTGGTGACGTATTCCATAGCCAATCGCGCCTAGCGCGGCGACTGCACGTTCAGTTTCGTCCGGCATGACCATAATATCCAGATCGCACATCAGCCGAACCCCTCGTCGCTCCTTGGGCGTGGTAGCCAGTGTCGCTGCCCCCTTGAGCAACACCGGCGTAACTCCCTGGCCGTTCATCGCAACGACTGCTTCTTCCAATTGACCTGCCAACCGATCGTTGCGCAGCGAATTTCGCCGATGGATCTGGCGGATATACGTGCAGACGTCTTCCGGCAACTCCGGTTCGAATTGGTCAACGAAGTCGATAAGCGCCGGCGTCGTCAACGTCTGATTTGCGAGCCCGATTACGGACGTCCAATCTACATCGACGGGCGGCATGCCTCGCAAGCAATTGCAAAGGCTCGTCAGTGCCGCACTATGCCTTGCCATGGCACAGGTCCATCAGCAGCCCCCGAGCCTCCGCGGACTCGGAATAGGTAAGTTGGAACGATCGCGCGCCCGCAACAATACGCTTCAAAGCGAAAAAGCCGGCCTGCGACAGTCTCCCGTCCGCGGCAAATGCACCGTCAATGAGCCGCTTCATCGAACCAAGCTGATCCAACGGGGTCAGCTCGACGGGGCCGCTTGCAACCCGGTTCAGAAAGACGATCCAGCTTACGGAAAGGCATCCGTTGTGCGCATCCGGAATTGGCAAATACCGCACCTGAGCGCCATCGGGCCGGCAATGCGTCGCGTCGTTCCAATCGCCATATAGTCGCGACAGCACCGCCCACGACCCCTCCTTGAGCGTGAGGGCAAATGGGATTCCACAGACCGTTCCGTCAGCCCCGACCAGCGCAACATCATCACCGGCATACTGAAATCCAGCGTTCACCAGCCGCAGTGTAAGAGTCGATTTTCCGGCTCCCGGTTGGCCGCACAGCAGCAAGCCCGTACCGCATTTAGCAAGAGATGCGGCGTGGAGCGCGAAAACCCAACGATCGCTTCGGATAAGTCGCTCGGTGATGTGAGCTTTGATTGTTGGTGCCAGGGCACCGGCCTCACACCTGTGGACCCTGGCATCGTTCCCACGGAAGAATACCTGATCGTCCAGCACCATTGCCTCGATCACGATATCCTCTTCGCCGCCGTTGTCGTCCAGAGCGCAAAACAGCGGGATCAACTGCTGCAGAAGGTCCCAGTTTGCGGCCCGGACACTGATCCTGCGCCGCCCCAGATCCGCTGAGAAAGCGCAATTGGCGGGCATTCGCCAGTCGATGTCGAGCAACCCTCGATCGATCCAGATGTTCATGGCCTGCCGCGTGAACTGGCGCGCTGCGTGCTCATCAATGCCTAGCTGGCCTAGTTCCCGATGGACGTCTTCCAAAGAAGCGCCTTGTGCCAACTTGCACCAAATGAATGCCCCCGCCTGGTCCAGCTCATAGATCTTTTGACTTGTCTCGCTGAAAAGCACTGATCGACCGTCCAGCAGCGCGAAAACTGCACCCACGGCCGGTTTCAACGCCATCTCTACCGATGATTTTTCCAGCACGGCTCCGACCAATATCAACGATATCTGTCTCGCCGTGGTCTCGACGCGGCGGCGACATCTTCCTGAGATGCATTGTTCACCGCGATCAAACGAACTGCTGTTGCCCAGAAATTCAGCCCTGACCACTACGCGATGCAAATCCTCATCTGGCGCGGGTGCACGTCCCCGGCTGCGCTTCGTTTCAAAATGACAATGTGACCCCAGTCATGCCGCCAGCTGACTGCCCTCGTCCGCCGCAGGTGGAGGAATATTCAACACTTGTTCTTCGAGAAAGCTCGTCCGCGCGATCAACCGATGAGCTTCCAGCAAATACCGGTAAACTTCTCGAGCAGCACTCCGCTCTCTTAGAACGCGCTCCTTTTCGCCGATGCTCGCTAATTCCTCGCGCATTTGGGCCAATTGCTGCGCAGCCGAGGCGGAATCGTGCTTATGAATTGATTCCCACATCGTCACCTCCGACCGAAAAATCTGAAGAAATCAGCTTACGCTATTGGCGGCAATTAACAACGGAATTATATCTTTACCATATAATAAAAATTTGTTTTCATCTTCGAACCGGACGCGACCATTCAAAGACAAAGAAGCACATTGCATTGAGGGCATCGAAGCCGTCGATCAAGGGCTCGGCGCTGTTGAGCCTGATGCCTTCAATTGCCTTACTCGCCGCACGAACAACGGCACAAAATAAATCTGAACAAGAGTCGCAAACCAGACCGACAGCGCCGAATTTAGTTTGCACATTAAAATCCGACAACGAATATTTGCCTGGTAGACGAGCGTGGGAGCGAAGCCAGTGATCGAGTTAGCCGATTGGCCCATCACGGACGACATGATCATTTTCGTCGCAAGACACAATTCCGCATCCGCTCAGCTAGGCCAGTTTTCAACGGCGCCCAAGGAGTTCTCGGGCGCGGCCGCATAATCGATACTCACGCGCTGCCGAGCCAAATTCCGGCAGCATCCAGGGAATCGCTAAAGCAGCGATCCGGCCGGTTGGAGAAGCACCGTCACGAGCACGCCGCCCTTTGCTCGAACAAATGACCCCCAGTGCGCGATGCCCCCCAAGTAACCCGCACTGATGACGACGCACTCCAGCCGGCCGGTCCTCTTCGCTTCAACAATGAATAAATTTCCAAGGGAGGCTCACATGGGTATGGTCATGGTCAAATGCCCGCAAACTGGTCGTGTGATTCCAACTGGTATTAAGTCCGACCGTGAGACTTTCCTGCGGAGCGTTGTGTTTTATGGCAATACGCATTGCCCGGACTGTCGTGCCAATCACAACTGGTTCGCTCGTGAGGCCTGGGTCGAGGAGCCGGTCGTCCGGCCCGTGGAAATGTTCGGTGCCGCGCGTTGTGCCGACGCGTAGCGTATTTCGACACGGACGCAGAGCCGAACTAAGTGGCATCCCGCCAATTCGGGCGGACGGTCTCATATCTCGCACCACATTTGCTGAATTCAGCCGGAGCGGCGTTGCCGCCGGCATGCACCGGCTCAACTGGGAGCCGGGCTTCACGAGATTCTTGACCATCGAGCGCTCAGTCCTCACCCGCGTCATGTCGCATGCATTCATCAATGCTCTTATATTGTAGAAGGTTTTTGAAGAGACGTTCGAAATATTTCGACGCATTGTCATAAAGCGAACTGACGATCTGACGATCCCTCGGCTAGGCGTCACGCTGGCACGTCATCAAAAGCTCAAGGTTCCCATCGCTGATCCAGCAAAGACGTGTTTGGGGGTACTGTAGTGAGTAGTGGGGTTTGCAGCCGCTTGGCCGTTCTGCGACACACGGCCATCGCACTCGCTAGCATGCTTGCTCAATTGGAGAGGCTTCGAGAGAAAGTACGAAGGGCGGAAGCGCGAAGCTCCGGAGAAAGACGGAGATCGGGCTCGGCGTCGCGGATGCGACGGCCCCGGTCTGGGACGAGTTACCGCACGCGGCTCCAATCTTAGCGAGGGCTTCCAAGTGGCTTTGCTCGACCGAGCCACGCGAGCGCCGGCGACGCACCGCCACTGATCATGTGCTCCACCTGAGTTGGACTTATCCTCTCTGATGTCTGCCTAGCTCGTTCTATTAAGGCGTCGCTTCAACTGAGTCCGGCAGTTGCGCACTCGAGAGGCGATTCGAAAGCAAAGCGTAAGTTGCTTGCCTCCGAATCGTATCGCCTTGAAAGTTAAAATTGATTATTCGGCATAATAATAATTGCTCCTACGCAAAACGGAAAATAAGGTGGGGAAAACTAATGGGAGGAGTGGATGGAGACCGTACGCCGCTTGCGCGCGATGGCGTTGCTGTGCCGACAGACTTCTGCGCATTATCCTGATCGAAGCTGGAAGCTTCTCGCCGAGGCTGAGTTCTGGGAGCACTTGGCTAATGACACCCTTCGTCGGCATGTCGAACAATGCACGGCCGGCTCCTCGCTCCCGCCAATCGGAGATAATTCGAATACCGCAGGATCGAGCGCGCCCATCTCTGCGTAGCGCTCCGCTGATCTCCACGTTGCCGGCCTCTTCCCGCTTTGCTGCTTTCGACACCCGGCTCCGCCGGTTCTTGAGCGCTGCAAATGCTCAAAGAGTCGCTCGAGCATGAGAGAGCCCTGGCCCGACGAGCCGCAGTTGCCGTGTTATCTGCGAGGCTAACGGCTAGCGGTGCAATTGTGCGCGGCGGCAGCGAGCCAAGCCTGTTGGCTGGTCGCCGTCGAGGCTTTTGGCGGAGCACCTGCCTTTGATCGTCCTATAAAATGTGAACGAAGGTAAGCCAGGCCACGACTGCGAGACAAACTGCAAGGCCGATATAAGGCAGAGCTAGCCTCATCGGAATCCTCCTCGAAAAGAGGTCAGTGAGAATTGACGCTCGTTGCGACGCTCGTATCCATAACGAGCCTGAGGTTGTTCCTTCTTGTGGGCCGGCTGTTCTGCTGCCTGCTTCTCACTTCGGCCTCTGCCAGGTTGATAAGCCTGCGTAGCCGCTGGATCTCCAGCATTATATCTTTCAGCTTTTGGCCTTCCGAAGAAACACGCTGGAGACGCGCGCTATAAACATCCATTGGCCCCTCACAATATATAATAACAACATGACCCTACCAATTAATACCGCCATATTAGCCTCATTTTGTGGTTGTGGAAATAACCTATTTCACACTGCGCGGACAGCAGAGCTTTGTCAAAAATGTCCCTGAACGTGCCCCTGGGACGGCCGCGGAACAGATGGTTTTGGATTGAAGGCTCGCGGGGTGCTCCCATCGCCAGCCTCGCGATACCTTCGCAGATAACGGGTTGGTGAACGAAATCATTTACCGCCTCCCTCAAAGCAGTCCGGAAACCGTACGGGTCTAGCTTCCTCTCTGCTGCCGAGGGAGTTTCAAAATGATCATGCTCAAAGCAATTGCAGTTGTTCTTGGCGCCGAGTTGCTCGTGTCGATGTATTCGGGTGACCTCGGCGCCGATGTAGTTCTCGCGATCGTCGCTTGTCTTCTATAAAGCGAGGCTCTCAATCACGATCGCGATCTGGCCAGTGTCCGGATGGGGAAAACGGCCGATGGGTCAGATCGTCTGTATTTTCCGAATCGCGCCTCTGTGCTCGTTCTCGCTGTTAGTTTCAGATCTTGCGGGTACACACGCGTGAGCCATTTCCTCTCCATGCTTCTGCTTGCCCTCGCACTAACCCTGACCTTGTGCTTCGGGGTGGCAGCCTGGCGCCTGTCGGCCGGCAAAGACGTCGATATCGCCACAACGATCCGGCATCAGGAGTACGGCTGGAGAACTAGGCCCGACAACTGAAGGTCGTTGCGTTCGCCCTCAGTAGGCCACCGCTGAGCGAACTTGACACTTGGATTGTTTCCGTGCTCGCACGTTTATGGGCGCTACGGAATTCCCGGCCTGAGACGATCGCCGCAAATATGAAAGCCAGCACGCATGCGGCGGCCAACGACCAAAGGGCAATTGCGATCTGCTTCTGCATGGCCAGCGGCAATCGAGGAGATAGCCTCGCCTCTTTTCCAGTTAGGTTCAAAGTCCGGGCGATAAAGCCCGGTGACGCTCAGTGTTCACCAGCTTCCAAAGAATCTTGTCTTCGCAACTTGTCCAGCGCCTGGGGCACGCTCAATCCAATACTTCTCAGGCGAGTACTCGGAGAAACGGCTCCTGCATCCTGGGGCTTAAGCGGGATGCTGGAGTCGTCTCTTCCGAGGTCCTTGTGCGTCCGTCCGGCACAATTGGCTTATGATAACCAAAATTAAATGTTTATTCTATATTAATTTTGGCGTTATTGCACATTTAATTGTTTAATTTTTGCCGTCTTCGTTCGGATTCGGCGATTTTCATGTCGACCATGCTACGGTGCGAAACTTCCGACGAGCGCGGCGCCGTTGTCCAGCGCCGATCCAAACCGATCTTGCAGCCTTCGGCAGATCAATGCTCTGACTGACGACGGATCGGGGATTTCGTGTGGAGCAGTCCCAAACGCTTTTCAAGTTCGTCCTTCTTGGCAATGAGCCTCGCCGCAAGAATAGCTTCGACGACGCTGTGGAGGTCCCACAGTTCATCAATGGACATGTCCTTGAACTGCTCCAGATTCATCATTTTCCCGAATCATGTTCCACATAAGCTGGGCCTACGCCGTGCGAGGTGGCAACTAACCGCGAGTTGGCGCGGAGTGGATATCTGTGAATTCCGGCCTCTTATGGTGCCAACTCAGGCTTTGGCTGCTGGGAGGGGAATGACGACGGCTGCCATGGAAAAGTCGCGCGGCAGATGCGCCAGAAAAATCGACGCCGAGTCGGAGTTGTTCACGCTGGACCACCACCATCGGATGGGCGCCGCGAAGGCGTAGATCTGGTCCTTGCTGTCGGCCGCGACGGAGGCGACGTCGGTGAGCTGCCGGCCGTCCGGCAGCTTCGCCCAATTGACACGATGGAGATATCCGCTCACAGACCGAAGGGATAAGTATCCGCGGCGGCTCCCGATACCGGGGCCCCTAGCGGCGTCACAGCGTGCGTCTCTTCGAACCAGACCATGGCATCGAACTGGTCCGGCAGTGCTGCCTCAAAATAGTGACTGAACAGCTCGGTCTCCGGCCGGTAGACCACGCCGATGGCTCGTTCCAGGCGCGGTCCGGTCAGTGCTTCCCGCAGGCCGCGTCGGGTGCCCGGTCGGAGGTCAGTCAGGGAGCGCGCAACGCCGGTGTGCCGAAACAGATACTCGTAGGAATCCTCACGCGCCGGCCGCACTGATTTGATCTCCATCGCCCCGCCCCAGTCGCTGGCAGCGGCAACGGTCCCGCGATCGGTTCCGAAACCGATCAGGGCCGCGTCTTCGCCATGAGCGTTGCGCACGAGCTCTCCAATGTTGAACTCGCCCGCCCAGCCCATCGCGGTGGCCGACGCATTACCGACATGGGAGTTGTGCGCCCACACCACCGCCTTGGCGCCGCAGCCACGCCGCTGCATCACATATTGCAGCGTGTCGAACATGTGCCGATCACGCAAATTCCACGACTCCGTCGAGCCACGGTACATGATGCGATAGTAACGCTCCGCCGCGCGTACGATGCGTGCATTCTGCGTCGCATTGAAGAATGCCTCCCCTTCCCCTACACCATCGGCAAGCCGCTTCTCCAGGAGCTCGCGCAACTGCTCGGCAACGGCATTCTCGCAATCGTCGCGACCGGCGAGAACGGCGGCCCCGTAGGCGGCCGGGTCGGACTGCCAGGGAGTGAGACAGCCGTAGCGTTGCCGCGCCGCGCGGGCGCGTTCAGGATCGACCTTCTCAAGATAATCGATCACGGCGGCGATGGACCGACCGAGACTGTAAACGTCGAGCCCGCGGAACTCGACCCGCTTGTCCGGTGCACTTGCTTGATTATGCACATGCAGATAATTGGCGAATTCGCGCACCTCGACATTGCGCCACATCCAGGTCGGAAAGCGCTGGAATGGGAGCTCGGCATCGGGCGCGGCGGGTAACTGACGGACGTGACGGTCGATCGCGGCTGCGTCGGGCCAGTCGGCCTCGACCGCCACGACGTTGAAGCCGTGCCGCTCGATCAAGTGCCGCGTGATGGTCGCGCGCGCTTGATAAAATTCCGACGTGCCGTGGGTGGATTCGCCTAGCAACACGATCTTGGAGTCGGCGAAGCGCGCGAAGAAGGCGCCGAATTCATCTCGCTCCGGCGGGGGCAAGTGCTCGCCGGCATCGCGCAGCCGGGAGATGAGTTCGCGATTGAACTCATGGCGAACTCGCTCGGCTTCGCGTGAGAGGGCCATGGGAATTCCCTCCATTGGGTGGCTGGCCACCTCGTCGATCTGGATGCCTAGCGCAGGCGAAGACGACGGCGAGCCGCTCGGTCCAGCGGAAACTCGGGCCGCGATGGACTGTTCCCAACGGTCCAGGGAAACCTTTGCGCCGACCTTTTGTTGGGAATACGACGGTCCGCGTGGTCATGTCGCTGGCTTTTGCTTGAAGACGCTCAAGCTGGAGCGCAGAACCTCTTGCGACGTTCCTGCCGTCCTCGATCGCGACAAGCCGCTGGCCGGACCGTGGCCCTCGACATTTGGACGTTCGCCCACGCCAACATCCTGGTGGCAAGGTTCGAAGCGCGGCCGGCGAGACAGGTGCAACACACAATGGGAACACGAATGAAAATCGAAATAGCGTTTCGAGCACTGAACTTGCGTTACCATCGAGCATCGGCCAATTGCGGCGCGGCCGTGGCAGCACTAGCGACAATCAGCGCGGCCGTTGCCCAGCCGATCTCCACGCACCACGGCTCCAATCCCGCAGTCAGCCCTGAGGGCGCGATTCACTTAATTCGAGATGTCGCATCGCCCAATGGGCCAAATAGCCTTGCCGACGTCGCTGAGAGAGTTCAACCCGCTGTTATCGGCGTCATCTCTCGATCTGCCGGATCCAAGCAACCGATGCCAGGCCCGCCGTCCGACGATATACCCGACGAGGACGCTCCCGAAGACCAACCCGGCAAGGGATCTCCTGGACCGAACGGCCTGGACCCGAGAAATGGCTCGAATGCGCGCCAATCGAGCGCGATGGGATCAGGATTTTTCATCTCACCGGACGGTTACGCCGTGACCAACAGCCACGTTGTGAGAGACAACGACACTGCTGCAATCCTCACGAGCGACAAGAAGACCTTCCCAGCAAAGGTAGTAGGACGGGATTTGCTCAGCGACCTTGCCTTGATCAAGGTCGACGGACGAACGGACTTTGGCTACGTGAAAATGGCGGAACAATCGCCACGCGTCGGCGACTGGGTACTCACCGTTGGCAATCCATTCGGGCTTGGAGGTACGGTCACGGCGGGGATTGTCTCGGCTCGAGAACGCGAAATCGAAAATGGTCCGAGCGAGGGTTTCATTCAGATCGATGCACCGATCAACAGCGGAGATTCCGGCGGACCAAGCCTTAACACCAACGGCGAGGTCATCGGTGTGAACAGCATGATCTTTTCGCTGTCCGGTGGATGGTCCGGGGTTGCCTTCGCGATCCCTGCCGACACCGTCCGATCAGTGATCCCCCAATTGAGGGAAAAGGGCACCGTAACGCGGGGGTCAATGGGTGCCGAAGTCCAATCAGTGACTCCCGAGATTGCCGATAGTCTCGGTGCCGACAACCTTCATGGTGCGATCATCGCCAACGTTCAACAGAATGGTCCCGCGGCGAGGGCCGGTTTGCGAAGCGGCGACGTCGTTACGTCCGTGGACGGAGAGTCGATCAAGAGCGCCACTGAATTGACGAAGAAAGTTCACGCGATGGCGCCCGGCTCTACAATTCAGCTCGCGATGGTTCGCGCCGGGAACCACAGCTCATTGAACGTGACCCTGGGTCAGCTCCCGCATGAGCCTCAGCAGTCCCAGTCGGGCAAGGCGAAGTAGTCCAACGAAGTAGTCCAACATCGTGTCTTCGGAGGTGAAAGACTCACCTCGTTGGCTAATCATGTAACGAGGAACCGCCTGCGGTTCGGCGACGAATCCCGATTGCGGAACCGCGTCTCGGCGGCGTGGCTGCTGGGTCCACCATATAGGCCGATCCAACACAGCGCCTCGCTTCATTGCCCCTGGCTGGTTTGCGTCGCCGCAGACGATCAGGTTGCCAAGCCGGGGCCTGCAATCGAGGCGGCGCGCGGGGCCCCGAAAGGTGAGCTCCGCATTTATCCGGGCATCGATCATTTCGATATTTACGATGGGCCGCCTCACGAGGCGGTGGTCGCTGACGAGGTCGAATTTCTTCAACGCCACCTTCTGGGCCGGAACCTGGGCGGAAAGACCTACGCCGGTGCGGGGTTTCCGCGGATCGGTCTACCGGAACGGCAGAAACCTTTGCCTTGACCTGTCGTTGGGCAGAAGACGGCAATCCCTTGTTCAGGAGAACGCCTATGCAAGTCCAGCAGATCATGCAGCGAAACGTAGCAATCGCAGATCCCAACATGACGGTTCGAGACATCGCACGCCGGATGCGCGCCGACAACATTGGTTCATTGCCGGTCGGCGAGCATGATCGTCTGATCGGGATGGTGACGGACCGTGACATCGTCATGCGCGGCGTCGCAACCGATCGTGCGCCCGGGAACATCGCAGTGCGCGAGGTGATGTCGGAGGGAATCAGCTACTGCTTCGAAGATGATGACGCCCAAGCTGCCGCGCAAATTATGGCAAAGCACCAGGTGAGGCGGCTTCCTGTCCTCAATCGCGACAAGCGGCTGGTCGGAGTGGTCGCACTTGCCGATCTCGGCCGCTGCGAAGTTGGCGCCGCACGGGATGCTCTGCAAGGTATCTCCGAGGCGACCGACCAGGAACGTCGCCAGATGCACAGCAACTAGCAAAGCAGGAGGCCGCAATGGCATTCAGCTTGACGAGCCCTGCGTTCCGCGATGGCGAGCGCATACCGGCCAGATATACTGCGGATGGCGAGAACTTCTCCCCGCCGCTGCAATGGTCAGATCCACCGCCGGGCACCAAGAGCTTCGCACTCGTCGTCGAAGATCCGGATGCACCGTCGGGTACTTTCCGCCATTGGGGACTCTATAACATCATGGGCGAGCGTACCGTCCTGCCGGAAGGTGTTGGCGGCAGTAGGGCGAAAACGGAGGACATCGGCAAAAACATCGGCAAGGGTATCAACGATTTCGGCGAGCCAAACTACCAGGGACCTGCGCCGCCCAGAGGTCACGGGACGCACCACTATCATTTCAAGCTTGCGGCGCTCGATGTCGACGCGCTCTCGCAGGCACCCAAACTCGCGGTCGGCGATATCTGGAAGGCGGCCCAGACGCACCTGCTCGGACAGGCCGAGCTCGTCGGCACCTACAGCCGCTGAGCCTTGGCCAGTCTCACGCCAATGCAGGAACCTGAAACATTAAAAATAGCCGCCGTCCGGAACGTCCACGGAAGTCATCGGTTGATAACCTAGTGAGCGATCGATGGAATGGCGAGGCCAGAGCGAAAGCTACGGATAGACCAAACCAAGGATTCGTTCACAAGCCCCGTCAGGTTACTTCGGTAACCGGCGGGGTCTTTTTTGATCGGCGGCTCCCGGACGAAATGCAGCGACCAAAGCGACGTTCCGATGAGGCCGCAAGAGCGTCGGAGTTGACTTCGCTCTTCGCAAGCGCATCCACCAGACTGTTCCTCCGGCTGAGCTGCCAAAAACATTTGAGCTTGAAGTCGACGAAGACGGAGGAGAATTAGGAACACCGAGACGGAGCAGCGCTTGCAGCATCGGGCAGGGCTTGCGAGGCAATATCGCCATGAACTATCTCGAAAGCGTTCCCTTCGACAATATCCAGGACCATCTCGGTGACCGTGGCTACTTCGTGGCTCCGCTCGACGACCTCATCACATGGGCGCGATCGGGTTCTCTGATGTGGATGACATTTGGGCTTGCGTGCTGTGCGATCGAGCAGATGCAGGTATCGATGCCGCGGTACGACATTGAACGATTTGGTGCCGCTCCGCGCGCATCGCCAAGGCAGTCTGACGTCATGATCGTCTCGGGCACGCTCTGCAACAAAATGGCGCCAGCCCTGCGCAAAGTCTATGACCAGATGCCGGAGCCACGCTACGTCATCTCGATGGGATCGTGCGCCAACGGGGGCGGCTACTATCACTATTCATACTCGGTCGTGCGCGGCTGCGACCGTATCGTGCCCGTTGACATCTATGTGCCCGGCTGCCCTCCGACGGCTGAAGCCCTGCTCTACGGACTCGTGCTCCTTCAGAAGAAGATTCGGCGAACCGGGACGATCGAGCGATGACTCGACGAATTTTGGACCGAACCGGATGAGTCTGGCATGCCACTTCAGCAGGCGCGTCCGCACATGCAGAAAATATTCCTTGCAGCCTCCATCTAGCCCCGACGCCGGAAGGATAGCTCGCGAGATGCGTTCGAGGCACAGCACAACCAAATGTGAATCGCTGAATGTCTGTTCCCTTGCGAACCATCCTGGAGTGGTGGTGTTGGCGGAGAAGATCCCGAAAGGCGGAGCCAAATCATGAAGCATGCCACACGGATTTATCGCCTCGACCATTCGAACTGGGATGCCGAACAGCTCGCTCGTATGCACGAAATGGCCAGGGAAGCCGCCGAGGTGCTGCGTCGACCCATCCCGGACACATTTCTGGGCCGCCGAACGTTCGAACCATGCCCGAAGGAAGAGAAACGCGCTTGACGCGTGGACACACTCTGGCGTCGTGCATCGCCTCAGGAACTCGCTGACCCATTTTGGAGCCACCGACCTGCCCGAATTGCAGGATCGGGATCAGGCGGTACGTGTCAAGATTGGTTTGACGGACAGCCGGTCGCAATGATCGTCCATTGCTCCACGGGCAGCTTGTCGACGGGTTGGCATGCCCCCTCAGAACGTTGCGAAGAGCCGCAGGCTTCACATCTTCGACTCTGGCTGAGCCTTTTTGGAACGTATCCGCGGACGCTCCATTGCCTTCGCAAACCAGCGATGGAGTGATCCCATGAGCGCCACAGGTCTCGATGTATTCGACAGAACGATCCACCTGACGAACGTCTGGCTGGATGAGATCATGACGACACTGCCGCGCGACAGACAATTGGCGTGGCACGCCTTGGGGGCGGTACTACGGACCGTGCGTGATCGCGTTCCGCTCAACCTCGCCGTTCACCTTGGGGCGCAACTACCGCTCTTGGTGCGCGGCAGCTATTTCGAACAATGGCGTCCGAGCGACACGCCACAGACCTGGAGGTCGGTGGATGAATTTATTGCGCTCGTATCGGCACAGATGAAGTCGGTGAAACCGGTCGATACCGTCGAAGCGGCGCGTGCAGTGTTCCGCGTGCTAAGTCACCATGTCGATCCCCATCAGATAGAGAAGGTGCGACACTCCCTGCCCGAGGAGATCCGATCATTGTGGCCGACGCAAAGGTCGTCAGCAGCCTGAACGAGGAAGCTCCGCCACCTCCCCTGCGCTCCACTCGACTGCGGAGAGCAGCATGCGCATCGCATCGTAGGAATTGAGTGCGTAGTTGCCGATCGGCCCATAGTGTTGCTGATAGCGATCGGCGACGCTTTGCGAACCGTGAATTCGTCCGATCTCGGACGTCGCGGTCAGCACCAGGAGCGGCACTTGCTTCCTGGTGTCGGTCACTTCGTCCCTCGCGAAGCACCGAAGGCGCTCGTGGATGCGATCAAGAACCTCGTCTACGGAAGCAGCACCGCCTAGGAGACACCATCCTCGATAACGGAGCACGAGCCCTTTCGAAGAAGCATCAGCTTGGGCGCCACTGCCGTTCCGCCACTATAAACACCGGTACAGAGGCGAGCTGCATCGCGATCGAGAACGTGATCAATCCGGCTCGCGAGTTTTCGTACAGCAGGCCGGTCGCGATACTGCCGAGGAGCCACCCAACGCCGTAGCCCGCATAGTACAGCCCGAACGCGAAGTTTCGCTTTCCTTCGGGAAGCACCTCGGCAACGATCGCCTTGAGCAGCGTGTCCTGAATCGCATAGCCGGCGCCCCAGAACAGCATGCCGAACAGCACCAGCCAGAAGCCACCCAAGAACACGAAGGGTGAGAACGCGGCCGAGATGCACACCGCGACGATCACGATGGGAAGCCCGATGCGATCGTAGATCTTTCCGAAGGCCAAGTTCGCAAGAACGCCGAATGCCGTCGAGATCGCAAGCATCACGGGGATCCACTGCTCGGAGGCAATCTTCGCCTTGGATAGATGGTAGGAGATCAGCTCGAAGCTCATCAACCCGGACGCAAACAGCGCGCCGGCCAGCATGTACAGCCAATAGGCTTTGGAGAAGTCTCTAGCCGGTGCCGTGCGGCCCTGTTCCAGATGCGACGGTGTCGGGAAATTCACCCGGGCGACCACCAGCGCGATGAGAGCCGCCGCGGCCGAGATCGTCAGGAAGGCGTACCCCGTCCTGAAATCCCCCTTCAGCAGGAGTACCAGCGCTATGATGAGCGGCCCCAAGGTCGCGCCGATCTCGTCGAGCGCGGTGTTCAGCGCGTAGACCCAGCCTTTGCCGAGCTCACCCGTCGTGTAGGAGAGCATGGCTTCGATCGTGGGCTTCCGGAGCGCCCGCCCTATCCGCTCGGCGAGAACGAGAGCGGCGGCCAACTGCCAGCTCCCGGCGAGGGCCATCGCCGGCACCGCGAAGAGGTTGATCACGTAGCCGACGAAGGTGATCAGCCAATAGCGGCCGGTGCGGTCCGCGGCGTAGCCGGCGGGCAGACGCAAGGCATAGCCGAGAAACTCACCCAGCCCCGCCGTGACGCTGACGACGGCCGCACTCGCGCCCAGCGTCGCCATGAAGGGCCCGTTAATACTGGCGCCGCCTTCGTAGGTGATATCTCCGAACAGGTTGACAATACCCGTCGTCATCACGAAGAGAAACGCGGGCGAGCTGCCACCAGCCTTTCGGGACTGCGCCATCCGCTACTCTCCGCCCGATCTCGGCACCTAGCGGGCTAAAACGAAGAAGAATGCCGCCAGCACCAGGGCACCGATAAGCCCGGCCAAGAAGATCGCTCTTCTCGCCGGCGTGCGAAGAATGATCTCTCCGCCCCTTGCCTTCTCTGCCGGATAGGGTTCCTTGGGCGGAGGGGGCGGCTCTGCTGGGCCTTCACGAACCATACCAAAACAACGCCCAGGCGGGACTTTGTTCCAGAACAGCATTCCTGGAGGGAAAGAAACGGTAGACATTCGCCGGGCTCATGCCGAGTTGGCGGCGATGTCGGCAACCGAGGTCCTGTGGTAACCGACGCTGCGAAAGCGCTCCTCGGCCACCTCCAGAATACGTGCGCGCGCCTCGTCTGAATTATTCCCCGTTCGGATCGGACGATTTATGGATCTGACGGAGCCCTACTCGGCCGCCAATGCTGGTCGCAATTCCGGCTTCTCGCGCGAAACCTCGTGGACGTCATCTGCGGTCGGCTTGATCCGAAACCAGGCGGCATAAAGCGCAGGAAGGAACAACAGAATCAGGACGGTTCCGACCGCCGTGCCGCCGATCAGCGTATAGGCCATCGATCCACCGAAGACTGAGTGCGTTAGAGGAATGAAGGCCAGCACCGCAGCAAGCGCGGTCAGGATCACCGGCCTCGTACGTTGCACTGTGGCCTCGATGACGACGTGATAGTCATCAGGGCAGGCAGCGCGGTTTTCCTTGATTTGTTCTCGGCTCCGGTGACGCTCATTTATGGCGACAGCGACTCTCGGCCGAACGAGCGCGAACGCACGCGGTCGCTGATCCCTGCTGCGCAGATGGTGGCGCTCAAGAATACCGGCCAGTTCTCGGCTGTTGAGAATCCGTCGGAACTGGCTCGCGTAATATTTGGCGCAGAATGATCGCGATGATGCGCGTGGTTAACAAGCACAATTTCGCTACTTATCGGCTGGCGGAGCGGGTGCGGACCTGGCGCCGCATCGAAATGCAGTGAGTGCGGCCCTCGAACAGCGTCACGCCGGCGTTCGCAAGCTCTGGCACGAAATACTCGGAAGCATCGGCATCCACGCACCCCGAATCGAATGATTGGAAGCCTTGATGCAGATCAAGGGAGAGCAATCGTCGAGCTCCAACATCCACGCATTGCCGCCCTTCCGCCCATCGTCGGCCGACCGGGAGTTTCGATCATGAAGGCCGTTTCCGTCGAAGAAGCCGTTGCGATGATTCCGGCGGGCGCCAGCGTCATGGTTGGCGGATTCATGGGAGTCGGGACTCCGGAGCGGCTGCTCGACGAAGTCGTTCGCCAGAAGAAGGCAGGCCTGACTTTGATCTCGAACGACGCGGCGACGCCGGGCAAGGGCGTCGGCAAGCTGTTCGATCAGGCGTTGGTATCCAAGCTGACGGCAACGCATATCGGCCTCAATCCGAAAGCGCAGCAGCAGATGCTCGCCAATCAGATCGCCGTTGATCTCGTTCCGCAAGGCACGTTCGTCGAGCGCATCCGCGCCGGCGGATGTGGTCTCGGCGGCGTGCTGACACCCACGGGCGTCGGAACGCTGGTTACAGAAGGCAAGCGTCAGATCGAAGTCGACGGCAAGCCATTCCTGCTGGAAACGGCGCTACGGGCGCAATTCGCATTGGTGCACGCCTTCCTTGCCGATTATCTCGGCAACCTCGCCTACGCGCTCACTTCGCGCAATTTCAACCCGGTCATGGCGATGGCGGCGGACACCGTCATCGTGACGGCAGAGCATATCGTCCCGGTCGGCGTGATTGCGCCCGATCACGTCGTCACCCCCGCGCCGCTCGTCGACTATCTCATCACCAACGGGTGACATCGTGGATCCCCAGATCATCATCGCCCGGCGCGTCGCCAAGGAATTGAGGAGCGGCAATCTCGTCAATCTCGGGATCGGCATTCCGACGCTGGTCGCGAACTACGTGCCGTCCGATCTGAAAGTCTTCTTCCAGTCGGAGAATGGATTGATCGGCACCGGGCCGATTCCAGAGCAGGGCATGGCCCATCCAACACTCACCGATGCCGGCGGGCGCCCGATCAGTGCGCTGCCGGGCGCCTCCACCTTCGATAGCGCAATGTCGTTCGGACTGATCCGCGGCGGCCACGTCGATGTCACTGTGCTCGGCGGCCTTCAGGTCGATGCACACGGCCATCTGGCCAATTGGATGATCCCTGGCAAGATGGTGCCGGGCATGGGCGGCGCAATGGACCTCGTCAGCGGTGCCAAACGCGTGATCGTCGCCATGCAGCACGTGGCGAAGGGCAAGTCGAAGATCGTGGCAAAATGCTCCTTGCCGCTGACCTCGGCGCGTCCTGTGAATTTGGTTGTGACCGACATGGCCGTGATTGGTTTCCCCGATGGCAAGGCCACGTTGCTCGAAACCGCGCCCGGCATGAGCGTCGGCGAGGTCTTGGCGCTAACGGAGGCCGAGCTCGCCATCCCCGACAGTGTTCCGGAAATGAGACTCTGAGCAGGTTAACCCATGCGAATATTCAGCGACTTCGATGAGATCAAATCTGCCGTCGGCTCCGAGATCGGTGCCAGCGACTGGATCGAGATCACGCAGGATCGCATCAACCAATTCGCCGAGGCGACCTGCGACGAGCAATGGATCCATGTCGACCAGGAGCGCGCGAAGCAAGAGATGCCCGGCGGCAAGACCATCGCCCACGGCCTGCTGTCACTGGCACTGGCCCCACTCTTCATCCGCTCGGTCATCGGCCTGAAGGGCCTGCGCAACACGCTCAACTACGGCGCCGACCGGATCAGGTATCTTGCGCCGGTGCCGGCGGGCTCGAAACTGCGCGGCCGCGTCACGATTGCCGAAGCCGAGGACGTGCCGCCGGACGGGCTGCGCGTCAACTATCACCTCGTGATCGAGATCGAGCACGGCAAGAAGCCTGCTTGCGTCGCCGAGTTGATCGCGTTGCACTATCGCTGAATCAAAAAAGTCGAAAAACAACCCCATGCACAGTAGCCATGAGGTTGACGGCATTACGATTTCTTATTTTACGAAAGAGGTTGACCCGTCGGGCAACACAGTGGCAATATGCCATCGTCAGCCCATGGCCCAGACTGCCAGCCCGGCTTGGCAACGCGGCGGCGCGATCAATCGATGATGTGATAGCCGCCATCGATATAGAGCACACCACCGGTGATCAGCTTGGCGCCGTCGAGCGCCAGGAACGCTGTGGCATTGCCGACATCATCGATGCTGACGAGGCTGCGCGAGGGAGCTTTCGACTGCGCTTTGTCCATCAGCTCGTCGAATTCGGGAATGCCTGATGCTGCGCGCGTGGCGAGCGGTCCTGGCGAGATCGCGTGGACCCGGATGCCTTTCGGGCCTAATTCGGCGGCAGCGTAACGGACGGAGGCCTCGAGGGCTGCCTTCGCGACGCCCATGATGTTGTAGTTCTCCACCACCATCTGACTGCCGTAATAGGTCATGGTGAACATCGTGCCGCCGTTCTTCATCAAGGGTTCGGCAAGATGTGCCATTCGCAGGAATGACCAGCAGGAGACGTCCATGGTCTTCAGGAAGCCGTCACGGCCGACATCGACGACGCGGCCGTGCAGCGCCTCCTTCGGCGAGAATGCGATGGAATGAAGCAGGAAATCGAGCTGGCCCCACTCCGATTTGATCCGCTCGAACACCGCTTCAATCTGGCCTTCAACCATGACGTCGAGCGGCAGGAAGATCGGCGCCGCCAGTGCCTGCGCCAGCGGCTCGACGTGCTTCTTGGCGCGGTCGTTCAGGTAAGTGACCGCGAGATCGGCGCCGAGTGCGCGAAACGCCCTGGCGCAGCCCCAGGCGATCGACTGGTCGTTGGCGATGCCGACCACGAGACCTTTCTTCCCCTTCAGGGCGACTTTGCTGTCCGGATATACTGGAATCATGACACCCTCTCATGTCTGGGGTTGGGCGATTGGCCGTTCATCAGCAGCGACAACGTATGCTGCGCGATCATCAGCTCCTCATCAGTCGGGATGACGTAGACCGGGATGCGACTGTTCTTCGTCGATATCAGCCGTGCGTGGCGGGCATTCGCGGTTGCATCAAGCGCGGCGCCGAGCCAGCCGAGGTGTGCCGCAACGCGGGCCCGAATGCCGTTCGAGTTCTCTCCGATGCCGGCGGTAAAGACGAACGCGTCAATACCCTGCAGCGCAGCGGCGAGCATCCCGGCGTTGAGGCCAATGCGATAGACGAAATAATCGACTGCCAGCTTCGCTTGCGGATCGGTGCTTGCCTCCAGTTCGCGCATGTCGTTGCTGACGCCGGACAGACCTTTCAATCCGCAATCGCGATAAAGGAAATCCTGCACTTTCGAGGCAGTCATGCCCTTCTCGGACATTAGATACAGCACGACGCCCGGATCGAGCTGGCCGGGGCGCGTACCCATCGGCAGCCCGTCAAGCGCGGTGAATCCCATGGTGCTCTCGACGCTTTGTCCGCCCTTCATGGCGCACATCGATGCGCCGCTGCCGAGATGGGCGACGATCACGCGCCGTTCTGCGATCTCGGGTGCAGTCTGGGGTAGCGTTCTGGATATGTATTCATAGGAAAGCCCGTGGAAGCCATAGCGCCGCACGCCTTCGGCATGGAGCTGGTGCGGAATGGCGTAATGATCGGCCAGCGGGCCGTGCGTGCGGTGAAACGCAGTATCGAAGCAGGCGACCTGCGGCACGGTCGGGAAATTGGCCAGGATCGAGCGGATCGGCGCCAGATTGTGTGGCTGGTGCAGCGGCGCCAGGGCGACGAAGCGCTCCAGCCGCGCCACCACGCCATGATCGACCAGAACCGGCCGATCATAGTCCGGTCCACCGTGCACCACGCGATGCCCGACCGCCATGGGATGGATACGAACTTCGTTCCGCAGCCATTCGCCTGCCACGTTCATCGCCGCCGGAACGTCCGGAATGGCCTCGACCGGATAGGCCCGGTCGGCCATGGGATCGCTGCCCGCACCGCTCGCCCGCAGGCGCGGGCGGCTGCCGATGCCGTCCACCTGCCCCTTGATCAACCGGCGAAGCGTGCCTTCCCCCTCGATCACGAAGACCTGGAACTTGACGCTCGACGAGCCGGCGTTGACGACGAGGATGCTGTCCATGGCGGTCACGCCGCAATCGTCGGCGCCTTCTGGCGCCGGGCGTGAGCATAAAGTGCCGCGACCGCGCAGGACGCCATCCGTGCCCGCGGGCTGTCCGCACGCGAGGTCAGGACGACCGGCACGCGCGCGCCGAGCACAATGCCGGCGCCGTCGGCCTTGGCGAAATAGGCGAGATTCTTAGCGAGCATGTTGCCCGATTCAAGGTCAGGCACGACCAGGATCTGCGCCCGGCCGGCGACCTCGGATTTGATGCCCTTGATCCGCGCGGACTCCAGGTCGATCGCATTGTCGAACGCCAGAGGCCCGTCGAGCACGCCGCCGGTGATCTGTCCGCGGTCCGCCATCTTGCAGAGCGCCGCAGCCTCGATCGTGGATGGAATTTTCGATGTGACCGTTTCGACCGCAGAGAGGATGGCGACCCGCGGCGACTGGCCGAAGCCGGCCTGGTTGTAGAGGTCGATCGCATTCTGGATGATGTCCCGCTTGGCATCCAGATCGGGAAAGATGTTGATGGCGGCGTCAGTGACAAAGATAGTCTCGGCGTAGGCCGGCACGTCCATGACGAAAACGTGGCTTATACGTCGATCCGTCCGCAAACCTCCGGCCTTCGCGGTGACGGCCCGCATTAACTCGTCGGTATGCAGGCTGCCCTTCATCAGCAGTTCGCCGCGGGCGGCATGGATCAATTCGACGCCCTTCGCCGCGGCATCGTCGCTGTGAGCGGCATCGACGATCTCAAAGCCGGAAATGTCCAGTGCGAACCTGGCGGCCGTATCCCTGATCTTCCGTTCCGGCCCGACCAACAGGGGCCGGATGATGCCGGCCGCCGCGCTGTCGACGGCGCCCCGCAACGATGTCTCGTCGCAGGGATGCACGACGACGGTCGGCGCCGGCGGGATCGCCTTGGCCGCGGCGATCAGGCGATCATACTTGCTGGGAGAGTGCGTGGCCGTCGCATCTAGTGACATGATGTTGCTCCGATCTTTGCAACTCGCGCTACGAGGCCTTCGCTTTCGGATCGAAAGGGGCAACGTTCGACGCCTTTTCGGCATCTTCCATTGTGTCGATGCCAAACAAGCCGGCGACCTGCCGCAGGCGGATTGCGCGCTCGCCCGTGACATCCTCACTGGCCGAAAGCACCTGCTCGATCGCCTCGAAAGCCCCGCGGCGACGATTCATGTCGTCAGGCAGCAGCTTCGGAATAGCGCCGAGCGCCCCGTCACGATCGAGCAGCAGCATGAAGAACTGCTCCCGCACCAGCATTTTGAATTCGGCAAGGCTCATGCGTGCGCCACCATGTTTGCGGCGGATCTGGCGCAGAGCCTCGATACTTCGTTCATCGACCATCCCCCGCGCCGAGCCGACATAGAGCAAGGCGCGCAGCGCCGCTTCACGAAGGCCGCCCTCGCCGATCCGCGACTTCAGATCGTCGATGCGCTTTTCGAGCATGGCGCGATGCTCGACGGACATTTCACGCCGCCCGGATGGCACGGAACTGGGGTCAATTCCGACCGCGGCCTGCAGCGCCGGCGACCCATAGACGCTGAGGAAGATCGCTTCGCTGAGCGCCTCCTGTGAATCGCGCCAGCTGTCCAGGGCATGCACGATCTGCTTCGACATCTGTTCCTGGAACGCCAGGAATGGGTTGTCCTTCGCGACCGGCTTGCGCTCCTCGACGGCCCTCTCGGCCAACGATTTCACTATCGCCATATAGGGATTCCGGCTGCTGAAGAGCTCGTATTGCAGCCGCAGCGGGTGCATGTTGTGGGCCCATTCGGCCATCTGGGGCGTCACCATGGCCTTGATCCATGGCTGAAGAAATTTCCGGTACGCCGCCAGATTGATCTCCGAGACGCGTTTGGCCGTGGCAAAGCGCCGCTCGTCCTCGGGAGAATTACTGCCCATGGCACGGATATCATCGAGGGTCCGCGCCTCGCAGCGCATTACCCACTGACCGACCACCAGATCCGAACTCGCGGTGTCCTCGCCTTTCGCCTCGAAGGTGGCTTCATAAAGCCCAGGTGGAAGAACGTCGATCAGGTCGATGTTGCTGGAAAACTCTGCATGTTCCTTCTTGGCAACGCCACCGGAGACGAAAATACCGAGATGACCGATGCTCTTGTGCACGGTGTAGACGATGGTCTGCCCATAGGCCCTGATCTCGTCGACGTCGGCGTAGCAATCCAAGATCCAATGCAGCGCCTGTTGCGGTGGCGTGATGTTGTCGCCCTCTGAGCAGAACACCACGATCGGCGACCTGATGTTGCGGAGATCGACCTTGCGGCCGTCGGCCAATTCGATGTTGCCTGCCGCAAGATTGTTGCCGACGAACAGCTCGTCGACGATGAACTGAATCTCCTCAGAGTTTAGATTGACGTGGCCGCCCCACCAACGCTCGAATTCGAGATAACGATCTGCCTCGGTGTCGACCTTCGAATAGACGTTGTACTGCTTGGTCCACAGCGTGTTCGACGGGTTCTGGTTCTCAAAATTCTGCACCAGCCAGGCGCCGTCGAATTTGCCGGCGCCGAGATCGCTGGTGAGCGCCGTGAGCCAACTCCCGCCCAAGAGGCCTCCGGAGTAGCGCATTGGATATTTTCCGCGCACGCCGGCCCAATAGCTGAGCGGCGCGCCGGCGATGATCAGCGGCCCGAACAGTTCAGGACGCAGCGAGGCCAGGATCATGACGGCCCATCCGGCCTGGCAATTACCGATCACACAGGGCTTGCCGTCGGCATCCGGGTGAAGGCCCATGACCTTTTCGATGAATATGGCTTCTGCACGCGCGATACGCTCAATGGTCTGACCGGGCATCGGATCCGGCAGAAATCCGATGAAATAGCAGGGATGGCCTGCTTTCATTGCCACGCCGATCTCGCTGTCCGCCTTGAAGCCGCCGATGCCGGGGCCGTGGCCCGCGCGCGGATCGATCACAATGAAAGGCCGACGGTTCATGTCGATCTCGACATTGTCCGGCGGAACGATGCGCACCAGCGCGTAATTGACCGGCTCGACGAGTTTGCGGCCGTCCATGATCAGTTCGGCCGCATATTGGAGAACATGCGGCGCGGTTTGCGCGAGGTGTTCCCTGTACTGATCACCGCGCCGGCGCATGATATCCAGGAATAGGACACTGCGTTGTCCCGCATCGACCAAGTATTCGATCGCCGAGGCGAACAGCGCCGACATTGGACCGCCCGGAATTTGCACCTTGTCTATTGACATGTTTCGACCTCTTTGTCGGGTTCGACAATTGACGGCGCCGGGCAAGGACGAACGTTGATCTAGGTCAAGATGATCTGCACGCTCGAAGGACTCTTATCCTGCAATCGAGTTCATGAGACGCGGCTCACTTGACGAGCTGATTTCGCCGGACGATATCGGCATGTCACAAATCGCAAGTTACAGCGCGCAAGCCGTACTGAAGGACGGAACTCCGGTCCAGATCCGCGCGCTTCGAGCGAGCGACGAGGCGGATATGCTCGCTGCCATCGAGCGCACCGGGCCGAGCTCGCTCCAGAGCCGGTTCTTCGTCATGAAGCGATACTTCTCGGAGAAGGAACGCGCCTTCTTCATGGACGTGGATTTCAGCAATCACGTTGCGCTGGCCGCCCTCGTCGAAGAACAGGGTCGTCTCACCATCATCGGCGGCGGGCGATATGTCGTCACAGATCCCGGACGGGCCGAGATGGCCTTCGTCGTGGTGGATGCCTGGCAAGGCCGCGGGATCGGCTCCCTGTTGCTGCGGCACCTCATCGACATCGCGCAAGAGCACGGGATGCAAGAGCTTACGGCCGAGGTTCTGTCCGACAACGCGCCCATGCGCAGCGTGTTCGCGAAGTCAGACTTCAAGCCTGCGAGAAGCGATGATCCGAGGACAGTACGCCTGACTCTCGATCTTGCATCCCCGCGCCCGGCTTGAGCTTCATCTCAAGGCGATCGTGATCTGACTGATATTGGCCGCCAGCTCGAGTCCCGCCTTCGGGCCTTGCAGCACCATCGTCACGCCCTTTTCGTTGCGGAGGTGAACGCCGCTGACGCCGCCGACCAGCGCAAAACCGCCACCGACGGAGCTATAGGTGCCGGCGAAGTCACTGACCTCGCGGATGCCCGAGGCCCAGCCATCGAGACGGCCGACCGTGGCGCCGACCGTGATGCCGAAACTCAGACCGCTGATTTTGAACGGATAGGTCTGACCGCGGTACGTCAGCATGCCGTTGCCGGCGCCACCGCCGACCAGGAGGCCCGCCTTGACGATCTTGACTCTGACATGACCGGCCGCTTGCGCGAAGGACGGCGTCGCCGGCATGGTTAGTCCGACTGGCAGCAGGAGCGCGATCAGGCGAAATGCGCGCCGGCGCCATTCACGGTTTTTGGGCATCGACCTTCTTCCAGGTCTCGTCGGGATCGAACAGCGTGGTCCGCTCGGCAATGAAGGCCGTGCGCTTGCCGAGATCCTTCTGGTAAACGGTGCCGGCATGGTTGACCAGAAAGGTCATCACGCCCGAATTGCCGTACTCCGCAGGCCAGGCGATCAAGGCGAAGCCGCCGATCATCTTGCCCTTGACGACGTAGTTGAGCGCGCCGCCGGGTGCATCCCGCCCCTGCCCCTTGAGGATGCGAAAGTAATAGCCGTGATAGGGCTCAGGTCCGACATCGCCCGCGCGATACCCCTCCTTCGAGGCTTCGGCCGCCAGCGCGCCGAGCGGGCTCGGGTCGCTGTCGTCGCGCCAGAACAGGCCGTCCTTCTTGCCGGGCGAGGAGACGATGCGCTGCGCATAGACGCCGGCGCCCTCGCCGCGGTCCTTGTCGGCATATTCGTTCTGCGCGTCGACAAAGGCGAGCGCGGTCTGGATTGCGTCGAGCTCGTTGCGGCCGATGCGACGCCGCAGCACCTCGATCCGTCCCTCGTCGGTGTCGAACTCCCAGCCGGTCCTGGTGTTGACCAGCGGAATCGGGAACGGGAAATCGTCCGGCCCCAGCATCAGGGTCGCAGTCTTGTTGCCCTCGGCCTTGATGCCGTGCTTGGCGTCATACATCGACGAGAAGCGCTGGCGGATGTCATTGTCGGCGATCTCGTCGCCGGAGGCGACGATGTCTTCGGCAGCGCGCCCAAGCACCTTCAGAATGTCGCTTGGTCCGCTCTTGACCGCGGCCGCAAGCGCAGCCGCCGCGTCCTCCGGCGTCTTATAGGATTGCTGTGCCTGTGACGCAGAGCCAAGCAGAGCCAGCGCCATGATGCCCGGCAGCACCGCGCGGCGGAACGATTTCAGGCCCGTCATGGCGTCACCTCCACGGGAATCTTCGCGCCGCCGGCGAGCCATTCAGCATAGCTGCGGAATGTCAGCCCGAGTCTTTCGTAATGGACACGCAGATATCCATCGCTGCCACGGGTCACCGCGGCAGGCATCACCTGCTCGACCTCCTGCGCCATCACGCCGACATAGGCCTTGTCGCTGCCGATGTAGCTGAAGCGATAGTAGCCGAGGCCGTTTGAGAGCTGACCGAGCAGGACAACGTCGTGCTTCAGCGCGATATCGGAGCGCCGGCCGCCGCCACCGCCGCGGAAGCCGCCTCCTCCGCCTCCACCACGGAAACCGCCGCCACCATGCATGGCCATTCCGCCACCACCGCCCCGCCCAGCAAAGCCACCGCCGCCGCCACCGCGCGGCATGCTTGCCATACTCGAACGCCCGCGCGCCGATGCCGCGGCCGCCGATCGGGCCGACGAAACGTTCATTGCCCCGCCGCGGTTGCCACCACCGCCACGGTTGGCGGCAGCACCGCCGCCGGCTCGATTGGCAGCCTTGGCGCGATCTCCGCCGCCCTTGTTTGCGCCCTTGGCCCGGTCGCCGCCGCCCTTGGCACGATCCGTGGCCCCAGCGCGATCGCCACCGCCGGGCCGATCGCCGCGGTTGCCCGCACGGTCACCTGCGCGATCACCCGGACCCCCACGATCACCGGCCCGGTCGCCCGCCCGATCTCCCGCACCTTGATTCGGTCGCAGCACCTGATTGCCGTCACGACCGCGGAAATCCATCCGGTCCGACACGCCAGCCTTCAGATTGTTGTTGCCGAAGCGCTGCTGAACATTGGTGTTATTATAGCGAACGCCCTGGCGATGCGCCGGATTGTGCTGCCAGCCATTGCCGATGTTGGTGGTGCGATGGTTGACGTAGACGTTGCGGTTGCCCCAGTTGCAGCCGCCGCCCCAGTAATTGCCCCAGCGTCCGATCGCCCAAGCGGTGCCGAAGGCGATTCCGGCCGCAACCATGCCGGCGCCGATATAGGACGGATAGCCCCAATAGTACGGCGGATACTCCGCATAGGGCCAGGTGCCGTAGACCGTCGCCGGATCGTAATACGGCACGTACATCGCCGACGGATCGGCCTGCTGGATCACGACAACCTGCTTGCCTTCCTGGGACTGGACACTGACCTTCTGCTGCTTGGTCGTGACCAGCTTCTTGTTGTCATAGGCCTTGGTGCGCAGACGCTGGATCGCGTCCATCACGTCGGGTTGCTGCGCGAGAAAGGCGTCGCCGAGCCTCTTGGTCCAGTCGAGCTGGTCGCTCATCATGGTCAACACATCGGCGGTACTGGCCAGCGCCTTGACGCTGTCGTCCCAACCCTGCTTGTCCACCTCCGTCTTGAGCGCATCACCCTTGAGCTGCTTGCGCTCCTTCAGCCAGCGATCGGCTTGCACCACCTCCAGCGGATAAGTTGAGGCCGCCAGCACATTGGCCAGGAGCGCGTCGGGATAGAGCGCGATCGGCGCAACCAAGGCTTCAAGCTGCTCAGGCTTCAAGAGCTCGCCAGTCGCCGCAGGCGGGCTCGCTGGTTGCGCCTGCGGATTTGGGGCTGCAGGTGTCGTTGTGGTCTGCGCCGTTGCAGCGACCGAAGTCGCCATGAGGAGCGCAAGCGCCATCAGGGTCGTGCCGCAGCGAAACATCACATCCTCCCTCAGACTTCCAACGTGGGAAGATCAAGCCGGAGCGCAGGCGTTTGTTGATCGAGATCAACGAAACGAGTTCGTCGCGGCTGCTGCAGCGCGAGGACGCACGATCATGCGCCCGAGATTTTAGGCCAGGACGACTTTCCCCCACCGATCCAAAGGCATGATCATCAAAATACCGCCTGTCAGCGGGTGATCGGAAGCCGGATCGTGAACAGGGCTCCTCCGGAGAGCTGGTTCGCCGCGACAATTGCGCCGTGGTGGGCCTCGATGATGGTTCGGGCGATCGCGAGTCCCATGCCCATGCCTTGCGGCTTGGTGGTGAAGAATGGATCGAAAACGTTTGCGAGATCGGAGGCGGCTATTCCGGGTCCCGTATCGGTGATCCTGATCTCGGCTTGATTGCTGGCACGGAGGGTTGAAACGCTGACCTCGCGCTTTCCGGTGTCCGCATCGGAGATCGCATCCATCGCGTTGATGATCAGGTTGAGAACAACCTGCTGAAGCTGGACCGGATCTCCCTTGACGTGCAGATCGGCAAGCACAGGCATATAGATCAGCGTAATCCGGCGTCCGTCGGCGACGGCCTTCACAAGGCCGATCGCTTCGCGGACCGTATCGTTGAGCTCGATGTCCTTGACCTCAAACGGCGTCTTTCTCAGAACGCTGCGCAGCCTGCGGATCACCTCGCTTGCACGTTGATCGTCACGCCTGATGTCGGCAAGAATCTGACGAATCTCGTTGATGTCCGGCGAACTGGCCTTGAGCATGAGCTCCGCCGTCTCGGCATTAGTCAGGATAGAGCCGAGCGGCTGGTTCAATTCATGGGCAATCGAGGTCGTGAGCTCGCCGACAGTCGAATAGCGATTGACGTGGGCCAGCTCGGTAAGCCGCTGGCGCGATTCCACTTCGGCGACGCGGCGGCGGCGACGCTCGTGCAGCAACCCGCTGATGAGACCTGCCTGTACCAGGAATACCGCCGCGATCATCAACATCTGCCAGCGATAGCGCACCCAGATGTTCGGCTCGCGAAACAGGATCTGGCTGCCGGGAGGCAAACGACTCTCGCTGATGCCCCAGCGCTGCAATTCCCGCCAATCATATCTCGGCGCAGCGAAGCCGATCGGCTCATAATGGATGCTCGCCGGTTTCGCGCCGCCGAGAACGCCGAGCGCGGCGGTGACGGTCCTCGAGCTCGTGTCCGCAATCAAATGCATCGGCCCACCGACCGTGCTGTTACCGAAGAACGGCTCCTGGTAGGAGAAGATCGGAGCATTCGCGACTGCGTGCAGGCTGCGCAAGGCGATATCGCTCTCGTGGACGACCCCAGCCGCATCGACCGACATCAGGCCCCAAAACAGCACAGTGTGCGGCGGGAGCTTTGATGCGCGTTTCAATATTTCCTCGAATGACAAATCCGAATACCAGACGAGCTCTACCCGCTCGCCGAAAGATTTCAGCTCCCGCTTCACCTCCTCTAGCCAAAACTTCTCGAGCGGCGAGGCACCGATGACGACCGCAACCGACTTGGTGTCCGGCAGAACCTGAAGGATGTTGTCGAATGCCGCCACGAAATCGTTCCGGATCGCCACAACGACATCGTTGTCGCCGAGATCGGCGCGATTGATCAGTCGATGCTCGACTGCCGAGAGAATCAACGGCGTATGGGGGAACAGTCTGGCGCGGTATTTCTGCGCAAACCGGGCGGCAGGCGCGCCGATGCTCAACACGATGTCGGGCATCGCCCCCTGGTACAGCGAGTGCAGATACTCGACGAAAGGCGCCTCGGGACCAGGATTGTTGAAGCGCGCGGTGAGCAGCGCGTGCTCCTGGATATCGAGCGGCCAGGGCGATTGCCGCTCCAGTTCGGCCTTGATGTCACGCGCATACTCACTCCACGGCCGAAACTCGCGACCGAAGGAATGCAACACCAGCACGCGCTTGAGCTCGCCGCGCAGACTTCGCTCGACGGCCCCGGCCCGCTCGGGCGACAGGCACAGGGCGACGAACAGGCCTAGGCATAACAACGCGGCCGCGCCCGGCCACGACCTGACCGAAACACTGGACATCCGCCCGCTCAGCTCCGTTCCCGCGGCTTCCAACGGCTGCATTGCGGTTAATTCTAGCGGGAATTGCGGTGCGCGGACAGGCCCGACGACGCGATCAGATCCCGCTCAATGACCGCTCAGCACAAGTGTCTGGATCGGCAGCAACAGCGCCTGGATACGCAGCAGCAGCGCGTGTACGAGGCCGACGCCGTCCACGACGTGCAGCGCGATCTTCCGGCTGGTCGGAGTGTCCTTGGCCGAGATTTCCTCGTGATTGCTGGTGTAGGCATTGACGATGCAGCTGCTGCCGGGTGTGACCCCATCCAGGCCGCCTTTGTAAAGCGGCTCCAGAAACACCAGGATGGTGCCGGGACGGACGGCGTTCTGTGGATCGATCAGCTGTTCGCCGGATCGGAACTGTCCGGCAGCGATGTAGTCCTGCACCGTGGTGATCACCATCGGGATGATCACCCATGGCTTCGAGATGCAGGTCGCTTCCGCCACCATGCCTTCCTTCATCACTTGCGCCTCGATCTGGCCGAAACCGGCCTGAAGCGCCTTGCGGCCAGCACCTTCGGGAACGAGAACGCCGGCGGGGCGCATCAGCTGATTGACAACGTCGCCGGGGCGAACCAGGAACTGCTCGACCCGCCCATCGACGCCGGCGCGCACGAGGGTCTTGTCGAGATCGACCTGGGACTGGTCGAGCGCGGCCTCCGCACTGGCCTTCTGTGCCGGCAGCAGGGTGGAGACCTGCAAGGACGCCGATTGCTTCGCGGCCGTCGCCGCATCGATGCCGGACTGGCGCTGGTCAACCAGGACCTGGAGCTTGTCGATATCACGCTGCGGGACGATGCCGGGATTGCGACGCTGGAGTTCGCTCTTGACCTCGAGCTCGTCCTTGGCCTGCTGGTAGTTGGCTTTCGCCTCGCCGATCTGCGCCTCGGCCTTGACCACGTCGGCCTGCGCAGTCTGCATGGCGGCGTCGACCTCCGCAACCTTTCGCTTCGCCGTCTCGTAGGCGGCCCGCTGCTTCGAGGCGTCCAGCGTGAACAGCACATCGCCCTTCTTGACCGGCGCAGTGAAGCCGACCTTGACCTCCGCCACGCGGCCCGAGCCTTCGGGCAGGATCGGCACGGTGCGGAAATAGAGAGCCGCCGACGACGTGGACGGATGGAAATAGAAGATCATCGTGATCAGCGACACCGTCAGCATCAGGCAGGCGGTGATGCCCCAGCGCAGCTCGTACCAGATCGAGAAGAAGGTGATCTCCTTGCCGAAGCGTTTGCCCTGGGCGTAGCGACGGTAGAGGTAGTCCGGCAGGATCGTGACGAGGGAGCAGATCAACAGCTCAAGCATGGCTCGGCTCCTTCTCCTTGGCGGGTCCCAGCTTTTCCGCTGGAGGCGGCGCAGCCGCAGCGTCTGGCGGGATTTCCTCGCCACTGCCGGCCGGCGTCGCCTCTGCAATCTTCTCGACCGACCCGGCAATGCTGCGCAGCGGTGTGCCGAAATCGGGAAGATCGATCAACGCCAGCAGGAGTCCCGCGATCCAGAAGATGTGCATATGCGTAAACAGCGAGATCAGGCCGAGCACCGCAACGAGCTCGAACTGCAATTTTTGCGATTTGTGCGCCATCCGCTCCGGCAGGCTGTGCAGCTTCCAATAGAGCGTGCCGATCCAGAGCACAGTCCCGATCAGAAATATGCCCATCACCACCATCAGCGTGTCGGTCCCGCTACCCGGCGCGAGATAGAATGGCAGATGGTGCGGGGCCATCGGATGAAGCTGGTCGCTCAAACGTCTCTCCCGGTCAAATGCGCGTGTGCCACTGTGTTCAGACAGGCTTCCGGTTTGCTTGATTTGAATCAAGGGAACGCCCTCCGCCGGACTTAGCGTTCCCCGGATGCTGATTGGATAACCATCAGGAGCCGCAGCCATGCCCGGCCTCGACGATCTCATCCCCAACGCCGCCCAGATTCGGAAGGAAGCCGCCCTCAAGGAGGCCGAAAAGGCGGAGGAATATGTCCGTCTCGCAACCGCTGCCGAGGCCGAGAAGCGCGCGCTGATCGAGCGCTTGCGCAAGCCCTCCGGCAAGACCGAAGAGGAGAAGATCAAGCTCGCCTCGACCATCATCCAGCGTGCGGTGCGAAATGGCCTGACGGAGGTGCTGGTCTATCGTTTCCCCAACTCCCTCTGCACCGACAAGGGACGCGCTATCAATCAGATGGAAAAGGGTTGGGAGAACACCCTGACCGGCATCCCCAAAGAGATCTTCAAGCTCTGGACCGATTATCTGAAACCGCGCGGCTATCGCATCTCCTATCAGATCATCGAGTTCCCTGGCGGTGTGCCCGGCGACATCGGCGTGACCATCTCCTGGGACGATTGACGAGCAACAGGAAGGATCGGCATGGCCAAGGACGTATCTGCGGAGCGGATGAAGCGTAAGGACTACGAGAAGGAGCTTGAAAAGCTCCAGGTCGAGCTGTGCCACCTCCAGGATTATGTGCGGGAGAACAAGCTGCGGGTCATCGTACTGTTCGAAGGCCGGGACGCCGCCGGCAAGGGCGGGACGATCAAGGCCATCACCGAGAAGGTCAGCCCGCGCGTGTTCCGCGTCGTTGCCCTGCCGGCGCCGTCCGACCGCGAGAAGACGCAACTCTTCTTCCAGCGCTACATGGAGAGATTTCCGGCCGGCGGCGAGATCGTGATCTTCGACCGAAGCTGGTACAATCGCGCGGGCGTGGAATACGTCATGGGCTTCTGCACCCCCGCCGAGCACGAGCGCTTCCTCACGCTGTGCCCGCAGATGGAGAAATATGTCATCGATGGCGGCATCATCCTGATCAAGATCTGGCTCGAAGTGGGCATGGACGAGCAGGAACGCCGCTTCCATGCGCGCATCGACGACCCCGTGCGGCAATGGAAGCTGAGCCCGATGGATCTAGAGTCCTACCGGCGCTGGTACGACTATTCGCGAGCTCGCGATCTGATGCTCAAGCAGACCAGCACGAAGGAAGCGCCGTGGTACATCATCCGCTCCGATGACAAGCGAAAGGCACGGCTGAACTGCATCGCGCATCTCCTCGGCGCGATCCCCTACAAGCGCATCAATAAGGACAAGATCAAGCTGCCGAAGCGCTCCGAGAAGGGACGCTACAACGACCAGGCCAGCCTAAAGGGAATGAATTTCGTCGCCGAGCGATATTGAAACGCGAACGGGTTGCGGTGGCGCAGCCCGTTGCATGTTCGAATCACTTCAAGCGGATTGTGACGCCGCCGACGGCCGCCGATACTTCCGCGCCGACCCGCGGGCCGCTGAGCTGGAGGATCACGCCATTGCTGTTCTGCAACTGAACGGCGCCAGCGCCTGCGGCGACTGCCCCACCCGCTCCCCCCACAGCATAAGAGCCTTCGATGGACGCCGGCCCCTTCAGATTGAGCGCGCGGCCGACGAACTTCGTGGTGGACGCTCCGACCGTCAAGCCGACGCTCATGCCGGACACGGTGAAGGGATATTTCTTGCCCCGGTATAGCAGGACACCTTCGCCGCCCCCGACACCGACGATAAATCCGCCCTTGGTGAACACGACGGCAACCTGGCCGGTGTCAGCACGCGACGGCGTGCTAAATCCGGTAGCGGCTGCGATCGATGCAATCAGGACGGCGCCGATAGTAACTTTCCTCATGACGTTTCTTTCCTCTCTTGTGGTCATTGCGCCAGGATCATCGCGAAGTAGCCGAAGATGGTGAGGAGGATGCCCGAGACGGCATAGCCGACCGGGAATCCGATCCAGGGCACGGAACTCTGGATCTCGACTGCGGCCTCGCGGCACGGGCCCGAATGCGACCGCGCACCGGCGACGCCGCCCATCAACACTGCCGGATTGATCTTGAAGACGTGGAAACCGATCGCCCAGACGATGAACGGCGGGATCGTGCAGGCAATGAAGCCGACGATGAAGATCTTCAGGGCCACCGCACCGGTCAGCTGTGCCAAGAGGCCCGCGCCGGCGTTGACGCCGACGATGGCGACGAAGACGACGAGACCGAGATCCTCGAGCACGTTGCGCGCCGCATTCGGCGTGTTGCCGAAGAAGCGCAGACGCGACACGATCGAGGATACGATCACGCCTGACAGAAGCAGGCCACCTGCGTTGCCAAGCCCGACCTTGGCCCCGAACGCGGGGAATTCGATCATGCCGATCAGGAAGCCGAGGATCATGCCGACAGACAGAGTCAGCAGGTCGGTCGACGTGTTGGCGCGCGCGATGCGGCCCCACATCTCGCCGAGTTCGTTGACCGCGGACTTCAAGCCGACCACGGAGACGATATCCATTCGCTCCAGCTTGGTCTTGAGACCCGCCGGGATCTGCACGCCGCCGCGCTCGACCTTGGTCACCTGCAACTGGCCGGCGATCGCCGTGTCGCGGAAGGATTCGAAGGTGCGCCCCACCATCTCCTTGTTGGTGACGAGGATATCCGCCTGGTCCATGGGAACGCCGAGCGTCTTGGCGTCTGCGACCTCCGGACCAATCAGACCCATCTTCTCGGTGAGATGCTCGGTCGCGCCACCGAGTGCGACGATGTCGCCCTTTTGTAGGACAAGGTCGGCATCGGCGCCTTGCGGCTCGCCGTTACGTCCCACATTGACGATCCGGTACTCCGGATTGACCGAGCGGAATTTTGCGATGCTCATCCCGACCGTCGCTGGATTCTCTAGCCGGTAGGCTCGCAGGCCGAACTGCCGATAGCCGGTCAGGGCCCCGCCTTCGAGATCCTTGACGCCGAATTCCTGCTCATACCGCTTCGCGGCAGCCTTGGCGTCGACGCCCCACCAGCGCGGCAGATATTTGCAGATCAGGATGATGCCAACGGTGCCCCAGATGTAAGTGATGCCGTAGGACAGCGCGATCATGCCGGACGCTTCCTCGGGCTTCATGCCCTCGGGCAGCTTGACGACACCTGAGGTCACCGCCTGCTCGGCCGAACCGATCGCCGCCGACATGGTCTGCGACCCCGCCAGCATGCCGCCGGCCGCACCGGGCGGCAACGCGAAGAGCTTCGCACCAAGCACGACCAGGGTCAGGCCCAGAATGCTGGACACGACTGCGAGGAACAGGAACTTGACGCCATCTCCCCTCAGGCTGTTGATGAAGGACGGACCGACGCGCAAGCCCACCCCGTACATGAAGAGGTAATAGAACAGGCTCTTGGCGAAATTGTTCAACTCGAGCTTCACGCCATAACTGGAGGCCCAGACCGAGATGCCTGCGCCCACCACAATGGCACCGGCGACCATGCCCAGGCCATAACCCTTGATGCTGGCCCGGCCGATATAGACGGCGAGACCGACGACGAAGAACAGCAGCAGATACGGATACTGCTGCAAAAACTGGAAAAAGGCCTGCATGTTCGTCCCCTCCAAACTTATGACGCAGCCTTGAGCTTCGGCGATGCGGCCGGCTTCGGCCGGCCGAGCTTCGCCAGAGCTTCCGTGCGCACGAGCTTCAGCCCTTCCTTGGCGTCGTAGCCATGGATCTCCTTCACATCGAGCTTGCGCATGAAGTCGATGGTCTCCTGGGTGATGACCTGGCCCGGCACCATGATTGGGAAGCCCGGCGGATAGGGGATCACGAAGTTCGCCGAGACGAGTTCGGGGCCGGCCTTCAGCCGCCGGTCGATCTCGGGATCGTTGAGGCGAATGTGCTCGCAACCCGCTACGTCATAGGCCGCGTAGAAGCCGGAGCGGATGTCGCCTTCGTTGGTCTTGGCGCCGGCATCGCCGCGGAAGCTCGGGTGGAAATGCGAGAAGTTCGGCAGGTCCGGCACGTCAGTCATCAGGCTCTTGACCCGCGCCTCGAACGTCTTGCGCGCATTGGCGCCGCCTTGCGCCAGCCCGCGATCGACTTCGCCCGCGATCTCAGCGAGCACGCGCACGAGATGCGCGACGTCGCTGCGGGTGTTGTTGATGTTGGATTGGACCAGGACCGAGTTGCGCGAGGTCTTGTTGACCTGGATGTTGTACTCGTTGGCGAGGATGCCCTTGAACTGGGTGCCGTCATAGCCGGCCATGCCGCACACCAGCGTCATGCGGGTCGGGTCGAGGCAGAACTCGTCCTCGTCGAGGCTCTTCAGCGCGGTGACCCAGTTCACGCCTGGCGCGAGATAGTCAGTAAAACCGCTCTGACGGTATTGCGCGGGCACCATGACATCGGCGCCGAGAATGCGGAAATACTTCGAGATCAGCGGATTGTTGTTGACCGCCTGGCGTATCGCGAGCGCGATCTCCATCGCATTGGCGACGAGCCCATAACCTTCAAGCTCCATCTGCCGCCGCGAGATATCGAGGCTGGCGATGAGCTGCTGGTTCGGGCTGGTGGAGGCGTGGGTGAACACGGCCTCCTTGAATTGCTGCTCGACCGTGTGGAATTCGATGTCCTTGACCGAGAGCATGGAGCCCTGCCGGATCGCCGACATCGACTTGTGGGTCGAGTTGGTCTGGTAGACGCGCAGGCGGATCTGCCGGGGGTCGGGAATAAGCCGGGTCTTGAGCAGAACCTCTTCGGACGGATTCTTGCCGAGCTCGGCTTGCTGCTTTTCATAGGCAGCGACCGACTTCGGATCGCGCATCCACGCCTCGATCTCGTTGGCGGCGCCCATGGCGGTGCGCCGGCGCAGGAACGGCGAGAAGCGCGCAAAGCCGAACCAGGCCTCGTCCCACAGGAAGATCAGGTCCGGCTTGATGGCGAGACATTCCTCCATCACCCGGCGGGTGTTGTAGATGTGGCCATCGAAGGTGCAATTGGTGAGATCGATCATCTTGACGCGGTCAAGCCGGCCGTCAGCCTTGGCGCTTAAAAGCGCCTGCTTGATCGTCTTCAGCGGCACCGCGCCATACATCGAATATTCCGTCATCGGGAAGGCTTCGACATAGAGCGGCTGAGCGCCGGCCAGCACCATGCCGTAATGGTGCGATTTGTGGCAGTTGCGGTCGACGATCGCGATGTCGCCGGGCGCGAGCAGCGCCTGCACCGCCATCTTGTTGGAGGTCGAGGTGCCGTTGGTGACGAAGAAGACACGATCGGCGCCGAGCGCACGGGCAGCCTTCTCCTGCGCCTTCTTGATGTTGCCGGTCGGCTCGAGCATGCTGTCGAGGCCGCCCGTGGTGGCGCTGCTCTCGGCCAAAAACAGGTTCGGGCCGTAGAACTCGCCCATGTCGCGGATCCAGTCGGATTTGAAGATCGACTTGCCGCGGGCGATCGGCAGCGCGTGGAACGTCCCGATCGGGCGCTGCGCGTACTTCTTGAGATTGTCGAAGAATGGGGTGTCGTAGCGATCCTGGATACCTTCGAGGATCGACAGATGCAGCTCCAAAAGCTCTTCCACGGAATAGAAGATGCGGCGGAAGACGTCGGCCTCAGGATTGCCAGCGAGCTCCTCGACGTCGCGGTTCGAGATCATGTAGAGATCGAGCTCGGGTCGGACGCGCTTGATGATCTGGGCGAGCCGCAGCGCGGAGGCGTCGGCCTCGTCATTGAGACCGGCCGCGGCCGTGATCGAGCGGAGCACGGGGGCATCGTGCCGCGAGCGCAGGGCGAAGCCTTCGTTGATGATGACGGCGCCGATGTTGGGATTGAGCATCGTCGCGCAGAAGGCATCCTCCAGGCTCCCGACGATGACCGGCTCATAGATGAAGCCATCGACGGGGCGCCGCAGCTTGCGCCATTCGGCGGCAAGCGCCGGCCATTGGCTGGGTGACACGCCGGTGACGATCAGGGTCTCGAAATAGGGCCTGCGTGCGGTGTGCGCGCCGAAGCTCGGCGGCACCAGACCGGGCGCATCGCCATTGCCGTCGTCCTTCACGCTCCAGTCGCCGGCATGCTGGCGGAAGGATCGCGTCGCCAGTGCCTGGGTGATCCGGCTCGCAAGCGCAAACGAGGTTGCGCCGTCGTCTGCGTCCGCGGCCTCCCGCAGCGCCGCCATCAATTGCAGACCGGGATAGCCGTGAAACTCCTCGGTGACCGATAGCTCGGCCAGCGCCGCGTCGTAGACCGCGCGATTGCCGACCCGGGCCCAGGTCTTGGCGGCCTCGACCAGATCACGCCAGTCGTCCGCCCGCGCTCCGGGGCCGGAAAAGAACTGGTCGATGCGCTTGTGCGCGGCCTTGGGCTCTTTGGACATCTGTCTCTCCCGATCCTTTGGGCGAAGGTGATGCGGGATCGTGAGTGCGGCGCCGGTCGCTCCATTGATCCAAGTCAACGGTCGGTTGCATTGTGACAGCCAATGCCATGCCGTTCGCAACGCAACAGGAAGGCGTCAGGCCGTTCGTGGCGCGGTGCTCGCCTGATCATCGCTCAGCAGGCTATCGAGCGACCGCAGCCACTGGCCGCTGTCGGTCTTGGCCGCGAGTCCTTCGGCGCGCAGGAGGTCGCGGAGCTGCGCATGAGCGCCGACAATGCAGAAGGTCACCCTGCGTGATGCAAGTTCGTCATGGAGATCGTGCAGCATGCGCGCGCCTGCCAGATCGATATAGGGCGACGCCGACAAGTCGCAGGCCACCAGCCGGACGCCCGGCGCCCCCTGGAGGGCGATCAGGACGGTTTCCAGGATCGTCTCGGCATTGATGTAGAGCAGTGACGCTTCGGGCCGGAAGGCGATGATTCCAACCAGCGGCTCGACGCCCTCATGCCTCGCACTGTCCGAATAGCGCCCGCTGCCGGGCAAGCGTCCGAGGAATGCGACGTTTGGCCGCGAGGCCCGCGCCAGCAGCAGGAAGATCGACGCGATCGATGCTAGCAGAATGCCCTGGAGGATGCCGAGCAGCAGCACGGAGATCAGGGCAATCGCCGCGGCGTAGAAATCGATCCGACTGACCCGCCACATTCGTAGCAGTGCACGAACATCGACCAGCCTGTAGACGGCGGCGAAGACGATCGCCGCAAGCACCGCCTTGGGGAGATTGGTCAGCAGCCCCGTGAAGAACAACAGGCATAGCCCGAGCGCCACCGAGCAGATCACCAGCGCCAACGGTGTCCGCGCGCCGGCGCTGTCGTTGACAGCCGATTGCGACAGGCCGCCGGCGACGGGATAGCCATGGCCTAAGGCAGCGGCGAGGTTCGCCGCGCCCAATCCCAGGAATTCCTGACGGACATCGAGCGGGTAACCGTGCTTGGCAGCAAAGCTGCGGGCCGCCGATACGCCTTCGATATAGGCCAGCAGCACGCAACCTGCCGCGAGCGGAAACAGATCGTCGAACTCCAACAGGCCGAATGTCGGGATTCCCAGCGCCGGCAGCCCTTCCGGTATCTTCCCGGTGACGGGCATACCGAGGGCCGGGAGGCCCAGAAGGGTTGCCAGAATGATCGCAAGCGCAACGATGGTGATGCCGACGGGCTTGCCCGGCAAAAGCCGCTCGCCAAGCAGGAGCAACAAGAGCGCGACGGCGCCGATGGCGAGCACAAGTGGATCGATGCCGCCGAGCTGACCGCCCAGCTTGATGGCGCGATCGAAGAAATTGTGGCCGCCACCGGCAACACCGAGGAGGCTCGGCAACTGGCTCATGATGATGGTGAGCCCGGCACCGGCCTTGAAGCCGACCAGAATGCTGTCGCTGACGAGGCGGACCAGCACACTGAGCTTGAACAGCCAGGCGATGAAGCACAGCACGGCCACCGCAAAGGCTGCAAGGCTCGCGATCTGGGCATAACGCAGTGCATCGCCGCCGGCCAGCGCGCCGACGGTGGCGGCGATCATCAGGGAGATCGCCGAGGTCGGGCCGATCGCAAGCTGCCGCGATGACCCCAGCAACGCGTAGCCGATGCCGCCGAGCATGTAGCCGTAGACGCCGACCTGCGGCGGCAAGCCGGCGAGCGCGGCATAAGCGAGCGAGACCGGGATGGCGTAAGCGGCGAGCGTGATGCCGGCGATCGCGTCGGATGGCAGCCATTCGCGCTTGTAAGCGCCAAGCCAGCCGGCCGGCGGAAAGAACCGGGTCCAGGTCAGTTTGAGGATAGTATTCATCGCAAGACCTCGCGGTGCGGCGCTTCGCAACGCAGCAGGACAATCAGCAACGCCACCACGGGAATGCCGAGCGCGAGGTTGGGAATGGTCTTGGTGGCGTAGGCACCGACTGCGGCGCCTAACCCGAACACAGCACATAATGCGAAGAAGATGCCCGACCGGCGCAGCGCCCCGACTGGCGCCCCCTTGCATGCGGCAGCAAAGATGGTCTCGATCCCCTGGCGCATGTTGCCGGTGATCATCACGGTGCTGCAGGCCGTGCCCTCGACCCTTGTGAAAGCCGCGGCCTGCATTGCCGCCACGACCGAGATTCCGAGTGTGCCTGCGAGATCCGGCAAGCGGTTATGCAGGATTCCGATCGCAACCAGAAGCAGTATCTCTACCAGCGTGCTGATGGCGCTGGCTCGTTCGCCGGCGATGCGGCGCAACCATGCAGCTATCACAACTCCCACCGCAAAGGCCAAAATCGGCGGCACGAAGTGAAAGGCCTTTGTCCAATCGCCGGCGGTCGCATAGACCCAAAGAAGAATCACATTGGCTGTCTGGGCATTCGCCATCACGCCGTGAATGATCCAGGTATAGGCATCGATATAGCCGCCGGCGAAGGCGAGCAGCAGGACGATCTCGACCGTTTCATCGCGGCGGATCGCTCCGGCGGCGACGTACAGGGTGCTCATGTCGGCAATACGGGCTGTCGCAAACATTTCATGAGGTCATAGGCATCGCCTCGTCTCTGCCGAGGCTTGATCTGGATCAAGCAATGTCCCCCGCACCGCCAATCAAATCGCACCAAAGCGCCGGGGGAATGCGACCATGGAAACCGTCAGGTGGATCATCACCACCGCACCGGAGATATTCCTGCTGCTGGCGATTGCGGTGGGCACCATCCTCGGTCGCATCAAGGTTCGTGGTTTCTCGATCGGCACCACCGCTTGCATCCTGATCGTCGCCGTCTTGATCGGACAGCTCGGCAGCTTCACGTTCCCACCGATCCTGCGGGCGATCCTGTTCAGCCTCTTCGTCTTCACGATCGGCTACCGGTCGGGACCGGAATTCTTTGCCTCGCTGAGTGTGCGGACGCTGGCGCAGGTCGTGCTGGCGCTGGTGATCGGCGCGACGGGCCTCATGCTCGTGCTCATGTTCGCTCATGCGTTCAAGCTCGACACCGGAACGGCCGCAGGCCTCACCGCGGGCGCGCTGACGCAATCCTCGGTGATCGGCACCGCATCGGGCGCACTGGCGCAGCTCGGCCTCTCCGCCGATGTGTTGAAGCAGCAGGAGGCCAACATCGCGGCTGGCTACGCCGTAACCTACGTGCTCGGCTACATCCTGACGCTGCTGTTCGTTCCCTTCGTCGCGCCGCGGCTGATGCGGATCGATTTGAAGGCGGAAGCGAAAAAGCTCGAGGCCGAGCTTGCCGGCGGTGCGCCAGCGAAGACGGACAATCTGTCCTATCGCAAATTCCAGGCCCGCGCCTATCGCATCTCGGCCGCGGCGGGCCGCACGATCGAAGCCATCGAGGCGGAGATCGGCAGCCGCACCGTCGTGGAGCGGATCGTGCGCCGCGGCGCCGATATTGCGCCGCACCGCAATACCGCTCTCGAGAACGGCGACGACATCGTCCTGACCGGCCCGACTGCGGCCATCGTCGCGGCAAAGCCCGTCATCGGCGAGGAAATCGACGCGGACGAGCTCTTGCGCAGCCTGCCAGGCAACGTGATCGACGTGCTCGTGGAGAACCGCAGGCTGCACGGCCGCTCGATCAAGGAGGTGGCCGATATCGTCGGCGACAGCGCACGCGGCGTTTTCCTGCGCGCCCTCACGAGGATGGGGCGTGAAGTGCCGCTCGGGCCCGAAACGCGCGTCTATCTCGGCGATGTCATGACGCTGGTCGGCAGCACCGGCAATATCGCACGGGCGACGGCTCAGGTCGGTCACGCGCTGAACGCGAGCGACCGGACCGATATCGCTTTCCTTGCCGCCGGCATCGCCGTCGGTCTCTTGGCTGGGCTTGCCAGCATCAAGGTCGGAGCGGTCGCGCTGACGCTTGGTGGCGGCGGCGGCGCACTGATCGCAGGCCTCGTCTGCGGCTGGCTGCGCTCACGCAAGCCGACCATGGGCGCGCTACCGCCGGCGGCGCAGCAGACTTTGAGCGACATCGGCCTTGGCGGCTTCATCGCGGCGGTCGGGCTCGGCAACGGTCTTGCCGCCTGGTCTGCGATCCAGGCCCATGGCCTGCTGCTGGTCGGCATGGGCATCGTCGTCACGCTGATCCCGATGACGGTCGGAACGCTCGTTGCCTATTACCTGCTGCGCATGAACCCGGTCGTGACCTGCGGCGCGCTGGCCGGCGCCATGACGGTCGATGCCGCCGTCACCGGCGCCTGCGACGTCGCCGAGAGTCAGACGCCGGTGCTCGGCGTCGCCGTGCCCTACGCGGTCGGCAACGTCGTGCTGACGGTGCTCGGTCCGATCGTGGTCGCCGCGACGTTTTCGGGATGAGGGAGGTCGCGATGCATCACATGCCTGCATTGCTCCAGGCTCTTGCGACCAGCCTCCTCGTCCTTCTCGTCGTCGCATCGCCCGTGCGCGCCGAGGACGAGGTCCGCATCCAGGAAGAAGTCTGGGCCCTCCCGCTGCCGCTGCCTATGTTCGCCTATCTGGTGCGTCCGGTCGGCGACGGTCCCTTCCCGCTCGTCATCATGAATCACGGCGTCTCGCTCAACCCGACCGATCGCAGCTTCTTTCCTTTGGTGGAATTCCGTGATGCCGCCAAATGGTTCGCCAAGCGCGGCTATCTGGTGGTGGCGCCGGTCGGCAGCGGTTATGGCGCACAGGCGATCGACATTCCCGAGCGCGCGCTGTTTGGCCCGTTCTTCTCCAAGGTCGGCAAGTGCACCAATCCCAATTTCCACGATGCGGGCCTCGCGGTCGCGCAGGTCGATCTCTGGATCATCGACTATTTGGCCGCCGAGAAGCGAATCATCCCGAAGGACGTGATCGTGGTCGGGCAGTCCGCCGGCGGCTGGGCTTCGATCGCCTTGTCGAGCGTGAACCCGCCGCAGGTGAAGGCGATCATCACCTTCGCCGCAGGCCGCGGCGGCCGGGTCGGCGGCAAGCCCAACAACAATTGCGCGCCCGACAAGCTGGTCGAGGCCACCGCGGATTTCGGCCGCACCTCGCGCGTGCCGATGCTGTGGATCTACATCGAGAACGACACGTTCTTCGGACCCGATCTGTCCAAGCGCATGCATGCCGCCTTCACCGCCGCCGGCGGCCGCGCCGAATATCATCTGATGCCGCCGTTCGGCAATGAAGGTCATTTCTTCATCGGCTCGCCGGACGCGATCCCGCTCTGGTCGCCGCTGGTGACGAAGTTCTTGGATGCGCAGAAGTGAGCGCAAACTTCAGAGACGCGACTATGCCCCGCCCTCTTGATTGTCTCTCCGGTCTCTTGATGGTTGCAGTCGTCGGGACCGCCACAAGCCCAACCGTCGCCGCGCAGGAGGCCGCGAAAGCCGACAAGCCCGCCGAGGTCGCAACGCGCGGCCAGCGCGAAGCAAAGGACATCAGCTATGGCGCCTGGCAGAAACTCTGCTTCAAGGCCGGCGGTGCGCCGATGCTGTGCCGGACTTCGATAACAGGCAAATTCCCGACCGGTCAGACGGCCGTGCGCGTCGACCTGATCGAGCGCGAGGATGCTTCCACAGCCCGGCTGCAGTTGTTCGTGCCCATCGGCATGTACCTGCAACAAGCCCCCAAGCTGACGGTCGACCAAGGCACTCCCTTCCGCGTGCCCTATACCTGGTGTGTCACCAACCTCTGCATCGCAGCCGACGTGGCGTCGCCAAAGACCCTCAAGGAGATGGCATCAGGCAAGGCGCTGACGCTCGAGCTCGTCGATTCGAATCTCCTGGCCCTCACGACCTCGGTTCCGCTGGCTCAGTTCGCGTCCGTGCGCAACGGTGCGCCGGCGAAGACGCTGGAGCAATATGTCGAGGAGTGAGCGCTCGCGGCCTATGCGGCAGCGGCGCGCATCACCGACTCGATTAGCGATTCTGCGGAAAATGGCTTTGTCAGATAAGCGAAGCAGCCCGACGCGATCGCCGCGGTACGGTTCGCGGGGCAATCATTACCGGTTACATAGATCACCGGCACGATGACGCCGTTCTCAGCCAGTCTGCGACGCACGTCGATGCCGGACTTTGCGCCAAGATTGATGTCGAGGATGATGCAAATCGCGGTGCAGAACTTGCCATGATCGAGCAAGGCACCCGCGGTGTCGAACAGCGTAGTGTCGAACCCGTGTCGGCGCAGAAGTCTGTCCATGCTGGCACGCATGGACGGATCGTCATCGACGACGAAAACGGACTCGCGTAGGGGCAAGGCGATTGCCTTTCCAGGAGACGGCGGTGGGATACTGGATACGATTGCGCCGCGTTTACGAGCGGACATTGCACTATTGCATACGGCTCGCCGTGCACTGTCAACACGCCTCAGCATTGTCCTTTGGGGCAGTCAGAGCGGGGAGAACCGTACCGCTGCGACGATGCGGCTAATGCTCGTTCGAATCGAGTATTCCGAGCCGCTCTGCGATCGAAACGAGTTCCGCCAGCGAATGAACCTGCATCTTCTCCATCATCTGGTGACGGTGCGCCTTCACTGTGCGTTCGGCGGTTCCGAGTTCATGCGCGATCTGCTTGTTGATCCGGCCGCGCACAATAAGATCAAATACCTGTCGCTCGCGCTGCGTCAGCGTGGCCAGATGACCGCGAAAAGCATCAAGCCTGCTGCGCTGGGTGCGCGCCGTTTGCTGACTGGCCAACGCGCGCTCGATCGCGTCGAGCAACTGCTCGGAGGATATCGGTTTGGTCAGGAAGTCTTCCGCACCCGCCTTGATCGCGCGCACGGTGGTTGGCGTGTCGGCATGGCCGGTCAGGAAGATAATGGGCAGCACGGAACCGGACGCGATCAACCGGGCCTGCAGGTCGGGGCCGCTCAGTCCCGGGATCCGTACGTCGAGCAGGATACACCCCACCTGCTCGTCATCCGGCGCCGAATCCAGCAGCTCCAGTGCTGAGGCATAGGTCGCGACCTCATATCCCGCGAGCTTCAGCCTGCGCTCGATCGCGGTCCGAAAGGACTCGTCGTCGTCAACAACGTGAACGAGGCCTGGCACTTTCTTACCTCTCGCTCAATTTAATGAGGACGGCTCGACGTCCCTCTTATTCTTCAAAGTCACATCTTCGCGTTTGGAAGTCGGAATATCTGCTTCGCAATATGTCGCATCTCCACCGCGGCAAACTTCTCATCCTGCGCAGCAATCGCCAGTGCTGTCCTTTGGTACAATGAACCTTGGGACAATGGATTGAACTACCACCTTGATCGAAAATCAACTGCGGCGGGAGTGGGGTAGCGCGGCGCATTTCCGGCTGAGAATATTTCATCCGACCGACCAATTCGGCGACAAGCTGAGGAGTTGGCCCATGTTCGTTCGCATCACAACGGATTCCACCCTGCGTCCCAATACCCTCCGCGACCTCGGCATGACAAATCATTCAAATGCGCTGGTCAATTTAAGCGAGTTCTCCTACCGAAAGGGATCTGAGATCTATGGCGAGAAAGAGCCGGCCGAGTATGTTTACCAGGTCAAGTCCGGAGCGGTACGAAGTTACAAGCTGCTGTCGGATGGCCGCAGGCAGATCGGCGCATTTCACCTCGTTGGCGACATCTTCGGGCTCGAGAATGGCAGCGAGCACCGGTTCACGACGGAAGCGATCATCGACACCACGGTACGCCTGATCAGACGGCAAAGTCTCGAAACCGTGGCCGAGAGCGATGTCATGGTAACCAGAAACCTGCTCAGCATGACGACAGACAACCTCCATCATGCGGAAGACCACATGCTGCTTCTCGGCCGCAAGACCTCCCTGGAGCGGGTCGCAGCGTTCCTGCTTGAAATGGACAAGCGCCTGACGGCCGCCGGCGTCATGGCACTTCCGATGTCGCGGCGCGATATCGCCGACTATCTCGGCCTAACGCTGGAGACTGTCTCGCGCGCTCTGTCGCGACTCCATGAGCTTGGCGTTCTCGGCTTCGTCGGCAACACTCAGCGTCAGATCGTGCTGCTCGACCGGCACCAGCTCGCCAGTCTCGATCTGCAGCCCTGAACCGGCGGAGTGCTGGTCCACAATCCACGACCATCAAGATGGGTCCACGCGACTGCGTTGGGTCCGTGGTAAACTTGTGCCGGTCGCTTCCGTCAGCCCGAGATGTTCGAGTGTCTTGCGCAGGACTTCGAACAGAATGGCGGCGGACCAGCCGAACAGAAGAACACCATTCATGGCGGTCAACGGGCCGATCAGCCGCCATTCGCGCACCGGCGTGATGTCGCCGTAGCCCAGCGTGGTGTAGTTGACGAAAGCAAAGTAGAGCAAGTCCGTGTCGGCGGCAGCGGCCTGGACGACATTGTAGGTCGCGGCCCACATCAGGATTTCGAGCATGTGGGCGATTTTCAACACGACGGCGGCCGCGATCATGACGCCCATGAGATGCAACCTCGGCCGATTGGTATGACGCAGGCCCGCACTGCGGGCGATGGCGACCGCGACCACTGTCACCAGCGCGTGGAGCCCGATATTGATCACACTGACCAGGATGCCGACAAGGAATTGTAGCATCATAGCGTCGAACCCGACCTCAATTCGGCAGACCCAATGCGTTATGATCGACGACGAGAATCGTATCTATGGTGACCATGCTCGCGCCCATCGACGAAGGGGACGATTGATCTAGGTCAACGGCGCGTCGACGGTTTCCGTTTCGGCAACGGCAGCCTGGTCCACCGGAATCGGCGTAGCCCGGTCGATCCCGATCCATGCAGCCGCCAACTCCCAAGCAACCGACAGGATGATCGGCCCGATGAACAGGCCGATGATCCCATGCGCGAGCGTACCACCGATGACCCCGATCAGGATCACGAGCGTCGGCGTCGTCAGGCCTCGCCCCATGAGAAGCGGCTTCAGGACGTTATCAAGAAGACCGACGGCGACGAGATAGACCGTCAAGAGCAGGGCTACGGTCACGTCCTTGTCCATCCATATCCAAACAACCACGGGAAGAAGCACGATAGCCGCGCCGATCTGAACGATCGATAGCAAGAGCACGATGATTGCGAGCAGCCCTGCGCTTGGGAGGCCAGCGAGCTTGAAACCGATGCCCGCCAGCAGGGCCTGCACGATGGCGACACCGATGACACCCTGTGAGACCGCGCGTATGGTGGCCCCGGCGAGCTCCAGGAAGTGCTCGCTCTGGTCGGGCACGATGCGCAACAGGAAGCCCCGGAGCGCGGCAACAAGCTGCGCCCCGTACGGAAGCAGGAAACCGGCAACGACCACCGACAGCAGGAATTGGAGCATTCCGATGCCGGTGTCGCCCGCAAACGACAACATCGTCCCGGCGAGCGGTTTCAAATACGGCGCCACCTCGCGCAACGCAGCACGGATATTCGTGTAGGCCTCATCCCAGAACGCGTAGAGCTGCGGACCGATCAAGGGCCAATCCCTGATCTGCTCTGGCGCCGCCTGAAGCACGAGATCCCCGCTGCCGATCTGGCCCGCAAGGTCCCGGAGCCCTTCAACCGCACTCAGGCCCAGCCAGGCGGCGGGACCGATGACGATGCCCAGCGTGACGAGGGTGAGAACGGCCGAGGCGATCCGGGGACGATCGCCGAGGCGTTGGGCGAGCCAGGCAAAAACCGGGTAGAACGCCACCGCCAGCACCGCGCTCCAAGTCAGGATCGGCACGAACGGTCGGATGATCAGAAATGTCCATAGGATCAGCAGGCCGAGCAGCGCCAGCCGGATCACAAGCTGGACAACATCGTCGGTGGACAGCAGTTGGCGAAGTGTCTTCAAGGCTTTGTGCCGGATCTCAGAGGCCAGACAGCTTACAGCTTGAAGACCGCGGGGGCCGGAGACTTGATCCAGATCAAGCGAGCGGTTGCGACCACTACGCCCCCCGCCGACGCCGGCGCAGACTACCAAACATCCGCAGCGATCGGCGTGAGACGTTGGCGCATCACGACGGACTCATACGATGCTATCCCTTCTTCTCATCAAGCAGCTTGGCCACACGACGCAAGCCGAGCAGATAACCCTGGGTCCCGAAGCCTGCGATGACTCCATCAGCTCGTTTGGAGACAAACGAGTGGTGGCGGAATTCCTCGCGTTTGTGCACGTTGGAAATGTGCACCTCGATCACTGTCCCCTCGAACGTGTTTAGAGCATCCAGGATGGCGACCGACGTATGGGTGAAAGCCGCAGGATTCATCACGATACCGGCAGCCGTCTCGCGCGCCTCGTGGATCCAGTCGATCAGCTCGCATTCCCTGTTCGACTGGTGAAAGCGCATCTCCAGGCCGAGCTCCCCGGCCAGCGCTCGACAATCCCGTTCCACATCCGAAAGCGTCTCGTGGCCATAGATGTGGGGCTGGCGCTTGCCGAGCAAATTGAGATTTGGCCCGTTGAGGACGTAGACGAGGCGACTCATGGAAGTACTCCGTTCAGTGATGGGCGAGGATCTCACCAAGGAACTGCCTGGTGCGGGCGTGCTGTGGATTGCGGAAGAAAGCGCCGGGCTCGCCTTCTTCGATGATCTGGCCTTCAGCCATGAAGATGACCCGGTCGGCAACCTGGCGGGCAAAGCCCATCTCGTGGGTGACGCAAATCATGGTCATGCCGTCGTTGGCGAGGCCTATCATCGTATCGAGCACCTCCTTGACCATTTCGGGATCGAGAGCCGAGGTCGGCTCGTCAAACAGCATCACCTTGGGCTGCATGCAGAGCGCACGCGCGATCGCGACGCGCTGTTGCTGGCCGCCCGAGAGCTGAGCCGGATACTTCTCGGCCTGGTCACCGATGCGCACGCGCTCGAGGTATTTTCGCGCGGTCGCCTCCGCCTCGGTCTTGCTGATGCGGCGCGCGCGAATGGGGGCGAGCATGCAGTTCTGCAACACCGTCATATGCGGAAAGAGGTTGAAGCTCTGAAAGACCATGCCGACGTCCTGACGTACGACATCGATTGCCTTGATGCTGTCGTCCAGCCGATGACCGTTCACTACGATACTGCCCTGCTGGATCGCCTCGAGGCGGTTGATGCAGCGGATCAGTGTCGACTTGCCTGAGCCGGACGGACCGCAGAGCACGATCTTTTCACCCCTGCGCACGGTGAGATCGACGTTGCGGAGAGCTTGGTACCCGCCGTACCACTTCTGCACGCCTTTCATTTCGATCAGGATCTGATCCTGCATGGATTCGGCCTCCGACATCGACAGCGGCCAACGCGCGCAGCGCGTCGGCCGCTTAACGGTATTTACTGGGCTGTGAACGGAACGCCGGGGACCGAGTCAGGGAAGGTCGGCACGGGCGCCTTCATCCATTTGGCGTAGAAGCCGGCCAACTTGCCGTTCGACTTGATCTGGTCAATGAACTTGTTGGCGGTCTCGTTCCACTCTTTGTCTCCCAGGCGGGTGCAGGCCCCGTTATACAGCGCGGTGAAGTGAAGCTTGGGCTCGAACCCAAGTTCCGGCTTTGCAGCGTTCAGACGCTGCGGGTAGAAGCTGTTTGCGCCGACGGCCTGCACCTGACCCGAGAGCAGCGCCTGGATCGTGGCCGCATCATCATCAAATCTGCGGATTTCGGTGCCTGCTGGAGCGCTATTGGTGACCTGGGTGTCCTGCGTGGACGACCTCGGAACGCCAATGACGTACTTGCCCATATCGGCATTGCTGCTGATCGGCGTTGCCTGGGCCGCGACGAGCGTAATCTCATTGGCGACATAAGGCTTGGAATATTGCACCGCCTTTGCACGTTCCGGCAGCATCGCCATGGTTGCGAACAGAATATCTACGCGGCCTGTGGTCAGCGCCGGAATGCGATTGGCCACCGCCAGCGGGACGAACTCGGCCTTCACGCCAAGATATTCAGCAAAGGCGCGCCCCATATCGGCATCGATGCCATCCTGCTTTCCTGAGCTATCGACATAGCCCCAAGGAGGATTGTCGCCCTGGATTCCGATGACGACGACGCCCTTCTTCTTGACGTCTTCCAGAGTGCCCGCATGCGCTTTACCTGCGACGGCGACGGTCCCCAGTATCAGCAGCGCGGCGCCGAGCTGGCGACGATTGATCGAAAATAACATCTGATGTTTCCTCCTCCTGGTGATGGCTCTGTTTGATTGGGCAAGTGCGCCGTTCCTACCTTTGACTAGCCAGGGCGAGCCTGGCCTCCATCCGGCTGCCCCACCATGAGAGTGGCCAGCAGAGGATGAAATACATCGCGCCGACCACGCCGAAGACGAGCAACGGCTGGAAGGTCTGGTTCGATACGATTTGACCGGCGCGGGCGAGCTCGATGAAGCCGACGATGGCAGCGAGCGAAGTGCCCTTGATGAGCTGCACGAGATAGCCGATGGTCGCCGGCAGCGAGATGCGGATCGCCTGCGGCAGCACGATGTCGCGCATGCGGGACGAATAGTGCAGTCCAAGCGCCATCGCCGCCTCGGTCTGGCCGCGCGGCACGGCCTGGATCGCACCGCGCCAAATCTCACCAAGGAAGGCGGAGGCATTCACGGTGAAGCCGATCGCCACCGCGACGAAAGCGTCGAGCTTCAGCCCGGTTAGCGCCAATCCGTAATACACGACGAAAAGCTGCAGCAGCAGCGGAGTGCCCTGGAATATCCCGATGTAAATGCGAATGACCCATTCCACGCCCTTATGACCACAAGTGCGCAGCAATGCGACAGCCAGCCCCGCCGTGCAGCCGCCCGCAAACGCGACCAGCGTCAACAGCATCGTCCATTGCAGCCCACGCATCAGGAAACCGAACTCAGGGAGGCCAAAATGCGGTGCCATGATCTCCCCCTCAGCGTGTCGGATATGAGAAGAAGCGGTGAGAGATGACCGCGAAGCCCAGCATCAACAGCCAGGAGATCGCGAGGTAGAGGAAAGTGACGAAGAAGTAGACCTCGAAGCTGCGGAATGTGTCGCTTTCGATGCGCTGCGCAACCGACGTCAATTCGTAAGCCGATACGGCCGAACAGATCGACGAGGTCAGCGTCAGCATGATGAACTGACCCGTGAGCGAGGGGTAGATCGCGCGAAGCGCTGGCTTGAGCACAACGAACCGGAATACCTGCCCTTTGTGCAGTCCGAGCGCGTAGCCGGCTTCTACCTGTCCCTTATGAATGGACTGCACCCCGCCGCGGATGATCTCGATGGCGTAGGCGCCGCCATTGACACCGAGTGCGATGACGGCGGTGACTGTCGGATTGAGCTTCAATCCGACGAGCGGCAGAGCGAAGAACAGAAAGAAGATCTGCACCAGGAAAGGCGTATTGCGCACGGTCTCGACGAAGCCGATCACGAGAGCACGCAACCACGCCGCCTTCGAATCGCGTGCCGCGACGCCGGCGACACCGATCATCATTGCGAGCGTCATGCCGGCAAGCGCCAGGCCCAACGTACCCACGCACCCCCACAGCAGCGCGGGCATCGCATGCCAAACCACCGAGAAATCGAGCGTGTAGCCCATCTTGCGTTTCCTCTCGGGCGTTGTACGTGCCGCTCGCCCATCGGCCGGGTGTCACCCTCCCCGGGATGCAAAAGTGGCGAAGAAGACGTCTGGATCAGGTGAGATGCCCGTGAACAGGCGGAATGCCTCGGTGCCCTGGAAGATCGCCATGCCACCACCATCGACGGTGCGGCAGCCGAGGGCACGCGCCGCGCGCAGCAGTGCGGTTTCGAGCGGGAAGTAGACGATCTCGGCGACCCACAGATCGGGACGCAGCAGGGCCGTCGGCAGCGGCGTGCCCAGATACTTGTCCATGCCGATCGGCGTCGCGTTGACAATTCCGTCTGCGGCAGCGACGGCCGCCGCGACATCATGGCCGGCCCTCAAGTGCCCCTCTACAAATCGGGGGGACAAGCTATCCACCAAACTCTGCGCCTTGGCCACGTCGACGTCGATGATGGTTAGTTCCCGCACGCCCAGCTTCATGAGCGCGAAAGCGACCGCCGAGCCTGCGCCGCCCGCGCCGAATTGGACGACGCGACCGAGCGATGCACCTTGCATGTTGCGGCGAAAGTTCTCGGCGAAGCCGAACCAGTCCGTGTTGTGGCCGGTCATTCGGCCATTCCTGATGACCACGGTGTTCACGGCGCCAAGCGCCTCTGCGTCAGGCGAAAGCTCATCCAGGAGCGGAAGGATCGCCTGCTTGCAGGGATGGGTCACGTTCAACCCGTCAAAGCCCATCCGCCTTGCGGCCGTGAGCAACTCCGGCAACGCCTCCACACCGAGCTTCAACTCTGTCAGATCGATCTTCTTGTAGATATAGCGGATGCCAGCGGCGTCTGCGGCCGCTTCGTGCATGGGCGGGGTGCGGGACGCAGCGATGCCACTGCCGATCAGGCCGACGAGAAAGCTGGACTTCGGATGCATGCTCGGCATCGCCCGTCAGCTCAATGGGACGGTCAGTTCGGCGATGACCCGAGCCGTGCTCGGTCGAACGCGGCGCCACCAGGAAAAAGCTTCGGCCGCCTGCTCGACCAGCATGCCGACGCCGTCGGCCAGCTTGGCTACGCCTTCGGCGCGAGCCGCTTGCAAAAAGGGCGTCAGCCCTTTGCCGTAGGCGAGTTCGTACGCCAGCGCCGCACCGCGGAAGACATTGCCTGGAAGCGGCGGCATTTCACCCCGCAGGCTGGCCGACGTCGCGTTGACGACGACGTCATAGCCCTCGGCAAGATCGGCCAGTTCAGCATAGCCGCTGACGATCAGCGGACCACAGCCGGCAAACTCTTCGGCCAATGCGACCGCTTTCGACAGCGTTCGGTTGACCAGAACCAGCTCGGACGGCTCCTGGCGCAGGAACGGCAGCAGCGCACCACGCGCCGCTCCGCCAGCGCCGAGCATCAGCACGCGCCGGCCGGCCATTTTGACGCCGAGATTGACGGTGATGTCACGCACCAGGCCGATCCCGTCGAAATTCTCGGCAATGATCCGATCGCCGTCGAATTTCAGGCAGTTTGCGGCGCCTGCTCGTTTGGCGCTCTCTGAAAGCTCATTTGCGTAGGCGAATGCATCGAGCTTGAACGGGGCGGTGATGTTCAGCCCCTTGGCGCCCTCCGTCCGGAATTGATCAACCCGCTCGCTGAAGCCATCGATTGGTCCCTCGATCGCCTCATAGACAAGGTCCTGTCCCGTCATTTCGGCGAAAGTGCCATGGATGAGGGGTGATTTGCTGAAGCCGATCGGATTGCCAATCACCGCATAACGATCGCTCATGACTTACTCCTGCACTGCAGTTTCGTTGTAGAGAACACCGTCTCGCACCATCGCGTCGATGGTTTGGGCCGACAGTCCCAGCGACTCTGCAATGCGGCGATTGTCCTGGCCGAGCAGTGGTGCCGGAGTGCGCACCGTGATGTCGCAGCTGGAGAAGCGGAAGGGCAGGTTCGGCAACGTCACCCTGCCGAGAACAGGATGCTCCTGCTCGACCAGCATGCCACGCGCGTGAATCTGCGGATCCCTCACGACCTCTTCGATGGTCTGCACAGGAGCGGACGGCACACCTGCTTGCTCGAGTGCGGCAAGACAGGCATCCCGAGACGGCCGCGACAGCGTCCAGTTGCGCACAATTTCCATCGCCTCGGCATAGTGGGCGTTCCGCGCGGCAGGCGTGGTGAAGCGTTCATCGGATGACAACCTGCTTCCTCCGATCAGCGCCGCCAATCGTCGCCACGCATCATCGACTTGCGCAGCGATGACAAGATTGCCGTCCTTGGCCGGAAAGACCCCGTAAACGGTCGAGTCCGGCTGTCCGCTACCGGTCTGCTTCGGCAGGTCGGTACCGCCGGAGAGGAAGTAACGCTGAACCGCATAGTCGTGCATCGAGACCATGCAGTCGTACAGCGCCAGATCGATATGCTGGCCGCGGCCGGACGACGCGCGGCCGACCAGCGCTGCATTGATGGCAGCCACACCGTGAATGCCGGTATACATGTCGGCCAGTGGCATCCGCAGCAGCGGCGGCGCTTCACCGGGGGAGCCCAGTTGCGCCAGAGCGCCCGACATCGCCTCTGCGATCAGGCCGAAGCCCGGACGGTCGGCATAGGGACCGGTGTGGCCATAGGCGGAGACCGAGCAGTAGATCAGTCCGGGATTCCGCGTCGACAGCGCCTTGTAACCGAGCCCGAGGCGCTCGAGTGCGCCGGGGCGGTAGTTCTCGATGAAGACGTCGGCTGTGTCCACCAGCTTCATCATCATGTCGAGACCACGCGTGTCGCGCAGATCGATACACAATCCCTGCTTCCCCATGTTCTGCTGCAGGAAGTAGCCGGATTGTCCGTCCTTGAAATAGCCATGGGCTCGGCCCGCATCGCCTTGCCTAGGACGCTCCACCTTTATGACTTCCGCGCCCATCGCGGCGAGGCAACGGCCCATGAACGGGCCGGCCAGGAAATGGCTGTAGTCGATGACGCGAATGCCTTTGAGCGGCAGATCTTGTGCCGTCATGCCTGCTCTCCTGCGGCGTTGGTCTTCGGGCGCATCGGAATCATCAGTCGATGCTCACCGAGCTGCACCACGTCGCCGCGCTGATTGATCAGCTCTGACGGCAGCACCACGATGCCCCATCCATCACGCTTCGTGGCGCGCATTGAACCGACGCGGAACTTCACGTGCACGGTGTCACCGAGCTTGATCGGTAGCTTGAAATCCCACGTCCAGCCCAGCGACATTCCCGGGAGGAAACGGTAGTCGGCACGGGTCTTCAAACCGTCGGCCAACGACAGACCGAACAGCCCGTGCGCGACGCGCGTGCCGAATGGCGTGGTCTTGGCGTATTCCTCGTCGACATGGACCGGCGTGAAATCACCCGTCAGTTCGGCATAGGCATTCACCATCGCTTCGGTGATCGTCACCGAGGGGGTGATGCATTCGTCACCGACCCTGGCATCGTCCCAGTAGCGCTCACCGGTCATGTCGCGTCTTCCTCTAACTCTAGGCACGGGGATTGATCGCCAGGGCGGCTTCCACGGCGCCTGCACTGGCTTGCAAGATTTCGACATTGAGCCCGCCCGGTAGCTCGAGCCAGTTCGGCCCGGCAGGCAACGCCTTGGCGCCCCACACGGCCGCACGGGCGAGCACACCTTCGTAATCGTCGACCATGATGCCGAGATGGGCGAGACGCCCCTCTGGTCCCACGAAGTTCGGATCTTCGATGAGTTGCACGCTTCCGAGCACCCACACCTGACGTGGGCGCGCGCCATCGGCGGGTTGCTCGTCGCGAATGGCAAGACCAAGCACCTCGCGAAAGAAGTCGACGTGACGATCAACGTCAGGCACACGGATGGCGACGTGTTCGACATAGGCACGGGGCGGCGACATCGTCTCAGGACCTTCCAGGATAGTCGCTGCGGGCGTATTCGATGCCCTTGACTAACGCGACGAGGGTGGAATTTACGGGAGTTGGGACGTTGAGCCTGGAACCCCAACGCACGACGGAGCCGTGGATGTAGTCGACCTCGGTCAGGTTGCCGGACTGCAAACTCTGCAACATCGACGTCTTGAACTCGGGCGGTAGACCAGCGGATGCCATCGTCCAAGCGCGTCGCGGATCGGTGATCGAGATCTTCACGCCGGCCGCCTGCGCGACCGCGATGCCCTCTGAGATCGCGGCCAGCGCGCAATCTTCCAGGATCGGCAGCGAATATAGACCGCCATACGTCAGCCCGGTAACGGCGGTAATTCCTCCTCCGGCGACATTGATGAACAACTTGTCCCACATCGTGCCCAAGATGTTGTCGCTGAGCAGCGTGAGAATGCCGGCACGATTGAACGTCTCGGAAATTCGCTGAGCGCGTTCGGTCAGGCGTCCATCGAGCTCGCCGATGATGGTTTCCTTGCCGATGACCCCGGAGCGGACATGACCGGGGCCGAGCAGCACGCCGCCTACGTAGGTCTTGCCTGCCACGACCCGGTCACGACCGACTTCCTCCGAAAGGATGTCCTCATGACCAAGACCGTTTTGAAGCGACATCACGACCGTCTGCGGTCCGATGATCGGCGCTGCCGCCCGGATCGCATCCCGCGTGTGATAGGACTTGACGAGGACGATGACGAGGTCCGCCACGATGCCGACCTGGGTCGCGGAGGTGCAGGCAGAGACCTTCACAACGGTCTCGGCGTCACCTTCGAGCATCCGGAGACCACTGGCATTGATCGCGTCGACATGAGCCTGAAACGGATCGATCAACCAAACCTCGGCACCGCCGCGTGCCAGCGTGCCGCCGATGGTCGAGCCCAGGGCTCCTGCTCCGATAAAGCAGATCCTCATCCGAACGCTTCTCCCTCGCCCATTTTGGCGTTGGAAGCGTGGTAGCAGTCGGCTCCGTATTTGGATATGCTATGATCCTTATATCCATTATTGCAGAATGCAATGAAGCACCGGGACCTCTCCGAGACGAACCTGCTGGAGCCGCGCCTGCTCCGGCTCTTCGATGCATTGTTCACCACGGGTAGCGTGACCAAGGCAGCCGAGAAGCTCGGTCAAAGCCAGCCGACCATTTCGATCTGGCTGGCGCGCCTGCGAAAGGAGCTGGACGATCCGCTCTTTATCCGTTCGGCGGAGGGAATGCTGCCGACCCCACGCGCCGAGGCTCTCATCGGCACGGCCAGACAGGCGTTGGAGATGCTGCGTCGTCTGGCGGAGCTTCGCCCCGAGTTTGATCCGGCGACTGCAAAGCGCCGCTTCGTCATCTGCATGACGGATGCGAGCCACATCACGCTGCTTCCGGCCATCCTCGCCCACGTTCGCCGCGTTGCTCCGGGCATCCGCATCGAGGCGGCGCAGATCGGCGGCGATACCCCACGAATGCTGCAGTCTGGTGAGGCCGATCTGGCGCTCGGCTACATCTCGGACCTCGACGCTGGGCACTTCCAACAGGCACTCTTTCCGCAGGATTGGGTCTGCTTGGCGAACGCAAAGCATGCCCGGATCCGCGACCGGATCACCGCAAAGGATTTCAGGCGTGAGGCGCACGTCCTCATTCGCTCCGGCACCGGACATCAATTGCTCGCGGCCGCGCTACAGGAGCAGCCGATAGTCCTCGACGTTGCGCTTGAGCTGCCGGGGTTTTTGGGGTTACCCGCAATCGTCGGAACGACTGACCTGATCGCCACCCTTCCAAGGCACATCGGCGAAACGTTGGCTCACTATTACGGACTGCGCGTGCTCGACTGCCCGCTGGCGATCGTCGGCTTTACGGTGAAGCAATATTGGCACGCCCGCTTCCATCACGATCCGGCAAGCCAATGGCTGCGTGACGTGTGCGGTGAGCTCTTTCAACAGCAGGAAGTGCGGGGTCTACATCGTTCCGGCCGGCCAAAGAAACGAAGGCCACGCGATTTGCCGTCGTAGTCGACCGTTTAAACGTTCGGTTTGCGCAAAAAAGGCTGCCGATGTCATATATCCGGCCCTCGAAGCCTCGGTTGGTCAGGGCGGCAAGGCAGCCCTCCACCGCCTTTGCAGCCGACCAATGCGCGACGCAGAATAGGATTTTCCCCTGTCGGACTGGAGCGCAGCTTCAATATCGCAACGCAACATAAATCTGGACGCTCGAGTTTAGCCGTCAACGCCGCAATCGGTTATTGGCAGGCGGCCCCCCTCAATGACCCACCGCCCGGCGACAATCTCGGCCGGGCAAACCGGGACTTGTAGGACTTTCGAACCGTTGTAATGTTGGAACGTGCGGCGTTCGCATGGCTGCTTCCCATAAAGGGCGCGGCGTCACCATAAGCAGGCGCGAACCAACGCGTCGGTTTTTGGGATCGAGAGCGACATGGCCGATGGCGGATCGTTTGATACGTTCCCCAAGTTGCTTCTGCGAAATGCGACGCAGTTCGGCACGCGTCCGGCGTTTCGACACAAGGATCTTGGCATTTGGCAGACGTGGACGTGGGCCCAGGTTGCTGCGATCGTCCGGGCTTACGCCGCGGGCTTGCATCGACTTGGACTGCAGCCAGGAGACAAGATCGCGGTAGCGGGTTCCAACCGACCGAAGCTCTACTGGACCATGATGGCAGCGCAGGCGCTGCAAGCGATTCCGGTTCCGGTTTACTCGGACGCAGTGGCTGAAGAGCTTGCCTTTGTTCTCGCGCACGCTGAGGCGAGCTTTGTTGCAGCACAGGATCAGGAGCAAGTGGACAAGGTCTTGTCCGTATGCGAGCGAGTGCCGCATCTTCAAAAGATTCTCTATGACGAGTCGCGCGGCCTTGATGGCTACGCGGACAGCCGGCTGATCGCAATCCACGATGTCATCGAGGACGGTCGCGCAGCGCTTACGGCGGATCCGGCGCTCTGTGGACAGATCGATGAATTCGTCCGGCAGGCTGATGGTTCTGACATCGCGGTCATCCTCTACACCTCGGGAACGACCGGCGCGTCGAAGGGCGTCATGCTGTCGACGCGAGGCTGCATTGACGCCGCGTCGGACACCACGAGGTTCGACGGACTGGCCGACCACGACGTGGTGTTCGCATATCTGCCGCTGGCCTGGGTGGGCGATCATTACCTCAACTATGTGCAAGGCCTTGTCGCTGGCTTCTGCATGGCATGTCCCGAGAGTAGTGAAACGATCGAGCAGGATCGGCGCGAGATCGGACCGACCTTCTATTTCGCGCCGCCGCGTGGTTTCGAGGCCATGCTGACGCGCCTGATGATCCGCATGGAGGACGCTGCGCCTGTCAAGCGTCGAATGTTCAACTACTTTCTCGACGTAGCGCGCCGGTATGGCGAGCAGGTGTTGACCGGAAAACAGGTGCCGCTGCGGGGCCGGTTGCTCTATGCGCTCGGGCGCTTGCTGGTCTACGAACCTCTCAAGAATGTTCTCGGCCTGTCCCGGGTGCGTGTCGCATACACTGCAGGCGAAGCCATCGGTCCGGACTTGTTCGCGTTCTACCGCTCGATCGGACTAAATCTGAAGCAGCTCTACGGCCAGACCGAAGCCTTCCTGTACGTGACGTGCCAGCCTGATGGCGAGATCTACCCCGATACGGTTGGTCCGGCGGCCCCGAACGTCGACATCCGCATTGCGCAATCGGGCGAAGTGCAATTTCGCTCGCCCGGCATGTTCGTCGGATATTTCAAGGATCAAGCAAAGACCGCGGAAACCATGACATTCGACGGTTACGTCAAGACCGGCGATGCGGGCTTTTTCGACGAGAAGACCGGACATCTAAAGATCATCGATCGGGCGAAGGACGTCGGCTGGCTGGCTGACGGCACGATGGTTGCGCCGAAGTACCTTGAGAACAAACTGAAGTTTTTTCCCAATATCAAGGAAGCGATCACTTTCGGCGACTCAAGGGAGTTTGTTTGCGCCATGATCAACATCGACCCGGTCGCTGTCGCGAATTGGGCGGAGCGCAACAATATCGCCTATGGCTCCTATCAGGAGCTTGCCGGGCATCCGCTGGTCTATGACATGGTAGCGAAAGACGTTGCCGCGGTGAACCACTCTCTCGTCAAGGAAAGGGTGCTGGCGGGCGCTCAAATTCGTCGCTTTCTCATTTTGCACAAGGAACTCGACGCAGATGACGGCGAATTGACCCGCACGCAGAAGGTGCGTCGCCGGTTCATTGCCGAGCGCTATGCGCCGCTGGTCACCGCACTCTACGACGGCTCGCATGAGGCCGACATTTCCACTGAAGTCACTTTTGAGGATGGCCGCAAGGGCACTATCGCGGCTCGTGTCAAGATCCGCGACATGCAGGCCACTGGTTCGGCGGAATCTTTGGGGAAGGCAGCATGAGAGCGCCGGACACGAACGAGATCCTGCTTCAAGTCGAGGGCGTAGCCCTGGCCTTCGGCGGAGTCAGGGCGCTGAGGGACGTTTCGTTCAACGTGAGAAAAGGCGAAATTCGAGCCATCATCGGCCCCAACGGCGCCGGCAAGACCTCGATGCTCAACGTCATCAACGGTTTCTATCACCCTGATCGTGGCGCCATCACCTTCAAGGGGCGCACCCGGGCCAGGATGCAGCCTTTCGAGGCCGCCCGCGGCGGCATCGCGCGCACCTTCCAGAACGTCGCCCTGTTCAAGGGAATGAGCGCGCTCGACAACATCATGGCTGGCCGCACGTTGAGGGTGCGCCGGGGCCTCTTATGGCAGATGCTGCGTTACGGCCCTGCTCTGGCAGAGGAAGTCGAGCATCGGCACCGGGTCGAGGAGATTATCGACTTCCTGGAGATCGAATCGATCCGCAAGGTGCCTGTCGGGCGCTTGCCATACGGCTTGCAGAAGCGCGTCGAGCTTGGTCGCGCTCTCGCCATGGAGCCCGACCTTCTTCTCCTCGACGAGCCCATGGCAGGGATGAATCTCGAGGAGAAGGAGGACATGTCGCGGTTCATTATCGATGTGAACAGCCATTACGGCACAACGATCGTGCTGATCGAGCACGACATGGCTGTGGTCATGGATCTATCGGATCGCGTGGCGGTGCTCGATCATGGCGTAAAGATCGCCGACGGCACCCCGGACGAGATGAGGGAGAACCAGGCCGTCATCGACGCCTATCTTGGCGTCGCACACTGAGGTGCGTTCGTGATCGCATTGGGTCAATTTCTCGAGGTCCTGATCGGCGGATTGATGTCCGGCGTGCTCTATTCGCTGGTCGCCCTCGGCTTCGTGCTGATTTTCAAGGCATCCGGCGTTTTTAATTTCGCTCAGGGTGCAATGGTATTGCTCGCGGGGTTGGCGCTGGTTCGCTCGCTCGATCTCCTCGTGGCCAACGGCTTCCCGCTTTGGGTTGCGATCGTTCTCGGCATCGGCTTTGCCGCCGTGATCATGGCGACAACGGCTTGGCTGATCGAGCGGTTCGTGATCGGACCCCTCATCAACCAGGACGCCCTCACGCTGTTCATGTCCACCATCGGCGTGACATTCGTTCTCGAGGGCGCGGCGGAAATGATCTTCGGATCGGATGTTTATCCGTTGCGGCTATTCCCGACGGACGCCTGGTTCGTGTTCGAGGGCCTCTTCCCGGGTGGAATTCTGATCAACAAGCTGGACGTCTGGGGTGCATTGATCGCAGGCATCCTGGTCGCCGGCCTCGCGATCTTCTTTCAGCGTACCAAGACCGGTCGCGCACTCAGGGCTGTGGCCGATGACCATTTGGCCGCGCACTCGGTTGGGATTCCAATCAGTTGGATCTGGTTCGTGGTCTGGCTCGTTGCCGGTCTCGTTGCGCTGGTTGCGGCGACCGTGTGGGGCACCAAGCTTGGTGTGCAATTTTCCATCACCTTTCTCGCGCTGAAGGCTCTGCCGGTCCTGATCATCGGGGGCCTCACCTCCATTCCGGGAGCCATCGCCGGCGGGCTCATTGTCGGGGCGGGTGAGAAACTTGCAGAGGTGTACCTCGGGCCATCTATCGGCGGCGGTATCGAATATTGGTTTGGCTATGTGCTGGCGTTAACAGTGTTGCTTGTGCGGCCGCAGGGCCTGTTCGGCGAGCGGATCATCGAGCGTATCTGAGACAGGAGCTAGCTTTGCTTTATCGTGAGGTCGGCCAATTCAAGACAACCTACGCAGAGGATATGGCGATCTTCCCGATCCGTCAGGACCGCATTGCGCTCGCGATCTTGCTCGGCATCGCTTTCATTGGGGTGCCGGTGCTGGCCAGCTTCCATATCTGGCCGTTTGGTAGCGAGTATCTGCTGTGGGCGATTCTGCTGCCCTTCCTGATCCTCGCACTCGCTGCCATCGGCACAAACATTCTCGTCGGCTATTGCGGCCAAATCTCGCTCGGCAGCGGTGCGTTCATGGCCATTGGCGCCTATTCCGCCTACAAGCTGGCGACAGGCGTTCATGTCCCGCTCACCTCGCATGGCTTCGCGATTTCGATCCCGCCTTTGCCCGTATTGGTATCCATTCTGCTTGGCGGGTTCATGGCGGCGGGTGTCGGAATCCTGTTCGGGATTCCCAGTCTGCGGATCAAGGGCCTCTATCTTGCGGTTGCAACGCTCGCGGCGCAGTTCTTCTTCGACTGGGTATTCCTGCGGGTGCCGTGGTTCACCAACTACGCCCCGTCAGGGTCGGTCAATGCGCCGGAACTGAATTTCTTCGGTGTGGTCGTTCGCACGCCGATCGAACGCTATCTGCTGTGCCTGATCTTCGTCACGGTGATCGCGGTCTTGGCGAAGAATCTCGTCCGCGGCAACCTTGGCCGACAATGGATGGCAATTCGCGATATGGATATCGCTGCCGAGCTGATCGGCATCCGGCCACTCTATGCAAAGCTCACCGCCTTCGCGGTCTCTTCATTTATCATCGGCGTGGCGGGCGCACTCTGGGCGTTCGTCTACCTTGGCTCATGGGAGCCGCTCGCGTTCTCGATCGACCGTTCGCTCGAGCTCTTGTTCATGGTGATAATTGGTGGGCTGGGATCCATCATGGGCCCGTTCGTCGGGGCGGCGTTTATCCTCATTGTGCCGATCATGCTGAACGTCCTTCCAACCCAGCTCGGCGTGCCGCTGTCGACGGAAACGATCACTCACCTGCAGTTCATTATCTTTGGGTCGTTGATCTGCTATCTTCTCATCAAAGAACCCCATGGGTTCGCCCGGCTGATATCAATCGGCAAGGAGAAGCTCAGACTTTGGCCGTTTCCCTATTGAAGTTGCGATCGCGCCTCGAGCGGATGGCGGCTGTTGACAAAGGAGGAAGGAAACAATCCCCCGAACGGAAAAAGAGGGGCTCAAAGGAGGAGAATATCAACATGGCAAGTATTGCACGCAATGTACTGATCCTGGCGGCCGCGTTGTCGGGCGCGGCGTTTAGTGCACCGGCCGCAGCGCAAGACGAGCAGTTCATCCCAATTCTGTCCTACCGGACCGGACCGTACGCTGTGAACGGAGCGCCCTACGCAAACGGCGTTGTGGACTATTATAACCTGATCAATGAGCGTGACGGCGGTATCAACGGCGTCAAGATTCTGACCGAAGAATGCGAGACGAGTTACGCGACCGACAAGGGCGTTGAGTGCTACGAGCGCCTCAAGGGCAAGGGACCGACCGGCGCGGCCTTCATCAACCCGCTATCGACCGGGATCACCTTTGCCCTCACCGAGAAGACCGCGACCGACAAAATCCCGATCATCACGATGGGGTACGGCCGTGCCGATTCCAAGAACGGCGCGGTGTTCGCCTACAACTTCCCATTGCTCGGCACTTACTGGTCGGCGGCGGATATCGCGATCCAGCATGTCGCCAAGGAACTCGGTGGCTTCGACAAGCTGAAAGGCAAGAAGATTTCGCTGCTGTATCACGACAGCCCCTATGGCAAGGAGCCGATTCCGATGCTGCAGGTGCTGGCGCAGAAGTACGGCTTTGCGTTCACCTCGATCCCGGTCACGCACCCCGGTGTCGAGCAGAAGTCGCAATGGCTGGCGATCCGCCAGAATCGACCGGACTATGTCCTGGTCTGGGGCTGGGGCGTCATGAACAGCACGGCAATCAAGGAAGCGGCGGCCGTTGCGTATCCTCGCGAGAAGATGATCGGTGTTTGGTGGTCGGGCGCAGAGCCCGACGTGACGCCGGCAGGCGATCAGGCCACAGGTTACAAATCGCTGATGCTTCAGCATGGTGCTGGCAGGTTTCCCGTCCATGCTGACATAGAGAAATACGTCTACGCGAAAGGCAAAGGTTCAACGGAATCTGGCAAGGTCGGCGAAGTTCTCTACAACCGTGGCATGGTCAACGCCATGCTCGGCGTGGAGGCGATCCGGAAGGCGCAGGAAAAGTTCGGCAAGAAACCGCTGACGGGCGAGCAGGTCCGTTGGGGGCTGGAGAACCTCATCCTCACCGATGCACGCATCAAGGAACTCGGATTTGAGGGGATGTTGAAGCCGGTCAGCATTTCCTGCTCCGATCACGAGGGTGCGCGCTACGGGCGCGTTCAGCAGTGGGATGGCAAGGCCTGGAAAGTAATCTCCGACTGGTACACGGCAGACGAATCGCTCATCGAACCGCTCGTCGCCGATGTGTCCGCGAAGTATGCCGCGGAGAAGAAGATCCAGCCGCGCGACTGCGCGAAAGAAACTTGAACCAGTCTGACTGATCCGGGAGGCAGGTTTGCCTGCTCCCGGATCCCCGAAGGTGCAACTGTTTGGAGGTCTGCCGTGTCAACCCCCAAGCTCGCTCCGGCGACGGAAGCGGCAGCCCCGGTTCTGTCGGTCAACAATATCGAGGTTGTCTACGATCACGTCATCCTCGTGCTAAAAGGCGTATCGCTGGAGGTCCCGCGGGGCGCCATTGTCGCGCTTCTCGGTGCCAATGGTGCCGGCAAGACCACGACCCTGAAGGCGATCTCGAATCTGCTGCATGCAGAGCGCGGCGAAGTCACCAAGGGGTCGATTCTGTTCGACGGCGTCGAGGTGAAGTCCCTGTCGCCGAGCGATCTGGTGCAGCGCGGTTGCATCCAGGTGATGGAGGGGCGACGTGCCTTCCCTCACCTCACGATAGAAGAGAATCTTCTGACTGGCGCCTTCACGCGCAGGGACGGCAAGTCGGCGATCACGCAGGACCTTGAGCGGGTCTATGCCTATTTCCCCCGCCTCAGAGAGCGACGTGATTCCACCGCCGGTTATACGTCAGGCGGTGAACAGCAGATGTGCGTGATCGGGCGCGCGCTGATGTCGTGCCCGAAGATGATCCTGCTCGACGAACCTTCGATGGGCCTTGCGCCGCAGATCGTGGAGGAGATCTTCGAGATCGTGAAGGACCTCAACGTCAAGGAAGGTGTTTCCTTTCTTCTCGCCGAGCAGAACACCAATATGGCGCTCAAATACGCGAGCCACGGCTATATCCTCGAAAATGGCCGCGTGGTGATGGACGGCGAGGCACGGGCGCTCGCAGCAAATGAGGACGTCAAGGAATTCTACCTTGGCGTTGCCGGTGATAGGCGAAAATCATTCCGCGACGTGAAGCACTACAAGCGTCGCAAGCGCTGGCTCGGATGACGCAGAGCGATCGGCTCCGCTCGTCGGGAATGTATGCAACCCAGCGTCCGCCAACAGGCTCAAAGAAAGGATTTTCGCGGCTACCGAATGCGGACTGGACCAAGTGCAGCCGCTGACCGCTTGTCGGAATGGCTATCGCGAGGGGTACCCAAGCCATTGAAAAGCTTGGTGGGCGCACCAGGGCTCGAACCTGGGACCCGCTGATTAAGAGTCAGCTGCTCTACCAACTGAGCTATGCGCCCGAAAGGCGGTTAAAGCCTTGCGAGGCCGGTCGTTTAGCAAAGCGATCCGGGTATGGCAAGCGATGGGACGCAAGTTTTCCAAGGCTTCGTCCACACGTCCAAAAAAGCGAAAAGCCGCCGGATTCCAGCGGCTTCGCCAGGGTTAATCCGGGGACAATCCGGCCCCCCTTAGAGCCGGCCTTCGCCGTCCCGGTCCGGACCGCCGTCGCGGTCGAAACGGTCACGGTGGAAGTGCTCCATGCCGCTCTCCATCATGCGGTCCATGCCGCGTTCCATGAAGTGGCGGGGCGGGCTGTCCTCGCCGCCGCCGAATGGGCCGCGGTGGCGGGTCAGCACCGCGAGGCGCCGCTTCTGGCCCTCGTCCAGCGTCTTGTAGAGCGGATCGGCGGCATCGGCGATCTTCTTCAGGGCCGCGGAACTGGCGCCCATGTCCTCGGCGCGCTGGCGCAGGCGCGCAATCGGATCCTCCGGCTTGTCGGTATCGCCCGGGCCGGCATTCATCCGAGCATTGGCGCGGTCGATGCGCAGCTTGGCGAAATCGCGCACGGCGACCTCGACCGGCGGCCACAGCTTCTCCTGATCGGCATTGAGCTTCAGGCCGGCATGGACGGCGGCGATCCGCGCGTCGACGAAGGCGGCGCGGTCCTCGGGGTTCATGCGGATGTGATGGAAGCGCTCCATCCACGGGCGATGATATTGAGCATAGACCACGCCCGAGCCGGCGATGCTGAGCACGGCAATGGCAGCGATGGTGAACTTCCTCATACGGACCTCCTCTGGAAGGATGCCCTGAGGATGAGCGCGGTGCGGCTGACGCGCAACTTACAACTTGGACAGGAAGCGGCGCTCTTACGACGACGTGACGCCTGATTTTACCGCCAGCCACAATTGGAAATCATTCGCAACAAAAGGCTTCCGTGCAGCTCGCACGGAAGCCCCCTTCATCGTCTTTCCAGATCAGTTGGTCGTGCTCTTGGCTTCCCTCAGGAATTCGTCGATCAGCGGCTGGCCGACGCGGCTTGCGGCGTCCTTGTAGACCGGCTCCATCGCCTTGCGCATCGCCTCGTCCTGCTCGCCCGTGAGCTTGATGATCTCGCTCTTGCCGCTCTTCTTGATCTCGGCGAGCGCGTCGTCGTTCTCCTTCTGCGACTGCGCGTTGCTGAAGGCGGTTGCCTCCTTCATCGCCTTCGAAAGCTGGTCGCGGATGTCGGCCGGCAAATCGTCCCAGAACTTCTTGTTCACGATCACGACGTAGCCGATGTAACCGTGATTGGTCTCGGTGATGTACTTCTGCACCTCGTGCATCTTCTGGGTATAGATGTTCGACCAGGTGTTCTCCTGTCCGTCGACGACGCCGGTCTGGAGTGCCTGGTAGACTTCCGAGAACGCCATCACCTGCGGCAGCGAGCCGAGCGCCTTGAACTGGGCCTGGAGCACGCGCGAGGACTGGATGCGGAATTTCACGCCCTGATAGTCGGCAGGCGCGATCAGCTTCTTGTTGGCGCTCATCTGCTTGAAGCCGTTGTCCCAATAGGCAAGTCCCGTGATGCCCTTGGCGTCCAGCAGCTTAAGCAGCTTTGCGCCGAGCGGGCCTTCCGTCACCTTCCGCAGCGTCTTCAGGTCGGGAAGGATGTAGGGCAGATCGAACACCTCGAACTCGCGGATGCCGAGCGGACCGAATTTCGAGTTGGACGGCGCCAGCATCTGCACGCTGCCGAGCTGGAGCGCCTCGAGCTCTTCCTTGTCCTTGTAGAGCGTCGAGTTCGGATAGACTTCGACCTTGACCTTGCCGCCGGTGTACTTCTCGGCGAGCTCCTTGAATTTCTCCGCCCCCTTGCCCTTCGGCGTGTCGGTGGCGACGACGTGGCTGAATTTGATGATGATCGGGTCAGCGCTGGCGGGGCCGACAAGGCCGAAGGCCAAAGCCGCGACGGAGGCCGCGATCGCAAAGGTGCGCATAATCTCTCCCTGGTGTTATTGGGCCGCTCGGCATGCCGAGCGGCCTATCCTCATGCCGACAGCATCAATACAGGCCGGCAGCCTGCACGGCTATTGGCCGTTAGCAGGGCAGGTATTCATGGTGAATGCCGCGAGCATCGCTGCGCCCTCTCCCGCTTGCGGGAGAGGGTTGGGGAGAGCGCGGGGACATTCCCTGTGAGAACGGAGCCTTCACCCGCCTCGCTCCGGCGCGCAAGTGCGCTGCCGAGCGCGTCGGCCTCTCCCGCCAGCGGGAGAGGCGAAGTCAGCTGCGTCAACTCGCCGCTGCCGCCGTCACCGTATCGCGCTGGCGCTTCATGACGATCTTGTTGAGCGCGCCGAGATAGGCCTTTGCGGAGGCCACCAGCGTATCCGGGTCCGCCGCACGCGCCGTCATCGAACGGCCGTCCTGCGACAGCCGCACCGAGACCTCGGCCTGTGCGTCGGTGCCTTCGGTTACCGCGTGAACCTGGTACAGCTCGAGTTTGGCCTCGTGCGGCACCAGGCGCTTGATGCAGTTGAAGACCGCGTCGACTGGACCGTTGCCCTCGGCCTCCTCGATCTTGATCTGACCGTCGACGTCGAGCTTCATGGTCGCGCGCTGCGGGCCATGGGTGCCGGCGATCACGGTCAGCGAGGTCAGCTTGATGCGGTCGTGCGAGGCCGCGATCTCCTCATCGACCAGCGCCTCGATGTCCTCGTCGTAGATGTCCTTCTTGCGGTCGGCCAGCGCCTTCATCCGCGTGAACGCATCTTCCAGTTGGTTCGGACCGAGCTTGTAGCCCATCTCCTCGAGCTTGTGCACGAAGGCATGACGGCCGGAATGCTTGCCCAGCACCAGCGAGGACTGCTTCAGGCCGACCATCTCGGGGCGCATGATCTCGTAGGTGGAGGCGTCCTTCAGCACGCCGTCCTGGTGGATGCCGCTCTCATGCGCGAACGCGTTCCGGCCGACGATGGCTTTGTTGTACTGCACCGGGAACGAGGTCGCCGCCGATACCATCTTCGAGGCGCGGGTGAGCTGCGTGGTGTCGATCTTGTTCCAGTACGGGAATTTGTCGTTGCGCACATTGATCGCCATCACGATCTCTTCGAGCGCCGCGTTACCGGCGCGCTCGCCGATGCCGTTGATGGTGCACTCGACCTGGCGCGCGCCGCCGACCACGCCGGCCAGCGAGTTCGCCACGGCCATGCCGAGGTCGTTATGGCAGTGCACGGAGAACACCGCCTTGTCCGAGTTCGGCACGCGCTCGATCAGCGTCTTCATGAAGTGGGTGTATTCCTCCGGCACCGTATAGCCGACGGTGTCGGGGATGTTCACCGTGGTGGCGCCGGCTTTGATCACGGCCTCTACGATGCGGCACAGAAAGTCCATCTCGCTGCGGGTGCCGTCCTCGGCCGACCATTCGACGTCGTCGATCTGGTTGCGGGCGCGGGCGACCATGGCGACCGAGGTCTCGATCACCTGCTCCGGGGTCTTGTTCAGCTTCACCCGCATGTGCAGCGGCGAGGTCGCAATCACGGTGTGGACGCGACCGCGCTTGGCGAACTTCACCGCCTCGGCGCAGCGGTCGATGTCGGCCGGGTGCGCGCGCGACAGGCCGGCGATCACCGAATTCTTGGAGCGGCGGGCGATCTCGCTGACCGCCTGGAAGTCACCTTCGGAGGTGATCGGGAAGCCGGCCTCGATGACGTCGACGCCCATGTCGTCCAGGAGTTCGGCGACCTCGAGCTTCTCCTCGAAGGTCATGGTGGCGCCGGGGCACTGCTCGCCGTCGCGCAACGTGGTGTCGAAAATGATGACGCGGTCCTTGTCGGACTTGTTCACGGTGGCCATTCCAAATTTCCTTTTGAGCTTTTGCGCCGTTCAGTCTGCTGGGCGCTTGAGGTGTCCGGTGATCTCGACCAACCCCTGAGCGCCCAGGCGCGTGGCGCCCAGCCGGCCCTCAGGGGCAGCTAAGAAGAAGCCCGCCAAGGAGGAGGGTGGGCAGCGCGGCCGGGATCGTGGCGGCGGCCGCAGCCACCTCACCCGAAATCCCATCGATTTGGCCGCGAATCAGCATTGCCAGACCCTTTTTGAGCCCACAATCCTCGGTCAAAACCGTTGACGGTTGGTTGCCGGGAGGCTCGATGCGCCCGTTTCTAGACGAGAAACGGCCGCAACTGCAACGCCAAAAGATGGTCAGGAGAGCTGACCTAGTAGAGGGGAATTTGTCGGCTAGCGCGCGACTGCCGGCTATCCGGTGCCGGTGCGACGGGCGCGGGCCCTGCTCTCCCAGCGGTTCAGCATCTGGCCAAGCTCGCCGGTGGTAACCACGGCGGCGCCGGCGTTCGTGATCTCGTTGGTGTTTGCCGGCGCGTGGGCGGAGAGCCAATCCGGCTCAGTGTATTCACGCCAGCGGCGTGCCTCCGCCCGCCTTTTGCGGGAGACGTAGTCCCGCGTGAAGTAGCCGGCCGCAAATGGGATCGCGAGCAGAATGACCAGGACGACAATTTGCACAATGAGCTCCGGCTTTATCCCCGTCAGCCTCCAACCCAAACGCATTCGAAGGTGACGAAATTGCGACCCGCCTCGCGCAGCGGTTTCGATTCCACCCCTCGCAACCGGCTGCGGACCGCATTAACCTCCGCCCGCTCGGCCGGATCAACCGGCCAGCGAACATGATCGGGAGGACGCGATGACACGCCAAGAGGCTCGTGACGGAGAGCAGCGTGACCACGATGGTGCGCTGTCACGACGAACACTCGTCCAAGGAGTTGTACAAGGGCTTGCGCTCGGCGCCGCCGCCACAATGGCCGGAGCCGGCTCCGCGCTGGCGCAGGCCGGCCCCGCCGCACCGCCAACGACGATCACCACCCCGCCGCGCGACTTCGGCCCCAGTGGCGCGCCGACCACCTATTTCTGGGACCCCGACATCATCGCCGTCGATCCGTCCTTCAACGATCTCGCGCAGCCTAACACCGCGATCAAGCGGCTCTACACCGGTGTGCTCTGGGCCGAGGGCCCGGCCTGGAGCGCGCAAGGACGTTATCTGCTGTGGAGCGACATTCCCAACAACCGTCAGATGCGCTGGAGCGAGGACGACGGTCGCGTCAGCGTGTTTCGTGCGCCGTCCAACAATTCCAACGGCAACTCATTCGACTTCCAGGGCCGCCAGCTTTCCTGCGAACACCTGACGCGTCGGGTGACCCGCTATGAGCATGACGGCACCGCCACCGTGCTCGCGGACTCCTATCAGGGCAAGAAGCTGAACTCGCCGAACGACATCGCCGCGCATCCCGACGGCAGCTACTGGTTTACCGATCCGCCCTATGGCGGCCAGCTCTACGAAGGCGAGCCCGATGTCGCAGGCGGCCCGAGCAATGCAGGCGGCAAGCTCAATCCGCGGATCGGACAACCCGCCGGCTTCGTGGCAGGCAAGCGCGAGTTGCCGACCAACTGCTATCGCATCGACCCTTCGGGCCGCATCGACCTCGTCGTCACCGAAGACCAGGTGCCAGATCCGAACGGCCTCTGCTTCTCACCCGATTACAAGAAGCTCTACATCGCCTCGACCGGCAAGGGACCGGGCGACACCGGAGCGGGCGGCAAGGGCGAGATCTTCGTGTTCGACGTCGGCAGCGACAACAAGCTCTCCAACCCTAAGAAGTTCAGCGATTGCGTGATCGACGGCGTGAAGTGCGGGCCGGATGGCCTGCGCTGTGACGTCAACGGCAATGTCTGGGCCTCCAGCAATGCCGGGCGCGCCGTCGGCTACAACGGCGTGACGGTGTGGTCACCGGACGGCAAGCTGCTCGGCCGCATCCGCCTGCCGGAAGTGTGCGGCAACGTCTGCTTCGGTGGCCCCAAGCGCAACCGCCTGTTCATGGCGGCGAGCCAGTCGCTCTACGCGGTCTACACGGCGACGCAAGGCGCAGGCCCGGGCTGAGCGATGCAAGCTCCATTGCGACGCGGCGCCGGCGCTCCTCGCCGGCGCCGAATTGTTTTGATAATACTTCGGCGCGCGAGTGCACTTCGAGGAGAAAACCATGCGTGTCGTGATCTGCGGCGGCGGCGTGATCGGCGCATGCACCGCTTGGTTTCTGCGGCGCCGCGGCATCGACGTCATTGTGGTGGAGCGGACAGAGGTCGCGGCCGCAGCCTCCGGCAAGGCTGGTGGCTTCCTGGCGGGCGACTGGTGCGCCGGCACGCCACTCGATGCGCTGGCGCGGCGTAGCTTTGCGCTTCACGCACAACTGCCGGAGCAGATCGCGGGCGATTGGGGCTATCGCGCGATGTCCGCATATAGCGGATTCGTTGCAGCCGATAGTGATCCTCGCCGGGACTCACCATCCGCGCTCGGCTGGCTGAGTGACGGCGTCATCATCGCACAGCGCATCGGCACGCCAAAAACCACTTCGATCGTCCATCCCGGAAAATTCACGTCGGCCACGATGAACGGGGCACTCGCGCTAGGTGCGGAGCTTCGCCTCGGCCGCGTCACCGGCATCGTGCGCGACGCAGATGAAATAGCCGCAAAGGGCGTCGAGGTCGAGGGCAGCGTGATCGAGGCGGACGCCGTCGTCATCGCCATGGGACCATGGTCGCTGCTGGCCGCACAATGGATGAGCCTGCCCGCGGTCTACGGCCAGCGCAGCCCGAGCATCGTGTACGACACCGGCGCGGACGTGCCGGCCGATGCGCTGTTCCTCGAGCATGAGGACGGCGGCAACGCCGTGTCGATCGAGGTTTTCCCGCGCGCCGATGGTAGCACGCATATCACGGCACTCTCCGACGTCGCGCCACTGCCGCTCGATCCTGCAGCCGTGACGCCGGACCAGGACGCGATCGCGCGCCTGCAGGCGATGAGCGAGCGGCTGTCGCCGCTGTTCCGGCCCGAGAAGATCATCGCGCGGCAGGCCTGCTTCCGCCCGGTGACGCAGGACGGCTTGCCGTTGATCGGCAAGGTGCCGCACAGCGAGGGTCTCTACGTTGCGACCGGACACAATGTCTGGGGCATTCTCAACGCACCCGCCACCGGTGAGGCGTTGGCGCAGCTGATCGCCGAGGGGACAACGCAGATCGACCTCTCACCATTCGATCCCGCGCGGCTTAGTCCACTTGATCCGTCGCTACTGCAAGCGCGCTGACCTGGACGGTGGCATGCTGGCAGCGTACATGCATAGGCGCCGACGAAATCTGCATGCCTGCGCCACTCTCTATTTGCGCGACGCTAGACTTTAGTCCGCCTCTCACAATCCTGAATGCAGTTTCACTTGCCGAGAATGCCCTCGCCGGTATAGTCGCGCCCCAATAGCTCACAAGAGGCTTGCTCAAGGGAGAAAAACAACATGAAGAAAAGACTCTCTGTTGCGTTGCGAATTCGCTCGACGCCGCCGTGACCGGCGCGCCGGAAGACGTCGTCAGGACTGACGTCAGTCTCCAGGCCTCCATCAAGCCCACCGCAAATTGAACGGAACGGCATCCGGGCCTTGCCCGGAAAGCATTCCGCATGCGGTGCACGCAGCAGCTTTTCCTCCAAGCGGCAGCCAGACTGCCCGGCCAATTCTCAATGCGAGCATTCCAGATTTTGATCGATGGCTTTGCCATCAGCGCTCTCTACGCTCTCGGTGCCACCGGCTTCACGCTGATCTTCGGCGTCTCCGGCGTGCTCAACCTCTCTCACGGTGCCATCATGGTGGCTGCAGCGGTGGCGGCCTGGGCCGCCGCCAGCATCCTCAATGTCGGCACCTATGCCGGCGCGCTGATCGGCGTCGGCGTCGCGCTTCTCACCGCCTTCGCCACCTATTTCGCGGTGGTGAAGCCGATCCAGGATTCGCGGCGCATCCCGAATGAAGAGAAGGAGATCTTCGTCCTCACTGGCACCCTGCTGTGGGGCATCATGATCCAGGAGCTGATCGCCTATTTCTTCACCAACAACGCCAAGACGGTGCTGCCGATCGTCGATGGCGTGGTCGAGATCCTCGGCGTCCGCACGCCGCGCAACGAGATTTTTACGGCGATCGTCTGCTGCCTGGTCATCGCGCTGCTGTGGCTCCTGGTGAACCGCACCCGCACCGGCAAGGCCGTGCTGGCGGCGTCGATGAACCCGCGCGGTGTCACGCTGCTCGGGCTCGAGCTCACCAACATCTACATCGTGGTGTGGGCGATCTATGGCATCTTGGCCGGCATTGCCGGTGTGCTGCTCGGCATGTTCCTAGGAGTCAGCTCCTACAGCGTCGGTCCGCTGACCGCGAGCGCGTTCTCGATCGTCGTGCTCGGCGGGCTCGGCAGCGTGTCCGGCTCGCTGATCGCGGCCTTCGTGGTCGGCTATCTCGAAACCCTGACGGCTTACCTGCTCTCGCCGGCCTACCGCACCATCCCGGCGCTGCTGCTGCTCGTCTTCGTGATGTACATCCGGCCCCAGGGCCTTCTGGGGAGGCGCTGAGATGTCTAGCTTCTTCACCTCGCGCCTGTTCTTCATCTCGCTCGCGCTCGTCATCATCGCGGCGACGCTGCCGCTCTACGTCTCCGGCTATGTGCTCGGGCTGCTCACCGTCGCGTTCTATTTCGGTGTGTTCGCGATGGCCTGGGACCTCTTGTTCGGCTTTGCCGGCGAAGTGAACTTTGGCCCCACGTTCCTGATCGGCGTCGGCGCCTACGCCGCCGGCATCCTCAATGCCCAGTTCGGCTGGTCGGTTTATCTCTGCATCGTCCTCGGCGCCCTCGCCGCCGTCATCGCCGGCCTCGTGCTGGCGCTGCCGGCCTTGCGGGTGCGCGGGCCCTATTTCGGCCTGACCACGCTGGTCGCGGTGCTGATGCTGCAGAATTTCATCGTGGTGTTCGCCGACCTCACCGGCGGCGAGATCGGGCTCACCATCCCCGATGTCATCTCCATCAATGCCGGCACGAACTACTGGATCGCGCTCGGCTTCATGACGATCTCGGCCGCAATCCTCTACGGCCTGTCGCAATCGCCTGTTGGACTCGTGCTGCAGGCCAGCGGCCAGGATCCGGTGCAGGCCGGTGCGCTCGGCTTCAACATCGTCAAGCACAAGCTCGCCGCCTTCATCGTCAGCGCGTTCTTCTCGGGGCTGTCGGGCGCGCTGCTGGTGTTCTACTTCGGCACCGCCTCGGTCGGCACCGTCGTCGACGTCGCGGTCGGCGTCAACGTGATCGTCTCGGCCGTGCTCGGCGGCCGCCGCACCGTGCTTGGCGCGGCGTTGGGCGCGATCTTCCTGATCGTCGCCGGCGAGTTCTTACGCCCGACCGGTGAGCTCGCGACCTTCATCGTCTCGGCGGTCGCGCTTCTCGTCGTGCTGTTCTTCCCCGGCGGCTTCCTCGGAGCGGCCCTCTCGCGCGAGGCGCGCACGTGATGGACATGAGGCTTTCAAACCGGGCCGTGCTCGAAGTTCGCGGCCTGACCAAACGCGTCGGTGGCTTAACCGCGGTGAAGAACCTCGGCTTCGAGGTCAACGCCGGCGAGATCTTTGGACTGATCGGGCCGAACGGCTCGGGCAAATCGACCGCGATGAAGAGCGTGATGGGCATCGAGCGCCCGACATCGGGCGAAGTCGTCTTCGAGGGCGAGGACGTCGCCGGCCTGCCCGCGCACAAGATCGCGCGCAAAGGCTTTGGCATGGTGTTCCAGCACTCGCGGCCGCTGAACCGGCAAACAGTGCTGGAAAACATCATGGTGGCGCTGCTGCCGGACAGCCTGTTCATGCTGTTTCCGGACAAGGCGCTGGTCGAGCGCGCCAAATGGATCGCCGAGCGCGTCGGGCTCGGCGCAGTCATGAACCGCCGCCCGCCGACGCTGCCGTTTGCCGATCTGCGCCGGCTCGAGCTTGCCAAGGCGATCGCGCGTGACCCCAAGGTCGTATTGGTCGACGAGCCCTTCGCCGGCCTGACGCGGGCCGAGGTCGACATCTTCTCCAACCTGATCCGCAGCTTTCGCGACGAGGGCCGCGCGGTGATGCTGGTCGACCACAACGTCAAGAGCGTCGCCGCCCTCGTCGACCGCGTGCTCGCGATGTATCTCGGCGAGGAGATCGTCACCGGCAGGGCCGACGACGTGATGAAGAACGAGACCGTGCGTCGCGTCTATCTCGGCGGCGCCATCGAGACCCATGCGCGGCCCGAGACCAGCTTCAAGGACAAGGTGCCGCTGCTCCAGGTCGAGAATGTCAGCGTGTTGTACGGCAAGGCCCAGGCGCTGGACAACGTCTCGATCCACGTCCATGAGGGCGAGTTCGTCTCGGTCGTTGGCCTCAACGGCGCCGGCAAGACCACGCTGTTCAACACCATCTCCGGCTTCCTGCCCTATAGTGGCGAGATCGTCCGTGGCGGCGAGAAGCTGCGCGGCATCAGCCCAGCCAGGATCGCACGCAGCGGCCTCGTGCAATGCCCGGAATCGCGCGAGCTGTTCGGCGAGATGAGCGTGCGGGAAAACCTCGATCTCGGCGGCCAGCACCTTTCCGATGACAAGCGCGCGGCACAGCTCGCCTGGCTGTTCGAGCTGTTCCCGATCCTGAAGGAGCGCCAGGGGCAATTGGCACAGACGCTCTCCGGCGGCGAGCAGCAGATGCTGGCGATCGGCCGCGCATTGATGATGCAGCCGCAGATCCTGATCCTGGACGAGCCGACGCTGGGCCTTGCCCCCGTCATCCTCGAGCAACTGTCCAAGGCGCTGACCAAGTTGCGGCAGACCACGTCGATCACGGTGTTGCTCGGCGAGCAGAACGTGACCTTCGCGCTGCCGCATGCCGACCGGGTCTATGTGCTGGAGCATGCAAGGATCGTCTGGGAAGGCGATCCCGGCCGCTTCGCGAGCGAGGCCGGCGCCGATTTTCTTTGAGTCCGTCAACATCAACAAAAAACGTGGAAAAGGAAACGACCATGCGACCATCAGTTCTCAACAGCAGCCTGCTCGCCTCCGCGCTGGCGCTGTGCCTCGCGGCACCCGCCTACGCGCAGTCGACCGATCCGATCAAGATCGGCGTCATCGCCGAGGTGCAGTCGATCGCCGGTGCGGCGACGCCGGGCGGCGCGCAGATCGCTGCCGACGAGATCAACGCCAAGGGCGGCGTGCTCGGCCGCAAGATCGAGATCGTCACCTACGACAACAAGAGCTCGTCGGCGGATTCCGTGCGCGCCTTCCAGCGCGCGGTCAGCGAGGACAAGGTCTCCGCAGTGATCGCAAGCTATATCAGCGAGGTCGTGCTGGCGCTGGAGCCCTGGGCGGCGCGGCTGAAGATGCCGCTGATCACGCCAGGGGCCGCCTCGAACGAGATCACCAAGGCGATCCACAACGACTACGACAAGAACAAGTACACCTTTCATGGCTACTTGACTTCGGCAGCCCAAGCCCAGCTCGTCTGCGACGCCGCCAAGGATCTGCTCGTCGACAAGCTCAAGTTCAAGACCGTCGCGATCATGAGCGAGGACGCCGCCTGGACCAAGCCGCTCGATGTCGGCTACGAGGCATGCCTGCCGAAGGCCGGCCTCAAGGTCGTCGAGCACGTCCGCTTCTCACCTGATACCACCGACTTCACGCCGATCTTCAACAACATCGAAGGCAAGAAGCCCGACGTGATCGTCACCGGCATCTCCCATGTCGGCGTGCAGCCGACGGTGCAGTGGAAGAACCAGCAGGTGCCGATCCCGATGTTCGGCATCAGCGCGCAGGCGCTGAGCCCGACCTTCTGGAAGGACACCAATGGCGCGGCCGACGGCATACCGTCGCTGGCGGTGGCGACGCCCGACGTCGCCGTCACTCCCAAGACGAAGCCGTTCGCGGCCGCCTTCAAGGCCAAGTTCGGCACGCCGCCGGCCTATACCGGCTACACCTCCTATGACGAGGTCTACTTCATCACGGAAGCAATCAAGCGCGCCGGCTCGACCGATCCCGACAAGATGGTCGCCGAGCTCGAGAAGACCGATTACGAGGGCACGATCGGTCGCATCCAGTTCTACGGCAAGAACGACGAATTCACCCACGGCATCAAGTCGGGCCCCGGTGCTGTCACCGGCCTCGTCTTCCAGTGGCAGGATTCCAAGCAGGTCGTGGTCTGGCCCGAGAAGATCGCGGAAGGCAAGATGAAGTTTCCGACCTTCGTCAAGCTGTCGCAGTAACCAGTCGCATCGACAGGAGGCCCATCGCTCCGCGCGGAGTGATGGGCTTTTTTGCAGCCTTTCGCAGATGCGTTCTACGCCGCCGCCTGCCCTATCGACCTTGGGCGATGTTGACTTTCGCCATCCCGCTCCCAATACTTCGCAAAAATAACGGCCAAATATCCAAATTAATTGAGGGAGGATAGGATGCCGACTTCACGCAGGCAGCTGCTGAAGACCTCGGCGGCTGCCGCCGCCGCACTCAGCCTCGATTGGACACGGGCCCAGGCCCAAGCCGAGAATTTGCGAATTGGCGTCATCTACGATCTGACCGGCCCGTTCGCCGCAGGCGGTTCGGTCGCCTCTTCGATCGGTGCGCAGATTGCCATCGATCTCGTCAACGAGAAGGGCGGGATCGGAGGCAAGACCAAGATCGTGCCTGTTGCCGCCGACTCCCAGAGCAAGCCGGACGTCGCCATCAACGAGGCCGAACGCCTGATCAACCAGGAGAAGGTCGATATCCTCAACGGCGTCTATGCGAGCTCGCACGCCGTGCCGCTCGCCGCCAGGGTCGAGCAGCAGAAGAAGATCCTCTGGATCACGACCGCGGTCTCGACTGCCGTGTTCAAGGACAAGAATCTGCAGTACGTCTTCCGCGCGCAGATTCATTCCGACCAGTATGGGCAGGCCTTTGCAAGCTTCATCAACGAGCATGCGAAAGCCAAGCTCGGCATCGACCCCAAGGAGGTCAAGGTCGCATTGATCCACGAGGACGGCCCCTATGGCGTCGGCGTTGCCTCCGCCGACGAGGCCTACGCCAAGCAGGCCGGCATCCAGGTGGTGCTGCGCGAGGGATATTCGGCCTCGGCGCCCGATCTCTCCGTGCTGGTCACCAAGATCAAGCGCGCCAAGGCCGACGTGATCTCGCACGCCGGCTACAACCCCGACATCACCCTGTTCTTGCGCCAGGCCCGCGAGAGCGGCCTGCGTTTCAAGATGCTGTTCGGGGCCGGTGCCGGCTACAGCCAGCTCGACAAGCTGCGTGCGACTTTCGGCTCCGACATCGACAATTTCTGCAACATCGATCCGGTGCCGGCGCAGCTGCTCGATCCCGCCAAGCTCGCGCCGGGCATGGGCGATCTGATCAAGACCATGGTCTCCCGCTACCAGGCCAAGACCGGCGCGACCGACGTGCCGCCACACTGCTCGATGGGTTTTAACCAGACCTGGGTGCTGCTCAACAATGTGCTGCCGGTCGCCAAGGAGAAGTACGGTAGCTTCGAGCCCGAGGCCGTTCGCAAAGCAGCGCTCGACGTCGACATCCCCGCCGGTGGCACCATCCAGGGCTATGGCGTGAAATTCTTCCCGCCGGGCACGCCGCTCTCCGGCCAGAACGAGCGTTCGACCCCGGTCGTGATGCAGAATGCCGGCGAGCACATCTCGGTGGTGTGGCCGACGAATATCCGGACGCGGGAGCCGGTCTTCCCGCTGCCGAAGGGCTCGACCTACGGGGCGTGAGGCGCGGCGCGAGCGGTCCACCCTCCCCTGGAGGGGGAGGGTCGCTACGCATGCAGCGAAGCAGAATGCGTGGCGGGGTGGGGTGATCTCTCTCCACACGGGCACTGCCCGATTGGAGAGATCACCCCACCCCGCTCGCGCTTCGCGCGATCGACCCTCCCCCTCCAGGGGAGGGTAAAGAGCAGCACTCCCTACAACACCACCCTTCTTCCCTCCTCCGCCGCCCAATACCCGGCGTAGTTCACCTTGATCGTCTCGTACGCCAGCGCGAGGTCCGAGAGCGGCTTCCGTCCCGTCGCGGCGCATTCCATGAAGTCCTGGATCTCCTGCAAATATCCGCGCGTCCATTCCTCCTCGAGGCAGACATATTGCCAGCCGGTTTTGCGGTCGACCTTTTCCGTGATGTAGACGCTGGCGAGCTTCTCCTCGCTGGTCTGATAGCTCATCAGATGCGTATTCGGGGTGATGTTGGCGAACAATGAGCCGCCGCTCGTGTAAGTCTCGATCAGGTTGCGCACGCCGCCCATGATCATGTCGCCGGAGAACACCGTCGCCTTGGTGCCGTCGGAGAAGGTCGCCGTCAGCGTGCCCCAATCCTCGACATCGACGGGATTGGCCTTGATGTAGGTGCGTTCTTCGGTCTTGAGGCCAGCGGTAACGTTGCCGACATCGCAAGTGACGCTGGCGACGCCGATAGTCTCGCCACGCGCCTTGGCCTCGACCTGCTTCAGATAAAGCACGGCCGAGAGCGGGTGACAGCCCATGCGGATCAGCGAGCCGCCGCCCGTCATCGCCCATTGCGCGGCATGCGCGGCGTGCGAGCCGGAATGGCTCTCCTCGCCCTTCATGAACAGGATCTTGTCTTTCGTCGCCTTGATGATCTCGGCGGTCTTGGTCACCGCCGGCGCGTAGATCCAGTCCTCGGCATACATGAACAATTTTCCGCTACGCTCGATCGCGGCTCGCGTCGCGTCCATCTCCTCCAGCACGCGCTCATACATCAGCGCCTTCGGCACATGCTTGCCGATCGGCCGCGCATCGCCCTCGCGGCCGAAATAGCCCGCAAACGGCTTTTCGCAGATGACGTGCTTGCCCGCCTGTATGCCGGCGACGATCATCTCGGCATGAAGGTTGGGCGGGGTGCAGATGTCGATGACATCGAGCTCGCGGTCCGCGATCACTTCCGCGAAGCTGCGATAGACGCGCGGGATGTTGTGGCGGGTCGCGAACTCGACCACATGATCGCCGCGCGCAGCCACTGCCGCAACCTCGACGTCCACGCCATAGACGCGCCGGAACGCATACATGTGCAGCTCCGACACGAAGCCGCAGCCGACGAGTCCCACTCTGATTCTTGCCATAGCGCCCTCACCCCTTGCTTTGGGTGGCACTATAGCCCGCTTGCCGGCCTAATCCACCGAGACCCGCACCACGCCGGCGCTCATCATGCCCAGTGCGCGGGCGGCGGGCACGGAGAGATCGACGATGCGGCCGCGGATGAACGGGCCACGATCGTTGACGCGGCACTGAATCGTTCGTCCGCTGAAGGATACCCTCAGCACGGTGCCGAAAGGACGCGTCCGGTGCGCGCATGTCAGCTCGCCACCTTTACCTGCCTTTCCATATCCGTAGTACGAAGCAAGCCCGCTTTCGGCGTGGGCAACGGAAAAGGCAAAAAGCAAAAAGCTGGCAAGAGATATCAATAGCGTCGTCTGCGCTTGCACGGCACCCTCCCGGTTACCCTGCCCGGCGCTGCCAACGTCGCTTTGTTCCCCAAGGTTCCCAACAGACTGCCGGGCGGTGCCCGGCAGTGCCATCACACTTTGTTACCGATTGTGAAACACCAACGTGCGCACCTCGATGCTCTCGCGCGGGGCGGCATCTAGCGGTGTGGTCGGATCGACGAAGGCCGTGTGCGGCCCGAACCGCGTGCGGCCGTCGGTTGCGGAGTCATAACACTTGAGCAGCAGCGCCTCGTCCGGCGTCATCTCGGGGAAATAGAACCAGCGGTGGTTCGGATTGTACTTCACTGAATAGGTCTCGCCGCGGCGATTGGGATAGATCAAATCGGAGGCGACGAGATCATCGGGCGCAACCGTCCTGCCGTCGGCCATCGCCAACGGTGAATCGCGCAAGGGGCCGCGGATCGGCCGCCACAGATTGATCACCTGCACGCGCCCCTTCAGCAACTCTTCGGCTTCGTCAGGCAAGTGCTCGCGCACGCGATTGGCGCCGGAGACGCCGGTCTGGTCGACATGCACGCGCGTGGCGGGCTGGCGCGGGCCGCCACCACGAATGTCGGCGGCGCCTTCGACGCGCTTGCGCACGGTATGATCGAAGATGACGACACGATCGGCCTTCAGCGTCGCCCGCAGGAACGCCTCGACGGCGGGATAGTAGACGGCGCGAATTTCCTCGTCGTTGTAAAAATCCTTCACCTGCGTCGGATGGCGCACCAGCGCAAAGCCTTCGCGATCCAGCGAAAAATTCTGCGCAATCAGCCGCGCATCGAAGATCGGGACCTGATGCGGCTCGGCAAGCGCCGTGCTCTTCGGTTCGCCCGGGGGCGGATCGAAGGCGTAGGTGCGCGGCTTGGCTGGTGTCGGTGCGAGATAGTTGAGTTCGGCAGTGACGAAAGGAAGCGATTCGATTTTTGTTTCTTGCAGGCCCATGGCCGGTCTCCCGATATGGTCGTCGGATTGATTTTTGCCCGGGAGCCGCGGGGTGCAAGGGAGGCGATGCAAATAGCAATGGGGGTGTTGTCAGGCGTGAAGAACGAAGAAGGAAAGCATCGAGGAATGCGAGTGCCATGGAAACACTGTCTCGTCTCACGGATGCTTGAGAACTTCGTGAGGTTTCGTGCCCCGGACGCAGCGCAGCGCTTCTTCAGCGATGCGCTGCTGAGCCGGGGCCCATCTAACCGAGAGAGCATTCTGTGCGGCATGGGTCCCGGCTCTGCGGAGCAGCGTTTCACGCTGCGCCGCGTCCGGGACACGAGAGCCGCTACTACAACCCCACCTTCGCAATTGCATCGGCGAACGAACGATCCACGATCTCCGCGGCATCCAGCTTCTGCTTGATCAGGCCCCAGCGGAAATAGAGGTCGATCGTGCTCTGCTCGTCCGCGACCACGCCGTCGTCGATCGGCGCGATGCGGATCTTTGCGCGCGAGAGCCAGTTCTGTGGCACGGCGGTTGAGATGACCTTCGGACTGCGCCGCGGGCTCGCTCAACTTCTCCCGCTTGCGGGAGAGGTCGGCGCAGCGCGCCGGGTGAGGGCTTTCTCCTCTGGGGGTTCTCGTCCGTGGAGACACCCCCACCCCGACCCTCCCCCGCAAGCGGGAGAGGGAGCGCACTGTGTTCGCGGAAATAGGCAAATCCCGCAAGGCAAAGGGCGGCGAGATGCGCGGCTTTCGCCTCAAGCCAGGCCCGCTGCATCTCGCCGCGATCGTGCTCGCGCATTTGGCCTGCATGAGCCTGATCGTGTGGCTTCCGCTTTAGCCGCGTGAAATCACCAATAGGCACGGTAGTACGGACGCGGATACGGCCGATAGCCGTAATAAGGCCGATAGTACCGGCGATAGCCATAGTACCGCGGATAGGCGTAGGCCGGCCCGTAGCCGTAATAGGCCGGCGCATAACCATAGCCGTATCCCGGATATCCATAGCCGCCGTAATATGGGCCGCCATAATAGCCATAGCCGTAGGGCGCGCCGCTGGCGATGGCGCCGCCGATGATCGCGCCGGCCGCGAGGCCACCGAGGCCCCATCCCCAGCCGCCGCCGCGCCAATGCACCTGCGTGACATCATCACCGGCCGCGGCCTTCATGGTCGCGACGTTGGTCGGCATCGGTCCCGCCGCGGCCTGCTCGATTTGGCCGGCCATGACCACGCCGGCCAGCGAACAGGCAATTGCCGTTGTCCAGATCCTCATCGTCTTACTCCCTGTCTGACGTTTCGCTTGGAAAAGGATCGCAACACCATGATCGAACATCCTTGCGCCAAGTCAAAGCGCCAAGTCAAAGCCCGGACCTTGCGTGCGGCGCACAAGTCCCGTTCACACCCCGCTGCAAAATGGTCGCCGGCACGTGAGGCCCAACGACCTGCTCCGCCCGATGTGACAGCGGCGCGACGCTGTAGCACTTCGGCCACGGCAAAGACATCAAGGCAAAGCATTAAGCTTCCCGTTGCGCGCAACCAACAACCCACTTCCCGATTTACTATTCGTACCGTTACTATCGGTTCCAATGGGCGCGGGACCGCGGGGCTTCTCGCGACAAAAAGCCCGGCATGCCAGAGTGTGGGAGGATGACATGAGTGCCGTCGGTAATGAACCGCTTGCCCGCCAAGCGTTGGCGTTCGTCCTCGCCGGTGGACGCGGCAGCCGGCTTTTGGAGCTGACCGACCGGCGCGCCAAGCCGGCGGTCTATTTTGGCGGCAAGTCCCGCATCATCGACTTCGCGCTGTCGAACGCGGTGAACTCGGGCATCCGCCGTATCGCGGTCGCGACCCAATACAAAGCGCACAGCCTGATCCGGCACCTTCAGATGGGCTGGAACTTCTTCCGCCCGGAGCGAAACGAGAGTTTTGACATTCTCCCGGCCAGCCAGCGCGTCTCCGAGAACATGTGGTATGTCGGCACGGCGGACGCCGTCTACCAGAACATCGACATCATCGAATCCCACGCCTGCCGCTTCATCGTGGTGCTGGCCGGCGACCACATCTATAAGATGGACTACGAGGTGATGCTGCGCGAGCATGTCGAGAGCGGCGCCGACGTCACGGTGGGTTGCCTCGAGATGCCGCGCGCGGAATCTTCGGGCTTTGGCATCATGCATATCGACGAGAAAGGCTGGATCCATTCGTTCCTGGAGAAGCCGAAAGATCCGCCGCCGATGCCCGGCAAGCCGGACGTCTCGCTCGCCAGCATGGGCATCTACGTCTTCAACGCGAAATTCCTGTTCGACCAGCTCAAGCGCGACGCCGAGGACCCGAACTCGAACCACGATTTCGGCAGAGACATCATTCCATACCTGGTCAAGAACGGCCGCGCGTTCGCGCACCAGTTCTCGACTTCATGCGTGCGCTCCAGCAGCCACAACGGCGCCTATTGGCGCGACGTCGGCACCGTCGACGCCTATTGGTCCGCCAATATCGATCTCACCGATGTCGTGCCGGAACTCGATCTGTTTGACCGCGCCTGGCCGATCTGGTCCTATGCAGAGATCACGCCGCCGGCCAAATTCGTCCACGACGAGGAGAGCCGGCGCGGTCAGGCCGTGAGCTCGCTGGTCTCGGGCGGCTGCATCATCTCCGGCGCCGCACTGCGCCGCGCGCTGCTGTTCACCGGCGTGCGGGTCAACTCCTACGCCAATGTCGAGAACGCCGTGATCATGCCCTATGTCAATGTCGGCCGCGGCGCTCGCCTGAAGAACGTCGTGATCGACCGCGGCGTCGACATCCCCGAGGGCCTCGTCGTCGGCGAAGATCCCGAGTTCGACGCCAAGCGCTTCCGCACCACCGAGCAGGGCATCTCGCTGATCACCCAGCCGATGATCGACAAGCTGAATACATGACACCTGTTCGCGTCCTCGCGGTCGCTTCTGAAGTGTATCCCATCGTCAAGACCGGCGGCCTCGCGGATGTCGCCGGCGCGCTGCCGGTTGCACTGAAGGCGCATGGCGTCGAGATGCGCACCCTGATGCCCGGTTATCCCGACGTGACGCGGATGCTCGCCGGCGCCGAGGAAATCCGGCGCTGGCCGGATTATTTCGGCGGGCCGGGCCGGCTGCTCGCGGGCTCGCACGACGGCCTCGATCTGTTCGTGCTCGACGTGCCGCATCTCTACGCGCGGCCTGGTAACCCCTACGTCACCAGCGATGGCGTCGACTGGCCGGACAATGGCGTGCGCTTCGCCGCGCTTTCGCGCGTCGCCGCCGATATCGGTCACGGCCTCGTGCCTGCCTTCGTGCCCGACATCGTGCACGCCCACGATTGGCAGGCGGGGCTCGCGCCGGCCTATCTGCACTATGATAACCGGCCGCGGCCCGGCACCGTGATGACCATTCACAACATGGCCTATCAGGGCAAGTTTGCGCCTGAGCTGATCGGTGCGATCGGCCTGCCCTGGCACTCCCTCAACGTCAACGAAATCGAATATTTCGGCGGCATCAGCTTTTTGAAGGCGGGCCTGCAATTCGCCGATCGCATTACCACGGTGTCGCCGACCTACGCGCGGGAGATCCAGAGCGACGAAGGCGGCATGGGGCTCGGCGGCTTGCTACGTGCACGCGCGGGCGTGCTCAGCGGCATCCTCAACGGCATCGACATTTCCGTGTGGAATCCGCAAACCGATCCGCACATCGCCTACCGCTTCGGCGCGGAAGACCTCACCTTTCGGGCCGCGAACAAGGCGGCGCTTCAACAGCAGTTCAATCTCGATTCCTCGGACGAGGCGCCATTGCTCGGCGTCATCAGCCGCCTGTCCTGGCAGAAGGGGCTCGATCTCCTGCTCGAAGCCATTCCGACCATTTTGGACCAAGGCATGCAGCTCGCGCTGCTCGGCAGCGGCGATCGCGATCTCCAGGACGGTTACCAGGCCGCCGCACGCGCCAATCGCGGCCGGATCGGAGTCGTGATCGGCTACGACGAGATCTTGGCGCATCTGATCCAGGCCGGCTCGGACGCGCTGATCGTGCCGTCGCGCTTCGAGCCATGCGGCCTGACCCAGCTCTGCGCGCTGCGCTATGGCGCTGTCCCAATCGTGTCACGTGTCGGCGGCCTCGAGGATACCATCGTCGACATCGGCGAGGCCGACGCGTCCGGCCACGATGCCACCGGCTTCAAGTTCGGCCCCGTGACGGCGGACGCCCTCGCCGGCACGCTGCGCAAGGCCAACACCACCTTCCACGACAAGCTGACCTGGCGCCGGCTGCAACGAAGCGGCCTTGCGACCGACGTCTCCTGGCGCAACCGCGCCGGCGACTATGCCGTGCTCTACCGCGACCTCATGGCGGCGCGCCGCACGTAGAGCGTTTTCGGGCGAAGTGGATTCCGGTTCGCGTGAAGAAAACGTGTCAAAACTAGAATCTAGAGTCCCGTTCCGATTTCATCGGAACGGGACTCGAGGCATGGCCATTGTCGAATCCATGCTATAGAGCCGGGCATGGACCCCTTCGTGATCAAGCTGCTCGGCTTTGCCGCCGCCACCTGCACCACCGTCGCCTACGCGCCGCAATTCATCAAGGTCTGGAAAACCCGCTCGGCGCGCGACATCTCGCTCGGCATGTTCCTAGTCATGGTGCTGGGCTTGGCGCTCTGGCTGCTCTACGGCCTGCTCTCTGGCGACGCCCCGCTGGTCGCCGCCAACGCCATCACCATGCTGCTCGCCGGCGGCATTCTGTTCATGAAGCTGAAATACGGATGAGCTGCCCTTCACCTCTCCCAGCTTGCGGTGAGAGGTCGGAATTCGCGCGCAGCGCGGATTCCGGGTGAGGGGGACTCTCCACGAATCCAACTCTCACCTCGCTCGCGGAGACTCCCCCTCACCCCGACCCTCTCCCCGCAAGCGGGGTGAGGGAGAAAAGTCACGCACCAAACACATACGACGCCATCGCCACGCCCGCGACCTCGTCGACGAAGACGCGGCGGCCGAAATCGCTGCCGGCGGCGCCGGCTACGACCATCAGCGGCAGCAGATGGTCCTCGCGCGGATGCGCAAGGCGCGCGCTCGGTGCGTTCTCCCAGTCGACCAGCATCGCGTTGCGCCGGGCCGCATCCGGATTGCTGATGGCCTCGTTCAAATAGGCCTCGAAATCGTACGAGACCGGCTTCGACTCCGGTCGATTGAAGCCGCGCATGTTGTGATAGGTCAGCCCGCTGCCGACGATCAGAACGCCTTCGTCGCGCAGCGGCGCGATCGCCTCCCCCACTTTGATGTGCTCGGCCGCGTCATAGCTCGACTTCAGCGACAGCAGCACGATCGGCATGTCCGCATTCGGATACATCAGGCCGAGCGGCACGAAGGTGCCGTGGTCAAAACCCTGATTGGGATCCTCCCGGCAATCGAGGCCGGCGCGCGCGAGCAGCGCCTTCACCTCTGCGGCAAGCGCGGGCTGGCCCGGCGCCGGATATTTGAGGTGATAGGTATGCTCGGGGAAACCGTAATAGTCGTACACCATCGGCGGATGTGCCGAGGTCGACACGGTGAAGGCGTCGGCCTCCCAATGTCCGGTGATGACGAGCACGGCCTTCGGCCTTTCGGGGAGCAGCTGCGGCAGCCGGCCGAACTCCGCGGCGGTCTTCGCGTATTGCACCCGCCTGTCCTCCATGAACGGCCAGGGGCCGCCACCATGCGACAGGAACAAGGTCGGAAATCGCGTCATGGGCTCGTGTCTCGTTGGCAACAGGCGCGTGCGAGCTGCCCGCGCGCTCAGCGGCGAGCATAGGCAAACCGGCATGGTTAGCAAGCCGTTAACGATTTGCCTTCCAAAATCTCCGGCGTGGCCGAAGCAGTCGGCCAGAAGACGAGGACGGAAGATGAGGAAGTTTGCGCTGGGGGACGTCGTCAACAGTGACAAGGGCCGCCGCGGCGTCGTTCGCGCCGCCTTCAAGTCGCGGGAAGGCCAGCAGTTCTACGCCGTCGAAAAGGACGGCGCGATCGACTATCTGGAAGAAGACCGGCTGAGCCCGGCGCCGCGCGTCGAGCTCGCGGCATAATCCAACTCATTTCCTGCCCTCACCTGCCATCCGATCGAGACGCTCCGTGAAGGGGTCGTCTCCGCTCGCGATGCGGTCGTCGGTGATCAGCAGTAGGCGATCACGCTCTGCGGCCGCGTCCCAATGGGGCAAACCGGGACCATTGGGATCGCCGCTTCTTGCAAAGTTGATCCAGTAGCCGCGCATGCGGCTCGCGACCTCGCGATCGCCTCGCGAGAAGATTCCTGCACCGGGCACGCCTTCCGCACCGAAGATGAACTGCAACTCGCGTCCGTGCCCACGATCGGGATTTGCGCGCCGCGCCTCGGGGACATAGCCAAAGCGATAGCGAAAGGTCGGCGCGCCCGTGGCCGCGTGAAGACGGGCCAGCAGTCTGACCGGCTCGGAGAAGACCTTGTCGGTATAGAACCGAGCTTTCAGCTCCGAAGGTTTCAAAAGGTTGGGATAGAGCTCGCGCAGCCCATCGATCGTGCGGCCCGATGATGCAAGGTCGTCTTGGTCGTCGAGTTCATCGCCGAAACGCGTCTCGTCGTCATTCGAGCCGATGATGAGGGGAATGCGGCTCTCGTGCCCCGCCGTAAATCCCGCAGCGATGTCCTCCGTCACCAGGCTCCCATCCATGACCGGCACAAGGGCGCGCGCGAACTTCGCCAGCAGGCGATCTTCGGCAGCCAGCAATCGTGCCGGCGGGACCGCCCGCAAATCCGGCTCGGAAGCGAGGCCAGCGGCGAAATACGCGCTCACGACCTCCGCCTCCTGCGGCGAGTGCAGAGCTGCGCGGCCGGGCACCGATTGCAAAATGGCTTTCTGGAATAAACCGCGCGCCTGCCGGCACAGCATCAGCAGTGCGATCGATGTCGCGCCTGCGCCGTTGCCGAACAGAGTGACGTTGTTTGGATCGCCGCCGAATGCCGCGATATTGTCCTGCACCCAATGCAGCGCCGCAATCTGGTCCATCAGGCCGTAATTGCCGGAGCCGCCCTCCGACAGCGCCGGGTGAGTGAGCCAGCCGAGCACACCGAGGCGATAATTCACGGTGACGACGATGAGGCCGGCCTGTGCCAGCCTGGCGCCGTCGAACACCGCATCGTTCGCGGTGCCCGTGACGAAGGCGCCGCCATGGATGAACATCATCACCGGCAACGGACCATCGACCCCGAAGGGACGAAACACGTTCAGCGTGAGGCAATCCTCGCGCGCGGCCGGCAGCGACGGTTGAAGGCACGGCGCGCCGTAGTCGTAGGCGGTGTGCATCTCCGAACTCTCGGCCGTCGGCTGCGGCGGGCGCCAGCGCAGCGCACCGACCGGCGGCGCCGCGTAAGCCAGCCCCTTGAAGGAGGCCACCTCGCCTTCGACGGCGCCAAGCATCTGTCCTTCACGCGTCAGCGCAAATGGAAACTGTCCGACCGGCTGTGCCACGGCCGAGCCGACGCCACACAGGACAATGGAAGCCGCAACAAGCGCGAGCACGGATCGCATCTTCGGAGTATCTCGATGCGCGGAACGGTTCCAGCAGGTTACGTCCGCGGCCGCCAGCGAGGCAAGCTAGGTCTTACCTCCCAGCGCGAGCGAAGCTCGTCGCGGCCCCGTAAGCGCGGGGCGAGGGAGCGCACCTTCGATGCGGCCAGACGCTTGGCTCAATCGCGCCTGCGACCTAACCACTCTTGGCGAGGAGCTCCGCCAGCGCGCGGCGCGCGATGATGCCGAGCTCACCGAGCGTGGAGTGCCCTGACTGTGCCGCCTCGATCAGGCGCTCGGCGATGAATCTGCGGCTGTCGTGATCGCCGCCATGTGGCAATTGGCGGCACGTCTCCTCCAGGACGACGTCCATGTTTGCTTTGGTTCGCTCGCTCAACTCTGTCATGACGCCCGGTCGGTACGCGTGGCTTGTAAGCGCAAGCATACACAGAAGGATGTGGTCTGATTAGCCCGGACAATCCCGGCGATTGTGCATCGCGGTGCGTGTATCGCCATAACCTTCCCGCGGCCACGATGCCGCCGCAAACGACTACCGAAGATTGCACTTGTCCTGATGACAAGCCGAACCTGCAGCGATAGCCTGCCGGCAAAACAAATCCACGGGAGGAATGCCATGCCTGACGCAATGGTCGCCGCACGTGAATCCCAAGCGGCGAGCGGAACAGCCCAGCAGGTCGACGTCGCCGTGGTGGGCGCCGGATTTGCCGGGCTCTATCTCCTGCATCGCCTGCGCAAGGCCGGCTTCAAGGCGATCGCCCTCGACGAGGCCGGCGACGTCGGCGGCACCTGGTACTGGAACCGCTATCCCGGCGCGCGCTGCGACATCCAGACCATCGATTACAGCTACACTTTCGATCCGGACCTCGAGACCGCCTGGACCTGGTCGGAGAAATACGCGACGCAGCCCGAGATCTTGCGCTATCTCGGCTTCGTCGCCGATCGCTATGACCTCAGGCGCGACATCCGCTTCAAGACCAAGGTGACCGAAGCCAAATGGGACGAGGCGACGGAGCGCTGGCAGCTCACGACCGATAACGGCGCGCCGGTCTCCTGCCGCCACTACATCATGGCCACCGGCTGCCTCTCCGCGCCAAAGCCGCCGGAGATCGACGGCGTCAAGGACTTCAAGGGGAAGATCTATTTCACCGGACGCTGGCCGCATGACGGCGTCAATCTCGCGGGAAAACGCGTCGCTGTGATCGGCACGGGCTCGTCGGCCATCCAGTCGATCCCGCTGATCGCCGAGCAGGCCGCGCATCTGACCGTGTTCCAGCGCACGCCGAATTTCGCGCTGCCTGCACATAATGGCCCGGCGCCAGCAGACCGCATGAGCCTGCTGCAAGGCGATCGCGCGGCCTATCGCGAGCAGGCGCGCCAGTCGATGGCCGGCGTCCCCTACCCGCAGCAGACCGTCGTGAGCTGGCAATTGAGCGATGCCGAGCGTCGCGAGCGGTTCGAACGCGCCTGGGCAGCCGGCGACCTCGTCCACATCCTGACGCAGCTCTGGGCCGACCAGGCCGTCGATGTCGACGGCAACAAGATCGTTCAGGACCTGATCCGCGAGAAGATCCGCGCCGCCGTCAACGACCCCGAAACCGCTGCGGCGCTGACGCCGCACGATCATCCCTTCGGCGCCAAGCGTCCCTGCCTCGATACCAACTACTACGCCACCTACAACCGGCCGAACGTCACGCTGGTCAATCTGCGCCAGGAGCCGATCAAGACGATCACCGCGAGCGGCATCTCCACGAACGGCCGCAGCTTCGATCTCGACATCATCGTGTTCGCGACCGGCTTCGACGCCATGACCGGCGCGATCCGTGCCGTGCATCCGATCACCGGGCGGGGCGGCAGGTCGCTCTCCGACGTCTGGGCGCAGGGACCTCAGACTTATCTCGGCCTCACGGTCGAAGGCTTCCCGAACTTCTTCATGATCACCGGGCCCGGCAGCCCGTCGGTGCTCTCGAACATGGCAGTGTCGATCGAGCAGCATGTCGACTGGGTCGTCGATCGCCTTGCCGCGCTGCGCGATGCCGGTTTCAACACGATCGAGCCGACCGAGACGGCGCAGGCCGCATGGGGCCGGCACATGGCCGATTGCTCGATGCTGACGCTGCACCGGCTCGCCAACACCTGGTACACGGGCGCCAACGTGCCCGGCAAGGTCCAGGGCTTGATGCCCTATACCGGCGGCGTCGGCCCCTATCGCAGCATCTGCGACGAGGTGGTCAGTCGCGGCATGCTCGGCTTCAGGCTCACCGGCCCCAACAGCGCCGCGCAATGCAATGACGGCGAAGTGGTGCGCCTGCAGCCGGACGTGCGGCTGGTGCTGAACCTGCTCGTGTCGCTGAACCTGCCGCCGATCGAGTCGATGGGCGCGCTCGGCGCACGTGCCTTCGTCAACGAGTTCAACAAGGGCCGGCCTGCGGGGCGGCCGATCGGCGACATCGTCGACGGCACTCTGCCAGTTACCGACGGCGCGCTGCCTTACCGCGTCTACAAGCCCGCAACAGCAGGACCGCATCCGATCGTGGTCTATTTCCACGGCGGCGGCTGGGTGCTCGGCGACGAGCAGTCGGACGAGCCGTTCTGCCGCGACATGGTGCGGCGGACCGGCATGATCTTCGTCAGCGTCGGCTATCGCCATGCGCCGGAGCATCGTTTCCCCACCGCGGCCGAGGACGGCTATGCGGCGACGCGCTGGATCGCCGAGCACGCCGCCGAGCTCGGCGGCACGCCCGGCCCGGTACTGGTCGCAGGCTGGAGCGCCGGCGGCAACATCGCCGCCGTCACCTGCCAGCTTGCGCGCGACCGCGGCGGGCCTGACATCGCCGGCCAGCTCCTGGTCTGCCCGGTCACCGACTGCACCTTCGATCGTCCGTCCTACAACGACAATGCGACCGGTTACTTCCTGACGCGCTCGCTGATGTACTGGTTCTGGGACCTCTATTGCTCGCCGGCGGACCGCACCGACCCGCGCGTCTCGCCACTCCGCGGCAAGGTCGCCGGCCTGCCGCCGGCCTTTGTCGTCACCTGCGAGTTCGATCCGTTGCGCGACGAGGGCGTCGCCTATGCCGAGGCGATGGCCGCCGCCGGCGTCCCGGTCGAGCAGCTCCGTGCGCGCGGCCATTTCCACTCGTCCTTTGCGATGGTGGACGTGGTGATCACCGGCGTGCCAGGCCGGGCGCAGATGGCCGGGGCCTTGCGGCGCTTCGCCGGGCTGCCGGAGGTCAGCCGCGGCGACGAGGGCAGCAAGGGCCATGACAGCCCGGAGCACCGAATCGCGGCCGCCGCGAGCTGAAGCGGCACAACGCCGCCGGGAACCTTTTCCCGGCTGCCGCGTTGAATGTTCGTGGCATTGAGATGCAGCGACAGGTGTGTAGGCCCCGGCACGCGAACGCGTGTGCTGGGGTCATTTTTTGTGTGAGGCAGGATGATGGGGGACGTGGCCGGAGATTCAAAAGTCGATTTCGGCGCGCTTGCGGTGCTGCATAAATGGCCGTCGCTGGCAAACCAGCGAAGGCCGGACAGAGACTCCTATCAAGTGAGTGAAGGCACGCTCGACGAGTGTATCTCGGCCTTCATGCAGAAGCCGGCGGCAACCCGGCACCTCTACGAGATCCGCACCGTGGCGCAGCCACCGCTCGTCACCGAAATCCTCTCGCCTGAGCACGTCATCGAGCTATCACGCTTAAGAGAATTTCTCTGACGGCCTTCACAAGCACGCGAGCAGGAACCTTCTTCGGGTTTTTCTCGTTGTCAGGGATCGGAAGCAAAGACGTGAGCGCCTCAGATGTTTGACGCCGACGTATCATCACCGATCGTACCCTACGGCGCAGACGAGACCCTCTTCGTGGTGATCGATCGCCGCGACGAGGCGACCGAAATCCGCATTGAGCGCAGCGATCTCGAAGCCACCATCGGCGAGCTTGTCGCCGGATGCTTCAACGACCCGATCAAGGTGATTTCGTTCAATACGCTTGAGCATTGGATGAAGGACATCTCGACCGACGTCGCCGGCGAGATTCGTGCGCGCTGCGAGATTTACGGCATCGAGCTGCCCGATTATCTCAGCGACTTCGTCGAGACCCACCGCTGAGCGGGCGTTGTCTCAATTGCGCAGATAGGGAAGCAAGAGCGGATGCGCTTAGCGCGTGGTTCGCAGAGTTAGGCGCGCCGGTGCTTGCCGGCGATGACCTCGATCTCGCGGCGGCGCTCGCCGGCGAAGGTCAGCAGCTTTTCGATCGTCAGCGTATCCGTGATCCGTTTGGCCAGCCGCTCGGCGCGCGCGGCCTGATCTTCGAGATACTGGATCGTGTTCAAGCGCCGCCTCCCCCAAAGCCCCGAATTGTTGGACGGCCATGGTGCGACAGAGCAGCTAACAGCCGGTTAAGCGCTGCGATGGGCTTGAGGCTCATTGCACGACGTCGAGCCGGACATTGGTGATGCCCTTGTCGACCATGCCGAGCGCCTCGGCCGCGGAAGGGGAGATATCGACCACGCGCCCGCGAACATAGGGTCCGCGATCGTTGACCCTGACGGTGACGAAGCGGCCCGAGGAGGTATCGGTGACGCGCAGCTTGGTGCCGAACGGCAGGGTGGGATGGGCCGCGGTCAAGTCGTTCTTGTCGAATTTCTCGCCGCTCGCGGTCTCCGTGTCCGAGTAGAAGCTGGCAACGCCACGCGAACCTGCCTGTTTTGCGTCACCGCCAGAGGCGCGCGACCGGCTGATCGGCCGTGGATGCAGCGCCGCCACCCGGTGCGGGCGCTCCACCGCGGCCTGCCGGCCGGTCGCGGCGATATCGGCCTTCTGGCGGCCGACCGGCGATTGCGCGCAGGCGGCGAGCGAGGCGGCGCCGGCAATGGTGAGCAGCAGCCGGCACGAGGTTGCGAGGGAAATCCGGGAAGTTTCGGCACGTGCAATGCGAGACATGGTACGCCCCTCCGAACGACCGGATTTTCGGTGGGGAATGAGGGCAGAACCTTGTCGGAACAAAAGCGGGCCTGGGGCCGCGGCCGTTTCACGCCAGCTGTGACGATTCCACCACAGTGCCTGTCCTGAATCGGGACAGGCTCGCAAAAGGATCAGCCGGACCGGACTCGCCAGATGATCGGGCGTGTCTCCGGCTGAACCTCGCCATGTTCGGCGTCGCGCTTCAGGAGCCGCATCAGCTCACGCCGATAGAGCCGCCGCCAGCCGGTTTTCAAGCTGGCAAGAAAATCGAGCTCCCGTTGTGTCAGCGTGCACATCGCGCTTCAGGCCACGAGGCCTCCCATCGGCTTGACGTCGGCGCTGCCGGGGAAGACCGCCTCGGCGAGAACCTTCTCTTCGACGCGCAGGTGATCCCTCAGCAGGCCCTTCAGCACCGCGCGCAGATCCGTGGTGGGCTTGAGGTCGCGATCCTCGAGCAGCTGCGCCGGCTTCAGCCCCGGCCAGTCCGCGATCACGCGGCCGCCGGCAAGTCCGCCACCGATCAGGAAAGCGACCGTGCCCGTGCCGTGGTCCGTCCCCTGCGTGCCGTTGATCCGGGCTGTGCGCCCGAACTCGGTGACGACGGCGACGACCGTCTCCCGCCACGCCTCGCCCATGTTGCTCTCGATCGCCGCGAAGGCGCCGTCGAGCGCGCCGAGCAGGTTGTAGAGCTGACCCGAGGCCGCGCCTTCGGCAATGTGGGTGTCCCAGCCGACGAAGCCCATGGCGCCGACACGTGGGCCGTCGGGCTTGGCGAGATAGCGCGCGGCGGTGCCGGCGGCCTCGGCGAAGTAGGCGCGCACGCGCGCGATGCCCGGAGGCGCCAGCGTCGGATCGTCCGACATCGGATCGCCCGCGCCAGGCGCGCCGCCGAGTGAAGCAAGCTTCATGCGCGCCTGGAGCACGGTCGCGAGCTTCGGATCGGTGTGCTGATAGAGATCGAGCAGGCGGTTCTGCGTATCCTCGCTCGCCGGCAGCAGTTTCTGCGGCACCCATGTCATGACAGGCGCTGAGCCGCGCACGACGAGCGGCGTCACCGAGCCAATGCCGAGCGCGCGGCTGCCGCGCGGATCGACGCGGCCGCCCGATTCCAGTGCGAGCAGCGCGCGGTTGAGCCATCCCGAGCTGGTCATGCCCGGCTTGACGAGCCCGCTCTCCAGCACGTCCTGGCCGTCGAAATGCGAACGCTCGCGATAGGGCGTCGCAGCGGCATGGACGATTGCGGCCTTGCCGCTTCGATAGAGCCGGTGCAGGTTCGGCATTGCCGGATTGAGCGCGAAGAAGGAATCGAGCGGCAGCGCCGGCGGCTTGCCGTCCAGCACCAGCGCGCGATCGCCGCGCAAGGAGGTCCAATCGGGATCGCCGACCGGCGCGACGGCACCGAGGCCATCGAGCGCGCCGCGCAGGACGATGACGAGCAGACGCGGATCGCGTCCTTCGGCGCGCGCGATCCGCGGCATCTGGCTCCATGCGAACAGCGCACCGCAGCCGACCAGAAGCTCGCGCCGCGTGGGCAGGTGATTGACGAATCCCATGCTCACCTCCTCTGAAAATCCGCCGACATGAACAGGAGCGCCAGCGCCTGCTGCCGGCTCTCGGCGCGCCCGACCGCCTGTTTCACCTCGGGCGCGATCTGCGATGCAAAGACGTCCTCGATGATGGCTTGCGGATCGGCCATGGCGGTGATGCGCTCGGCGAAATTGTTGGCAACGTCGAGCCGCCGGCCGACGCCGTCGATCCAGCTGACCTCGTCATCCGGATAGCCCTTCGGCGCGGACGGACGCCACAGCGGCTCGCCGAGCAACTGCTGGCCACCGGTGTAGAGGACGGGATCGACCTGCGTGATGCCGGTTGCACGCACCATACCGACGACCCATTCGCCGGGACGCTTGAGCTTCGACGGCGGCCCGCCCCAGGCCTCGTCCGACGACACCATCGTGATTGCGACCTGCTTGAGATCGCCATCGGTGTCGTGAAAGCTCTTTGCCATCTGCTCGACGAGGGCCGGCGGCGGCTCGTCGGCGACGAAGTGGCGCGCGAGCTTGGTCGCGACATGGGTCGCGGTGGCCGGATGCGCGGCGAGATCGCGCAGGACGGCGCGGCCCTGCTCGACATCCTCCTGCTCGTATCGCTTGCCGAGCACGGTCTGCCCGCCGGGCTCGTGCAGCCGCGGATTGAAGGTGAACTCGCCGCCGTGCTGGGGATCGGCGCCCGGCGGCAGCAGCGTCCAGCCGGTCATGACGTTCGCGAAGCTGATCACGTCATCCTGGGTATAGCCGGTGCGCACACCGAGCGTGTGCAGCTCCATGATCTCGCGCGCGATGTTCTCGTTGAGGCCGCGATTGCCGTTGATGCCGGCCGTCGAGTTGGCCCCCATCGATTCCAGATTGTCGAGATAGAACAGCATGGCCGGATGGCCCTCGACGGCCAGCAAGAGATCGACGAAGCGGCCGAGCGCATTGGCGCGAACCGCTTCGCGCTCATAGGCGCCGGACATGCTCTGGATCTTGTTGGCCGAGATGCAGAAATGATTGGACCAGAACCACACCAGCCGCTCGGCAAAGCCGATCTCGGCGCCAAGCGCAGCTTCCGTGCGCAGCTTAGCTTCCTGCAAATAGATCGGACGGCCGGGATCGGGAATGGCATCGGCGGCCTGTTTCGCCGCCATCTCGGCCGCATCTTTCTCCTGGCGATAGCCTTGCGCCTGCCCTTCAGGCCGCACTTGGGCCTGATCCCCCGGGGCACCCGACGCCATCTGCTGCTTCTTGGCCTGCTGCTGCTTCTTGGCCTGCTGCTGCTGCGCCTGCTTAGCGCGCGCCGTTCGCCGGGCGTTGGCATCGGCGACGGTGCGATAGGCCTTCGCGCTCGTGGGGAGGCTGGCTGCAGCGCTCAGCGTGAGCGGCCGCTCAAGCTCGGCGATCAGCGCGCCGCGCGGGTCGCTCCCGAGAGCGGCAATCGATCCCGGCCGCGGCCCCATCCCGAAGCGATGGAGCGCCAGCACGCCCTCGGCCTTTGCGGAATTGCTCATGGCGAATGCCTGGTTACAGGCTACGAACTGTAATGCTACATATTGTAACATTCACGATGCGGGCCGACAAGCGGAGATTGCAACATCTCTCCATCAAGACAACGGGAGCAGCAGCCGGCGCCCCTAGAAATTCGGCCCGAGCGCGATCTTCGTGATGGTGTCGTTCCTGACACCGATGCGCCATTCGGCCGAGCCGTTGGCGAACTGGGCGATGTAGATGTCGCTGTCGAGCGCGGTGACGCCGCGGAAGGAAACCGCACGCAACGCGCCAAGCCGCGCCAGGATCGCCTGGTCGAACGGCAATTGCTGACGCGTGATGTCGGCCACCTCCGACGTCATGTGCTCGTAGTCCGGCTGCCCCCTGCCGACGCCCTCGATATAGCGGCGCAGCATCTCTTCGCCATTGGCGATCGGAACAGCGCGGCGCGCGGCGCGACCGGGATGCGCGCCGATATTCGAGGCTTCGACATTGTGGAAGCGGGTCTGCCGGCCCGGCATCACGATCTCCAGACACTGTCCGGACTTGTCGGCGATCATCCAGGGATTGTTCACTGTGGTGGTGGTGAACCAGGTCATGTTGGGCCTGACGATCTGCGCCTTGCGGTTGCCGTCCGCATTGAGATTGAAGACCTGGATGTCGTCGGCCAACTCGTTATAGAGCATGATCCTGATCGGCGAGGTGCCGGCGCGACCGCGAACGCTCGCCTCCTCCGCGCAAGGCAAGATACCGCCGAGTTCGTCATTGCCGTCGGCGCGGAAGAACACGTCGCCGGCCTTGCCGTCCGGCTCGATCAACAGGCGAAATTCTGCGCTGCCATTCTCGAACTTCGCGCCATAGATGTCGTAGCCGCCGGGCCCGACGCCGCGGAAGAAGATCGATTGCACCGCGCCGAGCGCCACGAACGTCGTTTGCATTTCGGCGAGATACCGGTGGACCTTGGCCGCGAGCGGCGCGCTCATGCGATCATAGTCCGGCGTGCCGCGGCGCAAACCCTCGATGCCGAGCAAGATCATTTCCTTGCTGCCGGGCGCCGGCACCTGCTCCCTAAATCTGTCGGAAACCTTCGCGAGGCGGCGCGCGAAGTCCGCCTCGACCGTCTGAGCCACCGCCGCGTCGGTGCGGGCTCCCAGGCGGGCACCGAAGGCCGCGCTCTGCAGCAGCACGCGCGAGACCTTCGCCTGCTCGTCGCGCAGGAAGATCACCAGATGATCGCCGCGGAACGAGAAGGCATCAGTGCCCTCGGCGAACAGCTGCATCGTGCCCTGCCCGGTCTCCTGCAATGAGAGACGGTCACCGTCGCGGCGCACGGTGAGCACGCGGTTCGGCGCCAGCCTGTACCAGCCGATATACTGATCGAGCGGCGCGGACTGCGCAGCCTGCGTCGGCATCTCCGCGACACGGACAGCGCGAATGTCGCGGCCGTTCATGCGCAGCATCAGCTCGGAGGAGCGGCGCTCCGCATCGAACGCAAAAGTGATCTCGCCCGAGGAGGCCGCGTAGGATGCCGTGCCGTCCTTTGCGACCGTCAACGGCAATCGACGCTGGCCCGTGAGCTGGCCGTAGAGCTCGTCGCCCTCACGGAAGACGGCGAACACTGAGGCCGGACCCATGGCGTAGAAATTGACGAACGGGCGGTAATGCCGGGCGGGCATCTCGCCGGCATCCGCGGCCACCGGCGCCGCGTCCGGCGTGCGATAGGCGATCATGCCGGCGGACACGACCACGGCGGGGACGATCGCGGCCGCGATCCACAATCGCTTGCGCCAGCCGACGGCCACCGGCATCGCGGCGGCCGCGATGATGCGCTCGACGCGAGCGCGCACCGTCGAGGCCCGCGCCATCGCAAGCTCGACCGAGCGCGGTCTTACGGTGCTGGCAAAATCGAGCAGGATCTCCGCATAGGACAGCCGGTCTTCGATCACCTCGATCGCCCGGGCATCGCTGATGATCTCGGCGAGCTCGGCGAGGCGCGCAAGCTGCCACCACGAGAACGGGCTGAACCAGAACACCGCGCGATTGAGCGAGGCCAGCAGCAGGACGTAGAAATCGCGATTGGCGACATGCGCGCCTTCATGCGCGAGCACGGCGAGGCGCTTCTTCGCATCCCAGCCGGCGAATTGCGGCGGCACCAGAATGGTCGAGCCGAAGGTGACGGGACCGCCGACGTCACGGCTGATGCGGACGTCGGCAGCGATCAGCTGCGTACCCTTCATCGGCGCCGCCGCCCGTGCCATGCGCCAGGTCAGGCAGAGGCCGATCATCAGCCGCAACAGCAGGCAAGCGGTGACGCCGGCATAGATGATGGTGGCCACCAGCCACCAATTGATCGAGAGCCCGCTTCCGGCCGGCGGAACGATCGCCCCGCCTGATGCGACCGGCAGCGACGGCTGCGGCAGCTCCAGCATCGAAAGGTCAGCCGGCAGAAAATCGTCCGGCGCCGGCATCGGCACAGGCGGCCGGGTGATCGTGAGCGTCGGCCAATGCATCACGAAGGGCATCGCCAGCGACGCCAGCAGCACGACGACCCACGCCGTCATGTGGACGTGCGGATTGCGCACGCGAAACAGGGTGAGACCGAACCAGACGATGCCTCCCAGCACGAAGGAGCGCAGCGCCGCCTCAGCCAGAGTTGCGATCATCTTTCTTCACTCCCCTCGCCTTCTTCGCCTTGGCCACCTGGTCGGCCAGCGTGCGCAGCTGCTGCTGGTCGAGCATCTTGTTGTCCACCATGCCGACTAGAACTTCTTCAATTGAACCGTTGCAGAACCAGTCGACGATGCGCTGCACCGCCTTGGCCGCCACACGCGCACGTGGTTCGGCGGCGTGGTAGACGTAAGTGCGGCCGTCCACGGTGTGGTTGGCATAGCCCTTTTCTTCCAGCCGGCGCAGCACCGTGCGGACCGTGGATTCCTTCAGACGCCGCGGCAGACGCTCACGCACGATTTCGGCCGTGACCGGACCATGGGCCCAAACCAATTGCATGACCTCGCGCTCGAGGTCCCCCAGTTCGGGCAAACGATCGTCCATGGCACTTACCTTGCGGATAGAGTTTTCTTGTAACGCTACAGATCGTCGCATATGCGGCCGCGCCGCGCAACGGCGATTCCACCTGGAATGGTATCGCGAGACCGTCATGCCCGGGCTTGTCCCGGGCATCCACGTTCTTCGTTCTGCGGGCAACACGTGGATGGCCGGGACAAGCCCGGCCATGACGATGTTGAGACGTCAGCGCAATAACCGCGCCGCTCTAGGCGCGCAGCGGCCTCAATAATGCGGCTCGTACATCTGCGACTGGACCAGGGTCTTCACGTCGTTGGGCGCGGGTCCGTCGGCGAGGCCGCGCTGAAAGGCGACGTCTGCGACGGCGGCGGCGATGCGGACCGAGACCTCGCGGATGCGCGGCAGCGCCGGATAGAGGCTACCCTGCGCGAGGTCCTCCTTGCCGACGCAATCGGCGAGCGTGTGGGCAGCCGCCATGAACATTTCGTCCGTGACGAGGCGCGAGCGGCTGGCGATGACGCCCAGGCCGACGCCGGGGAAGATGTAGGAATTGTTGCCCTGGCGCGGCACGAAGGTGCGGCCGCTGAGCGTCACCGGATCATATGGACTGCCGCAGGCGAACAGCGCGCGGCCCTCGGTGTAGCGGTAGGCATCCTCTGCCGAGCACTCGGCCTTCGAGGTCGGATTGGAGAGCGCGAATACGATCGGCTGCTCGTTGAGCTCGGCCATCGCCTTGAGCACCTCGGGCGTGAAGGCGCCGCCGACCGCGGCAACGCCGATGATCGCCGTCGGTTTCAGCGTCTTGATCGCGGTGAGGAAATCGGCGATCGGCGCCTGGCCGGCGTGGGCATAGCGCAGCTTGTGGCCGGACAGGCCATCGCGGCCGCCGACGACGAGGCCACGGGAATCCACCAGCCAGTTGCGCCGGAGCGCTTCGGCCTCCGCCAGCCCCTCCGCCATCATGGCGGAGACCACGAGATCGGCGATGCCGGTCGCCGCCTCGCCCGCGCCGAGGAACAGGATGCGCTGATCCCTGAGCTTGCCGGCGGAGACGCGGAGAGCCGAGAAGAGGCCGGCGAGCGCCACCGCCGCGGTGCCCTGGATGTCGTCGTTGAAGACGCAGGCCTCATCCCGGTATTTGTGCAGCAGCTTGAACGCCGAATGGTTGGCGAAATCCTCGAACTGGATCAGCACGCCCGGAAACGTCTTGCGCGCGGCCTGCATGAATTCGTCGACAAAGCTGTCATAGGCCTCGCCCGTCAACCGTCGCTCGCGCAGGCCGAGATAATAGGGATCGTTCAAGAGCTCTTCGTTGTTGGTGCCGACGTCGAGCACGATCGGCAGGCACAGCTCGGGATGCACGCCGGCGCAGGCCGAATAGAGCGAGAGCTTGCCGACCGGAATCCCCATGCCGTTGGCGCCGAGATCGCCCAGGCCGAGGATGCGCTCGCCGTCGGTCACGACGATCAGCTTGGCCGTATAAGGCCAGTTCTTCAGGATCTCGGCGATCTGGCCGCGATCGCGCGAGGAGATGAACATGCCGCGCGGCCGCTGGAAGATCAGGCCGTATTTCTGGCAGGCGAGCCCGACGGTCGGGGTGTAGATGATCGGCTGGATCTCGTCGATATTGTCGACGACGACGCGGAAGAACAGCGCTTCGTTGCGGTCATGCAGCGCGTTCAGCGCGACGTATTTTTCCAGATCCGTCGGCAGCGTGCGCAGATTGGTGAGCACGCGCTGGGCTTGCGTCTCCATCGTCAGCACGCAGGGCGGCAGCAGGCCGCGCAGGCCCAGCGCCTCGCGCTCGGATTCCGTGAAGGCGGTGCCCTTATTGAGCAGCGGATCGCGCAGCAGCGTCATGCCTTGCGATTGATCGGATGATGTCGCTTGGGCAGCGACACGGGCAGGTCTATTCACGAATTCCCCCAAGGAGTTTCTTATTGAACCGCGGTCATTGTCGGCCAGCGCTCCCCGGAGATCAAGGACGTTGGGACTGAGGCATCGATTGTGATCTCGCACCGCAGCGAGATTGTCGCCCGAGATCGCAGGTCGCGCGCGACGCAAAGGTTAACGCCGCAAAGCTCTTGCTCCTCATGATGAGGATTGAGAGCCTGCTCTCTCCTCTCGTCATTCCGGGGCGCGCGTCAGCGCGAGCCCGGAATCCATGGCGCGGCCGTCTCTGCGGCCTGATGGATTCTCAGGTGCGCAATTTCGCACCAAAGCTCGCGACTTCGTCGCGCCCCGGAATGACGAGAAAACCCCACGATCTGTCAAGATGAGGAAGTGTTGTGAGGCGGCAGCACTACTCAACCTTGATGTCGGCGGCCTTCACGATCGGCCACCATTTCTCGGTCTCGGCCTTCTGGAAGGCCGCGAGCGCTGCCGGCGTTTGCTGATCCCTCGGCGGAATCGCGGCGCGGGCAACGCGGGTACCGGCAATGCTGCCGGAGGCGCCGGCAATGTTCTCGACCACGATCGTCGTGTGCAGTTCAGCGGCGATGCGCTCCGACAGGATCCGCGCCAGCGTATCGGTCGGACCGCCCGCCGCGAATGGCACCACGAGGGTGATGGGACGCGACGGAAACGGCTGGGCGCTGCCTGGCGCGGACCAGGCCGCACTTCCAATCAACGCGCACGACGATCGCACCGCCGCGCAATCCGGCCCACAGCCCCCGCATAGCCCTCTCCCACCCTTTTGTCGCCCGCATGTCGTCAGCGGGCTGAAGCCGGAGTGAACGCTGCCGGGCGAGCGGAGGCAAGCCGGAAGATGATCGAGCCGCTATCCGGCCGCCCGCCTTGGCGTCAGATTGGCGGCGCCGTCGGCCGGTGGCGCGATCTGCATCAAGATGGTCTGGGTGGCGGAGGCGACCTCGATGCCGCTCTGCTGGAAGCGCAGTTTCATGCGACGGTTGAATTCGCGCTGGACCGGCCAGCGGCCGGCCTCGGTGCAGCGGATCTGGCCGACGATCGACACCATTGCGCCATCGACCTTGTCGATACCCCAGAGCTCGAGGTCACCGCGGATCAATGCACGGAATTCCGGTTCGCGGCGCATCTCCTCCACGATGTCCTTGAGGATCTGCCCGGCGCGGTCGGTGTCTTCCTTGTAGGCGACGTTGACGCTGACGGAGGCGTTGCCGGCGCCGCGGCTGGCATTGGTGATGGTCGTGACCGCGCTGAACGGCACGATGTGCACGGCGCCATCGCCGGCGCGCAGGCGGATGGTGCGGATCGAGACGTTCTCCACCACGCCTGACAACCCTGAGACGCTGACATTGTCGCCGACCTGCACCGTGTTCTCCAGGAGCAGGAACAGACCCGTGATGAGGTCCTGCACCAGCTTCTGCGAACCGAAGCCGATGGCAATGCCGACGATGCCGGCGCCCGCGAGCAGCGGGGCGACATTGACGCCGATCTCGCTCAGCGCGGTAAGGCCGACGACGGTGGCGATCAGGCAGAGCAGCGCCGTCCGCAGCATCGGTTGGAAGGTGCGTAAGCGAGCGGCGCGGGCATAATGGCCGTCCCGGGACAGCGCATTGATCTGGCGGTCCAGCAGCGCGTTGCTGGCTTCCCAGATCGCGGCCGCGATGAACACGGCGAGCCCGATCGTCACCAAGGCCGAGATCAGCCGGCTGCCGATCTGGCCGCCATAGAACCAGACGATCGCGTCCACGCCCCAGACTTCTAGCACCGCCACGAAGCCGATGAAGGCGATCACGCCAGATACGATCTTGCGCAGCAGCGGCAGATAGCGGTTGGCGCGGATCTCGAGACCGGGAAAGCGCTGGAGGATCTCCGGCTTGATACGGAAGCCGCGGTCGATCAGGCTCAGCGTCAGCATGATGGCGACGCGCGTGATCAGCACCACCACGACCGTCCCGACGAAATACTGCAAGAGCAGCGAATAGCCGTTGCGGATGTTGAGCGCCCACACGGCCCACAGCGCGAGATCGAGCGCGATGGCAAGATAGTGCCAGCCGCTGGCGATGCGGTTGCGCAGACGAGCCGCGATGCCCTGCCGATCGGCCGGCGCCCGGATGGCTTCGGCGACCTGGCGGCGGCATTGCAAGATGATGACGACGATGAAGAGGTGCACGATCAGCATCACCATGCGCAGCAGCGCAGCGTAACCGGCGCGATGCAGGCCGAGCAGCAGCGCCACATTGGCGAAGGCGATGCCGGATACACCGACGCCGACGATGCGGCGCGCCCAGATCTCGATATAGGCTGCGGTCTCGGCCCGAACCGGAAACAGGCCGAACGGTCCCGCCAGCGCCCGGATCACGCAGATGAGTCCGCGGGAGAACGCATAGGCGTTGATGACAGCGAGGATCACGAGGCGAACGGTCGTGGGCTCGCCGATCTCGGTCCCGAGCAGCGCCGTGGCGATGCCCACCAAGACGACCACCGGCAGCAGTTCGAGCACGAGGCGTCCCAGCACGAAGGGCAGCCGCAGCAGGACCTGCCAGACCCTTACCAGACTGTGGTGGCGCTTGTTCAGTTCGGGCGCGGAGGTGACATCGGCTACCGATGACGGCGGATCGGCGATCGGCAGGGCCCGTGCCGGCAGGCGCGCAGTCTGCGGCACGCGCCCCTCCAGGAAGGCGACCGGCCGCCGGATCAGGCGGAACATGACCCATTCGGCCGAAAGGGCGCAACTGAGCACCAGCGCCAGCTTCCAAGCGATCTCGATCAGAAGATTGTAGGCGGCGGGATCGTTCGCGGTCCGCATGATCCAGTAATAGAACGTCGGAAAATGCGTGAGCGTCCGCGCCATGCTGGCGATCTCGCTCGAGATCGCACCGATCTCCTCGGACACCGTGAGCAGGAGCTGCGCACCGAGGCCGTCGGCCGAGAGCGGGATCGGCGATTTCTGCTCCGGCGCAGCGGGTGCAGGCTGCTGCTGACCGGACGCATTCGCGATCACGCGCAGCGTATCGATCATCTGCGCACGCTTCTTGTCGTCCTGCAGCGTCTCCAGCGCACGCTTGGCCTCGTCAGGCGACAGCGCGGCCGCACTGCTCGCGGCCGGCGTCTCGGCGCGGGCGCCGCAGAGAGATGAGATCGCGAGGAAGAGAGCGGCGAGGAGCGCCGGGGCAAGCTTATGCGACACGCGGATTCCCTGAAAAAAATGAATGCGCTGGCGGTGCCGGGACCGTCACCACCGAAGCACATGCGTCATGTCGGATGACCGTTATTCGCCTCGGACCTGTGTCGGAAGTTGGCCTTTGAGGCGACATTCTCTTGGCATTTGGCCATGCAGAATTGGAGACGGCATAGGCTCAGCGCAGCGAGACGGCTTAAGAACGCTGAGCGCGCTCCCGCCGTTCCGCAGAGCAGTTGCTTTTGAGGGCGGTTTCCCTGTGGCCATCCTTCGAGACGCCTGCTTTATGCGGCCACCTCAGGATGAGGACTGAATGCGCGGCGACAGTTTCAACGAGCACCGCTGCCGCTTAGCCTCATCCTGAGGAGCTTGCGGAGCAAGCGTCTCGAAGGACGAGGCGCGCGCGCAGGCCGCCTCAAGTGCCACGAGCGATAGCCCAGCGTCATTCCGGGCGTCGGCCCGGAATGACGGCAAGGAGGGAGGAGGGACAAATTTAATGCATTTGTCGTGGCGGCCTCGGCGCGGTCAGCCATTGATCGACGTGATGCAAATTACAGCGCCGGGAAGGTAGGGGCTTTGCCTCACTGATGTAGCCCGCTAAACCTTGACCCGGCGTGCCGTTCGCGGTTTTCGCCGCTATGCGATAGTCCGAACGAGCTCCATCGCACTTAGCGGCTGGATTTGCGGAGGTGGTGTCATAGACCTCCCCTTGCTCATGAGGTGGACGTTGCGCGTCGCTTGTTTGCGACCTTTGCGATGCTCCTCCCGAGACACAAAACTGTCAAGCAGGATCGATGACCTGAAGGATCACATTTGAACGCGCGAGTTCCCTGGACGGGGCATGGTGACATTATGCGCCTGTTTTGCCCGACGCGTCAAGCGAACTTCGTAAAATCCGCATAAGCACGACATGGCCGGCAAGCCATTGATTCCGCTGTCCCCGGCTACTGTGCATGGGGTTGTTTTCGCAATTATTGTCCATGGCCGGCTCGCGCCGCCTAGAGAAACATGTCTGTCAGGTCGACCGTCGAGGACTTTCCGACCCGGTCGAAGTTTCGCGCCAGCCAGCTTCGCGCCGCCTCGCGGCCCTCGTCGCGCAGGCGACACAACAGGCTCCATTCGGGATGGAATTGCGTGGCCGTACCGAGCTGCGACATTAGCTGATCGTTGCCGATCCAGTGCATGTACATGCGGCTGTGCCTGTCGCTGTCGAGCTCGCCGTCGTCGATCAGCCGTGTGGCGAAGGCGATCGCGCGCATCTCGCGCATCAAGGACGAATTGAAGCTGATCTCGTTGATGCGGTGGAGGACATCGGCCGCACTGGTCGGCAGCTCATCGCGCCGGATCGCCGTGACCTGCACGATGATGACGTCGTGACTGCCCTTGCGGTAGATCAGCGGAAAGATCGCGGGATTGCCGAGATAGCCGCCATCCCAATAATGCTCGCCGTCGATCTCGACGGCCTGAAAATAGGGCGGCAGGCAGGCCGAGGCGAGCACGGTTTCCGCGCTGAGAAACGGGCTCTGGAACACCTTGATCTTGCCGGTGCGGACGTTGGTGGCGTTGAGAAACAGCTCTGGCGCCTTGGGCGAGGAGTTGAGCCGGTCGAAATCGATCACGCGCTGCAACAGCGCGCGCAGCGGATTGAAGTTGAAGGGATTGAGCAGGTTCGGCGGCAGCGTGTGCGTCAGCGTGTGGATGAAGGCGTGGACCGGATGATATTCCGGCGGCAGCTTCAGGGCCTGGATCCACTGGTTCAGCGGCGAGAGCAGATCGTACGCCAGATCCATGCGCGACACTTCGTACCAGAATGCGTGCAGGCTCTGCCGCGCCGCCTCCGCGCCTCCGTTCGCCATGCCGGAGGCCATCGCCACCGCATTCATCGCGCCGGCACTGGTGGCGCTGATCGCCTCGATCGCGAGCCGGCCATCCTCGAGCACCTGGTCGAGCACGCCCCAGACGAAGGCGCCGTGCGCGCCGCCGCCCTGCAGCGCGAAGTTGACGTTCTTGCGGTTCGCGGTCCCGTTGGCTGTCACTTTGCCCGCTTCTTGCCTCCCGTCCCCTCTTTCTCCAGCGCCATGCGCACTTGCTCGAATTCCTGCAGCGAGGCCCTGTCGGCACGCGGAAAGCGCAGGTCCAGCTTTTCGAGCGCTGCATTGATCACCGAGCCGATCACAACGCGGGCGAACCATTTATGGTCGGCGGGCACGACGTACCACGGCGCATGTGGTGTCGACGTGTGGCGGACGATGTCCTGATAGACCGCCTGGTAGCGCGGCCACAGCGCGCGCTCCTTGATGTCATCCATCGAGAACTTCCACTGCTTGGCCGGCTCTTCCAGCCGGTCGAGGAAGCGCAGGCGCTGCTCCTCCCTGGAGACGTTGAGGAAGAACTTCAGCACCACGGTGCCGTTGCGGCCGAGATAGCGCTCGAAGGCGGAGATGTCCTCGAACCGCTCTTTCCAGATGCTCTTGGTGACGAGCTTTGCCGGCAGCTTCTCCTTGGCGAGGATCTCCGGATGCACGCGCGTCACCAGGCATTCCTCGTAATGGGAGCGGTTGAAGATGCCGATATGGCCGCGCTCCGGCAGCGCGACCACGTGGCGCCAGAGGAAGTCGTGGTCGAGCTCCTTGCTGTTCGGCGCCTTGAAGGCACGGACCTCGCAGCCCTGCGGATTGATGCCCTCGAAGATCGCCTTGATCGCACTGTCCTTGCCGCCGGCGTCCATGGCCTGGAATACGATCAGCAGCGACCAGCGGTCCTGGGCGTAGAGCTTCTCCTGAAACGCGATCAGCCGCTTCTTGTTGGCATCGAGGATCTCCTGCGCCGTCTCCTTGTCGAGATCGCCCTTCTCGTCGGTCTTGTGATCCTTCAGGTGAAACTTGCCGGATCCGTCGTAACGGAACGGCGTGATGTAACGGTCGAGCTGGTCGGCGATCGATTTGGACGGCTTCTTGCTCATGAGTTCGGGGACACCTTGCGTTGCGGCTTCAGTCGGTCGAGCACGCTACCAAGGATGCCCTTGGGAAGAAATATGATGAAAAGCACGAGCAGCACGCCATAGACGAGATTGTCCCAGCCGACCGCCTTGGTGCCGAAGCCGATACGCAAGCTCTCCGCGAGCAGGATGGTGATGATGGCGCCGACGGTCGGGCCGAGCGAGACGAACAGGCCGCCGACGATGGCCGCGAACACCATCTGCAGCGACACCGCGATGCCGCTGACGGTGTCGGGCGTGATGAACATCTGGTACTGGCAGTAGATCGCGCCGGCGAGCGCCGTCATCAGCGCGCTGAGCAGCGTGATCTTCAGCTTCTCGGCGGTGACGTCGACACCGGCCGCGGCCGCGGCGTCCTCGTCCTCCGAAATCGCCTCCAGCGCATGGCGAGCCATGCTGCGGTCGACCCAGTGCCAGACCACGATGCCGAACAGCCAAATCGCAAGCGCGATCAGATACCAGGTGGTCTTGTCGTCGAATTGCAGCGCCAGCAGCTTGTTGCCGGACGCACGGTTCGGCGTGTAGCCGAGCGAGCCGCCGGTATAGTCGCGCGTCGCGGTGATGACCTGAAGCACGATGCCTGACAGCGCCAGCGTCACCAGCACGAAATAGTGCCCGGTGATGCGGAAACGAAAGCAGGGATAGCCGACGATCAGCGCCAGCGCACCGGCCGCGACCATGCTGACGGGAATGCCGATCCATGGCGAGAGGCCGAGGTGATTCCACAAGAGCGCGGTGACATAGGCGCCGATCCCCATGAAGCCGCCGTGCCCGAGCGAGACCAAGCCGAACCGTCCCATCATCGACCAGGATGTATAGGCGAACGACCAGATCAGGATCAGGACCAGGATGTGCAGGTGATAAGGATCGCGATAGACGAAGGGCAGCGCGATCAGCGCCGCCAGCCCTATCCCCCAGGCTGCAAGCCGCCCCTGCCCCATCATCGGCGCCTCGCCAGGAGCCCTGCGGGCCGAATGAACATCATGACGATGAAGAAGGCGAAGGCCAGCACATAGCCCCATTCGAGATCAGAGAACAGGCCGCCGAGCGAGATGATCTCGGCGAACAAGAAGGAGGCAATGAAGCCGCCGATGAAGTTGCCTAAGCCCCCGAGCACGCAGATCAGGAAGGTGATCGGTCCGAAGGAGAGGCCGACGAAGGGATGCACGTCATATTGCAGCACCAGGAGGCAGGCCGCGAGCCCGGCCAGCGCACCGCCGAGCGCGGACGTGATGAGATAGATCCGCTTGGCGTCGACGCCCATCAGCGCCATGATCTGCCGGTCCTGCGAAATGGCGCGGATCGCGGTGCCGGTGAAGGTTCGCGTCATGAACAGATAGACCGCGACCATGCCGACCAGTGCCGCCACGAAGGACAGCAGCCGTGCGTAGCTGAAATTCATGTCGCCGAAGGCGAGCACCGGCAGGCGGATGCCGAGGTTACGGAAGTCGATGCCGAAGGCGACGGTGGCAAAGCTCTGCAGCACGAACAGCACGCCGCCGGTCGCGAGCAACTGATTGATCGGCGGTGCCGTGAGCAGCGGCGCGATCACGAGGTAGTGCAGCGCCGCCCCGAGGAGCGCGACCAGCAGGACGGTAAAGGGAGCGGCGATGAAATAGCTGACCCCGTAATACTGCACCATGAAGTACATGGCGTACATGCCGATCATCACGAGCTCGGCATAGCAGATCCAAGTCACGTCGATGACGCCGAAGATCAGGTTGAGACCGAGCGCGAGCAGCGCCAGCACACCGCCGAGCAGGATGCCGTTGATCACGGCCTCCAGCAGATAAATGTCGAAGACGTCCAGAAATGCCTGCATGCCCGCTCACACCCCGAGATACGCTTCCTTGACCGTGTCGCTCGCCAGCATCTCGGCCGAGGTGCCGGAGGCGCGGATCGTGCCCGCCTCGATCAGATAGGCGCGATCGACCACTTTCAGCACCTGCTGCACGTTCTGCTCGACGATCAGCACGGTCAGGCCGCTGGCGCGGATCCGCTTCACCAGCTCGAACACCTGCTGCACCACGACCGGCGCGAGGCCGGCCGACGGCTCGTCGAGCAGCAGGAGTTTCGGATTGGACATCATCGCGCGGCCGATCGCGCACATCTGCTGCTCGCCGCCGGACATGGTGCCGGCCATCTGGTGGCGGCGCTCCTTCAGGCGCGGAAACAGATCGAACACGACGTCGAGCCGCTCGGCATAGTGGGCGCGCGCCTCCTTCATGAAGGCGCCCATCTTGAGATTATCGTCGACCGAAAGCCGCGGAAACAACCGCCGGTTCTCCGGCACATGCGCAATGCCGAGGCTGACGATCTTGTGCGACGGCGTCGCCACGACGTCGATGCCCTCCATTTTGATCGAGCCTCGCGACGGCCGGATCAAGCCGGAGATGATGCGCATCAAGGTGGTCTTGCCGGCGCCGTTCGGCCCGATGACGCCGACGGCCTCGCCGGCCTTGACGTCGAGATTGACATCGAACAGCGCCTGGAACGTGCCATAGCCGGCATTGACGCCGCGGAGCTCCAGCATCGGCTAACCTCCCGCGCGGCGGCGCGCCTCTGCGGCCGCGGCCTGCGTGGTCTCGGCATCGGTGCCGAGATAGACCTCGATCACCCGCGGGTCTCCGGCAACCGCGCTGGGCAGTCCCTCCGATATCTTCTCGCCGTGATCGAGCACCATGACGCGATCGACGACGCGCATCAGCACGCCCATGATGTGCTCGACCCAGATGATGGTGATACCGAGCTCGTCGCGGATGTTGCGCAGCATGTCGGCGGCCTGATCCATCTCAGCCTCGTCGAGGCCGCCGAGGCTTTCGTCGGCGAGCAACAGCTTCGGCGCGGTGGCGAGCGCCTTCGCAAGCTCGAGCTTCTTCAAGCCGGCAGCGCCGAGGCCATCGACACGGGCATGGCGATCGGTCGGCAGGCCGACCATCGCCAGCGACCGCTCGGCCGCTTCCTCGGCCTTGACGCGACTGTGGCGTCCCTGGCCGTAGAAGCCGGCCAGCGCGACATTCTCGAAGATGGTCAGGCGGCGGAAGGGCCGCGGAATCTGGAAGGTGCGGCCGATGCCGCGGTTGATGATCCGGTGCGGTGCAAGGCCTGCGATCTCATGCCCGGCGAATAGGATCGATCCGGAGCTCGGCACCAGCGTGCCGGAGAGCATGTTGAAGATCGTGCTCTTGCCGGAACCGTTGGGTCCGATCAGGCCGAGGATCTCGCCCTGGTCGACCCTGAACGAGACGTTGTTGACGGCCGTGAAGCCGCCAAACCGCTTCACCAGCCCGCTGACTTCCAACACCGAAGCACTCCGCCGCTACTGGTTGCTGTAGGTGGTGCCTTTCGGCAGCGGCAGCACCGCCTCGCGCTGCGCCTGGCTCTTGGGCCACACCACAGAGGACTTGTCGTCGATGTACTGGATCACGACGGGAAAGGAGCGTTCGTTCTGCCCGGCCATCGGCGTGCCCTCACCGTAGAACTTCACGCCGAAGCCGAGCATGGTGCCGCCCTCGGGAATGTCGGTGTCGAGCGCCGCCTTGCGCAGCGCGTCGGGATCGACACCGCCATACTTCTTGATCGCGCGCGGCAGCACGTCGCTCATGAATACATACGTGTTGGACGCGCCGATGCCGACATGGGCCGAGCGGATCGCGACTCCGGGCTTGATCTTATCGAACTCCTCGCCGACCATCTTGATCACGGGCGGCAGCTTCGGATCCATGGTCTTCTGGTTGGCGAGCCAGATCGAGATCGGGTCGGCGTTGAAGATGTAGGCGGCGTCTGCGCCCATGCCTTCCTTCAGCTTCTCGTAGACGCCGTAGCCGGCGCCATGTCCCATCAGCGCGCCGAACTTCAATCCCTGCTCGCGGGCCTGGCGCAGCAACAGCGTGATGTCGGGGTTGTACCCGGTGTGGAAGATGACGTCGGGCTTGGCGCGCTTCAGCTTGGTCACCAGCGCGGAGAGATCAGGCGCGGTCGCCGAATAACCTTCCTTCAGCACGACATTGAAGCCGGCCTTCTTCGCACCGGCTTCATTGCCCTTGGAGACGTCGACGCCATAGGCGCCGTCCTCGTGGATGATGGCGACGCGCAGGTCCTTCGGCTCCTTGCCGAACTTCTCCTTGGCGTTCTGCGCGATGAAATCCATCGTCATCATGCCGAACTGGTCGCCGCTCGCTTGCGGGCGGAACACGTATTTGTAGCCCTTCTCGTTGAACACGGCCGACGAGATGCAGGTCGTGATCCACATGAATTTCTTGAGCTGCTCGACACGGGCCGCGACCGGCACGCATTGCGCCGAGGAGAAGAAGCCGAGCACCATGTCGACCTTCTCCTGCTCGAGCAGGCGGACGGATTCGTTGATGGCGATGTCAGGCTTGCTTTGCGCGTCGGCGTAGACGGCCTCGATCTTGTAACCCTCGACACCGGTCTTGGCGAAATGATCGAGGATGATCTTTGCGCCGACATAGTTCAGCTCGGACCCGCCGCCCGCGAGAGGTCCGCTCAGATCAAAGACGACGCCGATCTTGATCTTTTTCTCTTTGGCTTGATCTTGGGCCTGGGCGGACACCACCAAGCCCGTCGCTGATATCGCGACCAACAGCCCACGTACCAAACGGGCAGCCATGCGCAGGCGCATCAAAACCTCCCTGGACGATTGTGCATCGCATTCTTGTTGATCTTGCTTTTTCGCCCATCACATGGGGTGAGCGAAGCGATGTCAAGCCTCGCGCGTCAGCGAGAGGCGAACTGCTGCGCAATAAAGGCCGTGACAAATCGCGGCATGGCCGGCGTGAGATCATCCATCCCGCGCACGAGATGAATGGCCGACAGTTCGGGCTCGACCTCGCGCGCCAGATTGGCTTCGATCCGGGAGCGGGCCACCTCGCCCGGCATATCCAGGTTGAGGACCTGAATCATCGCAATCGCACGGCCCGAGACCACGCAGTGCCAGTCTGCCTCCGCGGCATAGTCGGCCACGGTGAGGCCGGTCTCCTCCGCGATCTCGCGGACGACGCTGCCGGGGATGTCGAGGGCGCCAGCCCTGATGTCGTCGAGGTCGGGCGTTCCCGACGGGAAATAGACCCGGCCGGCATTGGCGGTGTGCTGCGCCATTTCGCCCATCACGAAGGCGCCGTCGGAGGTACGCAGCGCGCCCATGCCAAAGCCGTTGAACACGGCCGGATCAGGAAAGCCCCAGTCGCGCCAGGCGAGGAAGCTGGCGAAATCGGTCTCGAAATAGGTCGCGGCGAGATGGCCGTCCGTGAACACGGCATCGCGCCCGAGCAGGACGCGGCCGTTCCAGATCTTCGGCCGCTCGCGCTGCATCTCGGCGAAATGCGCCGCAATCTCGGCGCGGCGCTCCTCCGCGAACGGCCACACGATCGGCCGCACCGCAAGATCAAGCGTCGCAACGCGATGAATGACCGGTGACGTCATGACGCCTGACTACTTCGCCTTCGCGTCAGCTATTTGGCATTCCCCGTCGTCTTCTTGGCCTGATCGACGAATTTGTTGGTGAAGGTCTTGCTGACGTCGATCTTGGCGTTCGCTACCTCGGGCGAACCGACGCTGAACACCGCAAGCACGGCGTCGGCGCCCTTCGGGTCCATCTTGCCGGTTTCGGAGAACATCGGGATCGTGTTCTTCAGCGCAGCGAGATAGAGGTCCCTATTCTTGCCGACCGCCTCCTCCGGCATCTTCGCCATGATCTCCTCGGGCGAGTGCGAGTGGATCCAGGTCAGCGTCGCCAGGATCGCGTTGGTGAGCGCCTGCGTCTCCTTCGCGTGGCCGTTGACCCAGGCCGCCGTCGAGTACAGCGCGCCGCCCGGATATTCGCCGCCGAACGTCTCGAGCGTGTCCTTCTGGGTGCGGGTGTCCGAAAGGATGCGCAGATCCTTGTGGCTGCCCTGCAGCACGGTGACGGAAGGATCGAGCATCACGGCCGCGTCGATCTGGCCCTGCTCCATGGCGGCGACCGCGGTGGCGCCGAGGCCGACGCCGATCACGGCGGCACTGGTGGGATCGAGCCCGTTCTTCTTGAGCATATATTTGAGGAAGAAGTCGGTGGAGGAGCCGGGGGCACTCACGCCGACCTTCTTGCCGGCAAGGTCCTTGACCGACTTGATGTCGTTGGTCCGAGAGGGCGCGACCACCAGAACGAGGCCGGGATAGCGGTCATAGACCACGAAGGCCTGAAGCTCCTGCTTCTTGGCAGCGAGATTGACGCAATGATCGAAATAACCGGAGACGACGTCGGCGCTGCCGCCGAGCACGGCCTTGAGCGCGTCCGAGCCGCCCTTGAGGTCGACCAGTTCGACATTGACGCCGGCCTTCTCGTACTCGCCGAGTTGCTTGGCCAGCACGGTGGGCAGATAGCACAGGCAAGAGCCGCCGCCGACCGCGATGGTGACCTTGCTTTGCGCCGCGGCAAGCGAGGTGGTGAGCGTCAGCGCGAGCAGCGCGCCGGCGAGCCTGGCAATCGTGTTCTTCATTGGTTTCCTCCGTTCGGCCGGCGGCACCATAGAGCAGCGGGGCTGGCTTGAGAAGCACCGCCGATGTGGGCTGGCCATCGGCCTTTCGGCGCAATAGCATGCCCAAACAAGAACAATTCCTGATGGGGAGGATCATCCATGAATCGCCTTGCTGCCGGGCTGTCGATCGCCGCCGCCTTTGCCGCCGGATGCGGCGCCACCCACCTGCTCCGGCCGGCGCTCGCCGCTGAAAGCATCACCGCGCAGATCATCCATACCGGCGAGATGGAAGGCGACGCGCTCGGGTCCGCCAACGCCGTCGGCTACCGTTCCAAGATGTTCGCGAGCGCGGACGGTGCCACCATCTCGATCCAGGTCGGCAACGTCCCCAAGCATCTGCATCCCAACACCAATGAGATCCAGTACATCCTGGACGGCACGGGGACGATCTGGCTCGGCGACAAGGAGGTGACGGTGAAGCCCGGTGACCTCGTGATCATCCCGAAGGGGACGCCGCATGGCGGCACCAAGCCGATCAGTGGCCAGGTCAAGGCGATCGCGATCAAGACGCCGCCGCAGGCGCCCGACGACACCAAGCTGCTGGATTGATGACGGTGGGCTCCCTCTCCCGCTTGCGGGAGAGGGCTGTGGAGAGGGTGTCTCCACACGCGAGAACCCCCGAGAGGAAGAGCCCTCACCCAACGCTACGCGCCGACCTCTCCCGCAAGCGGGAGAGGTGAACTCCTGCAGCGGCGCGCACCAATCCAAATGAATTTGCGCCCTAGCCCCGCCCATCCGACGCAGTTGGCCGCCACACCAAGAGACGGCGCTCCACCAGCGTCACGCCGAAGTCGATCAGGATGACGAAGGCCGACAGCACGAACATGCCGGCGAACACGCCGGCGACGTCGAAGATGCCTTCGGCCTGCTGAATGAGATAACCGAGCCCAGCCGCCGATCCCAGATATTCGCCGACGACCGCACCGACCACGGCGAAGCCGACCGAGGTGTGCAGCGAGGAGAACATCCAGGACAGCGCCGAGGGCCAATAGACGTGCTGCATCAGCTGCCGCTCACTCATGCCGAGCATGCGGCCGTTGTCGAGCACGGTGCGGCTGACTTCCTTCACGCCCTGATAGACGTTGAAGAACACGATGAAGAACACCAGCGTCACGCCGAGCGCGACCTTGGACCAGATGCCAAGGCCGAGCCACAGCGCGAAGATCGGCGCCAGCACGACGCGCGGCAGCGCGTTGACCATCTTGACGTAAGGGTCGAACACGGCTGCGACCAGTGGCTGGCGCGCAAACCAGAAGCCGACCAACACGCCGCCGAGCGATCCGATCACGAACGCCAGGATCGATTCCGCGAGCGTGATGCCGAGATGCTTCCAGATCACGCCGGACGCGAACCACTTCACGATCTGGCTGAACACGTCGAACGGGTTGGAGAAGAAGAACGGCGGCAGCAGGATCTTGCCGAACACGGGGACGGTCGACAGCACTTGCCACAGCACAATGCAGACGACCGCGACCAGGACTTGCAGCGCAAGCAGCGTCGGGCGCGACATCAGACCGTCTCCTTCGCGTGAGTGGACTGCTCGTAACCCTTCATCACCTCGTCCTTCAGCACGCTCCAGATCTCGCGATGCAGTGAGTGAAACTCCTTGTCGAGCCGCACCTCAAAAATATCGCGCGGGCGCGGCAAGCTGACGCGCCAGTCGCCGATGATGCGCGAGGATGGCCCCGCCGACATGATCACGACGCGATCGGCGAGCGCGATTGCCTCTTCGAGGTCGTGGGTGACGAACAGCACCGCCTTGCGGTCGGCGTTCCAGAGGTCGAGCAGCAGGTTGCCCATGACCTGGCGCGTCTGCGCATCGAGCGGCCCGAACGGCTCGTCCATCAGCAGGATTTTTGGATCGCGGATCAGCACCTGCGCCAAAGCCACGCGCTTGCGCTGGCCGCCGGAGAGCATGTGCGGATAGCGGTTCGCGAAGGCGCCGAGGCCGACGGAGGTCAGCCATTGCTGCGCCCGCGGCAGCGCTTCGGAGCGCGGCGTGCCCTTGATCTCGAGCCCGATCGCGACATTGTCGAGCGCGGTCTTCCACGGGAACAGCGCGTCGGCCTGGAACAGGTAGCCGGCATCCCGGTTCAGCCCCGCGAGCGGCTGGTCGAATATCCTGACGCTGCCGGCCGCGGGCTTGAGCAGCCCGGCGGCAACGTTGAGCAGCGTGGATTTCCCGCAGCCGGTCGGGCCGACAATGGCGACGAACTCGCCCTGCGCCACCGCGAGATGGGCTTTCTCAACCGCCGTATAGACCCGGCCGTCCCCGAGGCGGAACGCGACCTTGGCATCTTCCAGCGCCACCGCCGTGGGCGTCGTCATGTGCTTCCTCCAAACCTGGACCGATGCCTTAGCCGCTCGCGCAGCCAAGTTCAATCAAGGCGCCAAGCGTGCTACGCATGGGGTCTTGCCGTGCTCTTACCCTCCCCTGGAGGGGAGGGTCGGCTCACATAAGCGCAGCGAAATGTGAGACGGGGTGGGGTGAAGGTCTCTCTGCGAAGAACAGTGCCCGAGTGGAGAGATCACCCCACCCCGCTCGCGCTGCGCGCGATCGACCCTCCCCCTCCAGGGGAGGGTGAGAGAAAAGCGAGCCCACCCGTGATGCCCTCCAAGCTGGCGATCAGCTATGCGCATGTCACCAAGAGCTTCGGCCCGCTCAAGGCCGTCGACGATGTATCGCTCGACATCGCCGAAGGCGAATTTGTGGCGATCGTCGGTGGCTCGGGCTCCGGCAAGACCACCCTGCTGCGGCTCGCCAACCGGCTGATCGAGGCGGATGGCGGCACGATCACGGTCGAGGGCGAGGACGTGCAAAACGTCGATCCGGTCGCGCTGCGGCGGCGGATCGGCTACGTGTTCCAGGCCGGCGGGCTGTTTCCGCATTTGAGCGTTGCCGACAATATCGGGATCACGCCAAGACTGCAGGGCGTGTCGGCTACGGATATCGCCGCACGTGTCGACGAACTGCTGGAGCTCGTGCAGCTCGATCGTGCCGCGCATCGCGACCGGCTGCCGGAAGCGCTCTCGGGCGGCCAACGCCAGCGCGTCGGCGTGGCGCGGGCGCTCGCGGCAAAGCCCCGCATCATGCTGATGGACGAGCCGTTCGGCGCGCTCGATCCCCTCACCCGCGATGCGCTCGGCGAGGATTTTCGCGACCTGCACCGCAAGCTCGGCCTGACCACCGTGATGATCACGCATGACATGACGGAGGCGATTTTGCTGGCCGACCGCATCGCCGTGATGCGCGCTGGAACGCTCCTGGCCCAGGGCACGCCGGCAGAGCTGTCGAAGAGCGGCGACGCCTATGTGCTGGAGCTGTTGCGCACGCCCCGGCGCCAAGTCGAGCGATTGAACGCGCTGTTGCCGCAGGGCGGTGGGGCATGAGCTTCTTCACCGACCCGCGCTGGGGCGAGGCGCTGTCGCATTTGCCCGACTATCTCGGCAACCATGTGCGGGTGAGCCTTGCCGCGCTCGCGCTCGGTCTCGCCGTCAGCCTGCCGCTGGCCATCCTGACGCGCAATCGCCCGGCGCCGCGCGGCATGCTGCTCGCGTTCGCCAGCATCGTGCAGACCGTGCCTGGGCTGGCGCTGCTTGCGCTGTTCTATCCGCTGCTGCTGCTGGCGGCTTCCGTCACGCTCGCCTGGTTCGGCGTCTCCTTCTCCGCTTTCGGCTTCCTCCCGGCGATGCTGGCGCTCGCGCTCTATTCGATGTTGCCGGTGCTGCGCAATGGCATCACCGGTCTCAACGGCATCGATCCGGCGCTGCTCGAAGCCGCCAAGGGTGTCGGAATGACCGCACGACAGTCGCTTCTCATGGTCGAACTCCCGCTGGCGCTGCCGGTGATGATGGCGGGCATCCGCACCGCCGCGGTGTGGGTGATCGGCACGGCGACGCTGTCGACGCCGATCGGGCAGACCAGCCTCGGCAATTACATCTTCGCCGGGCTTCAGACCCAGAACTGGGTGTTCGTGCTGTTCGGCTGCCTGGCCTCGGCCCTGCTCGCGCTTGCGGTCGATGAGTTGCTCGGCCTGATCGAGACAGGCCTGCGCCAACGCAGGCGCCTGCGCGCCGGACTCGGCGCGATCGGGATCGCCGCACTTGTCGCTGCCACGCTGGTGCCGACGCTGGGACGCTCGTCGCAGAGCTATGTGGTCGGCGCCAAAACCTTCGCCGAGCAATATGTGCTGTCGGCGCTGCTCAGGGACCGCCTCCAGGCGGCCGGGCTTTCCGCCACCGCGCGATCCGGCCTCGGCTCCAGCGTGATCTTCGAGGCACTGAAGGCCGGAGACATCGATCTCTATGTCGACTATTCCGGTACGCTCTGGGCCAACCAGTTGCATCGCACCGACATCAAGCCGCGCGCGGAACTGCTCGCAGAGCTGAAGACAGCCCTTGCGAAAGAGAACATCACCTTGCTCGGCGAGCTCGGATTCGAGAATGCCTATGCGTTGGTGATGCCGAGAAGGCGCGCCGAGGCGCTAGGCATCCGCAGCATCGCCGATCTCGCCGCGCACACATCGACGATGTCGATCGCCGGCGACTACGAGTTCTTCTCGCGCCCCGAATGGGCTGCGCTGCAAAAGGCCTACGGCCTTTCCTTCCGCGCCCAACGCCAGATGCAGCCGGACTTCATGTATGCCGCGGTCGCCAGCGGCGAGGTCGACGTGATCGCCGGCTACACCAGCGACGGCCTGATCGCGAAATACGATCTCGTTGCGCTCAACGATCCCAGGCATGCGATCCCGCCCTACGACGCGATCCTGTTGCTCGCACCGAAGCGAGCCGGTGACGAGCGGCTACAGGCGGCACTCAAGCCGCTGCTCGGCAAGATCGACATCGCGACCATGCGCGAAGCCAATTTGCGCGCCAGCGGCAACGATGCGAATTCATCACCCGATGCCGTGGCGAAGTGGCTGTGGGGAAAAATTAATCCGTAGGCACGCAGACGACCCGTCATCCTGAGGCGCGAGCCGTGTGCTGCAAAGCAGCGCGCGGGGAGCCTCGAAGGATGAGCGGCCCCGATGCAGCCGGGCCGTCGCCCTTCGAGGCTCACCCAGCGGCGCCTTTGCCGCAGGGCTCGCCCCTCAGGGTGACGGTCAATGAGTAGCGCTTGGGGGTACAGCAAGACAGCTACAGCCCCCGGATCATCCCCGCTTCGATCAGCAGCCGATTCAGCCGCCTCGCCTCGGCGCCGTCCTTGCAGCCGTAGAAGATGCCCTTGCAGCGGAGCATGATCGCCTTCTGCTCGGCGAAGGACGGATCGAGCGGGATGCCGGCGGCCTCCTGGATCACCAGCGGCAGATACGGGCCGTCGATCGTGTCCATCACGGCGTCGCTCTTCACCGGTTCGAAATTGACGGCGTCGATCGCATAATAGGTTGCGTAGAGACGCGGATCGTAAGCGTCGAGCTTCTTGCCGAGAGCGCCCTCGTCGAGCCCGGGCTCGAGCAGGTTCGGCGCAAATTCCGGCTGGTGATCGCCGTAGCGCACGATCAGGAAAGGCTCGCCGGGAAAATTCTTCTTCAGGCCGGCGACGAAAGCCTTGTACTGCTCGGCGCTCATCGCCTGGCGGCGCAGATATTCGTCGATCGACGACACGTTGCCGGGCGCGCGCCAGTTCGGCAGCAGGTCGGGACGGAAGCGCGTCTCCCAGGGGAAATGATTGGCACCGAGATAGATGAAGGTGAACAGCGGCTTGTTCGGCGGCTGTTGCCCCATCAGCTGAAGCGCCTTGTCGTAGAAGAAGGAGTCCGGTTCGACGTCCTTGGCGCCGAGATCCTTCGAGTCGAGGAAGCGTTCGATGCCGGTCGTCATCTGGAAGCTGCGCGCGCCCATGAAGCCGCCATGGGCGGGATACAGCGACATTGTGTCGTAGCCGCAACGACGCAGCGCCAACGGCAGGCCGCGTTCGACGCGGTTCGAGGCGATGCGCGTCACGAAATAGGCGAAGCGGCCGAACGAACGCGAGGAGAGCCCCGCAAGCACGTTGTATTCGGTGAACCAGCTCGGCCCGCCATTGCTCTCGGCCAAGAACGCGCGCTGCTTGCCGTCCCAGGACTTGAAGTGGTCGCCATAGCGCGGCGGCACCTTGATGCCCTGCGCGGCGCGGATGTCGAAGCTCGATTCATCGTGGATCATGATGATGTTGGGCCGGCGACCCGCAGGGTGGCACTCGTCGACCAGCGGCACGTTGAGCCGCTCGTTGGTCGCGGCGGCGGATTCCATGAAACCGTACTGCACGAAATCGGCGACCGCGGTGACGCCGGAGCGGAAGAATTTCGAGAGATAGCCGTCGTCGTAATAGCCGCGCCAGGCTTCATCAGGATGATAGAGCGAATAGCCCACCAGCGCAGCAAGGCAGGCGAGCTTGAAGGCGAACGCCGGCAGACGGCGGATGCGGAACGGATCGAGCCACCACAGCGCGTACATCAGCGGCAGCGTGACGAGGCCGGCCAGGATCACCGACCAGCGCAGATTCGGGAAGATCGTGAACAGGAATGCAACGGTGTCGCGGTCGATCATCATCAGATCGATGAAGTTGACCGTCATCTGCACGACGTCGTGCTTGAGCCGGGACAGCAGCACCAGCACGACGACCATGGTCAGCGACAGCGCACCCGACAGCGCCGGCCGCCGCAGCAGCGTGATCCAGAAGAAGTTGAGGATGCCCCAGGCCAGCGCGAAGGAGAGGCGCGAGCCGAAATCGGTCTCGGTCTCGTACATCAGCGCGATCGCTGCGAAATGTGGCGCTGTGACCGCGAGCAGCCGCCAGATGCCGAGCGCGGCGACGCTCGCCAGGACGGCGGTGGTGGCAGAAGGACCTGGATTGGGCGCGGACGCCATCGACGACACGCAACTTCTGGTCCGGCGCGGTGATGCCAAGCCGTCTGGCCGGCCTCGAGGCAGCTAGCGGCGTCCGGCGCAGCCGGAAGTCTGCACCGTGTCATAAAACTGTAACGGAACAGTCACGGTCAGGCAACGCGTCCGGCGATCCGACTTTCGCTTATTCGAGACGTGGGCCGCAGGCCCGGCAGGCCGCTACTCGCAACGTCAGGGCTTGGCGATCGGACGGACGGTCGAGGCGAGCTGAACGTCGGTTACCCCTGCGGCAGCAGCCCGAGGCGCTTGGCGATGATGCGGTCCAGCGTCCGTTTCGGCAGCACGGCGCCGATCAGATGGCGGAGCGGATCCGGCGTGATCTGGTAGCGCACCTTTGGGCTTGCCGCCGACAGCGCCTCGAACACCACTTCGGCGATACGCTCGGCGGGCAGGCCCTTGGCGCCGATGTCCATCATGAACGCCATCGCCTTGTTTAGTGCCGGCAGATAGGGCGAGTTCTGGTAGACGGAGAGGTCGATCTCTTCGGCCTTGCTCCAGATCGGGGTCTTCACCGCGCCGGGGGCGACGATGATGACGTCGATGCCGAACAGCATCAGCTCGCGGCGCAGGCTCTCCGACAGGCCCTCGATGGCGTGCTTGGAGGTGCTGTAAGGTGCCGACAGCGGATTGCCGTTCTTGCCGGCGACCGAGCTGATCATCACGATCCGGCCCTTCGGCCCCTTCAGCGCGGGGTCTGCGCCCAGCAGCGGCCCGAACGCCTGTGTCGCGATGACCGGGCCGATGACGTTGACATCCATCTGGCGGCGGAAATCGTCAACCGACAATTCGAGCACGGGGCCGGCGACCGCGATGCCTGCATTGTTGACGAGCCCCGCCAGCGTCTCGCCGCCCAGCGCATCGCGAACTTTTCGCGCAGCAGCGAGGACTGCTGCCTCGTCGGTGACGTCGAACAGCAATGGCGTGAAATTGGTGCCGAACTCACTCTTGAGCCGGTCGGCGTCGGCCTGCTTGCGGACACTGCCGAACACGCGATAGCCACGCCCGATCAGATATTTCGCAACGGCCCAGCCGATGCCGGTGGACGCACCGGTAACGACGACAGATCGCATGGTCCCCTCCCCTCGAGTTCCCGCGATCATGTAGGAGGAAGGTGCCCGTGCGCAATGCCGCCCAGCCCGCAAGTCCGCGCAGCAGGTGTCGGTTCTTGAGATGAAGCGGCGCGCGAGCGTTGCGACATGACGTCGAAAGGCGCGTTAAAAAGGCGGATGAAGAGCCGAATCCTTGGCTTTCACGACGCAGCACTTTTGACGATCAGGAAGTTCCAAGAAGCCTTGAAAAACGACGCGAGACCAAGAATGTGGTTTAAACGTCAGTTCTTGGCGCTCAAGCAGCGCGTCAACTCGCGAAGAATTTGAATGAAGCAACTATGCTTCGCGCGAGAAGGAAAGAGCGAGACCGCTGTCTGCGATCCTGCTCGACCTTATTTGCGAAGGTTTAAGATTTGGTGTGACGAGCGAAGCTCGTGTTTGCTCGTGTCCCGGACAAGCGCAGCGAAGCGGAGCCCAGAGCCGGGACCCAGAGGCCGCATTGGACCCCGGATCAGCAGCGCATCACCAGGGTGCTGCGCTGCGTCCGGGGCAGAACGGCTTAGTTCTTCGACTTGTCGACCAGCGCGCCCTTCTTGATCCAGGGCATCATGTCGCGCAGCTTCGCGCCGACTTCCTCGATCGGGTGCGCGGCGAGCTTGGCGCGGGTCGCCTTGAACGAGGTCTGGTTGACCTTGTTCTCGAGCATCCAGTCGCGGGCGAACTTGCCGCCCTGGATGTCGGCGAGAACCTTCCGCATCTCCTTCTTGGTCTCGTCGGTGATGATGCGCGGACCGGTGACATACTCGCCGTACTCGGCGGTGTTGGAGATGGAGTAGTTCATGTTGGCGATGCCGCCTTCATAGATCAGGTCGACGATCAGCTTCACTTCGTGCAGGCACTCGAAATAGGCCATCTCCGGGGCGTAGCCGGCTTCGACCAGGGTCTCGTAGCCGCCCTTGATCAACTCGACCAGGCCGCCGCAGAGCACCACCTGCTCGCCGAACAGGTCGGTCTCGCACTCTTCCTTGAAGGTGGTCTCGATGATGCCGGCACGGCCGCCGCCGATGGCGGACGCATAGGACAGGCCGAGGTCGTGGGCATTGCCCGAGACGTCCTTGGCGATCGCGATCAGGCAGGGCACGCCGCCGCCGCGCTGATACTCCGAGCGCACGGTGTGGCCGGGGCCCTTCGGCGCGATCATCAGCACGTCGAGGTCGGCGCGCGGGTCGAGCAGGTTGAAGTGGACGTTGAGGCCATGCGCGAACACGAGGGCGGCGCCCTTCTTCATGTTGTCGTGCAGGTGCTCGCGGTAGATGTCGCCCTGGAGCTCGTCCGGGGTCAGCATCATGACGAGGTCGGCCCATTTGGCGGCTTCGGCGACTTCCATGACCTTGAAGCCGGCAGCTTCCGCCTTCTTGGCCGAGGCCGATCCCTTGCGCAGCGCAATGGCGACTTCCTTGACGCCGGAGTCCTTCAGGTTGAGCGCATGGGCGTGGCCCTGGCTGCCATAGCCGACGATGGCGACCTTCTTGCCCTTGATCAGGTTCAGGTCGGCGTCGCGATCGTAATAAACACGCATAGTTCGTTTCCTCGTTCGGGGCCGGAATCGGCCGATGGTCAGGTCTTTCGAAGGTGAATTGACGGATTTCGGGGGCTGTCTAGAGCATTTTAGGGCCCCTGGGAAACCCGTTTCTGCATGGAAATCTGCGGCATCATGCATCCATGAAGACGGGGTAGAGGGAAGCGAGCAGCAGCACCGCCATCAGGATATTGAAGGCGCGGACCAGCCGCTCCGAGGTCAGGACCGGCCGCAATGCGGAGCCGAACAGAGGCCAGACCACGGTCGAGACCGTGCCGACGAGCAGGCTGATCAGGGTCTGGATTGCGATGTTGAGCGGGAATCGGGCGATCGCCGCGTAGGCGGTGATGGTGCCGATCACGATCACCCAGCCTTTGGCGTTGATCCATTGGAACATCGCCGCGCCCCAGAAGGTCATCGGGCCGCGGCCGCTCCCCTCGCCCGGCTTGGTCGGGCCGGACATGGCGATCGCGGCGGCGAGATAGATCAGGTAGGCCGCACCGGCATATTTCAAGATGGTCTGGAGGATCGGATAGGCCAGGAACACGGTGCCGAGCCCGAGGCCGACCGCGGCCACCATGAAGGCAAAGCCGATGACGATCCCGACGATGTGGGGAATGGTGCGCCGGAAGCCGTAGGTCAGGCCCGAGGACAGCAGCATGATGTTGTTCGGCCCGGGCGTGAAGTACATCACGACCATGAAGATGAGAAAGGCATAGAACAGCGATTGGGACATGCTCACCTCACGCGACTTTGGGCTCTTCAGGCAGCGCCTTGGGTCGCTTCGCGAGCACCATCACCGCGATACCGCCGATCACGGTCAGCATGCCGGCGAGCCTTAGGGGTCCGAACCGCTCGCCGAACACGACGCTGGAGGACGCCGAACCCACGAACGGCACCAGCAGCGCGAACGGCACCACCTGGGCGGCTGGATAGTCGCGCAGCAACCGACCCCACAGCCAATAGGCGATGCTTGTCGAGACGCCGCCAAGCGCCAGCATGCAGAGAGCCGACGTCAGCGAGATGTGGGTCAGCGATGTCCAGGTCGACGCCGGGCCGTTAGCGATAAGCGCCAGCGCGAACAGCGGTATCGCCGAGGCGAGACACAACCACGCGAACAGGTCGAACATGGGCACGCCGCGGGCACCACGCAGCAAGAGATTGCCGACGGCAAAGCTGACTGGCGAGATCATCAGCACCGCAAACGCAGCAGCGCTGAAATCATAGCCGACAGTGCCGCAGATCATCAGAAGACCGATCGCAGCAATGCCGGTGCCGAGTGCCTGCATCGGCGTCGGCCGCTCGCCGAATGCGAGCGCGGCAAAGCCGATGGTGAACAGCGCCTGACTCTGCACGACGACACTGGTCAGCCCCACCGGCACGCCATGGGCGATGCCATAGGCCTGGGACAGGAACTGGCCGAGAAACAGCGTGAAGCTGATCGTGATGAGCAGCGACCAGGCAATCTTCGGCTTGCGAATGAACAGGCATGGGACCGCAGCGATGGTGAAGCGTAGCGCCGTCATCAACTCCGGTGACAGTTCGTCGAGCGCGATCCGGCTCGCCACGAAGGCAAGCCCCCAGATGATCGCCACCAGGGTGGCGATGAGGATGTCAGCCGGCTTCATTGTTGTTCCCGGTTCTGCACTATCGTGCAGCCCTGTTACTTTTTCTGTCTAGCCTTGCTCGCCGGCTTTCGGTTTCCGCAGCAGATAAGTGCCGTGCATGGGGGCGTGATAATCGGCCGAGATCAGCGTGAAGCCGACGTCGGTCAGCATCCGCTCCATCACCCAGCCGAAGGTGGAATATTCGTCGCGCATGTGCGTGACGACGCCTTCGCGCGAAAAGTCGTGGTTCTTGATCTGGAAGTCCGCCCATTGCTCGACATCGCGCTCGATCGCATCCGGCATCGAAGCGTAGACGATGTCGCGCAGGTAGAAGCTCGCGCCCGGCTTCAGCGCGCGATAGATCCGCGATATCGCCACCGCCTTCCAGAAGTCCGGCAGATGATGCAGCGTGAACTCGCTGACGATCAAATCGTAGGATTCCGGCCGGTAGGAGAAGCTCAGCAGGCCCGCCGATTGGGTGCGGACAGGCGCCTTGCGGTCACGCGCATAGATTTCGGCGAGCGCCAGCATCGCGGGCGAGATGTCGATGGCATCGACCTCGGCGCCCATCAGCGCAGCTTCAGTCGCGAGCACACCGTTGCCGCAGCCGATGTCGGCGATGCGCCAGCCGCGCTGGACTCCAAGCATTTTCAGCGCGGCGCGCGCTCGCAGATCGGCATCGTCATGGCTGTCGTAGATCGAGGCCACCGCGGGCTCGATCCCCATCCGGTTCCGCTCGTTGTAGTACCAGTCGCGCGCCAGCATGGTTCACATCCCTTCAGGCCCGCGACCAATCGCGGCAACGCCGGTGCGCGACACCTCGACGAGGCCGAGCGGACGCATCAGGTCGATAAACTGGTTGATTTTGTCCGTATTGCCTGTGATCTCGAACACAAAGCTCTCGGTGGTGGCGTCGATCACGCGGGCGCGGAACGCGTCCGCCAGCCTGAGCGCCTCGACCCGGTGCTCGCCCTGCCCGCGCACCTTCACCATGGCGAGCTCGCGCTCGATCGAGCGCTTGGTCTGGGTCATGTCGACGACGCGGTAGACCGGGATCATGCGATCGAGCTGATGCTTGATCTGCTCGATCACCATCGGCGTGCCGGTGGTGACGATGGTGATGCGCGACAGATGCTTCTGGGCCTCGGTCTCCGAGACCGTGAGACTCTCGATGTTGTAGCCGCGGCCCGAGAACAAGCCGATGACGCGTGCGAGCACGCCCGGCTCGTTCTGCACGAGCACCGCGAGCGTGTGCGTCTCGTTGGGATCGTGGCGGTCCTCGATGAAGTAGGCAGATGCCGGCTGGTTCATTGTCGTCCCCTCAAATGTCTCTCGTCATGACCTGCGAGATCTTCACACAGGCCGCGGCGTACTGGATCGCCCGGTCAAGCCGGGCGATGACAGCGAGTTTGTGTATATCGCGCTCACACCAGCGCCTTACCGGCGGCGAATGCCTTCGCGGTGGCCTCGTCGTTGGCCTGCTCAGGCAACAGCATCTCGTTATGCGCCTTGCCGGAGGGGATCATCGGGAAGCAGTTTTCCAGCGCCGCGACGCGGCAGTCGAACAGCACCGGGCGCTTGACCGCGATCATCTCCTTGATGGCGCCCTCGAGATCGGCGGGCTTGTGCACCTGGAGGCCGACGCCGCCATAGGCTTCGGCGAGCTTGACGAAATCCGGCAGCGCCTCCGAATAGGAATGCGACAGGCGGTTACCGTGCAGCAGCTGCTGCCACTGCCGCACCATGCCCATATACTGGTTGTTCAGGATGAAGATCTTGATCGGCAGCTCGTACTGCACTGCCGTCGACATCTCCTGCATCGTCATCTGCACCGAGGCATCACCCGCGATGTCGATGACGAGGCTGTCCGGGTGGGCCACCTGCACACCGATCGCCGCCGGCAGGCCGTAGCCCATGGTGCCGAGGCCGCCCGACGTCATCCAGCGATGCGGCTCCTCGAAGCCGTAGAACTGCGCCGCCCACATCTGATGCTGGCCGACCTCGGTCGTGATGTAGGTATCCTTGCCACGCGTCAGCTCGAACAGGCTCTGGATCGCGTGCTGCGGCAGGATGACGTCGTTGCTCTTCTTGTAGTAGAGCGAGTTGCGGGCACGCCACTGCGCGATCTGCTGCCACCACGACTTGATGTCGGGCTTCTTCGCCTCCGCCTTGAACACCTGGAGGATGTCGCCGAGGATGTTGCCGCAATCGCCGATGATCGGCACGTCGACGCGGATATTCTTGTTGATCGAGGACGGGTCGATATCGATGTGGATCTTCTTCGAGCTAGGGGAGAACGCATCGACGCGGCCGGTGATGCGGTCGTCGAAGCGCGCGCCGACGCACAGCATGACGTCGCAATCATGCATGGTCATGTTGGCTTCGTAAGTGCCGTGCATGCCGAGCATGCCGAGCCAGTTCTTGCCCGAAGCCGGATATGCACCCAAGCCCATCAGCGTGGAGGTGATCGGGAAGCCGGTGACCTCGACCAGCTCGCGCAACAGCTTGGTCGCCTCGGGGCCGGAATTGATGACACCGCCGCCGCTGTAGATCACCGGGCGCTTGGCGTTCGCGAGCAGCGCGACGGCCTTGCGGATCTGCGTCGCATCGCCCTTCACGCGCGGCGCATAGGAGCGGTGCACGTCGGACTTGCGCGGCGGATGATAGGTGCCGGTCGCGAATTGCACGTCCTTGGGAACGTCGACCAGCACCGGGCCCGGCCGGCCGGAGGTCGCGACGTAGAACGCCTCGTGCAGCACCTTGGCGAGATCGTTGACGTCACGGACCAGCCAATTGTGCTTGGTGCAGGGGCGCGTGATGCCGACAGTGTCGCATTCCTGGAAGGCGTCGTTGCCGATCAGATGCGTCGGCACTTGGCCGGAGATGCAGACCAGCGGGATCGAGTCCATCAATGCGTCGGTCAGCGGCGTCACCATGTTGGTGGCGCCGGGGCCGGAAGTCACCAGGGCGACGCCCGGCTTGCCGGTCGAGCGCGCATAACCCTCGGCGGCGTGGCCCGCGCCCTGCTCATGGCGGACCAGGATGTGCTGGACCTCGCTCTGCTGGAAGATCTCGTCATAGATCGGAAGCACCGCGCCGCCGGGATAGCCGAAAATGTCGGTCACGCCGTGATCGATGAGCGCGCGGACGATCATCGCGGCGCCGGTCATCTGGTTCGGATCGTGGCTCTTGTCGCTCATAGGCTTGCTCCGGATGCGCTGTTGTCAGCGGCTTCGTTCGTGTCGGGTTCGGGAAATAAAAAAGGCCCCGAAGAGGGCCCACGCACACCGCCTGTCTTGTGGATGGCAGCTAGCCACCCCCGGCGGTGTGCCTGGGTACGACGGCGATAAGGAGGTTGGTAATAATGTTACGCATGGCAGGCGCCCGGCTTCCCAAAGGTTGCGCGAAACATAGCGGCCAAAGCCCGGATGTCAAGGCAATGCGGCCGTTCCCGCGCGATTTTGGCAGTGTAGCGGTGTTCCCGGGGTTCGGCGAGAGGTAAATTCGGGAACCGGGCACAAAAGCACGTCAGTCGGCGTCCGCAGTCGCCCCCGCGAGCCATCCCCTCGCCTCCTCCGGCTTGACCCATTCGAACTCCGGCAATTGGTGCCGGAACCAGGTGAACTGGCGCTTGGCGTAATGGCGGGTGTCGGCACGGCCGATTGTGGCTGCTTCGTCCAGGCTGAGCTCACCGCGCAGATGCCGGATCAGCGCCGGCACGCCATGGGCCTTCATGGCCGGCAGCAGCGGATCGAGATGTCGGGCGGCGAGCCGCTCGACCTCCCTCAGCGCGCCGGCGCCCAGCATGGCATCGAAGCGGGCATCGATGCGGGCATAGAGCTCGTCGCGCTCGGGGGCGAGAAACACCGCGCGAAAACTACCCTTCGACAGCAACGGCGGCTGGCCCTCGCGGTGCCAGTCGAGCAGCGAACGGCCGGTCGCCTCGACCACTTCGAGCGCGCGCGCGATCCGGGTGCGGTCGCGCAGATTCAATCGTTCGGCCGCGCGCGGATCGCGGTGTGCGAGTTCCGCGTGCAGCGCCTCGACGCCGTTCCGTTCCAGCCGCGCGCGCACGTCCCCGCGCACCTCGGCGGGAATTGGCGGCACCACGGAAAGGCCCGCCGTCAGTGCCTTGAAATAGAGCCCGGTGCCGCCGATGAAGATCGGCAGGCGGCCTTCGGCCGTCGCCGCTTCCAGCACCCTCGCCGCGTCGCGCACCCAGGCACCGGCCGAGAAATTCACGGCCGCATCGACATGGCCATAGAGACGATGCGGCGCGAGCGCCTCATCCGCCCCTGTCGGCCGTGCCGTGATGGTGCGCAGGTCGCGGTAGACCTGCATGGAATCGGCGTTGATGACGACACCGCCGGTGGCGAGCGCAAGCTCGAGCGCCAGCGCCGACTTGCCGCTGGCGGTCGGGCCTGCGATAAGCACGGCCTTGCCAACATGCCCTCTGCTGACTTGCCCCTCGCTCACGAAAACCTCAAATGTCCCTCGTCGCCACGCTGATCTGCAATCCTGACAATCCTGCGCTCGACTCTACCATCGTCGACGGCGCCCGCGCCGTGCTGCCAAAGGCAGCTCCCGCGCATTGGCTGTTCGACGGGGTTGCGGTCGACATTCCCTTCGGCGCCGACAGTAACCTCGAAGGCGACCGCCACGCCATCGAGCAGCGGCTCCGCGAGCTTCGCGGCGACCTGCCCATCGACATCGTCGTGCAGCCAGTCGGCTTCCGGCGCAAGAAGCTTTTTCTCGCCGACATGGATTCCACCATGATCGGCCAGGAATGCATCGACGAGCTCGCCGACTTCGTCGGGGTGAAGGCGCATGTGGCCGCCATCACCGAACGCGCGATGCGCGGCGAGATCGAGTTCGAGCCGGCGCTGCGCGAGCGCGTTGCGCTGCTCAAGGATCTGCCCGCCAGCGCGGTCGACGAGGTGCTGGCCAAGCGCATCACGATGACCCCCGGCGGCCGTGAGCTGGTCGCGACCATGCGCGCGCACGGCGCTTACACCTGTCTCGTCTCGGGCGGTTTCACGCTGTTCACGACCGCGGTCGCCGCCAAGCTCGGCTTTCAGGAAAACCGCGCCAACGAGCTCGTGGTGCGCGACGGCAAGTTCACGGGCGAGGTGAAGCAACCGATTTTGGGCCGCGCCGCGAAACTCGCGACGTTGGTGGATCTGATGGAATCGTTCGATCTCGACGACCTCGAGTCGGTCGTGGTCGGCGACGGCGCCAATGACCTTGGGATGATCCAGGCGGCCGGGCTGGGTGTGGCGTATCATGCCAAGCCGGCGGTTGCTGCTGCTGCGGCGGCGCGGATCGATCACGGCGATCTCACCGCGCTGCTCTATGCGCAGGGATATCGGCGCGAGGAGTTCGTGGAGGCTTAGAGCCTCCTCTCCGCTGTCATCACCCGCGAAAGCGGGTGATCCAGCATTCCAGAGACCATGCGAGGATACGGAGAGGCCGTGGCGTACGGGATGCCCCGCCTTCGCGGGGCATGACAGTGATTGCTAAGCGTCTCCTACTGCACGCTCAGCGCCACGAAGCGCAGCTCGCCGTCGGCATTGGAGACGAGCAGCAGCACCGACTTCTTGCCGTCCTTCTTGAGCTGGTCGACCCGCCTCTGGATCTCGGCGCCGCTAGACACCGCCTCCTGCGCCACCTCGACGATGACGTCGCCGGCGGACAGCCGCTTCTCGGCGGCGTCGGAATTGGCGTCGACACTGGTGACGACCACGCCCTTGACGGTGTCCTTGATCTTGTAGCGCGCGCGCAGATCCTTGCTCAGCGTTGCCAGATCGAGACCGAGCGCCTTCTGCGTCACCGGCTTCTCGGGCGCGGGTTCGTCGGTCTTCACCGCGGCTTGCACCTTCTCGGGATCCTGCAGACGGCCGAGCGTGACCTTCTTGGTCTGCTCCTGGCCCTTGCGGATGATGATCACGTCGACCTCCTTGCCGACCGCCGTGTCGGCGACGACGCGGGACAGGTCCTTCGGGTCCTTGACGTCTTTGCCGTCGAACTTGACGACGACGTCGCCGGGCTCGATGCCGGCGGGTTTGGCCGGGCCCTTGTCGTCGACGCCGGCGATCAGCGCGCCACGCGCGGGCTTGATGCTGAGGCTCTCGGCGATCTCGTCGGTGACGCTCTGGATGCGCACCCCTAACCAGCCGCGGCGCAGCTCGCCGAACTGCCGGAGCTGGTCGACGACGCCCACGACGGTCTTCGACGGCACGGCGAAGCCGATGCCGATGGAGCCGCCGGAGGGCGAGATGATCAGCGTGTTGACGCCGATGACGTCACCGTCGAGGTTGAACAGCGGGCCGCCGGAATTGCCGCGGTTGATGGAGGCGTCGGTCTGGATGTAGCTGTCATATGGCCCTGAGGAGATGTCGCGGTTCTTGGCCGAGACGATACCGGCCGTGACCGTGCCACCGAGACTGAAGGGGTTGCCGATCGCGACCACCCAGTCGCCGAGGCGCAGCTTGTCGGAGTCGCCGAACTTCACCGCGACCAACGGCTTCGGCGGCTTGATCTTGAGCACGGCGAGGTCGGTCTTCTTGTCGACGCCGACCAGTTCGGCCTTGATCTTGGTTCCATCGTTGAGAATGACGTGGATCTCGTCGGCATCAGCAATGACGTGGTTGTTGGTGACGACCACGCCTGATGTGTCGATGATGAAACCGGAGCCGAGCGAATTGGTCTTGCGCGGCGGATTGTTGTCACCGCCTTTGCTGCCACCGCCGGGACCCCTGCGGTTCTTGAAGAAGTCGTCGAAGAACTCCTCGAAGGGCGAGCCGGGCGGCACTTGCGGCATGGTGTTGCTGCCGCCGCCCTTGGCATCGACGGTCTGCGACGTGGAGATGTTGACGACCGCGTCGATCACCTTCTCGGCGACGTCGGCGATGCCGTCCGGTCCACGCGCATGAGCCGGCGTGCCGAACGCGCCGAAAGCACCGATGGCGAGCGCGGCCAGCCCAGTTCGCACCCAATGGCGCAAGCGGGACGGGGCAATGGTGGCAGCGGTCATTGTGATCTCCAGAGAATAGGGGGTTCGGCGCCAGACTGCGCTCGAACGGGGGGACGGCGCAAGCGCAGAGCTTAACGGGTCTCAACACCCCGATAATACGGCGAAAACCAGTCGTTCGCCTTCACTTTGGCGTTGGCATGACGCCTAAACCGGGCGCCGCATCACCCAGATCAGGATCAGGCCGGCCACGGCCGAACCGATCCCGACCGCCCGCAGGATGTTGTCCGGCGTGGCGATGGCGCTCTTCATGGCCTTGCGCATCCAGTTGGGACTTGCCGCGAACATCAAGCCTTCGAGCACGAACAGGATGCCTAGGCCGATGAGGAAGTCGGCGAACGCAATGGACCTCATCGGAATGGAACCTCCCGTTATGCTGTTCTTGTCTGGACAAAGGGCGGTCAGACCGGCCGCCCTTGTCTAGCTTACGGCTTCGCCGGCGTCTCGGTCGCCGTCTTGCCGGACGGGCTACCGAAGTACCGGAAGAAATCCGAGTCCGGCCGCAACAGGAAGCGGGTGTCGTTCGAACGCAACCCGTTCTCATAGGCCGTCATCGACCGGTAGAAGGCGAAGAAGTCGGCGTCCTTGCTGTAGGCTTCCGCAAACAGGCGGTTGCGCTCGGCATCGCCCGCACCCCGGGTCTGCTCAGCCTGCGAATTGGCTTCTGCGACGATGACGGTCGCCTCGCGGTCGGCCTTGGACTTGATCTCCTGAGCCTTCTGGCCACCCTGTGCACGGAACTCGGCGGCCTCGCGCTCACGCTCGGTCTTCATGCGCTGGTAGACCGCCTGGCTGTTCTGCTCCGGCAGGTCGGCGCGGCGGATCCGCACGTCGACGACCTGAATGCCGTAGCCATCGGCCTCGCGGTCGAGCTGGTCGCGGATGCGCAGCATCAGCTTTTCGCGGTCGTCGCGCACCACGTTGATGAAGGTGACTTCGCCGAGCACGCGGCGCAGCGCCGCGTTCAAGAGCGTGGTCAGCTGAATGTTGGCAGCCTGGATCGAGCCGACACTCTGATAGAAGCGCAGCGCGTCCTTGATGCGGTAGCGCGCGAAGGCGTCGACCACCAGCCGCTTCTGGTCGGAGGCGATCGCTTCCTGCGACGGGTTCTCCAGGTCGAGGATCCGCTTGTCGATGTTGATCACCGAATTCCACGGCGCCTTGAAATGCAGGCCGGGCACGGTGACGACGTCGACAGGCTTGCCGAACTGGAGGACGATGGTCTGCTCAGTCTGCTGCACCGTGAACAGCGACATGTAGGCCACGATCAGGATCAGAAGCAGCCCGAGCAGCGAGACGAAACCTGTAACCGGAGACCTCATCGGCTGCCTCCGCTCGACTGCGGACCGGTCATAGGTGCCCGCTTGGGCGCCAGTTCGGGAAGCGGCAGATAGGGCACGACGCCTTGGCCCGAGGGGCCACCGTCATAGACGAGCTTATCGGCGCCGCCGAGCACGCGCTCCATCGTCTCCAGATAAATCCGTTCTCGCGTCACGTCGGGCGCCTTCTTGTATTCGTCGTACACTTTCAGGAAGCGCGCGCTCTGGCCCTTGGCCTCGGCGACCGCCTGCTCCTTGTAGCCTTCGGCGTCCTGGAGGATCTTGGCCGCCCGTCCGCGCGCCTGCGGGACCACCTGGTTGGCGTAGGTCTGCGCCTCGTTTTGCAGCTGCTCGAGATTGGCGCGCGCAGCCTGCACGTCGCGGAAGGCGTCGATCACCTGCGCCGGCGGATCGACCTTCTGCATCTGCACCTGGGTGATGAGAATGCCCGCGCCATAGCTGTCGAGGGTCTTCTGGATCAGCTCCTGCACGCCCTGTTCGGTGACATTGCGCGCGCCGGTCAGGATCGGCTGGATCTGCGAGCGGCCAATCACCTCGCGCATCGCGCTCTCGGCGACTGCCTTCACGGTGCCTTCGGGATTCTGGATGTTGAAGAGGAAGTCGCCGACGCCATCCGGCTTGATGCGCCAGAGCACGGTGAAGTCGACGTCGACGATGTTTTCGTCGCCGGTCAGCATCAGGCTCTCTTCCGGGACGTCACGTATGGAGCGGCCGCGCCGCGCCGGATCGTCGATCAGCGTCATGCCGATGGAGATGGTGTTGACGCGTAGCGCCTTGGGCAGCAGTACTGTCTCGATCGGATAGGGCAGATGGTAATTCAGGCCCGGCTGCACCGTACGGACATGCTTGCCGAAGCGCAGCACGACGCCGAGCTCTTCGGACTGCACGCGGAAGAAGCCCGACAGCAGCCAGAAGGCGACGATGAGCAGGATGATCAGCGTGATGCCGACGCCGGAGAAATAGCCGCCGGGCATGATCTGCTGGAGGCGGTCCTGGCCGCGTCGCAGAAGGTCTTCCAGATCCGGCGGCCTCGGCCCGACCGGTTGCGGGCCTGAGCCCCATGGTCCCTTTGGACCCGAGCCCCACGGACCACCGCCCTGATTCTTCCACGGCATACGACGCTCTCCTCGGCAGGGTGGAAATGACCCCCGCCCGCTTGTCCGGTCCGGCTTTATAGGGGACAGGCAGGTCCCTTACAACGCAGCCCTGACTGTCTTCCGAGCTATGCTCGGGCACGAAAAAGTCAATGTAAACATTGGCGAATGCGGTTAATGGGCCGCCCGCCGACGATATGTCACATAGGAGAAGTCGGCGCTGTCGTCGGGGCCGGCAAGATGCCGGATGCGTGCCACCTCATCCCACTCCGCCTTGTCGATGTCGAAATGCGTGTCGCCTTCGGGCCGCGCATGCACTTCAGTGATTTCGAGGCGATCGGCGCGATCGAGCAACTGCCGATAGATCTCGGCGCCGCCGATCACCGCGATCTCGGCGACCGAACGCCGCAGGGCGTCGCCCCGCGCAACGTCGTTTGCATCCCCCGCCGATGTTGTGACGATGGCCCCGATGGCGCGATACCCCGCATCGCGCGTGATCACGATGTTGGTGCGGCCCGGCAGCGGACGGCGCAGGGATTCGAAGGTCTTGCGACCCATGATCACGGGCTTGCCAATCGTGAGCGCCTTGAAGCGCGCCATGTCGGATTTCAAGCGCCACGGGATCGCGTTGCCTGCGCCGATGACTCCGTTCTCGGCGATCGCGACGACGAAAACGATCTCCATCAGGTCGCGCTCCCGGCAAGCCGTGTCAGCGCCGGCCCGGTGACGCGACACAGCGTCCAGTCGTCCATCATGACGGCACCGAGCGATTTGTAGAACGCGATCGACGGCGCATTCCAGTCGAGCACCGCCCATTGCAAGCGCGACCAGCCATTATCGACGCATTCCTTCGCGAGATAAACCAGCAGCGCCTTGCCGAGGCCCCTGCCCCGATGCGACGGCCGCACATAGAGATCTTCGAGATAGATGCCGTGCCGGCCGCTGAAGGTGGAGAAATTCGCAAACCACACCGCAAAACCGACCGCCTCGCCGTTCCATTCGGCGATCGCGCAATAGAGTTGCGGCCTGTCGCCGAACAGCGCGTCCGCGATGTCAGCCTCGGTCGCCTCGACCTCGTGTGAAAGCTTCTCGTATTCGGCGAGTTCACGGATGAAGGAAAGAACGAGCCCGGCTTCTCCGGGCTGTGCACGACGGATGTTGAGCGACATAGGACGCTAGACCGCGACTTCCGCCTTGATGTGCGGATGCGGATCGTAGCCGACGAGCTCGAAATCCTCGAAGCGGAAGGAGAAGATGTCCTTCACCTCGGGGTTGATCCGCATCACCGGCAACGCGCGCGGCGCACGGGTGAGCTGGAGCTTCGCCTGCTCCAGATGGTTGGAATAGAGATGCGTATCGCCGAACGAATGCACGAAGTCGCCCGGCTTGAGGCCGGTGACCTGCGCGACCATCATCGTCAGCAGTGAATAGGAGGCGATGTTGAAGGGCACGCCGAGGAACACGTCGGCCGAGCGCTGATAAAGCTGGCACGACAGCCTGCCATTGGCGACGTAGAACTGGAACAGGCAGTGGCACGGCGGCAGCGCCATCTTGTCGACCTCGGCCGGATTCCAGGCCGAGACGATCAGGCGGCGCGAGTCCGGATTGCGCTTGATCATGTCGACAACGTTCGCGATCTGGTCGATGCTGCGGCCATCAGGCGCGGGCCAGGAGCGCCACTGATGGCCGTAGACCGGGCCAAGATCGCCATTGGCATCGGCCCATTCGTCCCAGATGGTGACGCCGTTGTCGCGCAGATATTTGATGTTGGTGTCGCCCTTCAGGAACCAGAGCAGCTCATGCACGATCGCCTTCAGCGGCAGCCGCTTGGTGGTCAGCATCGGGAAGCCGGCGGACAGATTGAAGCGCATCTGGTGGCCGAACACCGACAGCGTGCCGGTGCCGGTCCGGTCCGTCTTCTCGGCGCCGTCTGAAAGAATCCGCTCGAGCAGGTCCTGATACTGGTGCATGTGTCGTGAGCCTTTGGGAGGCGGGAAACTTAACGGCCGCCTCTGCGCTGCGACAGCGGCGATTCGCTGCCCGCACCGATTATACCCGGAAAAGTGAGCGTTCCCGGCGCAAACGACAAGGGGCGGAACTCGGCCTTCCGCCCCTCCCCTATCAGATTGATCCTGCTGGCTAAGTTGCCGGCTTGAGAACCGGGCTCCACTTCGCGATCTCGTTCTTGACGAGGGTCGCCAGCGCCTCCGGCGTACGGTCCTTAGGCCCCGGAATGACGCTGCCGAGCTCGAGCAGGCGCTTGCGCACGGTCTCGTCGTCGAGCGCCTTGATGGCGGCGGCGTTCAGGCTCGCCACGATCGCCGGCGAGGTTCCCTTCGGTGCGAACATCGCATTCCAGGCCTGGGCCTGGAATGCCGGCAGGCCGGCTTCCGCCGTCGTCGGCACGCTCGGCAGCGACGGATTGCGCTCCGCCGTTGCGATCGCATAGGCCTTGATGGTGCCGGCATTGATCTGCGGGACGGCGTTGACGATCTGGTCGCACATGTAGTCGACCTGTCCCGCCACCAGCGCGTTCATCGCGGGACCCGTGCCATTGAAGGGCACACCGACCGGTTTGATGTCGATGATGGAGTGCAGAAGCTCGCATGAGGCGTGCGAGACCGAGCCGACGCCGGCATGCGCGGCATTCACCTTCTCGGCATTCGCCTTCACATAGGTGACGAACTCCTTGAGGTCCTTCGGCGGAAAATCCTTGCGCGCCAGGATCAGGATCGGCGTGCCCGCGAGCAGCGCGACCGGCTCGAAGTCCTTCTCGGGATGATAGGCGAGTTTCGGATAGAGCGGCACGGAGGCGGCATGCGTGCCCATATGTCCGGTGATGAGCGTATAGCCGTCATTGGCCGCACGCGCGGCGCGCGTTGTGGCAGTGGTGCCGCCGGCGCCGACCACGTTCTCGATGATGATGCTCTGCCCCAGCGTCTGCGCCATGTGTGCCGTGACGATGCGCGCGACGACGTCGGTCGGTCCGCCGGCCGCGAACGGCACGATCATGGTGATGCTGCGCGTCGGATAGGTCTGCGCCTCAGCCGGTGCGGCAAGGACGCACAACGATGCGAATGCCGCGGCACATGCGCCCGCAAGCGCGCGAATGACAGTCATCTCGATCTCCGGGAAACAAACAAAAATGCCGGCCACAAGGCCGGCATTTTCATTTCACGAAGCCGTCACACAAGTCGATTCGACTTCCGAATGCGGCGCGCCGACGCAGGGCGCGGCGCCGACGCAGGGCGGCGCCTCAGTTCTCGGACTCGGTGAACACCTCGTCGCGCTTGGCGCGCAAGACCGGCAGCACCGTAAGGACAAGAAGAGTCGCCGCGACCGCGAGCAGCACTGCCGACAACGGACGCGTCAGGAACACGCTCCAGTCGCCGCGCGAGATCAGCAGCGCACGGCGCAGGTTCTCTTCCATCAGCGGTCCCAGCACCATGCCGAGCAGCAGGGGCGCCGGCTCGAAATCGTGCTTGATCAGCCAGTAACCGACGAGGCCGAATACACCTGCGAGGATGACGTCGACCGGCGCGTTGTTCACCGAATAGATGCCGATCGCGCAGAAGATCACGATAGAGGGGAACATCAGCCGGTACGGCACGCGCAGCAGCCGCACCCAGATTCCGACCAGCGGCAGATTGATGATGATCAGCATCAGATTGCCGATCCACATCGAGGCGATCATGCCCCAGACGAGATCCGGCTGCTTCTGCATCACCTGCGGACCCGGCACGATGCCGTGAATGGTCATCGCGCCCACCATCAGCGCCATCACCGCGTTCGGCGGGATGCCGAGGGTAAGCAGCGGGATGAAGGAGGTCTGCGCCGCGGCGTTGTTGGCACTCTCCGGCCCGGCCACGCCTTCAATCGCGCCGCGGCCGAACCGCGACGGGTTCTTGGCGAGCTTCTTCTCGAGCGTATAGGCCCCGAATGATGCGATGGTCGCACCGCCGCCGGGCAAGATGCCGAGGATCGAGCCGAGCACGGTGCCGCGCAGGATGGCGGGCGTCGAGTCGACCAGATCCTTCCTGGTCGGCATCAGACCTGTAATCTTCTGCTGCACGAGATCGCGGCTCATCTCGGCGCCAGCGTCGAGATTGCGGATGATCTCGGCAAAACCGAATACGCCCATCGCCACCGTCGCAAAGCCGAGGCCGTCGGCGAGTTCCGGAATGTTGAAGGCCATGCGCGAGGCGCCGGTCTCGATGTCCGAGCCGACCATCGAGAGCAACAGACCGAATACGATCATGGCGATCGCCTTCAGCACCGAGCCCTTGGCCAGCACCACCGCGAAGATCAGGCCGAGTACCATCAGCGAGAAATATTCGGCCGGGCCGAACGCCAGCGCGAGTTTCGTGAGCGGCGCGCCGAGGACGGCAATCAAGACGGTCGCGACGCAGCCGGCGAAGAACGAGCCGATCGCGGCGATCGCCAGCGCCGGGCCGGCGCGGCCTTGCCTCGCCATCTGGTGGCCGTCGATGGCGGTGACGACCGATGTCGCCTCACCGGGTATGTTGACCAGGATCGACGTGGTCGAGCCGCCGTACTGGGCGCCGTAATAGATGCCGGCGAGCATGATCAGCGCGCCGACTGGCGGCAATCCAAAGGTGATCGGCAGCAGCATCGCGACCGTTGCGATGGTGCCGATGCCCGGGAGCACGCCGACCAGCGTCCCGACCAGGGCGCCGATCAGGCACATCAGAAGGTTGATCGGGGAGAACGCGACGGCGAAGCCGTGAGCGAGGTTGGCAAAGATATCCATCACGCCCTCACTGGATCAGGAAACGCGGAAACATCGGCATCGGCAGCCCGAGCACGTATGGAAACAGGATCGCGCAACCAACCGTCAGGCAGGCGCCGACGATCGCCGCTTCAAGCCAGCGCGTCTCATTCGATCCGGTCGCCGCGATCATGAAGCTTAGGAAGGCCGTGACCACGAGGCCGAGTGGCCGGATCGCCAGCGCAAAGAAGAGGATCGCCGCCACCACAAACAGCGGTCCCCGCCAGGAGTAATGGGAAAGCGGGGCTCCCTCTGTCAGGAGGCCCGTCAAGGCGATGCCGGCGGACAAGGCGACCAGCAGGCCGCCGAACATGCGCGGCGCGGTCCCCGCGCCAAAGGAGAAGCCGCGCATGCCCTGCAAATCACTCGACGCCCATAGCGCGAACAGGGCGACCGCCATCAGGACGATGCCGCCGACATAGTCCTGCGCCGACCGGATCGTCATGAACAGCGTGAGGATCGCCACCACAAATAGCGGATAGGAATAGATCAGTGCCAGCAGCACCTCGGACGACACCTTCTTGGCACCGCCACCGAGCGACCCGAAGATCGCGCTGGGCGCTCCGGCGAGCAGCGCCGTCGCGTGGCTGGTGACGACCGTTGCCGGGCCGCGGCCGGTGCCCCAGCCGAAGATCGTCCCGGTCGACCAGATCAATTCGAAAATCTGCGGCGCAATCGCCAGCAGACAAAAACCGAGCGCCAGCTTTGTGTTTCGAGTGGCTGTCGCTGAGTGGCCCATCGTGTCGGCCATGCCTGTCTCCTCCGCGACCCGTAAGTCACGAGCACTGTTGTTCTAAATCGGCTGGAACTGGATCCCCCGCCCGGATCACTGCCTAGCGATTTTCATCACACAATGCCAGCAAAACCCAACAACCCTCAGCATGCAGGAACCAGAGTGGATTGATGCGCGAAACCGATGCGATCACCGCAACCATCGCGGTCAGGAGCAGTGCAGCAATTGTGCGATCGGTCGCAGGGCACTCGCCGCCGTAGCCTATTAACGTCACGATAAGCACGTTCGGACTGGGCGAGAGGTGCACGATCGCATAGGCGTCAGTGAACGGCTGTCGCTCATCCAGTGATGCACCTCGACCGCGATACGGTGCATCTCCGGCACCGCCGTCGCGGTCTTGGACGGCCAGTGCTGAATCCGGGGACATGTCAGACGCTTAGGAACGAGGGTCGCGCCACGGCCAAGACGTATCCAAAGGAACCGCAGCCAATTCGCTCGAAACCCCTGTTTTTCGAAAGCTTTGCGCCCTATATTGGGGATGCCGGTTCGCCGGCTATGGAAATAAACGGTCGTCGCAATAAACCATTCGGACCCGGGGGCGGTACCCGGCGCCTCCACCAAAGCCCACCCACGGGGCAGGCCTAGAAGCGGGCTTTGGCGGGGGCGAAATAGGATCGACGAGGGCGTAAAGGGCGTACTTTTTCCCGGTATTGTTCCGCCGTTATCGGGCTACTGCAATAGTTGCCAACGACAACTTTGCTCCGGTTGCTCAGGCTGCGTAACGCAGTTTGAAAGACCACTCTAAAGTCCTAGCGGGTTAAGCTCCGCTAGGCGGGGTTCGGAGGCACCTGGCAACAGAAGCCTCCACTTTGCTTTTTGATTTCTTCCACGGCGGGGACTCCTGCTGACCCGTCAGGCGCGATACTATTGCGGCTTGGCGAGTCGGACCGGCAGGGTCTGGCTTCGGGGATGCAACAGGACCACCATGGCGACCGATCATATCCGATACGATGTGCTGGCCCGCGACGCGCTGCGCGGTGTGCTGCGCAAGGTGCTGACCGATGCCGCGGCCCATGGCCTGCCGGGTGAGCACCATTTCTTCATCACCTTCGTGTCGAAGGCCGAGGGCGTGAAGCTGTCGTCGCGGTTGCTCGCGCAATATCCGGAAGAGATGACGATCATCCTCCAGCACCAGTTCTGGGATCTGACCGTGCTCGAGGACCGGTTCGAGGTCGGCCTGTCCTTCGGCGGCATTCCGGAGCGGCTGGTGGTGCCGTTCAGCGCCATCAAGAGCTTCCTCGATCCGTCCGTGAAATTCGGACTCCAGTTCGACACCTCCGACGTCGCCGAGGTGGCGCCCGAGAGTTTGCCGGCAGCACCCGCACCGTCGGCCGTCGCGGTCCCCGCGTCTGCCGCTGAGCCGGCGAAAAGCGCGGAGGAGCCGGCGGCCCCAAACCAGGGCGGCGCCGAAGTCGTGCGGCTCGATCGTTTCCGCAAGAAATGATCTAGGTTGGGCCCGCCCCCGTCGCACACGGCCAGACTCCCTATATAGAAGAGCATATCAAGAGGCCCGCGCGGCATTTCGCGCGGCGGAATGGATGTGCTTATGGCCAAAACTGCTCGCTCGAAGACCGACCGCCCCGCCACCCGCACCGAGACCGACAGTTTTGGTCCGATCGAGGTCGCCGCCGACCGCTATTGGGGGGCGCAGACCGAGCGCTCGCGGCAGAATTTCCGCATCGGGACGGATCGCATGCCGATCTCGCTCGTGCATGCCCTCGGCATCGTCAAGCTCGCCGCGGCACAGTCCAACCGCGAGCTCGGCCTGCTCGACCAGCGCCGCGCCAACGCCATCATCCGTGCCGCGCGCGAGGTGATCGACGGCAGCCTCGACGATCATTTCCCGCTGGTGGTGTGGCAGACCGGCTCGGGCACCCAGACCAACATGAACCTCAACGAGGTCATCGCCAACCGTGCCAACGAGCTGCTCGGCGGCGAGCTCGGCACCAAGAAGCCGGTGCATCCCAACGATCACGTCAACATGAGCCAGTCGTCGAACGACTCTTTTCCCACGGCGATGCATATCGCGGCGGCGAGCCGCATCACCGCGGATCTCGTTCCTGCGCTCGGTGAGTTGCTCCGCGCGCTGCGCAAGAAAGAGAAGGAGTTCGCCAGAATCGTGAAGATCGGCCGGACCCACACCCAGGACGCGACGCCGCTGACGCTCGGCCAGGAGTTTTCCGGCTATGCCGCGCAGGTCGAGAGCGGCATCACTCGCCTCAAGGGCGCGGTGAAGGAGCTTTATCCGCTGGCGCAGGGCGGCACCGCCGTCGGCACCGGCCTCAACTCGAAGCCGCGCTTTGCAAAACTGTTCGCTAAGCACGTTGCCGGGATCACGAAGCTCCCCTTCACCAGCGCCGCCAACAAATTCGAGGCGCTGGCCTCGAACGATGCCTATGTGCTGGCGCACGGCGCCATCAATTCGGTCGCGACGGGCCTGTTCAAGATCGCCAACGACATCCGCCTGCTCGGATCCGGCCCGCGCTCAGGGCTAGGCGAACTGATCCTGCCGGAGAACGAGCCGGGCTCCTCGATCATGCCGGGCAAGGTCAATCCGACCCAGTGCGAGGCGATGACCATGGTCTGCTGCCAGGTGTTCGGCAATCACACCGCGATCACCGTCGCCGGCAGCCAGGGCCATTTCGAGCTCAACGTCTTCAAGCCGGTGCTGGCCTACAACATGCTGCACTCGATCCGCCTGATGGCGGACGCTGCGCGCTCTTTCACCGAACATTGCGTCAGCGGCATCCGCGCCGACGAGAAGCGCATCAAAGAGCTGATGCAGCGCTCGCTGATGCTGGTGACGGCGCTCGCGCCCAAAATCGGCTACGACAATGCGGCCAAGGTGGCCAAGACGGCGCATGCCAACGGAACCACGCTGAAGGAAGAGGCGCTGCGACTCGGCTTCGTCTCGGCGGATGAATTCGACCGCCTGGTACGCCCCGAGAAGATGACCAGCCCGGGATAAAATTCCGAATTCCGATAGCCATCCGTAGTGATACGGACGCCGGACCCGCAGAAATATAGGGCTTTGAGCGCGGGATTTGATTACCGTCAATGTTGCGGCGGGGCGGCGTGTTACGCAGCCCCTCTGCCCTTGACGGGGCTAATTCATCGTTTGATGGCCCGAGGGGCCGATTGACGAGGACGAGCTAATGGCGATCAAGTCTTTTGGGGCGCAATGCGGCGCCCTGTTTCTGAATGTTTCATCCGGCGCAGAGAGGATCGGGTGATGGAGACACGGCATGGGGAACGTCATCAACCTGAATCGTTTCAGGAAGCGCGCCGAGCGGGAAGCCTCGGCGAAGCAGGCGGACGCCAACCGGGCGAAGTTCGGTCGCACGAAGGCGGAGCGGTCGGCGGCGGAGAAGCGGGCGGACCAGGCGAAGGAGCATCTGGACCAGCACCGGATCGATCGCGAGGAGCAGCCATGAAGTCGCCCGTCGTGAAACGATCGATCGTCGTCGCCGGCCACAAGACCAGCGTCAGCCTGGAAGAGGCGTTCTGGAACGGCATGAAGGAGATCTCGGGCCTGCGCAACATGACGCTGTCCGAGCTCGTCGGCGAGATCGACGGCGCCCGCCAGCAGGGCAATTTGTCCTCGGCGATCCGCCTGTTCGTCCTGGACTACTTCAAGAGCCGCGCCATGGCCGTCCAGCCGGAAAAGGTCCCGGCCCAGTAGCCGCCGGAGCGCTTTCCCGGAGCGCCCCGCGATCTGCACTTTAAAATCACTCTAAGGTGCAGCTTCGGCGGGCGAGCGCGCTTGACCTCAATGCCCTGCATTGAAAATACAGGGCATGACCGACACCAATGACATACGCCCGCACATGCCGCTGGGTCTGGCCCAGCGTGGCTATACCGGCGTCATCCAGCATCTGTCCGCCCGCGAGGCAGGCTCGGCGCTCTCGGACATCGAGCTCGAGAGCCGGCTGATCGAGCTCGGCTTCGTCGAGGGCGCCCAGGTCGAGGTCCTGCATGAGGGGCTGGTCGGACGCGACCCGATCGCCGTGCGGGTCGACAACATCACCATCGCGGTCCGTCGTCGCGAAGCCATGGCCATCATCGTCGCTTAGGTAGCGGCCGGATATTTTCTCCCATGGAATTACCCCTGCTGCATCTCGCCTTGGTGGGCACGCCAAACAGCGGCAAGACCTCGCTGTTCAATGCCCTGACCGGCAGCCGGCAGAAGGTCGCGAACTATCCGGGCGTCACGGTCGAGCGCAAGGAAGGCTTCTTCGTCACCCCGCTCGGCCGCCAGGTCTCCGTGGTCGACCTGCCCGGCACCTATTCGCTGCGCGGCCGCAGCCCGGACGAGGAGATCACCCGCGACTTCGTGCTCGGCAAGGCCTCCGGCGAGACAGTGCCCGATCTCGTGCTGTGCGTGGCCGACTCGACCAATCTGCGCCTGACCATCCGCCTGCTGCTCGAGCTCAAGCGCACGGGACGGCCGATGATCCTCGTGCTCAACATGTTCGACATCGCGACGCGTCGCGGCATCGATGTGGACGTGGAGCGGCTCGCCAAGGAGCTCGGCGTGCCCGTGGTCACCTCGATCGCGGTGCGCAAGGGCGGCACGGCCGATCTGCTGGCTCTGACCGACGAGATTGCGGCAAAACTCGCCGCCGAGCCCCAGGAGAACAGCTGGCGCGCGCTCAGCGTCAGCGAATTGCGCGCGACCCAGCGCGAGGCCGACCGCATCATCGCCGACTGCGTCAGCCTGCCTGCTAGCCCCGACACCTGGACCGCGCGGATCGACGCCGTCGTGCTGCATCCGGTCGCCGGCCTCATCGTGCTCGCGCTGATCCTGTTCGTGATGTTCCAGGCGGTGTTCGCCTGGGCGAAGCCGCTGATGGAGCTGCTGCAGTCCGGCTTCGATGTACTCGGCGGGTTCGTCCACGCCACCCTCCCCGACGGTCTGTTGCAGAGCTTCCTCCAGAACGGCGTGATCGCGGGCGTCGGCAGCGTCATCGTGTTCCTGCCGCAGATCATCATCATCTTCCTGTTCATCCTGCTCTTGGAAGATTTCGGCTACATGGCGCGCGCCGCGTTCCTGATGGACCGCATCATGGGCGGCGCCGGCCTGCACGGCCGTGCCTTCATTCCGCTGTTGTCGAGCTTTGCCTGCGCCATTCCCGGCATCATGGCAACGCGCGTCATCGACAACAAGCGCGACCGACTGACCACGATCCTGATCGCGCCGCTCATGACCTGCTCGGCGCGTATTCCGGTCTACACGCTGATCATCTCCGCCTTCATCCCGGCCAGGGACGTCTGGGGCTTCATCAACCTGCAAGGCCTCGTGATGTTTGGCCTCTATGCGGCCGGCATCACCAGCGCGCTTGTGGTCTCGTTCCTGATCAAATTCTTCATGCTGCGCGACTATGCGCCGGCGCCGTTCATGCTGGAGCTGCCGGACTACAAGATGCCGCGGCTGAAATCGATCGCGATCGGCATCTACACCCGCGCCAAGATGTTCTTGCAGCGTGCCGGCACCACGATCTTCTCGATGATGGTGCTGATCTGGTTCCTGGCCTCGTTTCCGCAGCCGCCGGTGGGCGCCACCGAGCCGGCGATCGACTTCAGCCTGGCTGCGATGATCGGCAAGGCGCTCGCGCCACTGCTCGCGCCCGTCGGCTTCAACTGGCAGATCGCGGTCGCCCTGATCCCCGGCATGGCGGCGCGCGAGGTCGCGGTCGCAGCGCTCGGCACCGTCTATGCGATCGAGGGCGGCAAGGAGGCGGCCGAGCAGATCGGCCAGGTGCTGGCGACGAAATGGTCGCTCGCGACCGCCCTGTCGATGCTGGCCTGGTACATCTTCGCCCCGCAATGCGCCTCCACCCTCGCCGTGATCCGGCGCGAGACCGGAAGCTGGGCCTGGATGGCCGTGACCTTCACCTACATGCTGGTGCTGGCCTATGCGGCGAGCCTCGTCACCTACAATGCCGCGGTCGCGCTAGGCGCGGGCTAAAGCCCGTTCCAAAACAAAAACTGCGAAAACAACCCCATGCACAGTAGACGGGGGTCGTGAAATCAATGGCTTACGCGGGTGCGAACGTCATCCGACCGTCGATGGGGCAACTGGGTCGAAATTCGGAAAATCAGTTGACCCGTCGGGCAAAACACCGGCATGATGGCATCGTGGAAAGAAAGGCAAGATGCGCCCTCGGCGCGATGCTTGCGATCCCCTCGAACTACGACCGCATTGATTTCGGTCAATGGTCCACCTCACCGGCCTGTCACGCTTTCTCGTCGTCCTGCAAAGGGAGAGAGCACATGACTGGACATGCCAAGCTGATCGGACTGTTCGTCACCGCCGCGCTGTTCACGGCAGCGCCTCTGTCGTTCCGCACCTCGCCGGTGGATGCGCTCGCCGTGTCCGTTGACACCGCCGAGGCCCGCGTCGGACGCCCGCTCACGCCCGGAAGCGTTGCTGGCGTCAATCGCAGGGTCCATCGGCGCGCCTACTATGGTGCAGCAGCGGCCGGAGCTGCAGCCTATGGTGCCTATGGCTATCGCCGGGCTTGTGGATATTACCCCTATCCGCCCTGCTATTGAGACGCGTGCGAGGCTCGTCGGATCGACGAACCTCGCGCCGGTTCGAGGGCCCGCAGGTCGTTGAGCCAGATCAATACCGGAGCCATCTGCGGCGGCAGCGTCGAGGCCTGACCGCGAAGGACGGACCATGCATTCGCTGCTCAAGGAAATCCGGCACAGCCCGCTTCTGTGGATGCTGGTCGTCGTGCCGGTGGTGATCGCGCTCGAGCACATCATGCCGGACGCGCATACGCTGCTGTTCGTGCTGGCCGTGATTGCCATCGTGCCGCTCGCGAGCCTGCTCAGCCACGCAACGGAGGCCGTGGCCGAGAAGACCGGTGATGCAGTCGGCGGGTTGTTGAATGCCACGCTTGGCAATCTCACGGAGCTCATCATCGCCGTCACGGCGTTGCAGGCCGGTCAATACATGCTGGTCAAAGCCTCGATCGCGGGTGCGATCGTGACCAACTCGCTCTTCATGCTGGGCGCATCGCTGTTTCTGGGCGGACTGAGGCATCGCGTGCAGGAGTACAACCGGGCGGGCGGCAGGCTCCATTCCGCGCTGCTGCTGATGGCCACGATCGCCCTGTTATCCCCTTCGGCCGTGGCCGACCTCAACTTTCCCGGACACGAGGCGACGGTGCAGCGCTTGAGCGTCGCCTTGGCGGTCCTGCTGATTGCGGCCTACGGTCTCAGCCTGCTGTTCTCGCTGAAGACGCACAAGGAGCTGTTTGCGAGCAGCGACCATGGCGAGAGCGGCGGACCGGCGCTACCGGTTGCGGTCGCCGTTCCGACACTGGGAATTGTCACGGTGCTGGTTGCGCTCGTGAGCGAGATTTTCGTCGAGTCGGTGCAGAAGGCTGCGGAAACGCTCGGCATGACCCCCGCATTCGTCGGATTCATCGTGGTTGCCCTGGTCGGCGCTGCGGCCGAAATGGCCGTGGCGTTTTCCGCGGCACGCCGGAACCGGCTCGACATGAGCGTGAGCATCGCGCTCGGAAGCGCATCCCAGATCGCCTTGTTCGTCGCACCCGTTCTCGTGCTGCTGAGCTATTTCGTCGGCCCGCAGCCCATGGACCTTCAATTCTGGCCGGGAGCCGTGACCATGGTCATGATCGCCGCCGTGGTGACGAGCTTCATCACCAACGGCGGACAATCGGCCTGGTTCGTTGGTGCGCTCCTGCTCTGCATCTACGCGATCTTCGCGATGACACTCTACATGGTCCCACCCGGCTCGCACGGCCCGGTCTAGGATACCGCCGCTTCCACCCGTCATTGCGAGGAGTCCTTGCAACGAAGCAATGAAGACCATCTCCGCGGAAACAGCCTGGCAACGGAGTGTAGGACGCCGTCATCGCCCCCTGGCGACCGGAATTGGAGCACACCGTAAATCCGGCGCGCCCACGTGTGTGTGTGAAGCACTTCACACGCTCCGGGAGTTTTTGTGCCCCGCTGGCATGGTGACATCCGGTGCAAAATGCAGCTATCTGTCTGCAATGGATCACTTCAGCACCGACAGACTGACCGCCGAGAGGTTGAACGAAGATCACCTCGCCGACCTCGTCGCGCTGCATCTCGATGCCGAGGTGTCCCGCTATCTCGGCGGGGTGCGGGCGCCCGAGGTCACGAAGACCTATCTCGTCACCAACATGGCGCATTGGGACGAGCATGGCTTCGGGCTGTGGACGCTGCGATCGAAAGACGGGGCATTCGCCGGGCGGGCGGGAATCCGCACATCCTCGTCGACGACGTCGACGAGATCGAGATTGCCTACGCGTTCAAGCGGGAATTCTGGGGCCAGGGATTTGCGAGCGAGATCGCGAGCGCGTTGACGGACATCGGGCTGTCACAGCTCGCACTGTCATCCCTCATCGGCGTCGTCTATGTCGGGAATGGCGCATCGCGCCGCGTGTTGGAGAAGTCGCACTATCTGCTGGAGCGGAACACGAACCGTCACGGCGAGGACGTCGTGATCTACCGCATCCGGCGGTGAGCAGGGACAACCACCGTCATTGCGAGCCAACGGGTCCGCGCGCAGCCCGATGACGGGCTCCGCGAAGCAATCGAGACTGCCTGCTGCGGAAAGATTCTGGATTGCTTCGCTGCGCTCGCAATGACGGCGTGGAAGCAGCCGCTACCGACGCGACGCTCGAGCCTTACCTGAAATAGCCCAGCACGAGATCGACATCCGCGCTGCGTGCCACCGTGCCGTTCAGCTCAGCGTCGATGACGCGGCGGCAGGCTTCGATCGCGGCGTGGTCGCCGAGGTCGTTGGCGGCTTCCAGCACGAGCCAGGCGACGTCGACCGACGCCTTGTCCGGCGCACCGCCGCCGAGATCGGCGGCCGGCGCCTTGTTGATCTTCTTGCGAACCGCGGTGCCGAATTGAGGCAACATTGCAGATACTCCCTTATCCTCAGTGTACCTGTCAGTGAACTTGGAGCTCGGGCTGACGGCCCGCATCGGCACCCGCGCTGTTCTTGCGCGACTGGTAGAACTTCAAGATGCTGCGCGAGGTCTCGATCTTGAGGCGGCCGTACTCACGCTCATTGTCCTGGAGCTCGCGCGCCGTGATCAGATGATCCTTGGCGCCGAGGAACAGCAGCGACATGGTCGTGTCCCAGGAGAAATCGAGCGCCTTGCACAGCACCAGGATCATCTCGCGGTTGCGGTCCATCAGCGCGCGCTCGATCACGTCCACCGGCAGCGCCGACAGCAGCGACAGGCCGATCTGCACCTCGTCGAAGCGGTGCTGGCGCGCATAGTTCGAGATCGAATCCTGGTTGAGGTTGCCCTGGCGATACTGCGTCGTCACCACGCGCTTGGCGACGAAATAGCTGCGTGAGGACGGACCGAACTTGGACTGAAGGTCGCCGGTGACCCCGGTCACCGAGCTCTGGATCTGCGCCATCATCTCGGGCCGCTCGGTCTCGAGGCGGCGGCGGACGTCTTCCGACGCCTTTGCGATCAGCTGCTGGAAGATGTGGCGCGGCACGTCCTTGCGCAGGCCGAGCTGCTCGGCGAGGATCGAGTCGCCCTCGGCGCGGCGCACCATGTGCAACAGGCCCGAGCCGGAGAAGCGCGCGCCCTCGTTTTTCGCAACCGACGTCACGACCTCCTGGTTGCCGCGCTTGACCAGCACGTCGGTCACGGCCTCGCCGATCGACTGGCGCTGGGCGATCGCGAGCAGATGCGCCTGGCCTTTGGTCATGGCGCTCTCGACCAGCATCTTCTCGTCGATACGCGTGGAGTCGCGCAGAACGGGGCCGGCGACCTCGATCTCGTCGTCGAGCGCGAGCTTTGCGATGACGTTGAACGGGGCGTGGTCGCACGCCGACATCACTTCCGAGAGCTGCACCCGCGCAGCAACCTCGATTTCGTCGGCGAGCCGCCCGATGACCTCGCCGAACGTGCTGATCTCGTCATCGCTGTAGCGGCCGGTGATCAGGATGTCGGTCGCATGCCACAACGCCTTCGCCCGGCTTTCGTCGGTACCGCGCGCGATCGCGTCGTCCAGATCCTGTAGAAGCGTCTTCGCCCCGTTCATCTCGATAACCCCAGTTCTTGGTAGCGCTTCGGGAGCTGTCCCGCCGCTCGTGGCAGGACACCGAATTCCTCAGGAACCGACGCTAGAGATCAAACGCGAGAATTCAGTAAAATCGGCAAATCAGTTTTGCCGACCAAAATTCATTCAAATGCGAGGGAATGGGTTAACCGGCAGGCAACAAAGCAGGTGCGCTCCCTCTCCCGCTTGCGGGAGAGGGCTGGGAGAGGGTGCTTCCCCACCGGGATATTCCCCGTAGGAAAGAGCCCTCACCCGCCGCGCTCTTTGAGCGCGTCGACCTCTCCCGCAAGCGAGAGAGGTGGGCGAGCTCGCGGCCCAATCCGCGCAAACTGATCTGGCTACGGATTCTGCGGCGTCAGCACCAGCGGCGGTTTTGGCTTGGGCTTGGCGGGCGGCGGGCCCGGAGCCGGCTTCACGTCGATCGGCGGCGGCAGCGGCGCAAGCTGCTGGCTTGCGAGCGGTGGGCTCGGCGCGGCGGGGGCGGCGTGCGGGGCTTTCGGCGTCGGTGGTCCCTTTGACTTTGCCGGCGCGCGGCGCGGATCCGGCCCCGGCAGCGGCACATTGGCCGGCGCCTGCTCGGGCGCGGCATCGGGAGAGACCAGCGTCGGCAGCGCCGCGGTGGCGGGCGGCGGCTCGCCGCGCTCGATCGCATCGAGCCGGCGGGTCTCGCGATCGATCGTGCGCACCGCGAGCCACGAGGACAGCGGCGCGAGATCGACGGTGCGGCTCAGCTTGTCGGGCGGGCCTGCCGCGAACAGCTGGATCTCCGGCGGGGCGCCGGAGAGCCCGGTCATGATCGGCGTCAGGCTGGCGCGGATGTCGGCCTGGTCGGCGGGAATGTCGTAGCCGCCGGAGACGATGGCGCGGGCGTTCTTCGCTTCCAGCGGCGTCGCGCCGACGCGCAGCCGCCCATCGCGGATCGTGAACGGGATCTGCGCCGAGGCCACCGCGATCGGGCCTGCCGACAGCGCGGGCTCGACCAGCTGCCGCAGCCTGTTGTCGTCGCTGACCTGGCCGCCGTCGCTGGCGCGGATGGCGATCTCGAACGCGCGGGGATTGAGGCCGGCAATCTCGGCGGAGTCGAGCGTCACCGTGCCGTTGCCGGCGAGCGCGCCGGTCAGCGCCGCGACGCTGCGGCCCTGGCTGGTCAGCGCCATCTGCACCGAGGCGCGTCCCTTGGGCAGCGCGAGGTCGCGGTAGCGCAGCGTCGCCGCATCGACATTGCTGAGATCGATGCGCGCATTCAACGCCAGGCCATTGGCGCCATTGCGCGCATCGAGACTTGCCGACATCTCGCCGCCGCCGATGCCGCCCTTGAGCGCATCGAGCGCGAGCGACTGGCCGTCGCCGCGGATCGTGCCCGCGAAGGGGCGCAGCTCGATGCCGCCGGGCAGCGTTCCGCGCAGCGCCTGGAAGGCGATGCGGCCGCGCCAGCCACCGATGAGCCCCGCATTCAGCGGCTCGCCGGCATCATGTCCGGCCGCGCCGATCGCCATCGCGAGCGTCGGCGCAAGATCGAGCGAATCGAGGCCCACCTCGCCATCGACACTCCGTTCCTGATCCAGCGTCACAGCAAGATGACCGCGCAGATGCGAGCCTGAAACGGTGCTGTCGAGATCGTCGAAGATCAGCCGATTGCCGGACAGGCCAACGCGCGCGGACAGGCTGACGCTCTGCGCTGATTTGCCGACGGAGCTGGTTCCGAACAGCGGCGCCAGATTGGCGTTGCGCACGCGCAGGTTCGCACTGCCCTTGGATGCCGACCAGTCAAAATTGCCTTGCGCATCCGCGTCCAGCCCGCCGCCGCTGAGCTTTGCACTCAATTGCAGCGGCTTCTGCCAGGTGCCAGTCAGCTTGCCTTCGAACTGCGAAGCGCCCTCACCTGCGGCCACGATGCGATCCAGACCGAGCAGCGCCACCAGTGCGCCGGCCTGCGGCGTCGATACTTTCGAATCGAGCGTGAAGTCGCTGTTGCGCAGGCGGTCGATGTCGATGCCGCTGACGGCGGCCACCGGCGTCTGCGCGGCCAGCGTCGCGGTCGCCTTGAGCTGCGGCGCGTCGAGATCGAACACAACGCGGGCGTTGCTGCGATCGGCATGCTCGGCGTTCTTGTCGAGGCTGAGGTCGAGCTTCAGGCGCGTCGCACCTGGCAATGCCGGCATGGCATCGAAGCGCGCATGCACCGCGGGCGCAAACGGCTCGATCAGCGCGGTCAGCTCGCGCAGCGAATTCGCTGACGACTTCAAGGCGAGCTTGCCGGTGGCATTCTTGCGATCAAAACTGCCGTTCGCCTCCGTGGTCACGCCGCTGGCCTGGCCGAACCGCAACTGTTCCAGCGACAGCGACGCCGGGCCGTAGCCGAGCTTTGCCATGAAGGGCCGCAGCTCCTGTCCTGCGGAGATGGCGCGGCCGATATTGAGCGAGAGCTTTGCCTCCTCCGGCCATTCGCCCTGCGGCCCGGCGAGCGCGCGCACAAAACTTGCGGCGGCGTCGAGGTCGAGACGGTCGGCCTTGAGTTCGGCATCGATCCGCGAGCCCTTGCTGGCGCCGGTCTGGACGAAGGCGATACGGCCTTCGACCGCGCCGCCCTCGATCTCGGCCTTCAGCCTGTCGATGGCGAGATGGTTGGCGGCAATCGTCACGTCGCCCGCAAGGCGCAGCGGCCGCGTGCTGCGGCGGTTGACCTCGCTGCGGCCCTGAAGCCAAGCCACCAGCGTGTCAGGATCGGAGGACTCGACGTTGAGGCGGCCGCTAAAGCTGTCGGCGCCGGGAGCTGCGCCGTTGAGCGAAAGCTGCGTCATGCCCGGCGCACGCAGCTCGAGCCGCTGGAAGGTCCAGGACCGTCCGTCAGTCTGAAGCTCGGCGCTGATGTTCTGGAGCGGACGGCCACCGAGCATGATCTGGTCGGAGTTGAATTCGAGCTGCGCCGGGATCGGCGCCTGCGGGATCGCGGCCAGCCCTGCGCGCAGCGCCGGTAGGACGCGCTGCGGATCGGCATCGTCCTTGGCAGCATCCTTGGCAGCATCCTTGGCCGTCAGCTTGTCGGCATCGACCTGCCGCGCCGAGAGCACCGCGCGCAGCAGCGGCGAGGCACCGAATTTGAGGTCGCCGACACCGCCGAGCTTCAGCGCGGCGTCCTCCGTGCCGTAGCTGGCCTCGATCTGGTCGAATTTGGCGCCGGCCGGATCGGCCTTGAGCTTGGTCGCGAGCTTCCAGGGCGTCGGCCCCGCCTCGCCTGCTTTCTTTGTCGCGGGCGCGGCGAGCGTCAGCGCGCCGTCGAATTTCGGCAGGCGGTTGTCGAAGGCGAGCACGCCTTCGAGATCGGCGAGGATGGCTCGCTCGCCCGGATCGATGTTGAGATGGAGGCGGGTGGCGTTGCCGTCGGCGGTCGGGCCGGAGGAGATGCGGAACGGATAGCGCACCCCATTGGCGGTGAAGCGGCCATCGCCGCGCACCGAGCCCGCGAGCGAGCGCACGTCGCCGGAAAAGGCGATATCGCTCAGCTCCAGCGTCGAGCGGCTGGCGGCATCGTGCAGGGCGATGCGGCCGGTGAGATTGAGCCGCTCGATGGCGAGTGAGCCGAGATTGAAGGCGCCGCTCGCAGTGGACGGCAGATCGACCCGCCCGCGCGCGTCCAGGCCGAGATCGACCGCCATGCCGCCGACCGAAAGCTCGGTGGCACGCCATTCACCGCGCATGAGCGGGCCCAAGCTGAACTCGACGTCGAGCTTGTCGGCGCGCAGCCGGCCGAGATCGTTGTTGCCGCCGAAGGTGACCGAACGCAGCCGCAGCGTCGGCGCCGGCAACAGCCGTGCATCGAGCGCGCCCGCCACCCGCACCGGCACGCCGATGATCCGGCTGGCCTCCGCCTCGAACTGGGGCCTGAACTGGTTCCAGTCGATGAAGTAAGGCCCGATCAGCGCGGCCAAAAGCGCAATGATGAAGGCAATCGCCAATCCGAGCAGCGTCGTCTGCACGGGTCTCCCCTCGGCCAAAACGGCGCCCGGACCAGACCTTGCCCTGGGAAGGCTTCAGGCGGGCCGGAACAGCCCCTTATATAGGGGCAAGTGTGGCGAAGTCACAGCGACTGTTGCGCGCGGAGGTTAACGCTGAGCGCCCTCACCAGCTCGCCGGCAGCCGCGTCAGGCCGCGCAGCACGAAGGTCGGCCGCCACTGCGGGTTTACGACGTCGTCGATGCGCAAATCCGGCAGCCGGCGGAGCAGCGTCGCGATGGCGATCTCGGCCTCGATGCGCGCCAATTGGGCCCCCAGGCAGAAATGGATGCCGCCGCCGAACGACAGCGGCTTCACATTCTGGCGGGTAACGTCCAGCCGGTCGGGCCGGTCAGGATAGACCGCCGGATCGCGGTTGGCCGAGCCGAGCAGGCAGAGCACGGTCTCGCCCTTGGGGATCTTCACGCCGCCGAGATCGTCGATGTCCTCCAGCGCGACGCGCCCGGTCATCTGCACCGAGGAATCGTAGCGCAAAAATTCCTCGATCGCACCCACCATCAGCTCGGGCCGCGCCTTCAGCAGCGCGAGCTGGTCCGGATTGCGATGGAGTGCCAAGAGGCCATTACCGATCAGATTGACGGTGGTCTCGTGGCCGGCGCCGAACAAGAGGATGATGTTGGCGGTCAGCTCCTCGTTGGTGAGCTTGTTGCCGTCCTCCTCGGCCTGCACGAGCTGGGTGATGAGGTCGTCGCCGGGACTGCGGCGGCGCAGCTCGAACAGCTGCTGGAAATACATCTGCGCCATCAGGTTGCCGGCGTTGCCTTGGCTGATCTCCTCCGGCGAGAGCGGCACCGGGTCGAGCAGACGCCCGCCGTCGCGCGAGCTCTTGTAGAAGGTTTCGCGGTGCTCCTCGGGAATGCCGAGCATGTCGCAGATGATGGTGACGGGCAGGCGGAAGGCGAAATCCTCGATCAGGTCCATGCGGCCGCGATCGATCACGGCGTCGATGGTCTGATCGACGATTTCCTGAATGCGCGGGCGCATGTCCTCGACGCGGCGGGCGGTGAAGGCCTTCACGACCAGGCCGCGCAAGCGGGTGTGATCGGGCGGATCGGCCTGCAGCATCCAGTGGCTCATGCTGCGGAACACCGGCTCGTCCATGATCTTTTCGCTATAGCGGCGCTTGGAGCGCTCGACGAAATCCTTGCCGAAACGCCTGTCGCGCAGCACGAGGCTGACATCGGCGTGGCGGCTGGTGACGAACTGGCCGAATGGCGTCACATGGATCGGATCCATCGTGCGCAGCCGGTCGTAGTGCGGACAGGGATCGCGGATGAAGTCCGGCGACAGCGGATTGAATAACGGATCGCCGTTCGCGCCTTGCACTTGCTCGTTCATGGTGACCTCAATCGGTTGCCGCATGATACGAATACGCAAGGCTGCCCGACAGCCCGGCGTAACCATCCCTTGGAATTATCAACTCGATACATTGTTGTATCGAGTTGCATTCTGCCCTAAGCTGCCGGGATGTCAAGGGTGAGAACCAGGCCGACCAGGGACGATACGCGTGACAGGCTGTTCGAGGCGGCCGCGCGCGTGTTCGAGGAAGACGGCATCGGCGGCGCCAGCATCGAGGCGATCGCGGCCGCGGCGGGCTTCACCCGCGGCGCGTTCTATTCCAACTTCAAGAGCAAGGACGAATTGATCATCGCCATGCTCGAGGACCATGTCGAGCAGTCGATCCGCCGCAACCTGGACATCCTCGCGCAGCACGACAATCTCGACGATTTCATCGCGGCGCTGAAGGCGATGGATCGCAGCAAGCAGGATCCGCTCGGCCGCTCGCCGCTGCTGCACATGGAGATGATCCTGTTCGTCGCGCGCGCCGAGAAGCGCCGCCCGGAACTTGCCAAACGCCTGCGCGCGCGGCGCAAGCTGATCGCCGACATCGTCGAGGCGACGTTGAAGAGCAACGGCCGCAATGACAGTCTGAACCCGCCCTGGATGGCCTCCGTCGTGCTCGCGCTCGAAGACGGTTTTCGCCTGCACCGGCTGATCGATCCCGAGACCACGCCGGCCGACAGCTTTCTGCGCGCGATCACGGATTTGCGGCGGAGGACGGGGTTGGCGTCGGGCTGAAAGCGGCTGGAGAGTTGTAGTGCCATTTTCGTCGCTGGCGTGCAGCCGAGCACTGCCAAGCGCGATTCCAGGCTCTGCTCTCTATTTTCCCGCCCGCGAAACGGCTCTGGATTCACCACTCGCTCCGTCGGAGGCGACGAAGGCGCTTTGCCGGAACGGCGGATGGGCAGGCTGCGGCACCGACAATTCCTGGCAATACATTCGATCGATGTTGTGCTGCATGAGCGCATAACAATCGCATGCGACCTTCTCGAGCCGAGCGCGATCGATCTTGATGAGCCCGCGCCGGTCGTATGGGACGGCGCCGGCCTCGCGTAGCTTGTTCATCGTCAGAGTCACGGTCGTGCGCCGCACCCCGAGCAATTGCGCGAGCGCCTCCTGCGTCACCGGAAGAGGGTCGTCGGGAACGCGGTCGTGAAGCTGCAGCAGCCACCGTGCCAGGCGGCCATCCACCCGGTGCAGCGCGTTGCAAGCGGCGACGTGCTGGAGCTGCAATAACAGCGCGCGGGCGTGGACCTGCACGACATTCCTGATGGCCGCGCTTTGTGCATAGGCAGCCCTGAATTTGGCGGCGGAGATCAGCGACGCCGTGCCGGCCATGCGAGCAATCGCGGTCACGGATGAAAGCGCCGGGCCGAGCACGGAAAACGATGCCAAAGCCCCTTCCCGTCCCATCAAGGTGGTTGCGACCGATTGCCCGTCCGGCATGTCGAGCATGAAGGCGATTGCGCCGCTATGGGGAAAATAAACCGGATCGAGCTCGTCGCCCGACCGCACCAGGACGGCATCGGCTTCGAACGAGACCTTCTGGAAGTAGGGCGTCAGCAGAGCGAGATCCGCAGGCGGCAATGCCGCCAGCAGCCGATTGCCGATGCCAGTGCGGTGGACGGTCGCGATGCTTTCCCGCGAACGAGCATCCATTGACCGACGGTATCCGTTGATTTCATCCACCATGATTATCCGAAATGCGATTGCCCCGACCAAACTCATCCAAACAGAGCCATCAGGCGAGATCAAGCGCGGATAATTGCGGAGAGCTGACTGCATTCCTCGCCGCGAAATAGCATCTTGCATACATCATACTATTTACGATCTTCGCCACCAGCGAGGTGCCCGCGAAGTAGGCTTCAGCTCGCGGCCGCCGCGTGCGCCGCCTTGCGCTAGCGGTCGCGCTTGCTCTTGTTCGTTGGCAACGGGCAATTGGTGCACACCCTGTCGTCGCACCTGCGGCAGATCGTGAAGCGGTCCATCTCGGAGGTGTCCTGCCTTGCCAGCAGGTCGTGGATCAGCGTTCCCAGCCGTTTGGTTTCAGCCGGCGACAACACATCCAGGAGTGACGCAACGGCCGAAATCCGGGATGCCATCAGATCATTCCGGGCCGCCGCGCCCGTGGCCGTCAGGTACAAGGCGATCTCGCGGCCGTCCTTTCCCGGCCTGCGTTCGACCAGCCGATCCGAAACCAGACGGTCGACCAGACGGACGGTTCCGGAATGCGACAGGCCAAGGATCCGCCGGAGCTTGTCGTTGGTCATGCCCTGGCCGTAGCCGATGACGACGAGTGCCGCGGGCGTCTCACCGCCGCGGCCTATGACTTCGCGCGCGCCCTGCTCGATACGATCCATGACGGCGAGCGAAAGCGCTCCCAGTAAATTCGCGATTCCGGTTTCCATGAACCGAACAATATGTGCGCTGCGCACAAAAAACAACTTGACCAAACATGTGCGCTACGCACATATTTGGTCAAGCGCAGACGATGACATGGAGAATGGCGATGAATGCCCGAGCCACCGCAGCCGCAAAGCCGAACACCGGCAGTGAACCCGTCCTGAAACACGTGCACGCCAATGGCTTGCGGTTCGCCTATCTCGAACAGGGGAGCGGACCGCTCGTCATGTTCTTGCATGGCTTTCCCGACAACGCCTGGTCCTATCGGAAGCAATTGCAGGTCTTCGCGGATGCGGGCTATCGGGCCGTCTCGCCGTTCTTGCGGGGCTATGCGCCGACCGAGATCCCCGCCGACGGAGTGTTCGATCCCATCGCACTCGGCCAGGATCTCGAAGCGCTCATCGCGGCGCTGAGCGACGACGGACAAGCACGGGTCGTCGGCATGGATTGGGGCGGCACTTCGACCTTTCAGGCACTGGCCACGGCGCCGTCGGCGATCAAAGCCGCCGTGGTCATGAACACCGCACACCCGATCACATTTTCAAGCATCAGGAGGGATCCGGACCTCGTCCGATCCGTCTTCCATGTCTATTTTTTCCAGATGCCCGGCGCCGAGTCGGCGGTGAACATCGAGGGACTCCCCTTCGTCGACTACCTCTGGAAGCTGTGGTCACCGACATTCGACGATGTCGAGCATCTCCGTTCGATCAAGCAGACGCTCAGCTCTCCGGGCACCATGGCGGCGGCGCTCAAATACTACGGGGGCCTGACCGATGCAGGACATGCCGGCCGGCTGCCGATCAACGAGATGCATACGCCGACGCTGACGATCTATGGCAGCAACGATCCGACAGCGAGGTACTCCTTGAAGGAGGAGCCGCTCTTCAAGGGGCCGCACCAGCGGATTGTCCTGCCCGATGTCGGCCACTTCCCGCACCTTGAGCGAGAGGCCGAAGTCACCGGTCTGATCATGGACTGGTTCAGGACGCACGCACCCGACTGAATGCACACTGCGCGACCACGACATCTTTTCATTGGAGCAAGCACGATGGACGCCGAGACACAGCAGAAATACGCCGAGACGTTTCGCGGGCTTCACAGCAAGGGGGATCCGCTCGTTCTGTTCAACGCCTGGGACGCCGCCACCGCCAAAACGATTGCAAAGACCTCTCCGGCGATAGCGACCAGCAGCGGGGCGGTCGCGTCTGCGCTCGGGTATGCGGACGGAGAAAATGTCCCGCTCGACATGGTCACAGGTCTGGTGTCGCGGATCACCGCGTCCGTGTCGGTTCCGGTTTCGATCGATCTGGAGGCAGGATATGGCGACACCCCGGAGGCCGCTGCGAAGTCGGCGAGCGAAGTTTTGAAAGCCGGCGCCGTCGGCATCAACATCGAAGACGGGCTATCGGGCGGAAAGCGGCAACTCGTCGGTCCCGAACAGCATGCAGCGAAGATCAAGGCGGTGCGGGATACTGCGCAAGAATTGGGAGTTCATCTCTTCATCAACGCGAGAACCGACCCGTTCCTGCTGAAAATTGGATCGCCGGATGAATGCCTGAATGAAGCGGCCAGGCGCGCGAAGGTCTATGCCGAGGCCGGCGCTGACGGGATTTTCGTGCCCGGCCTCACCGACCTCGCTTACATCGAGAAGCTCGTCCAACTCACGCCTCTGCCGGTCAATATCATGGTGACGCAAGGTATTCCCGAAATCCGGGATCTTGCTCGAGTCGGCGTTCGGCGGGTGAGCCTCGGGCCGTGGCCCATGATGGCGGCGATGCGCATCATTGGACAGGCCGCGGCCTCGGTCGCCGCGAGCAGGCAATACGGCACGTTCCTGCAACCGAATGCCTGAGCCAGGACATTCCGGCCCACAGCAACGCTCTACGCCGACCGCTTCGCCGCGCCGCGGTCCACCGACGCGATGTCGAATCGACCCAGCATCGCCCTCGCCTGCCCGGCGCAGTGCTCGATAACCCAGCGCTCGAAGGCGGCGGGGGGAAGCGCGGGGGCATAGAGGAAGCCTTGCACGACGTCGCAGCCGAGTTCGGCCAACGTCCTGCGCTGGCCCTCGGTCTCGACGCCCTCGGCGACGACGGTCATGCCGAGGCCTTGGCCTACGCGCACCACCGCGGTGGCGATGGCGAGCGCGCCAGCGTCGTTCTCGATGTCGCGCATGAAACTGCGGTCGATCTTCAATTCGCGGATCGGCAGATGCACGAGCCGGCTGAGGCTGGAATGGCCGGTGCCGAAATCATCGACCGCGAGCCCGACGCCGAGCTCGCGGATTGCGTTCATGGTCTCCAGCGCGGCAGCGCCGTCCTGCATGAACGCGCCTTCGGTGATCTCGAGCATCAAGGCATTCGGCGGCAGCTCGTATTCGGCGAGGATGTCCTTGAGCCGCGCAGCCAGCGTGACGTTGCGGAAATTGATCGGCGACAGGTTCACCGACACACTGGGAATGTTGAGCCCGGCGCGACGCCAGCTCGCCAGCTGCCGGCAGGCCTCGCGCACCGACCACAGGCCGATCTGCTCGATCAGGCCGCACTCCTCGGCAAGCGGAATGAACTTCGCCGGCGAGATGTCGCCGAGCACGGCATCGTGCCAGCGCGCCAGCGCCTCAACGCCGTGGATGGCGCCGTCAGAGCTGCGGATCTGCGGCTGATAGCTGAGGCTCAGCGCGCCTTCCGCGATGGCGCGGCGCAGCGCTGCGATCAGCGCCAGCCGCTGCTCGGCAAGTAGGTTCATCTCGGCGCTGAACAGGCGATGGGTCGAGCGCCCGGCCTGCTTGGCCATGTACATGGCGGCATCAGCCTGCTGCATCAAAGTATCGATGTCGGTGGCAAGATCGGGATAGAGGCTGATGCCGATGCTGGCCGACATCGGCATCAGCTTCGATCCAAGCTTTAAGGGCGCGGCGAGCGCTTGGGTGATGCCGGCCGCGATGCGCTCGGCGCTCTCGGCATTGCGTTGCGGCAGCAGGATGACGAATTCGTCGCCGCCGAGCCGCCCCAACATATCTTCGGGCCCGATCTGCTCGCGCAGCCGCTGCGCGAGCTGGACCAGCAGCTCGTCGCCGGCGGCATGACCCAGCGTGTCGTTGACATCCTTGAAATGATCGACGTCGAGGAAGGCGAGCGCGACGTGGCTGCCGGCCGGGCAGGCGTCGATCGCGGTGGTGATCAGGTGCCGCAGCTGCGCGCGGTTCGGCAATCCGGTGAGGATGTCGTGATAGGCGAGCCGCGCGATCTCGGCGCGCGCCTCCTTGCGCTCGATCGCGAAGGCCCCGAGATTGACGCAGGCCTCGACGATGCGCCGGTGCCAGTTGCTCGGCGCGCGCGGCTCCCGATAGTAGAAGGCGAAGGTCGCAATGACGCGGCCGTCCTTGGCCTTGACCGGCGTCGACCAGCAGGCACGCAGCCCGATCGCGAGCGGCATCGCCTTGTAGGGCTGCCAGCGCGGATCGGTGTCGAGGTCGGTCGCCAGCACCGGCTCGCCATGAAAGGCGGCGCTTCCGCAGGAGCCGACGTCGGGGCTGATGGCCACGCCGTCTAGCGCGCGGGAATAATCGTCGGGCAGGCTTGGGCCGCCGAGCGGATGGATCAGGCCGGCGGCATCGACGTGAAGCAGCGAACAGACGACGTCGGGCGCAATCTGCTCGACGCGGCGGCAGAGCCGGTCGGCGATCTCGCCGATCGGCACCTCGTCGGCGAGCGCGCCCATGATGAGTTGCTGGAGCGAGCGCAGCTGCTTGGTCTCGGTGATGTCCTCGAGCAGCGCGAAGATGTGCTTGACCCGGCCCTTCCTGTCGCGAAAGGCGTCAATCCGGGCGGCGACCCAGATCTCCTCGCCGTCCTTGGTGTAGATCAGGACCTCGGCTTCACCGCCCGGACCGCCCCTGATGAGGCGCCGTCCGATCCTCGTCAGCGCCTTGCGGTTGGTGTGACGGCCGGCCAGCAGGTCGGTTGCGCGCCGCCCCTCAGCTTCCGCGGCTGAATAGCCGAACAGCGACGTGAACGCCGCATTGGTGTAGCGGATGTCGAGCTCGGTGTCGGTAATGAGCACGGCGCGGTTGGTCTGGTCCGAGACGGTGTCGAGCAGCGCGATGCGCGCGCGGCGTTCCGCTTCAGTGGTGACGTCGCGCGCGAACACGACGTGATGAGTCACGCCGCCGTTTGCAACGGACGAAAGCGAGATGGCGGTCCTGATCCGGCTGCCGTCATGCCGCGTGAGGCTGATCTCGTCGCGGAACTCCGCGATCGGGTCGGCGTGCAGGCATTTGAGAGTGAGGAGTTCGGCGTCGCGGCCGAGCACCTCAGCGCGCGCAAGCTTCCAGATCCGCTCCGCACCGGCGTTGAAATGCGTGATGCGACGCGCGCTGTCGACGATGATGATGGCATCGTCGGCGCGTTCGAGCGCAGCCAATAGTACGTCCGGCATTTCGGTCACTAGGCAATCGGAGGCAGACATCGTTGGAACCGGAGGGTATCGGAAGGAGCGGCAATCAACCGACGCTAACGCTCCGGTGGTGTGCAATATCTTTTTTGCATCCGGTCGCGTCCCACCAAGACGCGACGTGCTTAACGTTCCGCCAAGGAGACGACGGCAATGCGGTGCATGAGGAACCTGTCATGCACCTGTTTCGCTCTGAAGCTCGTGCAGCCGGCCGGCCACGGCCCGCACCTTGCGCGGCGCGGCCTGCCAGATCGAAAGCGCCGACAATCCGCTCACGATCATAGCGATTCCGAAGGCGAGCGTGTAGTCGCCGGCGCGATCGTAGAGAAAGCCGGTCACCCACGGACCGGCGGCACCGCCCGCCAGCGCGGCCAGCATGATCGTGCCAAAAATGCTGCCCTGGTGCCTTCCCTGAAAAATCTCGAACACCACGGCGCCCATGATCGAGGTGAGGCCGTAGCCGAGCGCGCCTTGCGTGAACACCATGATGTAGACCAGCCACAATGACGGCTGGAACTTCAGCGCCATCAGCGCCGCGAAGCAAATTGCAAAACCCGCACAGCTGATCGCCCACACCCATTCCCGCCCGATCCGGTCGGAGACATGGCCGAGCAGAATCTGGCCGGGAATGCCGAGCAGGCTGACGATGCCGAGCGCCCACACCGCGACGCCAGGGCTGAAACCGATGTCGAGCAGGAATTTGGTCTGGTGCACCTGCACCGCGTACCAGATGTACAGGCCGCAGAAATAGCCGAGCGCGATCCACCAGAATCGTGCAGTTGCGACGGCGCGCTTCAGCGTCCACTCGGTGTGGGCCCAGACGGGATCGACGACGTTGGAGACGGGCTTTGCCGCTCCCGCGGCCGGAGCAGCATCGCCGTCCGGCTGAAGGCCGACGTCCTCGGGGCGCTTGCGCAGCAGCAGATTGATCGGCGCCAGCACGATCACGACGAGCAGTCCCATCGCGGTGCAGGCGGTGCGCCAGCCGGTCTGCTCGATCATGTGCTGCACCCATGGCAGCAACGTCACCGAGCCGATGCCGACGCCGGCAAACGCGATGCCGATGGCGAAGCCGCGTTTGCGGATGAACCAGTTCGGCAAAAACAGCGACTGGCCGGAATAGCCGAGACACACCGAGCCGGCGCCGACCATGACGCCGATGGTGACATAGAGATGCCAGGGCGAGCTCGTGAGCGGTGCGAGCAGCAGGCCTCCACCCATCAGCACCACACCGAGCTCCATCACGGCGCGCGGGCCGGCGCGGTCCATCAGGCGGCCGATCAGCGGGCTGACCACGCCCGACGCCACGAAGCCGAACGAGAAGGCGCCCGCGGTGATGCCGCGCTCCCAGCCGAATTCGGAGATGATGGGCGGAAAGAACAATGAAAAGGCGGTGCGTGCGTTGACGCCAATGGCCATGGTGACGAAGGTCACGGCGACCACGACCCAGCCGTAGAAGAATGGAAGCCGCATGTTATTTTTATTTCATCCCTGGACGGTCCTTGGGACCATCTCGGGAAATCCGGGTCAAGCGCTTTTCATGCATGCCCGCTGAGCGACAGCGCGGTCGCATTTGAGAGCGGCCCTGCGTCCATCCTTCGAGGCGCGCGCTCAGGCGGCGTCGCGCCGTGAGCGCTTGGCGGGCGCGTCGAACAGGATCCGCTCGATCGGCTGCGGACGGCCGAACAGATAGCCTTGCGCAAAATTGACGCCGAGCGCCTTCAGCCGCTCGAACTCCTCGCGGGTCTCGACGCCTTCCGCGGTGACCGACATGTCCAGCCCGCGCGCCAGCGTGACGATCGAGGAGATGATGGCGGAGCTGCGCGGCTGATGCGTGAGGTTGCGAATGAACGACTTGTCGATCTTGATCTTGTCGAACGGGAACGCAGTCAGATAGCTGAGCGAGGAATAGCCGGTGCCGAAGTCGTCGAGCGCGAGCTCGATGCCGAGATGCTTCAGCCGCTCCATGAAGGCGTGGTTCTCGGTGCCGCGCTCCAGCAGCACGGATTCCGTGATCTCGATCTCCAGCCGCTGCGGCGGCAGACCGGAATCTGCGAGCGCCGCCGAGATCATCTCGAACAACTCCGCCTCCTTGAACTGGATCGGCGACAGGTTCACGGCAACCATCAGATCGGGCGGCCAGTTGGCGGCGTCAGCGCAGGCGCGGCGCAGCACGAATTCGCCGAGCGGCACGATCAGTCCGGTCTCCTCGGCGAGCGAAATGAACTGGTCCGGCGGGATCAGTCCGCGCGTCGGATGCCGCCAGCGCACCAGCGCCTCGAAGCCGCGCCGCGCGCCGCTGAGGGCATCGACGAACGGCTGGTAGTGCACCTCGAGCTGACACTGCGCGATGGCGTCGCGCAAGTCGCCTTCCAGCGTGTTGCGCGCCTCGAGCTCGGCCGACATCGCCTCGTCATAGATGGTAAAGCAGTTGCGGCCCGCCGATTTCGAGCGATAGAGCGCGAGGTCCGCTTTCTTCAACAGCTGTTCCTGATCGCTACCGTGATCGGGCGCGATCGCGATGCCGATGCTGGTGCCGATCTCGACGCGATGCCCGGGCAGCAGGAAGGGTTCGGCCACCAGCTTGGCGATCCGTCCCGCCAATTCGGTCGAGCAGGCGCGCTGATCCTGACACCGCTCCTGGATGACGGCGAATTCGTCGCCGCCGAGCCGCGCCAGCACGTCGCTCGCCCGCACCGCGGATTTCAGCCGCTGCGCCACCTGGCGCAGCAGTGCATCGCCGGCACCGTGACCGAGGGAATCGTTGACGTTCTTGAAGCGGTCGAGGTCGAGCATCAGAATGGAGAAGGTCGGGCCATCGTCCTTCAATCGGCCATTGAGCTCGTCGAGCCGGGCGAGGAAGAAGGCGCGGTTCGGCAGGCCGGTCAGAATGTCGGTCTGGGCGAGCTCGAGCACCCGCCGGTTCGCAACCGACAGCCGGCGTGAATTGCGGCTGGCGAGCATGAGATAGGTCGACAGCGACAACGTCAGCAGCATGCCGACGATGAGGACTGCGGCGGCGCGATCGTAGGACGTCTCCAGTGAACCGCCCGCTGACGGCATGGCGCGCACCTGCCAATCGGTATCCCCGATCTTGAGAGTGCCCGACCAGTGCAGGGTGCGTGCGACATCGCGCATCGACTGCGGCGCCTTTGCAGCCGACGAATAATCTGGCTGCGTTTGCTCCAGGCTGACGATCTGCCCCGTGAAGGGCGGATAGACATTCACGCTGATGGCGGGGCTTGCTCCGGTCGTCACGCGAATGGTCTGGATCAGCAGCGGCAGATCGAAGATGCCGACGACGAAGCCGGCGAGATTGCGGCGGCGGTCCGCGACCGTCTCGCGCGAGGTTCCCTTGGCGTAGACGGGAATGGCGACGAGGACGTCGGGCAGCTGGCCGCCCTCCTTCGGCTCATAGAGGCGGGTGCGAATGGCAGCCAACCGATCGTTGTCGCGCGCGCGTTCCAGGACTGCGCGGCGCTCCGGCACCGTCGAATAATCCATGCCGTAGACCGAAGACGTCTTCGGCTGGGTCGAGTAGAACACCGGAAAATACTCGTCGCTCTGCGGTGCGGTCACAAAGCCTTTGTCCTGGAGCGCCTTGATGCGATAGCCGGACACGCCGTCGGTGATCGCCGCGGCCTCGTAGTCGGCGCGCTCCTTGCGGTTCACGCGCGGCAGCCAGGCGATGCGCAGCATGCCGGGATGTCGCTCAAACAGCCGGGCGCTGAAGGTCTCGAACTCGCTGCGGGTGATTTCCTCGTTGGTCGATTCGAACAGCGTGCGCAGCGCGACGAGCCTGGAGATGTACTCGTTCATGCCGTTCTGCATGACGATCGCTTCGGTTTCGGCCGCGTTCTCGAACTCGATCTTGTTGACGCGGTCCTCCCATCGCGCCACGGCGGCCGCGCCGACCAGCGAGAACAAGACACCGACGCCGACCGCGACGAGCGCAGGACGATACAGCCCGAGCTGCGCCGCGGCACGCCACCGTCCGGTCATGCGGTTCCGATCCTGATCGTTCTGATCGCGGTCGCCCATCCTGAAACCGCCCCCGTCCCCTCTTCGCGACGCACCGAACCTCTGGTTGAGGCACCGGAACCACTATCGGAACAAGGACGCGGTTAAGAACTGCACAATTTCGGAACCGGGCCGTTGTGCATTGCGTGGCTTAGTTAATGAAGTGCGCCAATGGCGCGACATTGTGGAAGTAACTTGCCGGTTTTACCCGGAGTACTACGGTCCGCCGGTGCATCGCCCAATTAGCGAGCTATTCAGGCTGCCGGGATATGCTTCGCGGAGCTTCTCCGTTCATCCGGCAAGACCTCCCCGATGTATCGATTTCGATCGGCGCCATGCGTCGTCCTGACCATCGCGCTTTTGGCCGCAACCATGCTCGTGGCCAAAGCCGACGAGGCCGGCGTCAGCGCGGATGCGATCCTGTTCGGCCAGGCCGCCGCGCTCGAAGGTCCCTCTTCCGCGCTCGGACAGCGCATGCGGCAAGGCATCGTCGCGGCGTTCACCGAGATCAACGCCAAAGGCGGCGTGCACGGCCGCAAGCTGCAGCTGATCAGCCGCGACGACGGCTACGACCCCGACCGCTCGGTGGCGCAGACGCTGCGGCTGATCGAGGACGACAAGGTGTTCGCGCTGATCGGCGCGGTGGGCACGCCGACTGCGATGGCGACGATTCCCATCACCAGCGCCAGGAACGTGCCCTTCATCGGCCCGTTCACCGGCGCCGAATTCCTGCGCGATCTCGAACTTGCAAACGTCGTCAACATCCGCGCGAGCTACGGCGCGGAAGCCGAAGCCTGGATCAAGCACCTCACCGAGGATCGCAAGTTCACCCGCATTGGCATCTTCTATCAGGATGATTCCTTCGGCCGTGACGGTCTGACCGGCGTGAAGCGCGCGCTCGCCAGGCGCGGCCTCGAGCTCGCTGCCGAAGGCACCTTCGAGCGCAACACCCGCGCGGTTGCTCAGGCCTGGCGCATGATCAAGCGTGCCGACCCCGAAGCAATCGTCATGGTCGGGACCTATGGTCCCTGTGCCGAGTTCATCAAGCTCGCTCACCGCAGCGGCGCTCGTCCGACCTTCGTCAACATCTCCTTCGTCGGCGCCAATGCGCTCGCGAAGGAGCTCGGCCCCGAGGGCGAAGGCGTCATCGTCTCGCAGGTCGTACCATCTCCCTGGGATCGCTCCTTGCGGCTCGTCGCCGACTACCAGGCGGCCCAGACAGCATTCGACCCCGCGCTGACGCCCGATTTCGTGTCGCTCGAAGGCTATCTCTCCGGCCGCCTCGCGGCCGCCGCGCTGGAGAAGGCCGGACCGAACCCGACGCGCGCGAGCCTGTTGCGCGCCATCAACGACGTCGGCCGCTTCGACATCAGCGGCAGCACCGTCACCGTCGGCACGCGCATGATCGACGCGCCGCCGAAGGTATATTTGACGGTGATTCAGAAGGACGGGTCGTTCAAGGCCGTGGATCGGCTTTAGCGCGGATCAAGGCCGCCGCGTCCAGCGGTCGGCGTTGACGGCGCCTTGCGGGACCTCGCCTTTGACGACAGCCTCGACCTGACGCACCGTTTCCAGCGACTGATATTCGATCGCCTGCGGGGTCAAGCCGCCGACATGCGGCGTGGCTATCACGTTCGGCAGCTTTGCGAGCTCCGGTGTCGGCATCTGGTCGGGCGCGCGACCGACATCCATGGCCGCGCCGGCGATGCGATGCTCGAGCAATGCCCGCGCGAGCGCCGCCTCGTCGACGAGATTGCCGCGCGAGAGATTGATGAAGACGGCGTGCTTCTGCATCCGCGCCAGTGCCGCTTCCCCAATCAGGTTCTCGGTCTGCTCGTTGGCGATGGCGAGGCAGACGACGTAGTCCGATGCGGCGAGGAGCTCGTCGAGAGAGACATGCCGGATCGCGGCGTCGCTGACGGTCGCGTAGGGATCGGCGACCAGCACCTCCATGCGCAGCACCTTTGCCACCTCGGCGAGATAGCGCCCGATGCTGCCATATCCGATGATGCCGATGCGGCTGCCGGCGAGCTGGCGGCCCATCCGCGCCTCAGGCTTGCGGCCGGCCTGGTAGTCCGCCGTGGTGCGCGACACGCCGCGGGAGAGATCGACCATGAAGCCGAGCGCGAGCTCGGCCACCGCCTGAACGAAGCCGGGGCCGGCACGAGTCACGAGCACGCCGGCCTCTGAGGCCGCATCGACATTGACGTTGCGAATGTCGACGGCGCAGCGAACGAAGGCACGCAGGCGCGGCAGCTGCGCAAAGATCTCGCCGCGTCCCTCCGTCATGCGGTCGGCGACGATGATGTCGGCATCCTTGGCCGCACGCACGAGGCCGGCTGCGTCCAGCGGCTCGTCGCCTTCGTGCAGGATCACCTCGGCGGCCGCGCGCAGGCCGTTCAAGCTGCGATCGCCATAATAGTTCCGCCGCATCTCCGGCGTGTGGGCCAGCAGGACTTTCAAGGGCAAGACTCCTTCAATAGCCGAACGCGCGCGGCAGCACGGTCGAGAGCCACGGCACGAAGGCAATGACGAGCAGACATAGCATCAACCGGCCCAGATAACCCGCGCAACAAAAAGAGCCGCGGGATCGTGATCCCGCAGCTCCCGCGTTTCAACGATGGCCGATGTCAGCGCGAATGCGCGCCGCTGAGTTGGCCGCCGGCCGCTTCGACGTCACGCGAGGGACGCAGCGCGTAGGCGCCGTCGCCGAGCAGGGCCTGCGCCGCGAGCGCGATCGCCCAGAAGGCGGGGAATTCCCAGCCGCCCTTCGGATTGGTGAAGAAGAAGCCGGCCGCGCCGTGCACCGAGAAGATCGCGCCGAGCAGGATCGGGATTCCGGCCAGCGCCGCATAGCGGGTCCGGACGCCGAGGATCAACGCGACGCCGCTGAGGACTTCCACGGTCATGATGAGATAGGCGAGCTCGGGCGGGAAGCCGAGGCTGCCGAAGAACTTTGCGGTGCCAGCCGGGGTGAAGACAAAGAGCTTCAGGCTGGCATGGGCGAGGAACAGAGCGCCCAGGGTCACGCGCAGCACCAGTGCGGCGTAAGGGGCGGTACGGGAATCGATCATGGCAGGGGTCTCCTTTGCGGCGCAACATGATCTATTCTCATCTCGATGATAATCTGCTATTTTCGAGATATACCTCACACCGACGGAGTGAGATAGGTTTTGCTCGACCGCCTGACCAGCCTGGAAGTCTTCGCCAAGGTCGCCGCAGTCGGCAGCCTCTCCGGCGCGGCCCGGGCCATGGGCCTGTCGCAGACCATGGTGACCAAGCATGTCGCCTCGCTGGAGGCGCGGCTCGGCACAAAACTGTTCCACCGCACCACGCGGCGGCTCTCCATCACCGAGGCCGGACGGAGCTATCTTGAATCTGCCGAGCGCATTCTCGCCGACATGGAGGCCGCCGACGCCGCGATCGCACGCGAACGCGTCGAGCCGCGCGGGCTGCTGCGCGTCAACGTCCCCGTCGTGTTCGGCACAAGGCAGATTGCGCCGCTGATCGCGGAGTTTTCGGCAGCCCATACCGAGGTCACCGTCGAGCTCGGTCTCAACGACCGCCTCGTCGACCTCGCCGAGGAAGGTTGGGACCTCGCGATCCGCATCGGCAGCTTGCGCGACTCCAGCATGGTGGCCCGAAAGCTCGCGCCGAACCGCCTCGTGGTCTGTGCTGCACCTTCCTATCTTGCCAAGCACGGCACGCCGCGCACCGTCGCCGACCTCGCCGGACATAATTGCCTCGGCTACACGCTCTCGCAGCAGGCGAGCGCGGCGGAATGGCTGTTCGGCGTCGAGGGCGAGATCCGCGTCCAGGTCAGCGGCACCTTGCGTGCCAACAACGGCGATGCGCTGCGCGCGGCGACGCTGGCCGGCCTTGGCCTCGCGCGACAACCCACCTTCATCATCGCCGACGATCTTCGCAGCGGCGCGCTCGTGGCACTCGCGCTCGACCAGCCGGAGATCCAGACTTCCGCAGTGCATGCGGTCTACCTGCCCGACCGCCGCCCGCCGGCCAAGGTGCGCGCCTTCATCGACTTTCTCGCCGCGCGCTTTGCGCCTGTGACACCCTGGGATCGCGGACTGCCATGACGGCGCACGGCCGGACGCGCCAGCTCCGGCAGACCCACTGCCCGATTTGTCGCACGCCCAACGTGAGCCAGCGCACATACAGTGTCATGGCAGGGACTTAGAAAAGGTGCCATCATCGTGCGCATTGCCGATGGAGGTGACACCATGCGCCGTCCAGCCTTTTCCAATTTTCTGCTTGCGTCCGGTTTTCTTGCGCTCGCACAGGTGATGACGCCGAGCGACGCCGCCGCCGAAGCGCGGCTCGCGCTCGTGATCGGCCAATCCGCCTATCGCACAGTGCCGGAACTGCCCAACGCCGCCAACGACGCCAAGGGCATGACGGAGCTGCTCGGCAATGCCGGCTTCACCGTCACCACGGCGGCCAATCTGGCGCAGAACGAGATGCGCGCGGCGATCTCGGATTTCGCCGGCAAGGTCGGCGCCAGCGGCGCCGATACCGTCGCTTTGGTGTTCTATGCCGGCCACGGCCTGCAGATCGACGGCGAGAATTATCTCGTGCCCGTCGATCTCGATCCCAAGCGCGAGGCCGACATTCCGCTCCAGGGCGTGCGGCTGAACGATCTGCTCAACACGCTCGGCGCGCTGCCGACGCGGGCGCGCATCTTCATGCTCGATGCCTGCCGCAACAATCCATTCCCCGCGCTCAGCGGCGCCGGCCATGGGCTTGCGATCGTCGACACCAAGGCCGGCGCGCCCGGCTCCTTCATCTCCTATTCGACCTCGCCCGGCGCCGAAGCCGAGGACGGCAACGGCATCGACAGCCCCTACACCACGGCCGCGCTGACCATCGCCAAGCAGCCCAATCTGCCGATCGAGGAGGTGTTCAAGCGCATCCGCGTCGCGGTGGCGCAATCGACCGACGGGCGGCAGATCCCCTGGGAAAGCTCGTCGCTCACCACCGACTTCAAGTTCTTCGGCGAAAGCAGCCAGCCGTCGTCCCTTCCAGGCGCAGATTCGATGGCGCTCGCCAGTGCCACGCGCAGCGTCGAGGATTGGCGCAAGGAATTGCGGGGCAAGCCTGCCAAGGTCGCCTATGAGCTCGTGATCACCGAGGACACGGTGCCGGCCTATCAGGCCTATATCGAGCTCTACGCACAGGACGCCCGCACGCCGCGCCTGCGCACCGTGCTGGAGCGGCGGCGGCAGATGCTGGCCTGGGAACGCGCGGTCTCGATCAACACCCGCGCCTCGTTCGAGGCTTATCTTGTGAACTGGGACAACAGCGATCTCGCCGCGACCGCGCGCAGGCTGCTGCTCCGCGTCCAGAACCGCAACTATGGCCTGCCCGTTGCCGCCACAGCGACGCCAGCCCCGGTCGCCGTCGCGATGGCGCCGACCTGCCCGTGCTCGACGCCAGCGGCACCGGCAACGCCGGTCAATCCGAGCGTCGCGCCCATCATCAAGAAGCGCGTCGACGACACGCCGCCGAAGCGCAAGGTGGTCGAGACGCCGCCGAAGCGCCGGCCCGCCCCTCCGCCCGAGGAAGTGGTCTACGAGCGCGCGCCGCCCGCGGGGCCGCCGCCCGGCGCCGTGATGCAGGGCATCGGCATCGGAATCGGGATCGGCATGGGAATGGGCGGCCGCGGCGGAGATCACTATCGCGGCGACGACCGCAGATATTAAGCCGGTCCGGCACAAACAGAAATCCGGCTCGCCAATGGCGCGAGCCGGATCTACTGCGACAGCACCGGATAATCCTGCTGCACGGCCTCCCGGATCCAGCCAGCTTGGATCGCGCGCGAGAGGATCTGCGCAGTCTTGATGTCGTCGGCTTTCATGCAGAGATCGACAATGCGGCGGACAGCGTCGTCGCGCATCAGGTCGTCGGAGATCTTCATCGCGATTTCCATCGCGACGCGGGCCGCGCGTTCATAGCGCCCGCGCGTGCCGGTCGGCGCTGAACTTCCGGCGGCTTCGGCGATCGCCCGCGCAGCCTGGCAGATATTGCGAATGCGGTCGGCTGCTTCGATGTCGCCGATCGGTCCCTGGATCGGCTCGTCCCAGATGTCGGCCGGTGCTGGCCTTGCGAACCACTTCATTGCCCCACCCCTGGTCTTCGATTGCTTGCGGCGTTCACGACATGCGGCGCGGGCCGATCGCCTCGAACTGCGCCTTCTGCTCGTCATTCAGCGTCGCGTAGAAATCATCGAGCGCCGCGCGCACCGACTTGATGCCATCCAGCATCACGTCGAGGCGCTTGCGGATTGCGGCCATGCGTGCCGGCGGTGTCATCACGTCATTGGGCTCGCAGGCCGCCTTGAGCGATGCACTGACTTTGGCGCTGGTATCCTGGAGCACCTGGAGCGCCGCACGCTGGGTGTCGTTCGGATGAATCCTCTCCTCGATCGTGGCGCCGGGCCAATCGAAGGCGGCGGACGCGCTGCAACTCTGCAGCGACGATCCGCTCGCATTGTTCGATGCGGTCGCGCGCCGCTGGTCGTCAGCCAGCGCGTTGAAACGTGCCTTCTGCTCGTCGGTCAGCGAACCATAGAACTGGTCGAGCGCGGGCTGGACCAGATCGACGGCCTTCTGCATGGCCTCGACACGCTGCTGCATCGCCGCGAGCCGGCCGGGCGCCGTCGCTGCGGCTTGCGTCGGACAGGACGTGCGGATCAGCGCCGCAGCGTCAATCGAGGCATTGCCGAGCGCATCAAGTTCGGCGCCTTGCGCATCGCTCGGCTGCACCGCGGCTGCAATCTGATCGATCGGCAGACCGACGATTGCACGGCGGTCGCTGCCGCAGAGCTGATCGAGCGGCGCGCCGCGCGCTCGCCGTCGCCCCTGCGGTTGCTGCGGCAGATAGGCGGACAACCGATCATAACCGTAGGGGCCGAAAATGCCGGCATAGATGTCGGGATAGCCGTAGCCCCAGAAGCCCAGCCCGTCGCCCCAGATCGTGTAGTCGTAGAGATCATTGTAGGCGAACGGCCAGAACAGCGGTCCGACCCAGCCATAGCCGCCACCCGCATGTTGCCACCATCCGCTGCTTGCGCCGCTCCAGCCCGCGAGTGCGGCTGCGGCGGCGAGCTGCGCACGCGCCGCCGGATTGCTGATCAGCCGGCCGCTCCGGAATGCGCTGGAGTTCAGGGCATTGCGGAAGTTCGCCGGCCGTATCGCCGCATTGCGGATCTGACCGAAATTCGGGCCGCCATGCCGGGCGCCGGTGGTGAACCGCATCCCGCGATGATGCCCGCCGCCGTGCGCGTGCCCGCCGCCGTGGCCGCGGAAATGGCCGCCGCCGTGATGACCACCGCCGTGCCCGCCGCCATGGCCGCCGCCGTGACCGCCGCCATGTCCGCCCTTGGCCAGAGCCGCGCCTGCCAGCATGCAGGCAAACGCCACCGCGGCAATTCCGACGACCGGTCGCATCATCACACCCCTCCCGCGCAAAGCCCTACCATTGAGGCATCGGAACTTGGCGGGAATTGGAACCGGCAACGCTGCCGAAAGTTCCCGGTCGCTGGCCACGCAGGCCCTAGGCCTCCGGCACGATCTTGCCGGGGTTGAAGATATTGAGCGGATCGAGCGCCTTTTTCAGCGCCCGCATCGCATCCAGCGCTTCGGGGCCGAGCTCGGCCTTGAGATATTTCTGCTTGCCCTGGCCGATGCCGTGCTCGCCGGTGCAGGTGCCGTCCATTGCCTGCGCACGCTCGACCAGGCGATGCATGAACTCCTCGCCGCGCGCCATCTCGCCGGGATCATTGACGTCGCAGACCAGCGAGCAGTGGAAATTGCCGTCGCCGACATGGCCGACGATCGGCGACAATAGGTTGAGGCGCTTGAGATCCTCCTCGGTCTCGCTGACGCAGTCGGCGAGACGCGAGATCGGCACGCAGACGTCGGTTGCGACCACGCCGATGCTGTCGCCGGGGCGTAGCGCCTTCACCGACCAATAGGCGTCGTGCCGGGCCTGCCATAGTTTGGTGCGATCCTCCGGCTTGGTGGTCCAGGAGAACTCGCCGCCGCCGCACTCTTTCGCGATCTCGCTGAAGGCCTTGGACTGCTCGCCAACCTCGATCTCGCTGCCGTGGAATTCCAGCAGCAGCAGCGGCGTCTCCGGCAGCGTCAGCTTGGAATAGGCGTTGCAGGCCTTGACCTGCGCAGCATTGAGTAGCTCGATGCGCGCCACGGGAATGCCGGTCTGGATCGCCAGGATCACCGCCTGACAGGCGCCGTGCACGGTTTCGAATGACACCGCGCCGGCCGCGATGGTCTCGGGGATGCCGCGCAGGCGAATGGTCAATTCCGAGATGATGCCGAGCGTGCCTTCGGCGCCGACGAACAGATGGGTGAGGTCGTAGCCGGCGGATGATTTCTTGGCGCGCGTGCCTGTGGTGATGATCTCGCCGTCGCCGCGTACCACCTTCAGCGCCAGCACGCTCTCGCGCATGGTGCCGTAGCGCACCGCGTTGGTGCCGGAGGCGCGGGTCGAAGCCATGCCGCCGAGCGAAGCGTCCGCGCCGGGATCGATCGGGAAGAACAGGCCCTGGTCGCGCAGATGCTCGTTGAGCGCCTTGCGGGTGACGCCGGGCTGGATCACGCAGTCGAGGTCCTCGGCATGCACCGCGAGCACCTTGTTCATGTCGCGCAGGTCGATCGAGATGCCGCCCGCGGGCGCGTTGACCTGGCCCTCGAGCGAGGTGCCGGTGCCGAAGGGAATGACGGGGACGCGATTGTTGGCGCAGATCCGCACCACGTCCTGGATGTCGGCGGTCTCCTGCGCCATCACCACGCCGTCGGGCGGCTGATTGACGATCCATGTCGTGGTATGGCCGTGCTGCTCGCGAACGGCCTGCGAGGTGATGAGACGGTTGCCGAAGCGTGCGGCAAGCTGTTCCAGCGCACTTGCGAGGGCTTTCGGCTCCGGCCGCGGCGGATTATTGGTGATGGTCGTGCCCACGGACATTCCTCCCGAGAGAAGAACCGTGGCAAAGGACATAAAACCGGTCAAGTCAAGGGACCGGACGCATGGCTAGGGAAGGACATATGCCGGAGACTACCGCCTCAGCGCCCCAAGCGCAGCCATTCCGCGCCTCGATCATGCAGATCGAGCCGCAATGGATCGACTACAACGGCCATCTCAACATGGCCTATTACAACGTGATGTTCGACCGGGCGATCGACCAGCTCTGGCTCGAGCTCGGGATGGGGCCGGCCTACATGAAGGAGCGAGGCGGCTCGAGCTTCACCGCCGAATGCCATGTGCGCTATTTGCGCGAGATCCATCTCGGCGATCCCGTGCAGATCTTCGTCTGGCTGCTGGAGGCCGACGACAAGCGGCTGCACACCTTTGAGGAGATGCGTCACGCGACCGAGGGCTGGTTGTCGGCCACGTCCGAGAACATGTCGCTGCACATGGACATGAATGCGCGGCGCGTTGCGCCGTTTCCGCCTGATATCCGCGAGCGCATCGCTGCGGTCACAAAGGCCCACAGTGCCGTAGCCCGACCCGAGGGCATCGGCCGGAACGTGGCGATGCCCTCGAAGCGGTAGCCGCGCTATACCCTGTTGCGGCCGCGCGCCAAGCCGACCACGGCCGAGACCAGGAACAGGACGACCGCGATGAAGAAGATGATCTTGGCGATCTCGATCGAGGCGCCGGCGATGCCGCCGAAGCCCAGGATACCGGCGATCAGTGCGATAACCAGAAACGTCACAACCCAGCCAAGCATGGTCAAACCCTCGTCTTGATGTCTGTCTGCGTCCAGCGCGGCTGCCGCGCCACCTGCCCAGACAATCTCGACGCGAGAATGTTGGTTCCGGCCCACGCAGGAGCGAAATTCGCTGCCTTCGCAGGAACAAATCGGCCGGCCGCGCACGTGGAAAACCCTGTCCCGGCGCCCCATATAGGGCCCAATCCCTGTTAAGAAGGCTCCCTTCCGTCACCCCGCGGTGCCATCGTGGGGCCAATGATTCGCATGACCGAGCCGAGCAAGATCACAGGCGTTCCCGACCACCAGCCCGCAGCCGGCGGCATCGCCGCGCGTGCGCGCGCCTCAGTGGGCCCGAAATATCTCTCCGGGCTCAATCCGGAGCAGCGCGAGGCGGTGGAGACGCTGGACGGTCCGGTCCTAGTGCTGGCCGGTGCCGGCACCGGCAAGACGCGTGTCCTGACCACGCGCATCGCCCACATCCTGAGCCAGGGCCGCGCCCGCCCCGCCGAGATCCTGTCGGTGACCTTCACCAACAAGGCCGCGCGCGAGATGAAGCACCGGCTCGGCCAGATGCTCGGCCATGCCGTCGAGGGCATGCCGTGGCTCGGCACCTTCCACTCCATCGGTGGCCGCATCCTGCGCGTCCATGCCGAACTGGCGCAGCTCAAGTCGAACTTCACCGTGCTCGATGTCGACGACCAGGTCCGGCTGCTCAAGCAGCTGCTGCAGGCCGAGAACATCGACGACAAGCGCTGGCCGGCACGCATGCTGGCCGGGCTGATCGACGGTTGGAAGAACCGCGGCCTGATGCCGTCGCAGGTGCCGTCGGGCGAGGCCGCGATGTTCGCCAACGGCAAGGGCGGCAAGCTCTATGCGAGCTACCAGGAGCGGCTGAAGATATTGAACGCCGCCGATTTCGGCGATCTGCTGCTGGAGAACATTCGCATCTTCCGCGAGCATCCGGACATCCTCAGGCAATACCAGCAGCGCTTCAAATTCATCCTGGTCGACGAGTACCAAGACACCAACGTCGCGCAATATCTGTGGCTGCGGCTGCTGTCGCAGGCGCCGTCTTCCACCTCTCCCCGCGTGCGGGGAGAGGTCGCATCGCGAAGCGATGCGGGTGAGGGGGATTCTCCGAGCACCGCGCTCTTGGAGACAGCCCCTCACCCCAGCCCTCTCCCCGTGAAGGACGGGGAGAGGGAGAAGACCAAAAACATCTGCTGCGTCGGCGACGACGACCAGTCGATCTATGGCTGGCGCGGCGCCGAGGTCGACAACATCCTGCGCTTCGAGCACGATTTTCCGGGCGCCAAGGTCATTCGCCTCGAGCGCAATTACCGCTCGACCGGCCACATCCTCGCCGCCGCCTCGCATTTGATCGCACATAACGAAGGCCGGCTCGGCAAGACGCTGCGCACCGAGGACCAGGACGGCGAGAAGGTCACGGTGACGGGCTCGTGGGATTCCGAAGAGGAAGCGCGCGGCATTGGCGAGGAGATCGAGCAGCTCCAGCGCCAGGGCGAGAAGCTCGATGAGATCGCGATCCTGGTGCGCGCCTCCTACCAGATGCGCGAGTTCGAAGACCGCTTCGTCACGCTTGGCCTGCCCTATCGCGTCATCGGCGGCCCGCGCTTCTATGAGCGCGCCGAGATCCGCGACGCGCTCGCCTATCTGCGCGTCATCAACTCGCCGGCCGACGATCTCGCCTTCGAGCGCATCGTCAATACGCCCAAGCGCGGGCTTGGCGACGCCACCGTGCAGATGCTGCACGACCACGCCCGCAAGCGCCGCATCCCGCTGTTCGAAGCGGCACGCGCGGTGGTCGAGACCGACGAGCTGAAGCCGAAGGCGCGCGGCTCGCTTCGCGATCTCATCACCCAGTTCGACCGCTGGTGTGCCCAGCGCGAGGTCACCACGCATACCGACCTCGCCCAGATCGTGCTCGACGAGAGCGGCTACACCGAGATGTGGCAGAAGGACCGTTCGGCCGACGCCGCGGGCCGGCTGGAGAACCTGAAAGAACTCGTGCGCTCGATGGAGGAGTTCGAGAACCTGCAGGGATTCCTCGAGCACATCTCGCTGGTGATGGACCGCGACGGCGGCGCTGAGGACGACGCGGTGTCGCTGATGACGCTGCATTCGGCCAAGGGACTCGAATTCGACAACGTGTTCTTGCCCGGCTGGGAGGAAGGCCTGTTCCCGAGCCAGCGCACGCTGGATGAGCAAGGCCGCGCCGGGCTGGAAGAAGAGCGCCGGCTCGGCCATGTCGGTCTCACGCGCGCCCGACGCCGCGCGAAAATCTATTTTGCGACCAACCGCCGGATCCATGGCACCTGGTCGACCACGATCCCGTCGCGCTTTCTCGACGAGTTGCCGGCGGCCAATGTCGAGATCACGGAATCCAAGGGCGGCTCGGCCTGGGGCGGCAGCGGCGGCTACGGCGCCTCCCGCTTCGACGACATGGAGGCGTTCGGCTCCAGCTATTCGACGCCGGGTTGGCAGCGCGCCCAGGCCAACCGCAACCGCGGCGGCCAAGGCGGCCGCGGCGGTTTCGAGGAAGAGGCCGCCTCGTACTCGTCCTCACCCGATTTCGGCAGCTTCTCATCGCGCCGCCGCGGTCCCCTCACCATCGAGGGCGAGCTGGTCGCCAAATCGACCGGCACGACCTCGGAATTCTCGCTGGAAGACCGCGTCTTCCACCAGAAATTCGGCTACGGCCGCGTCACCAAGATCGACGGCAACAAGCTCACCATCGCCTTCGACAAGGCCGGCGAGAAGAAGGTCGTGGACAGCTTTGTGCAGCGGGCGTGAGGCCATGCCTCACTACATCGCCATCATCGAGGATGCCGGCCCGGACGATGCCGTCGGCGTCTGGTTTCCGGACCTGCCCGGCTGCATCTCCGGCGGCGACGACGTCGACGAGGCCCTTGAGAATGCGCCCGAGGCGCTCGCGCTCTATGCGCAGGACCTGATCGAGGACGGCCGGCAGCTTCCCCCGCCGCGGACGCTGGCCGAGCTCGAAGCCGATCCGGAATTTGCCGACGATCTCAGGAACCACATGGTCGCCCAGATCGAATGGCCACCCCGCGCCGACGCCACCGAGTGAGGACTGTTCGCCGCACTGGCCGGACTCTCGACAGTTCTGGTCCGAACAGCTCTTGACCATCGCGAACTTCCCCGTATCAGATGCAACCCATGGTCCGGGGCTCCATCACACTGATCGTGCTTGTATTGGGGATGCCGTCGCTTGCGGCGGCGGAGACCATGAGCTTTGGCGATTCGATCGGAAAGCTGGCGGCGAGCTGCGGTGCGGAAATCGTCGCCAATTGCCGCGGCGTCAATCCGGATTCGACCCGGCTGAAGGAGTGCTTGTCGCGCAACCGCGACGTGCTGTCCCCGCAATGCCAGAGCGACTATCTCGGCGTCTTCGACGCCATCCAGAAGCGCGTCGCCGCGCGCGTCACGGTGGCGAACGCCTGCCAGCGCGAAATCGTCAAGGTCTGCGGCGGCTCGACCAAGGAGACCAGCAAATCGATCCCCTGCCTGGTCTCGACGCCCAAAGGCATCAGTAACAACTGCCTGAAGGCCGTCGACGACGCGGGGTATCGCTGATGCGCGCGAAGGGGCTCTCCACCGCCGGACTAGGCATCGCGCTGGGCTTCGCCCTGCTCGCGGGCGCCGCCCGCGCGCAGACGGCGGCGCCGACCCGCGACGATATCGTCGGCAAGCTCAACCATTTCGAGGAAGCCGCCGAGGTCGACCTTCCCGCGCTGAAGCAGCAGGTGATGGAGCGCGCCAAGGCCAGGATCAAGAACGATCCCGGTCCGGTGAACCGGCCGCTGATCGCGCCTGACCTCGCCAAGCTGCCCGCCTTCAACGCACAGATCCAGTTCGACGCCGACACGCCGATCATCCAGCCGGCATCCTACCAGACCGTCGGCCGCATTGCGGATGCGCTGGTGCATTCCTCGCTGCTGCCCTACACCTTCCTGATCGTCGGCCATGTCGAATCCAATTCGAAGACGCGCGAGGCCAATGCGATCCTGAGTCAGCGCCGGGCTGATGCGATCCGCGACGTGCTGGTGAACACGTTCAAGATCTCGACCAAGCGGCTGCATCCGATCGGCCTCGGCGAGGAGCAGTTTCTCGACCGGGCCAAGCCGACTTCGGCCGTCAACGGCCAGTTGCAGATCCTGACCTATGCCAAGCTGCCGGAGGAGCCTGCGCGTCCGGCTGCGGCACCTGCGCCTGCGGCGAAAAAGCCCGCCAAGAAACGCTGAGCGAACGCGGCTTCGCGGCTGACGGAACCCTTTGAAGTTCTGGCCATTTTGTGACCTGTCTCACAGCGCAACAGCGCGGTCTCGCGCGACAATAGCGCCGGTTTGTGCACCGCCCTATCAGGTGCTATAGCCTCTGTTCGCCCCTTCCCCCGACCCCGTGCTGCATGAGACCGAAATGGGTGGCTTTTTTCAGCGCCAACTTGCCGTCTACGTCGAGTACCATCGCGATCCCCGGAACACGGCGATGCATGTGGTCGGCATCCTACTGCTGTTCACCGGCGCCGTCATGCCGTTGACACTGGTCAGGCTGCCGCTGTTCGGATTCGATGTCAGCCTCGCGGTAATCCTGGCGCTGCCGGTTCTGATTTACTGGCTGCTGCTCGATCTGGGGCTCGGGCTCGGCATTCTGGCCGTCTCCATTGTGCTGTTTTCGATTGCGACCGCCATCGCGGCGCAAGTCGGCACGGTGGCGATGTGGGCGATTTTCGCCACGCTGGTCGTGCTCGGCCTCGCCGCGCAGACCATCGGCCACAAGGTTTTTGAGGGGCGCGAGGCCTCGTTGTTCACTTTTCCCTCGCATCTTTTGCTTGGACCGATGTTCGTGATGGCAAAATTATTCATTGCACTGGGCTTCCGTCGCGACCTTGCCGCGATTCTGGGGCCTCTTCCGACCAATTCCCTTTCGACTCGATAACTTCCAGAAGCGAAACAGCAAACCGTCTTCATGGCTCTCGTACTGGTTACCGGTGGCAGCGGCTTCATCGGACATCATCTCGTAGAAGCGCTCCGCGCCCGTGGGCAGCGGGTGCGTGTTCTCGATGTCCGCGCCCCGGCCGCGGCGAACGCGGATGTCGAATATGCCCATGGCTCAGTGCTGGACCGCGATGCGGTCGATGCCGCGCTGGCCGGCGTCGATCAGGTCTATCACCTCGCCGGCCTGCCCGGCATGTGGGCCGCCAACAAGCAGGACTTTCACGAGGTCAATTGCCGCGGCACCGAGATCGTGCTCGCGGCCGCGATGAAGCGCGGCGTGTCGCGCTTCCTGCACTGCTCGACCGAATCGATCCTGTTCCCCTATTCCGACCTCAACGGCGTTCCCGCCGAAGAGGCGCTGCAGCCGGCCAATGCGATGCCCGGTGCCTATACGCGCTCGAAGGCGCTCGCCGAGCATTGCGCCGCGAAGGCTGCCGCCGCTGGCTTTCCGCTCGTGATCGGCACGCCGACCATGCCGATCGGCGCCGCCGATCACAATCTGACGCCGCCGACCGCGATGCTGTGGTACTTCCTCCAGAAGAAGGTGCAGCCGCATCTCAACTTCCTGGTCAACCTCGTCGATGTCCGCGACGTCGCCATGGGCCTCGTGCTGACCATGGAGCGTGGCCGCCTCGGCCACCGCTACATTCTCGGCGGCGACTGCGTCCCGCTCGGCAACATCCTGCGCATGATGTCGGCGATGAGCGGCCGGCGGCAGTTTCCGGTCGTCGTGCCCGGCAGGATCGCCGAGCTCTCCGCGATCATGCTCGAATCCATCGCTGATCGCATCACGCGCCGGCCGCCGAACGGCACCGCCGAGGGCGTGCGCATTGCACTCGCCGCGAGCGATCTCTCGATCGGCAAGGCCCGCACCGAGCTCGGCTATTCGCCGCGTCCGATCGAGCCCGTCCTGCGCGAAACCATCACCCACCTTCTCGCCCGCGGCGGCCTGCCCGCCTCCGGCGCCATCGAGCATCACGCGCTCTCCTCGCGCGCGAGCTGAGCGCTCCGTCCAACGCAAAGAACCTTCATGTCCTTCGATTTCAGCAAGCTTCTCTCTATCGCCTGGGGGGGTTGGACCACGACCTGGCCGACGCAACTGCTCGCCCTGATCTGGCTCGCCTGGCTCGCCAGCTGGGTCGGCGCCTCGTTCTGGCAGGGCCGCACCCAGAAGCAGGTGATGACGCTGGAGTCCGGCCGCTATCGGATCCCGATCCTGGTCGGCGGCATCCTGTTCACGCCGTGGACGGCCGAAGTGCTGAACGAGAAGCCGCTCTGGGTGTTCAGCAATACCGGCGTCTACATCACGGCCCTGATCGTGCTCGCCGGCATCTCCTTCACCTGGTGGGGACGGCTGCATCTCGGAAAATTCTGGTCCAACACCATCACTCACAAGGAAGACCATCGCGTCATCGACACGGGTCCCTATGGCATCGTGCGCCACCCGATCTACACCGGCCTGATCGCGGGCATGCTGGCGACCGGCATCGCGGTCGGCACGGTGACCGCGATGCTCGGTGCCATCCTGATCTCGCTCGGCATGTGGCAGAAGGGCCGGATGGAAGAAGTGTTCTTGTCCAAGGAACTCGGCGAGGACGCCTACGGCGCCTATTGCCGCCGCGTGCCGATGATCATCCCGTTCCTGTCGCCGCGGTGACGAAGAGGCCGCCACACTCTCCGACGTCGTCCTGGCGAAAGCCAGGACCCATTAGCCCAGGGAGGAGTTTGGGGAGAGTCGCCGTCCGGTACTCCCACCGCGCCACAACCGATAGATTCCGCGGTATGGGTTCTGGCTTTCGCCAGGACGACGCTGTGGAGGCAGTACGCCTCGCCGGGAACCGCCGCTCCCTGCCCCCGTTAGCCCTCGACGCATGCAACCACCCGCAGAGCATCGAGCCATGGCGGACGCCTACGATTATTTTCGCGAGCACGCGATTGCCGCCGTCCGCAAGGCGCGGGTGTTGCCGCCCGGGTGGCCGAAGCGGAAGCAGCGCACGGTGGCGCGGGTCAATCACCTCCTGTCCAAGGAGGCCGCGCTCAGACCGAACATCCGTCACCTCGATGATGTCCGCGCGACACGGCGGCTCGAGCGGCAAATCGGCCGCTGATCTCCGCGCACAGCCCGTCGGTGCTCGTCCCATGCAAATTCGATCGGCTGCCATTCCAAGGGAATAGACCCCGGCGGCATGCCGCACAGGTTGACGTCTGTCCCGTCAACCAGTTGGATGCGCGCGCACACAGGGGCTTCTCATGACGTTTTCAAGCATCTTTGCGCAGTTCGTTGCGCTCCTCGGCGGCATCGCGCTGCAATGGCGGAAGCTGTCGGGCACCGAGCCCGCACCCGCCTGGGGAGAGACGCCTGCGATCCCCGAGGCGAAGCCGCAAGGCGCGATCCCGACGCTGAAGATGCCGACCGCGCGTGGCTGGAGCGAGGGCCAAAAGCCGACCGTCGCGCCCGGGCTCAAGGTCAATGCGTTCGCGACCGGGCTCGATCATCCGCGCTGGATCGAGGTGCTGCCCAATGGCGACGTGCTGATCGCGGAAGCGACGCAGATCGCAGGCCCCCCGCGCACCGTGTTTCACTATGCGATGCAGGCGACGATGCGGCGCGCCGCCGCGCTCGGCGTTTCCGCCAACCGCATCACGCTGTTGCGCGACAAGGACGGTGACGGCGTTGCGGAGGTTCGCGGTGCCTTCATGGAAAACCTCAGCCAGCCATTCGGCATGGCGCTGGTCGGCGACACCTTCTATGTCGGCAACACCGACGGCGTGATGGCGTTTCCTTACGTCGCCAATGCCGACCGCATCACCGCGCCGGGCAAGCGGCTCACGACGTTCAAGCCGGGCGGCCACTGGACCCGCAGCCTGCTCGCGAGCCCCGACGGCAAGAAGCTCTATGCCGGCGTCGGCTCCCTCAGCAACATCGCCGAGATGGGCATGGAGGTCGAGGAGGGCCGCGCCGCGGTCTACGAGCTCGACCTCGTCGCCGGCACGCATCGCATTTTTGGTGCTGGCCTGCGCAATCCGGTGGGACTCGCTTGGGAGCCAACGACGGGCGTGCTCTGGACCGTCGTCAACGAGCGCGACGGCCTCGGCGACGAAACGCCGCCGGACTATCTCACCTCGGTGCGCGACGGCGGCTTCTACGGCTGGCCCTATTGCTACTGGGGCAAGACGGTGGACGACCGCGTGCCGCAGGATCCGGCGATGGTCACAAAGGCGCTTCAACCGGACTACGCACTCGGCGGCCACACCGCCTCGCTCGGCCTGTGCTGGATGCCCGCCGGCACGCTGCCCGGCTTCCCCGACGGCATGGTGATCGGCCAGCACGGCTCGTGGAATCGCAGCAAGCTGTCGGGCTACAAGCTGGTGTTCATTCCGTTCGAGAACGGCAAGCCGTCCGGCCTCAGTAGCGACATCCTGTCGGGCTTTCTGTCCCCCGACGAGAAGGAATCCTACGGCCGTCCGGTTGGCGTCGTGATTGGCCCCGACAAGAAGTCGCTGCTGATGGCCGACGACGTAGGCAACGTGATCTGGCGCGTGACGGGGGCCTAAGCGTTAGGTTCCGACGCAGAGTGTGGCGCGCTGCTTGCGCAGCAGCGCGATCACCGACAGTGCGGTGATCAGGCCCGTCTTGGGATTTTCGGACGGGACGTTCTCGATCGACATCGAGAACCGCGCCGAATCCGCCTCGACCTCGATGCGATGAACGTTGCGCGTCACGGTCGGGTCGGCCCAGATCTGGACCTGGGTGCGGTCGGGCCCGACGCCCGCAAGCGACAGCGCCACCGCGACGTTGAGATTGGCCGGAAACCCCTTTGCGGCCTCGCGCGCGCTGCCTTCGAACAGCTTGAGCGGCTCGCGCAGCTTGTCGATGTCGATGTTGTTCTCGACGATGAACGGCGCGCCCTTCAAGCCGTCGATCGGCTTGCGCGTCACCATCTTCACCGAATGAATGGTGCCGATCGCGGCAGCGTTGACGGCGTCGAGCCCGATCAGCGCGCCGGTCGGCACGATGATGCGGCCGCCATTGCCACGGGCAAGATCGACGAGATCGAAATTGTCGAGCAGCCCGCCGACGCTGACCACGACCGCGGTCTTGCCACGCCTGACCGCGGGCTCGACGATCTCGCGCAGATGCCGGCTTGGCGCGCATTCCACCACGATGTCAGCGACTTCGCCGAGCTGGTCGATCGGCAAGACCCGCGGCGGGCGGCGCAGGCCACCGAGAAACGCCTGATGCTTGGCGGGATCGCGCGCGGCCACCGCCGACAGCGTCAGGCCTTCGATGCCTTGATCCAACGCAGCTGCGATCTTGGTGCCGATCGAGCCCAGCCCCGCAATGGCAACCCGCAACTCGCTCGACACTCTCTGTTCAGACATCGCACTCACCTTTGATCCGAGCTTCCGTCATAGCGTCTCAGGCCTCCCGCGCATAGCTGCGCAGGCGCGCTTCCAGCACCGCCAGCATGGCGTCGCGGGCCGGATCGCGCGAGCCGCGCAGCCATGCGGCGGCGAGCGGCAGCCGACCGACCGGGCCGACCTGCTTCGGCCGGAGCGGCACGAAGCGTACGCCCGTCACCGCCATCCTCGCGGTCCAGCGCGGCACGATCGCAACGCCGAGCCGGGTTGCGACCAAGTTGATGATGGTCTGCTTCTCATCGGCGACCTGCACGATGCGTGGTGTCAGGCCGGCCTGCTCGAACAGCTTCATCGTGAGGTCGTGGCTGTGCGGCCGCGAGCGGCGGTCGGGCACCAGCATCGCCTCGTCGGCGATGTCAGCCAGCCTGATCGACGTCCTTTTGGCCAGCAGATGCCGCTGCGGGAACGCCACGATCGCCGTCTCCTGGAGCAGATCGCGGAATTCGAGCCGTTTGTCGGCGCGGTCGGGAGGGCGAACGAAGGCGAGATCGAGCGCGCCGGTCAGGATCTTCGGCAGCAGCCGGATCGTCTTGTCTTCGAGGAGCTGCACCGCGATGTCAGGATGCTTGTCGCGGAAATCGCGCAGCAGCGGCGGCAGCAATCCCGCGGCCGCGCTGTCGATGGCGCCGACGCGGAGCCGCCGCGCGCCTGCGCGTGAGCGGTTGCGCAAATTGCTCTCGACCGCCTCGACTCGGGCCAGGATGGCGCGAGCATCGCGCAGCAGCGTCGCGCCGTCCTCGGTGAGCGACACCGCGCGCGTCGTCCGCGCGAACAGCCGCGTGCCCAGATCCTCCTCCAGTAGCCTGATCTGGCGGCCGAGCGCGGAGGGCAGCATCTGGAGCTGCTGCGCCGCGCGGCCGAAATGCAGCTGTTCAGCCGCCGCCACGAAGCAGCGAAGCTGATGCAATTCCATTCGCCGGTCCTCTGATCCTCCTCATGATTATATCATTTTTTTGTATAAACCAGCGCCAATTGAGTCTGCTGCGTGCCCCCGCCTAGGCTCGTCGCCGGCATGGGCCCTCCGGCCCGCCGACACAACGATAAACCGGGATTGCAGGAGGCCAGGGTGGCGAGCGAGATTCAGACGCGCGTGCTGCGCAAGATCACCTTGCGCATCGTTCCCTTCATCATGTTGCTGTACTTCGTGGCCTTCATCGACCGCGTCAATATCGGCTTCGCGTCGCTGACGATGAACAAGGACATCGGCCTGTCGCCCGCGGTCTATGGCTTCGGTGCCGGCATCTTCTTCTGGGGCTATTTCCTGTTCGAGGTGCCCTCCAACATCATCCTGCACAAGATCGGCGCGCGGATCTGGATCGCGCGGGTCATGATCACCTGGGGCATCGTCTCGGCCGCGATGGCGTTCGTGCAAGGGCCGACCAGCTTCTACGTGCTGCGCTTCCTGCTTGGCGTTGCCGAAGCCGGCTTCTTTCCCGGCATCATCCTTTATCTGTCCTACTGGTTCCCGGCGCGCCAGCGCGCCGCGGTGACGGCTCTGTTCATGGCGGCCGCGCCGCTCTCGACCGTGCTGGGCTCGCCGATCTCAGGTGCACTGCTGGAGATGGACGGAATGCTCGGCTTCAAGGGCTGGCAATGGCTGTTCGTGCTGGAGGCGCTGCCGGCCGTGCTGCTCGGCTTCGTCGTGCTGGGCTTTCTGACCGACCGCCCCGAGAAGGCGAAATGGCTTGCCGAAGACGAGCGGCGCTGGCTGGTCGAGACCATGAACGTCGAGACCACCAGCAAGGTCGCGACTGCGAGCCACAGCATCTGGCGCGGGCTCGCCGATCCCCGTGTGCTGGCGTTGTCGCTGATCTATTTCGGCACTTCGGCCGGCCTCTATACGCTCGGCGTCTGGGCGCCGCAGATCATCAAGCAGTTTGGCCTATCCTCGCTTCAGGTCGGCTTTCTCAATGCGCTGCCGGCAACGGCCGCCGTCATCGCCATGATCCTGTGGGCGCGGCATTCGGACCGCACCGGCGAGCGCACCTGGCACGTCGTGTGGGCCTGCCTGATCGCCGCTGTGGGACTTGCCTATGCCGGCCTTGCGGCCGGCGTTGTCGCCGTGCTGGTCGCGCTGACGCTGGTCAATATCGGCATCTCCTCGGCAAAACCGCCGCTCTGGAGCATGCCGACGCTGTTCCTGTCCGGACCCGCGGCCGCGGCCGGCATCGCCACCATCAACTCGATCGGTAATCTCGGCGGCTTCGTCGGTCCCGCCATGATCGGCTGGATCAAGAATCAGACCGGCAGTTTTGTCGGCGGGCTTTACTTCGTCGCCGGCCTGCTCGTTCTCTCTGCGGTCCTCACCCTGCTATTGTCGCGCGCGCAACCCGCGCCCGTCGAACCCGTCCCGCAATCCCACTGATCTCTCAACGGAGCATTCTCATGCGCACCCATTCGATCGCAGCCATTCCCGCCGACGGGATCGGTCCCGAGGTCATCTCGGCCGGAATCCGCGTGCTGGAGGCGCTGGCAAAACGCAGCGGCGATATCGCCTTCAACGTCAAAACGTTCGACTGGGGCTCGGACTATTACAAAAAGCACGGCGTGATGATGCCGGCCGATGGGCTCACCGAGCTGAAGAAATTCGACGCGATCTATTTCGGCGCGGTCGGCGCGCCCGAAGTGCCCGACCACATCACGCTGTGGGGACTGCGCCTACCGATCTGCCAGGGCTTTGACCAATACGCCAACGTGCGGCCGACCAAAATTTTGCCGGGCGTCGCCTCGCCGCTGCGCAATGTCGGCGTCGGCGATCTCGACTGGGTGATCGTGCGCGAGAATTCGGAAGGCGAATATGCCGGCATGGGCGGCCGCGCCCACAAGGGCCTGCCGGAAGAAGTCGGCACGGAAGTCGCGGTCTTCACCCGCGTCGGCGTCAGCCGCATCATGCGCTATGCGTTCCAGCTCGCGCAGTCGCGTCCGCGCAAGCTGCTCACGGTCGTGACCAAGTCGAACGCGCAGCGCCACGGCATGGTGATGTGGGACGAGATCGCCGCCGAGGTCGCCGCTGATTTTCCCGACGTCAGCTGGGACAAGATGCTGGTCGACGCCATGACGGTGCGCATGACGCTGCATCCGAAGAGCCTCGACACCATCGTGGCGACCAATCTGCACGCCGACATCCTCTCCGATCTCGCCGGCGCGCTCGCCGGGAGTCTCGGCGTCGCGCCGACCGGCAACATCGATCCGCAGCGCCGCTTCCCCTCGATGTTCGAGCCGATCCACGGCTCGGCCTTCGACATCACCGGCAAAGGCATCGCCAACCCGGTCGCGACGTTCTGGACCGGCGCGCAGATGCTCGAGCATCTCGGCGAGAAGGACGCTGCCTCGCGGCTGATGGCCGCCGTCGAGCGCGTCTGCGCCGCCGGCGTCCTGACGCCCGATGTTGGCGGCAAGGCGACGACGAAGGAAGTGACCGACGCCGTGATCGACGCGATTCACGGATCGAATGTGTGAGGTCGTTGCCGCTATCGAGACTAGTCTTGCCGCTGGCTCCCTGCACCTCTCCCGCTTGCGGGAGAGGTCGCGCCGAAGGCGCGGGTGAGGGCTCACTCCTCTCGGGGGTTCTCGCTTGCGGAGATACCCTCTCCCCAACCCTCCCCCGCAAGCGGCGGAGGGAGCGCACCGACTACGATTAGAATCCCTACCTCCGCCCGGCCGGCGGCGGCATCGCCATCGCTGCGGCCGGCTCCGGCGGTATCAGATGGCGCGGGACGATGATGGTCTGGCCGGGGGTGAGCTGAGCGTCCTCTGCAAGCGAATTGCTCTGCGCGAGCGACCACAGCGGCACACGGTTGGCGGCGGCGATGCTCTCCATGGTGTCGCCGCGACGAACCGGCAGCCGAACGCCGCTGTCCCATAATTCGACCAGCGTATCGGCGGGCACAAGATAGCGCAGCGGCACCGCATCGGCCTGGGTCTGCGGTGGGATGCGCGGCAACTTCGTGACCATCTCGACGATCTGGCGATGGATGTCGTCGGACTTCTCGATGTTGATGTGCGAGACGCGCGCATTTTCCTTCAGATCATAGCTGGCATAATGGCCGCGAAAACCGGGCACGGCGACGACGTCGCCGCCGCCGAGCACGCTGTCGGACAGGAAGATGTTGATGAAGCGCTCGACATTGAGCGGCACGTCGCCGGTCGCATGCGCCGGATCAATGGCGATAACGAGGCTAATCGGGATGTTCTCCTTGGCCGCCATCTCGGAGATGACGATCGAGCACAGCCCGCCCATGGAATGCCCGATCAGCACGATCGGCGCCGCCTTCTCCTTGTAGCTGGCGATGACGCGGTTGCCGATCAGCCGGCACAGAGTGAATTCATAGACGTCTGCGGAGAAGCCGGCCTGCGTCAGCTTCTCGCCGAGCCGGTCCATGCCAGTCGAGAAGATCGGCCCCATGGCGCCGCGGAACAGATAAACCTTCGGCGGCGGCAATGGCTCGAACGGCGGAGGCGGCGGCGCGGCGGGGACGGCCGCAGTAGTCTTGGACTTGGCCGGTGAGGCCGCGGCTATGCCGCTGCTCAAGGCGAGCAGCGCAACCGCAGCCAGCACGACTAGTCGCCTCACATGAATCATCCGTCCAGCAGTCCCGCCACGGGGAGGCAGTGGCCTCCCCCGCGGGCTTAGTGACCACCGATTGGGTGGATTTTGGGGCACGGAACCGGCCGCGGCCCCTCGGAAACCCGTCGAGCTGCCGCGCCTCGGCGGGAGATGACAGCTTTGCGACGATCGGCCTCAGATCGTCCCAGAAGGGCTAGAGCGGCAGAATCCGGTTCAAGAGGTCAAGCAGCATGCGCTGCTCGGCCTCGCTGAGCGGCGCCAACATTCTTTCATTGTAGGGCTGCGTCAGCCTTGCCCCCTCGGCAATGAGCTTTGCGCCCTTTGGCGTCAGCATCAGCTCGACGGCGCGGCGATCGGACTTCGAGCGGTTGCGCTTGATGAAGCCGGACGATTCGAGCTCGTTCAGAATCTTGATCAGGTTCGGCAGGCGCAGGCGGAGCACGCTGGCAAGGCTGCTGGGGGGAACCCCCGGATTGTCGCGAATGACGACGAAGATCGCATAGGTCGCGGGCGTCAAGCCCAATGCGGCAAACTCCTCGTAGAAGCCTTCGAAGAACTTCAGCTGGGCAAGGCGCAGCATGAAGCCGGGCGTCCGCTGAAGCGCGCGCAAATCGAGCGATGTCTCCGATTGCTGAGCGGACTTCGCTCCGGGTCGTAACGCTTTCGAGCTCATGATCCTCAATCCGCCGCGGCCGGCCATAAGCCAGCCGAATTGACACTCTCAAAAATAGCTATAAAATATAACTATTATTCAGCGGCACCAAGACCGCTCATGGGGAGGGCGACAATGAACAGCAAATTCCTGCATAAATTATGCATGTTGGCCGCGATGCTGACGGCCGCGCCGGCATTCGCCCAGGACGTCGTGAAGATCGGCATCCTGAACGACCAATCGGGTCCGTTCGCGAGCTATCAGGGCATCGGCTCGGTCGTCGCCGCCAAGATGGCGGTCGAGGACTATGGCGGAAAGGCCGGCGGCAAGCCTATCGAGGTCGTCGCGGCCGACCATCAGAACAAGACCGACATCGGCATCGGCATCGCCAGGCGCTGGTACGAGAACGAAGGCGTCGATGCGATCTTCGACATTCCGAACTCGTCGATCGCTCTCGCTGTCGCCGGCATGAGCGCCGAAAAGAACAAGGTCTTCGTCGGATCGGGGGCCGGAACGGTGCTCCTGACCGGCGAGAAATGCACACCGAACACCGTGCACTGGACCTACGACACCTATGCCTATGGGCGCGGTCTCGGCAAGGCGATCGTGCAGCAGGGCGGCAAGAAGTGGTTCTTCATCACCGCCGACTATGCCTTCGGTCATGATCTGGAGAAGCAGGCGGCGGAGGCCGTGAAAGCGTCCGGCGGCGAGGTGCTCGGCAGCGTGCGGCATCCGCTCGGAACGGCCGACTACGCCTCCTTCCTGCTCCAGGCCCAGGCGTCGGGCGCGAACGTCATCGGCTTTGCCAATGCCGGGGACGACACCATCACGTCGATGAAGCAAGCTGCCGAATTCGGGCTGACCAAGGACCACAAGCTGACCGGACTGATCCTCGGCATGAACGGCCTGCCCGCGCTCGGACTGAAATTTGCGCAGGGCGCGCAGATCATGAACCCGTTCTACTGGGATCTGAACGACGGCACGCGTGCTTTCGCGAAACGTTTCGCCGAACGCATTCCCTCGAAGGCCTATCCGAATGACATGCAGGTCGGCGTCTATGCCTCGGTCATTCACTATCTCAAAGCGATCGACAAGGCCGGCGGCGCCAAGGACGGCAAGGCGGTGGTAGCGGCGATGAAGCAGATGCCGACCGACGATCCGCTGTTCGGCAAGGGCTACATCCGCAAGGACGGACGCAAGATCCATCCGCTCTATCTTTTGCAGGTCAAGGCTCCCGACGAGTCGACCTCCGCCTGGGATCTGCTGAAGGTGGTTGCCACGGTCAAGGGCGAGGACGCGTTCCGGTCCGAGAGCGAAGGCCAGTGCCCGCTGACGAAACAATAGCCGTTGAGAGCTGACCATGAGCGGCATTGCATCGAGTCCGGTTGACCCGTTTGCGCCTGACTTCCTGATCGACCCCTATCCTGCCTATGAGGCGCTGCGCGCGCTCGGGCCTGCGTTCGCGCTGGAGCGCTACGGCGTGTGGGCCATGGCAGGCTATGCCGAGGTCGAGCCGGCCCTGAAGGACTGGAAGACGTTCATCAGTGGCGAGGGCGTCGGGCTCCACGGCATGAACCCGGCACTGCCAAAGCCGCTGACGCTCCAGATCGATCCGCCCGACCACGACAAAGGCCGGCGGGTTCTCGGCCGCACCCTGTCTCCGGGCGTCGCAAGAAAGCTGCGCGAGACGTTTCAGCGGGAAGCGGAGAAGAAGGTGTCGGAGCTGATCGACAGAGGCTCATTCGATGCCGTCACCGATCTCGCCGAAGCCTATCCCATGAAGGTGTTTCCGGATGCGATCGGCATCAGGCCGGACGGCCGTGAGAAGCTCTTGGCCTGGAGCACGTTCGTGTTCGACAGCTTTGGCCCTGAGAACGAGATGCTGGCCGCATCGCGCAAGGCAGGTCTCGCGGCCCAGAGCTGGATCATGGAATGTTGCGCGCGAGATGCGCTACGGCCCGACGGGCTCGGCATGATGATCTACCAGGCGGCCGACGAGGGTGAGATCACCGAGCATGAGGCGACGCATCTGGTGCGGCCGTTCCTCACCGCGGGGATCGACACCACCGTTAACGGCATCGGCAACACCCTGCTCGCGCTCGCCACCCATCCGGATGAATACCGCAAGCTCCACCACAGGCCGGAGCTGGCGCGCAATGCTTTCGAGGAAGGCCTGCGTTATGATTCACCGGTGCAGACGTTCTTTCGCACCACCTCGCGCGACGTCGAGATCGGCGGCAGCGTGATCCCGGCGCATCGCAAGGTGCTGCTGTTCATGGCCTCCGCCAACCGCGATCCCGCGCGCTGGGACAGACCCGATAGGTTCGACGTCGAACGGGTCGCGACCGGCCACGTCGGCTTCGGCGCCGGCATTCACGCCTGCGTCGGCCAGATGATTGCGCGTCTGGAAGGCGAATTGATCTTCAGCGAGCTCGCAAGGCGCGTGAAGACCATCGAGCTCACGGCGGAGCCGAAGCGCAGGCTCAACAATTCCCTGCGCGGCCTTGCGAGTATGCCGGTTCGCGTCGCGGCGGCCTGACTGCGTCGCATGTAGCGCCGCGGTCGATCACTGCCGGCTCTTGAGCCGGCTGCGGTGTGCGGCCTGCTTGGCCCGGTTGCCGCAGATCGCCATTGTGCACCATCGCCGCGCGCGCCTGCGGGTATGGTCGGCGAACAGCATCGTGCAGTTATGACCCTCGCATGCCTTCACGTCGGAAAAATCCTCCTCGCAGACGAATTTCGCCAACGCTTCCCCGACCGGCAGCAGCAGGGATTCGGGTGATCGCCAGCGCCGCATCCTGAGCAGCGCAAGACCGTCACCCTGCTCACCGTTGCGCGGCACGATCTGCCTGAACGACTCATCGCGCTCCAGGACGTCGTTCAGCGGGCCAAGCTCATGCAACGCCTTCGCAGTGAGCGGCCGGCCGGCATGTGCCCGAACGAAACCGCGAAACCACTCGCGCAAGGCACGGGCCTGACCGGCGACCTTGTCGAGCTCGCCCGGCATCGCGCGCGCCTTCAGCGCACCCAGCTCATCCGCCGGCACCAGCTTCGCCTGTGCCAGCCAGTCGACCAGACCTTCGCCATCGTCGAGCCAATCGACCGGCGTATCGACTGGTGTCGCCACCGAGTTGAGGAAATCAAGGCCGAGCGAGTCGGCGATGAACATGGCGGGCGGTCTGTCCATGAGCGGTCCCTGTCCGGTCCGAAAGCTGCGATTTAGGTAACCTCTAAAAAGGCTATTGACAAGTTACGTCGCAGGTTAATAACCTCTAAAAATCGCTTTGACTGGTTAAAAACAGCAATGGAGACCGGCCATGACCCCGACCACCTACCGCACCGCAGACGTCGACGGCTTCAGGGTGTTCTATCGCGAGGCCGGCACGCCCGGCGCACCGAAGCTCCTCCTGCTGCACGGCTTCCCGAGCGCGGGACACATGTTCCGCGACCTCATCCCGCAGCTTGCAGACCGGTTTCACATCGTGGCGCCGGACCTTCCCGGTTTCGGCCAGTCCGACATGCCCGCACGCGACACCTTCCGCTACACCTTCGACAACGTCGCGCGCGTGATCGAGCGCTTCACCGAAGTGATCGGCTTCGATCGCTTCGCAATCTATGTGTTCGACTATGGCGCGCCGACGGGCTTTCGGCTGGCACTCAGCCATCCCGAGCGGATCACGGCCATCATTTCGCAGAACGGCAACGCCTATGAGGAGGGCCTCAGCGAAGGCTGGACTCCGATCAAGGCCTATTGGCAAGACCCTTCACCGGCTAATCGCGAGGCGCTGCGCACCTTGCTCACGCCGGAGGCCACGCGCTGGCAGTACACGCATGGCGTTCCCGATCCGGCCGTGGTGTCGCCGGACGGCCAGAATCTCGACAATTTCTATCTCGCGCGCCCCGGCGCCGACGACGTGCAGCTCGATCTATTCGGCGACTACAAGAGCAACGTCGCGCTCTATCCGTCATTCCAAAGCTATTTCCGCACTCACAGGCCTCTGTTCCTCGCGGCCTGGGGCAAGAACGATCCCTTCTTCATCCCGCCCGGCGCCGAGGCATTCAAGCGCGACAACCCCAATGCGGTGGTGCAATTCTTCAACACTGGTCACTTTGCGCTGGAAACCCATGCGAAGGAGATCGCGGAAAGCATTCGCGCGTTCTTGAAATAACGGAAGCTGTCGCCATGGCCCATGCGAGACGATCTCCGGAACGGCTCAGCGCATTTTCGGACGGCGTGTTCGCGGTCCTGATTACGGTGCTCGTGCTGGAGCTTCGTCCGCCGGAAATCCCGACCTTTGCGGCATTGCTGGCGTTATGGCCGACGTGGCTCTCTTATGCCGTGAGCTACATGTTCATCGCGATCGTCTGGGCCAACCATCACCATCTGATGCGCTATGCGAGCGAAGCGACGCCGCGACTGATGTGGTTCAACTTCGCGCATCTGTTCTCGGTGTCGCTGCTGCCGCTCTCCACCGCCTGGATGGCGGTGAGCGAGCTCGCACCGCAGCCGGTCGCGTTCTACGCCGCGGTGTTCTTCCTGGTGAACGCGACCTATGTCGCGCTGATCTGGGATCTTGTCGGACGAGCGCCGGACAGCGAGGTCGCGCCGCGGGAGCGCAAGATCATGCGCGTCCGCTCGATCGTGACCCTCGGCGTCTTCGCGCTCGCGGCCGCGGTCGCCCTGCGCTTCCCCGTCGCCGGGCTTGCGATGTGTCGCTGCTGCCTGATCGTCTATCTGAGGCCGGAGGCGCCGGGTGCCGAGGACGGCCGCCCGGTCGACTCTCGGTGAACCAGCACCGCGGCAGAAGTCGCTAGTTCCGCGCCGGAGCCGCTGCGGCCGCCGAGCGCGCCGGCCTGGCTGTGCCGGGTTGGGCGACTGGAGCTGCCGGGGCGCGCGAGCGCATGATCGCGGCGTCGATCTCGGCGATGACGCGACGCTGGATCGCCTCGTTCTTGTCGATCGAGATATGCCCGACGCCGGTACCGCGCACGTCGACATTGTCGAGCTTGCCGCGCAGGCCAGCGGCAGCCCGCACCGGCTCGCCGGGACCGTCGCCGATATAGATGTTGATGTAACGCTCGGCGCCGGTCGACAGCTTGGTCTTGAACACGGAGTCGAGGCCGATCGCGAGCTTTACGGGAACGCCGAGCTGGTTGAGCTTGGCGATCATGTCCGGCAGCGCGGTCGCGCCCGAGGAATGGCCGACCAGGATGATGGTCTTGAGGCGGCCGGCCTTGTAGGCGGTCGCGGCTTCATCGGCGAGCGAGGACCAGGAGACGAAATTGGCGACGGTCACCGGGATGCCCTGCGCCTGGAGCCGGGCGCCGATCGTGTCGAGCCCAAGCGAGAAGATGTTGAGCACGCCCCGGAGCAGGTAGACATGCGTGGTTGCTGTCGCGGCCTGGCTCGGCGCGGCCTTGGCGCCGGTCGGGCTGATGGCCACAACTGACAGCAGGAGCAGGGCCATCGCCCACACACGGAGGGCGGACAACTGGCTCGCGCCAGCGGTGTGTCGGCCGTTCGGTCTCATCGGTGTTTTCCCTGGGGACAATACGCTTCGCGATTGGCCGGAATCGTAGCCACGGCCTGCTCGCAGACGCAACAAAGAGCCGCGTGAGCGACAATCTTAGCCGCACGCCGTGACCATCGCGCAACACTTGCCTGAAACCAGCCACCGAATGGCCGGTTTTGAGATCATTTTTCTCCGGGGAATTGCGGCCCGGTAAGGGCGTTCCTATCTCAGGGCTCCGCTGACCCGCCCTTCCCGGCGGGTTCCAGCCTCCCTCCCCCAGCCTTTGCTCTTAGCCTTGCGGCCATCATGTCCTCCATCATTTCCGTCGCCAATCTGTCGAAGACCTATGGGTCCGGCTTCAAGGCGCTCAAGAACGTCAATCTCGACATCAAGCGCGGCGAGATTTTTGCGCTGCTCGGGCCGAACGGCGCGGGCAAGACCACACTGATCTCCATCATCTGCGGCATCGCCAATCCGAGCGAGGGCCGCGTCCTCGTCGGCGGCGAAGACATCCAGACCTCCTACCGCAAGGCGCGCTCGCTGATCGGCCTCGTGCCACAGGAATTGCATACCGACGCCTTCGAGAGCGTGTGGGCGACCGTGAGCTTCTCCCGCGGCCTGTTCGGCAAGCCGAAGAATCCCGAACACATCGAGAAGGTGCTGAAGGACCTCTCGCTCTGGGACAAGAAGGACAACAAGATCATCACGCTCTCCGGCGGCATGAAGCGCCGCGTGATGATCGCCAAGGCGCTGTCGCACGAACCGCAGGTCCTGTTCCTGGACGAGCCCACCGCCGGCGTCGATGTCGAGCTGCGCAAGGGCATGTGGGAGGTGGTGCGCGGCCTCCAGCAGTCCGGCGTCACCATCATCCTGACCACGCACTACATCGAGGAAGCCGAGGAGATGGCCGATCGCATCGGCGTCATCAACAAGGGCGAGATCGTGCTGGTCGAGGACAAGATGACCTTGATGCAGAAGCTCGGCAAGAAGCGGCTGACGCTGCATCTGCAGGGCAAGCTCGATGCGCTGCCGGACAGCCTGAAGCACTACAAGCTCGACCTCTGCGATAGCGGCGCGACGCTGGTCTATGACTACGATACCAAGGGCGAGCGCACCGGCATCACCAGCCTGCTCGGCGATCTCCGCACGGCCGGCATCCGCTTCAACGATCTCGACACGACGCAATCGTCGCTCGAGGACATCTTCGTCGACCTCGTGAGGACGTCATGAATCACCGCGCCATCCGCGCCATCTATCTGTTCGAAATGGCACGCACCTGGCGCACGCTGCTGCAAAGCATCGTCTCGCCTGTGGTCTCGACCTCGCTCTATTTCGTGGTGTTCGGCGCCGCGATCGGCTCGCGCATCAGCCAGGTCGAGGGCGTCAGCTACGGCACCTTCATCGTGCCGGGCCTGATCATGCTTTCGGTGCTGACGCAGAGCATCGCGAATGCCTCGTTCGGCATCTACTTCCCGAAATTCACCGGCACGATCTACGAGATTCTGTCGGCGCCGATCTCCTATTTCGAGATCGTGCTCGGCTATGTCGGCGCGGCCGCGACCAAGTCGATCATCCTCGGCCTGATCATCCTCGCCACCGCCGGGCTGTTCGTGCCGCTGCACATCCATCATCCGGTCTGGATGCTGGCCTTCCTGGTGCTGACGGCGGTGACCTTCAGCCTGTTCGGCTTCATCATCGGTATCTGGGCCGACGGCTTCGAGAAGCTGCAGATGATCCCGATGCTGGTGGTGACGCCGCTGACCTTCCTCGGCGGCAGCTTCTATTCCATCGACATGCTGCCGGCCGGCTGGCGCACGGTGGCGCTGCTCAACCCGGTCGTCTATCTGATCTCGGGCTTCCGCTGGAGCTTCTATGAGATCGCGGATGTCAGCGTGTCCGTCAGCATCGGCATGACGCTGGCGTTCCTGGTGGCCTGCCTGGTCGTGATCTGGTGGATTTTCCGCACGGGGTATCGGCTGAAGAATTGACGGAGATACGTAGCCCGGATGGAGCGTCGGCGTAATCCGGGACCGTCGTAGCCTCATGCGACAGCAGCCCCGGATTGCGCTGCGCTCCATCCGGGCGACGACGACATCACCGATAGCAATGGAAGCGGTGATAGCCGTCATAGTAGCCGTGGCACCGGTGGCGGTAGTGACGGTGGGGAATGCCGAGCACGCCCTCGACCGCGCCAACGGCGCCGCCGACACCGGCACCAACGACACCGCCGACCGCACCGCCTACGGGGCCGGCAATCCGGTTACCTTCATAAGAGCCTTCCTGCGCGCCGCGCACGATGCCTTGGGCGTGGCCGGCTTGCGGTAGCGACAACAGCGCGAGCAGGATGGCGGCGGCTGCGAACAGCAAGCGGACGGGCAAACCGGCCGGCAATTGCGCGGCGGCGATACGGGCTTTGTTCATCTTCGGTCCCAAAGGATGAATGGCAGCGAGCGCTGCCCTGTGAAGGGTGGCCATGAACAACGCACCGAGCGGCCAAATGGTTGCGCCGTTGTGACGAATTGTCGGCGTTGTGAACGCAAATCCGGCTCGCGAAAATGTCAGCGCCGCCGCGAGCCACGCGGCCAAAGCGGCCTTGCTTACGCCCTGCATCGCGTTAACGATGGACGCCTAGGCCGCTGGAACGAAAGCCGGATTGCAGGCATAGTGCACGACGGGGGACGGAGAGCCGCGGCGCCTAGCATGAACAGGCCGGAGGCCAGAAGTCCGATGCGTTCGTTTTTGATTGCTTTCACATCCCTGATGCTTTTGAGCGCGGGCGCCGCGCAGGCCAAGGTCGACATCACCATCGACAAGGACAATCAGCAGATGACCGTCGCGGTCGATGGCGTCGCGCGCTATCACTGGCCGGTGTCGACCGGCATCCCCTCCCGCGAGACGCCGAACGGCGCGTTTCGCGCCTTCCGCATGGAAGAGGATCACTACTCCAAGGAATTCGACGACGCGCCGATGCCGCACGCGATCTTCTTCACCAAGATTGGGCATGCCATCCACGGCACCGACTTCGTCGGCCGGCTCGGCTCGCCGGCCTCGCATGGCTGCGTGCGGCTGTCGCGCCAGAATGCCTCGACGCTCTATGCACTGGTGCAGCAGCAGGGCGTGCTCAACACCACGGTGACGCTGACCGGCTCGGCGCAGGTGGCGCTGGCGCGCAATCCCCGCGGCCGCAACGCCAATGCGGTTGCCCGCGCGCCGCAGCCGGCCGAGGAACAGTACAGCACTGCCGGCGATCCCGTGAACCTGACGCCGCCGGCGCAGCCCGCCCGCCGCTACATGCCGCAGGACGACAATTACATCTATCCGGCTGACGGCAGCGACACCGGCGCGCGCTATCCGGCGCCGCGCTCAGCCGGCCGCCCGCTCTATGACGCGCAGGTCTATCAGCAGCAGCAGCCGCGCCCCTATTACGACCAGGGCTATGGCCAGCAGGGCTCCTACTATCAGCCACAGCCCCGGCCGGTTTATCAGCCGCGCGGCTATTACTACCAGAACTGAGGCAGCCGTCTTCGTCACCGCCTTCGGCGGTCGGCACGAACAATAGATTGCTATTCGAGGCACCATGCCAACACGTGCCACGACCGCACTAGCTGCGCTCTGGGTTTTGATGGCGGGAGAGGCCATGGGATTCGACCTCGAGGCACATCGCGGCGGGCGGGCGCTGCTGCCGGAAAACACCCTGCCGGCCTTCGCCAATGCGCTGTCGATGGGCGTGGACACGCTGGAGCTCGACGTCGGTGTGACCGCGGACGGCGAAGTCGTCGTCTCGCATGAACGCGGGCTCAATCCGGATCTCGCGCGCGGCCCCGACGGGGCCTACATCACTGCGCCCGGCACCCCGTTCGTGAAACTGCGGCTCGACGAGGTCAGGACCTATGACGTCGGCCAGATCCGACCGGACAGCGCCTACGCGAGACAATTTCCCGATCAGCGCGCTGTGCCGGGAACACGCATTCCCACCTTGAGCGAGCTGTTCGCACTGGTACGCAAGTCCGGCAACACCCGCGTTGGCTTCAACATCGAGACCAAGATCGATCCGAACCATCCGGACCAATCTCTCGACCCGCAAGCTTTCGTCACCAGGCTCCTCCGCCTGATCGAGGCCGAAAAGTCTTCCGACCGTGTCATGATCCAGTCGTTCGATTGGAGAACGTTGCAGCTCGTGCAACAGCAAGCACCGAAGATACCGACGGTGTACCTCACGCTCGAGCGCGGCTCAGGCCAGACCGTGGCGCTCGACAAAGCCACCAACTGGACCGCGGGCTTCAATCCGGCCGATCACAGCGGCTCGCTGCCGCGGACGATCAAGGCCGCGGGCGGCGCGGTCTGGTCGCCTTATTTTGGCGATGTGACCGCGGCGCTCATCTCGGAGGCCCGCGGACTTGGATTGGGCGTCGTGGTGTGGACGGTCAACAAGCCCGACGACATGGCGCGCATGATCGAGCTTGGCGTCGACGGCATCATCTCCGATAGGCCGGACCTGTTGCGGCAGATCGCCGGCGAGAAAGGAATTGCGTTGCCGGCGGGCACGCCAGTGGAGCCTTAGAACCGACCCGCCTTGTAGCCCGGATGGAGCGAAGCGCAATCCGGGAGCAGTGCCCGTCACGCCCAAGCGGCCCCGGATTGCGCTTCGCTCCATCCGGGCTACGAAAAGGTCCCTATTCCCCGTCCCTTAAGCGCCGATACAGCGCGCCCAGAATATTGGAATAGTCGTCGCTCCAGACCCGCACCCTGTCGTCAGCTTCGGTCTGCTCCCATGACTTCGAGGAGGCGAGCTTGCCGATGTCGGCCTCCTCCCGCGCGGAGATGACGACGTCGGTCGAGAAGATGTAATCGGAATCGCGCCCGGAATCCTCGTTGAAGACCCAGCTCGTGAGATCGTTGGCATCCGCAATGCCGACCACGACGGTCTCCAGATCGAGATGCCGATTGGAGACGTGCATCACCACAGCGCCGTGCGCGGCGAGCTTGTCCTTGTAGATCTTCATCGCCTCCTTGGTCGCAAGATGAATCGGGATCGCATCGGACGAATAGGCATCGACGATGATGAGGTCGTAGGCGCCGTCGGGCTCCTTGGCAAAGGTGAGCCGCGCATCACCGATCACCGGCTTCAGATCCGGCAGGCAGCTCGAGATGTAGCGGAAATTTTTGGGGTCACGCGCCGCGTCGACCATGGACTGGTCGATCTCGAAGAATTTCCAACTCTCCCCTCGCTCGGCAGCACAGGCAAGCGTGCCCGAGCCGACACCGATCGCGGCGACCTTCAGCGGCGCGCCCTTGCGCTCGCGGATCGCGCTGACAGCCTGACCGATGCCGCCGTCCTTGTGATAGTAAGTGATCGGCTCGGGCCGGCCGGTGACCGGCGTGCCGTCATTGTTGCGGAAGCGCTCCGCGCCGTGGATCGTGGTGCCGTGCATCAGTACGTGGAAATAGCCGCCGGGCGTCTCCACGATCTTGTGCACGCCGAAGAAGCTGCGCACCGTGGTGACGCGCCCCTCGTCCGCGGGATAAACCCGGATCAACGCCAGCGCGAGTACAACGGTCGCAAATATCTTCCAGCGGTCGGCATTGAACGTCAACGCCAGCAGCGCGGCGAGCACGCCGACGGCGCCGGCCACCCAGACGCGGTGGTCCTCGAACCAGATCGAGAGCCCGCCTGTCGCATAGGACGGCACAACGAGCGCCGCCGCGAGCGCGGCGAGCGCCAGCCAATACCATCGAACGAGGCCGGCTAGGCGCTCGTTAGCAGGCGGTCGGCACAGCGCGGCGAGCGCAATCAGGATCGGATATTCGGCGATCCACGAAAAGGTGAACGGCGCGACGAGCCCTGCGAACAGGCCGCCAACCATGCCGCCGAACGACAGCGCGACATAAAAGCCGGTGAGATATTTGGCCGCCGGCCGCGTCCGCGCCAGTTCGCCGTGGCAGGCCATGGCGATGACGAAGAAGCACAATTGATGACCGCCGAGCGTGAGCAGCAGATTCTGCTCCCCGCCGAAAGCCAGCAGGACAACCACGCCTGCGATCGCAACCGGCTGGAGCATCAGCATCCATTTGTGCGGCAGCAGCGGACGCGACTGGAACACGACGACCCAGGTGAGCAGATACAGCGACAGCGGCAGCACCCACAAAAGCGGCGCCGCCGCGACGTCGGTGGAGATGTGCGCGGTCACCGCGATGAGCAGGCCCGACGGCACCGCGGCTAGGAAGATCCAGCGCAGCCGCGTCACCAGACCAGGCGCCGGCGCATTCACCTCCTCCGTTCGCGCATCCGCCACCGTCAGCTGCGGCGAGCGCAACAGCAGCGTGCCGCAGGCCGCGATCAGCAGGATCAAGAGGCCATAGCCGGCGGTCCAGAACCGGTTCTGCGCGTGCAGCGTGAACATCGGCTCCAGCAGGAACGGATAGGACAGCAGCGCAAGGAAGCTGCCGATGTTGGAGGAGGCATAAAGGAAATACGGATCGTGCCCGGCGGGATGGCCGGTGCGGACGAACCAGGCCTGCAGCAGCGGATTATTGGCGGCGAGCGCGAAGAACGGCAATCCGATCGAGACCACGAACAGGCCGAGCAGCCAGACCGCATAGCCCGAAGCGGGCGGCTCGCCGTAGGCGGAGGCGATGCCGAGCGGCAGCGTCGCGAAGGCCGCGATCAGCAGCACCAGATGCACTGCGACCGGAACAATGCGATTTTTGGCCTGCATCAACAGATGCGCATAGGCGTAACCCGCCAGCAGCAGCGACTGGAAGAATACCATCGCCACCGACCACACCGCCGGCGAGCCGCCGAGCCGCGGCAGTACCATCTTGGTGAACAGCGGCTGCACGGAGAACAGCAAGAGCGCACTGACGAAGATCGCGGCGGTGTAGACCGTCAGCAGCAGCCGGTTGCGCGAGGCAGACGATTGCTCCGTGGCGGCGGGTTGCACGATCGAATCCATGGGAGCTCCGGCCAAAGCGTTTTCCAGCGAAGTGGGCACCGGTTCGCGCAAGAAAACGCGTCGGACATTGCCCCCGGCGGACGCCGGACGGGCGCAATGGAGCACAAGGCGCCTGAACGGGCAATAAAGGGGCGCGTGATGTTGCAGCGAGGAATGCTTAATATACAGATGTCATTTCTGGGGCCGGTCCTTCGGGCCTTCCCAAAACGACCGTGGAACATTTGAACCCTTCATGAGCGAAACCGACGTCGTCATCATCGGCGCTGGCCATAACGGCCTCACCTGCGCTGCCTATCTCGCGATGGCGGGCCTGCGCGTGCGCGTGGTCGAGCGCCGCAAAGTGGTCGGCGGGGCGGCGGTCACAGAGGAGTTTCACCCCGGATTCCGGAATTCGGTCGCAGCCTACACCGTGAGCCTGCTCAATCCGCAGGTGATCCGCGACTTGAATCTTGCGGAACAAGGCCTGCGCATCGTCGAACGGCGCGCGCAGAATTTTCTGCCCGCGCCGGACGGCAGCTATCTCCTCACCGGCGAGGGGCGGACGAAAGATTCCGTCGCGCGGCTGAGCGCGCATGACGCCGATGCGCTCGACGGTTTCACGCGCGAGCTGGAAGAGATCGCCGACGTGCTCAGGCAATTCGTGCTGCGCGCGCCGCCGAACCTGGTTGACGGCTTTGGCACCCGCGCGATCCGTGAGGCCATGAATGCGTTAAAGACGGCCAACATCCTGCGCGGTCTCACGCTGGAGCAGAGCCGCAGCCTGCTCGACCTCTTCACCCGCTCCGCCGGCGAGATGCTGGACGAGCGTTTCGAGCACGATCTCGTAAAAGCGCTGTTCGGCTTCGATGCCATCGTCGGCAATTATGCCAGCCCCTACGCGGCGGGTTCGGCCTATGTGATGCTGCATCACGCCTTCGGCGAGGTGAACGGCAAGAAGGGCGTCTGGGGCCACGCCATCGGCGGCATGGGTGCGATCACGCAGGCCATGGCGCGCACCGCGCAGCACCGCGGCGTCGTGATCGACACCGACGCGGGCGTGCGCGAGATCATCGTCGAGCGCGACCGCGCGGTCGGCGTCGTACTGGAGAACGGCACGGCCATCCGCGCCAAATATGTCGCAGCCAACGTCAATCCGAAGCTGCTCTATACGCGGCTGATCGCGGCCGACGCCCTGCCCCACGAGTTCCTCGCGCGCATTCGGCACTGGAAGAACGGCTCCGGCACCTTCCGCATGAACGTGGCGCTGGACCGCCTGCCCTCCTTCACGGCGCTGCCCGGTGACGGCGATCATCTCACCTCGGGCATCATCCTGGCACCGAGCCTCGGCTACATGGACCGCGCGTATCTCGATGCGCGCGCGCAGGGCTGGAGCCGAGAGCCCGTCGTCGAAATGCTGATCCCCTCGACGCTCGACGACACGCTGGCGCCCGAAGGCAAACACGTCGCGAGCTTGTTCTGCCAGCACGTCGCGCCGGAGCTTCCCGATGGAAAGTCGTGGGACGACCATCGCGAGGAGGTCGCCGATCTCATGATCGCGACGGTGGACAAATATGCCCCGGGCTTTGCGGCGAGCGTGCTCGGCCGCCAGATCCTCTCACCGCTCGATCTCGAACGGCAGTTCGGCCTTTTGGGTGGAGATATCTTCCACGGCGCGCTGACGCTGAACCAGCTGTTCTCCGCGCGGCCGATGCTGGGCCATGCCGACTATCGCGGCCCGCTGAAGGGTCTCTACCATTGCGGCTCCGGCGCCCATCCCGGCGGCGGCGTCACCGGTGCTCCGGGCCACAACGCCGCACAGGCGATTCTGAGGGATCACCGATCGCTGTTCGGAAGCCGTGGGTAGGTCTGTGGATGAGCTGTGGACAGGCTGTCGATGAGATATGTGGTGAGGACGAGGATGCTCTCGGGCGGGCGAGCGGGACAGGCCTGGGGAAAGGCAGTGGAGAACAAAGGGGGCAATTGCGGGAAGAGTCCGTGGATAGCCGTCGTACAAGCTGCGGACAACCTGTGGAGACCGCTTGAGAACCACGCCTAGCAAAAACGATCTCGCCCGCCAGGAGGCAATCCCCCTCGCGGGCGTTTGGGTCAAAACAGCTTATGAAGAAAAGTGGCCCCGGCTGGGGGATGGGAGGCGGAAATTACTTCAAAGAGGTGCTAATCGAACCGAACTTCCCGTTCATCGTGCTGCACGGGCTGTTCACCACGGTGATGATCGCGAGCGCGATACCGGCTGCGATCAGACCGTATTCGATCGCTTGCACCGGACTCGTCCGACCAGAATCTGCGAGCCGCGACTTAATGCTGAAAAATTGGGAACAAAAGTTCCAAAATTGAACCCGACGGAACCCAGATGCAATCCTCCCCTACTCATCGCGCCAGCTTCTCGATCGGCAGCGAGGCCGCCGCCAGGCGTGTCGTCGACGTGCTCACCGAGGTGTTTTTCGAGGGGGATGCGGCGGTCGCCGCCTTCGAGCGGCCGGACGGTCAATGGGACGTCACGCTGCATTTTGCCGCCGCGCCGGACCAGGCATGGCTGCGCGAACTCGTTGTAACTTCAGCAGGAAACGAGATCGCGGAGACGCTCGCCTTCGATATCGTCGAGGCCAAGGACTGGGTCAAAGCGAGCCTGGAAGACCTCGTGCCGGTCCCGGCCGGCCGTTTCGTCGTGCACGGCAGCCATGACCGCGACCGGGTGGCGGCGAACAAGCTCAAGATCGAGATCGAGGCGGCGCTTGCCTTCGGCACTGGCCACCACGGCACCACCCGCGGCTGTTTACTGCTGCTTGACCATGTCCTGAAAAGCGCACGGCCGAGGCGGTTGCTCGACCTCGGCACCGGGACCGGCGTGCTGGCGATCGCGGCGGCCAAGGCGCTGCATCGCGCAGTGCTCGCTTCCGACATCGACCCGCCATCGGTGCAGGTGGCGGCCGAGAATGCAGCGCTGAATGAAGTTGGTAACCATGTGCGGGTGATCCGTGCCACCGGCTTCGCCGCACCGGATTTTGGCAAATGCGGTCCGTTCGACCTGGTGTTGGCCAACATCCTTGCCAATCCATTGCGGCAATTGGCGAGCCCGATGGCGCGGCATCTCGCGCCCGGCGGGCGCCTCATCCTCTCCGGCCTGTTGACGCATCAGGCCCCCGCCGTGATCGCCGCCTACCGCGCGCGCGGCCTCGTGCCGCTGCGGCATTTGCGGATCGAGGGATGGAGCAGTTTGTTGCTGCGGAAGATGGGGCGAGTGCACCCGCGATGGCGCTGCGCTCCCTCGCCCCGCTTGCGGGGAGAGGGTTGGGGTGAGGGGGAGTCTCCGCGGGGCGGTGAGAGTTGGACTCGCGGAGAGTCCCCCTCACCCGGATCGCATCTCTGATGCGATCCGACCTCTCCCCGCAAGCGGGGCGAGGTGAAGTCGAGCGTTCGCCGCGCTACTCCGCCGGCTTCTCGTCCTTGCGCATCGTGCGCTCATCCCGCAACGTCCGCCTCGCGCGGCGCTCGGCGAAACGATCGATCATCTGGCTGATGAGGCCGCGCGGCTTCTTCGGTGTCGCCCCAGTCGGGGCGCGGCGCACCGGCGGCGAAATCTTCTCAAATGTGAACGATGCCATCGTGTGTCCCCTCGCCGTTGAGATGAACCACTTGCTCGAATTTCCCTGTTGTCCGGACGAAGCGCAACTGCCGCACCCTTTACTCCACTCCATTCGAATGGAACTATTTCAAGCACAGTCCATGCCAGATGCGACGCAAATGCGTCTAGATTGCGGACTGATGCCCATGATCCTAAAGTGATCCACCATGTTCGAAGCGCACTTCCAGACATTCGAGGAGCCCGAGGCCGGCGTCGCATTGGCGGCGCGCCTTGCTGCACTCCGCGAAGAACTCGCCCGCCGCAAGCTGACCGGATTCGTGATCCCCCGCGCCGACCAGCAGCAGAATGAGTATGTGCCGCCGTCGGAAGAGCGGCTCGCCTGGCTGACCGGCTTCACTGGATCGGCTGGATTGGCGGTGGTCCTGACCCAGGAGGCCGCGATCTTCGTCGACGGCCGCTATACGCTGCAGGCCGCCAAGCAGGTCGATGTGAAGGCTTGGGCAGTGGAATCGCTGATCGATCCGCCGCCGGAGAGCTGGGTGTCGGCGCACTTGAAGCCCGGCGACCGCCTCGGATTTGATCCGTGGCTGCACACTTCTTCAGCAGCCGAGCGCTTGTCCGCCGCCTGCGCCAAGGCCGGCGCTGAACTCGTTGCGGTCGACAGCAATCCGGTCGACGCGATTTGGCACGATCGACCGCAGCCTCCCCTCGCGCCGGTGACCGTGCACGGAATGCAACATGCCGGCCTCACTGAAGCCGACAAGCTGACACAGATCAGAGGCGAAATCGCCAAGCTCGGCGTCGATGCGCTGGTGGTGTCGGACAGCCATGCCGTGGCCTGGACCTTCAACATCCGTGGCGCCGACGTCGCGCATACGCCGTTGCCGCTGTCCTATGCGCTGGTGCCGAAGGACGGACGGCCGACGATCTTCATCGACCACCGCAAGCTCTCCAACCTCACGCGCGACCATCTCGAACAGTCCGCCGATGTACGCGAGCCAGATGCGATGGCGCCGACGCTGATGGCACTGGCCAAGAGCGGCGCCGCAATCGCGCTCGACAATGCCACGGCGGCCGACGCGCTCAGCCGGCTGATTGCAGGCGCTGGCGGCAAGCCGGTGCGCGGCAGCGACCCGATTGCGCTGCTCAAGGCGGTGAAGAACGCGACCGAGATCAAGGGCACGAAGACCGCACATGTGCGCGACGCCGTGGCGCTGGCGCGCTTCCTCGCATGGATCGATCGCGAGGCGGGAAGCGGCAAGCTCACCGAGATCGACGCCGTCGAGGCACTGGAGACGTTCCGCCGCGACACCGGCGCGCTGAAGGACGTTTCGTTCCCGACCATCTCGGGCACCGGTCCGAACGGCGCCATCGTGCACTACCGCGTCACCCGCAAGAGCAACCGGCGGATCGCACCCGGCGACCTGCTCCTGATCGATTCCGGCGCGCAATATGAAGACGGCACCACCGACGTCACCCGCACCATGGCCGTGGGCGAGCCGACGGAGGAGATGCGCGACCGCTTCACCCGTGTACTGCGCGGCCATATCGCGATTGCGCGCGCGGTCTTCCCCGACGGCACCACCGGCGCGCAGCTCGACACGCTGGCGCGGCAATATCTCTGGGCCGCCGGCGTCGATTTCGAGCACGGCACCGGCCACGGCGTCGGCAGCTATCTCTCGGTGCATGAGGGGCCGGCGCGGATCTCGAAGCTCGGCACCACGCCCCTCAAGCGCGGCATGATCCTGTCCAACGAGCCCGGCTACTACAAGACCGATGGCTTCGGCATCCGCATCGAGAACCTCGAGCTGGTGGTCGCCCTCGACATCAACGGTGCCGAGAAGCCGATGAATGCGTTCGAGACGCTGACGCTGGCACCGATCGACCGCCGGCTGATCGATGTGGCGATGCTGAGCCGCGATGAGCTCGACTGGCTCAATGCGTACCATGCGCGGGTCAGGGCCGAGGTGCGGCCGGCGCTTGATGAAGCGACGAAGGCCTGGCTCGATCAGGCAACGGCGGAGCTGAAGCCGTAAGTTCGGTGCGCATGGCGCTAGGCGATTTGCGCAACGCTGCCTGCTCCACTACAGCCGTTCCCCCGCGAAGGCGGGCATCCAGTACGCCGTAGCTTCTCCGCATACGACATCTGCCTCTGGAATACTGGATTCCCCGCCTTCGCGGGGAATGACAGCGGAGGCCGGGGCGGTCATCGCGCCGTCATCATAACCATCCCGGAATCCGTATAGCCGCATTCCGAAACGCCGATATCCGTCTTGCACGAGCGCGTTACAGTCGATTCGAATTCGAAAGACGGATACGCATGCACGGCATGATCAGCAAGCCGCCGGGAGCGGCGACAAACCTCGCGACGTCGCGCTTGGTGCTCCTGCTCTTGGTGGTCATGACCGGGATCGCGCCGATCTCGCTTTACATGCTGGTTCCGGCGCTGCCGGTGCTGGCGACCAATTTCGGCAGCGACATCTCGATCGCGCAGATGACGGTGTCGCTCTACATGGTCGGCATCGCGCTGTCGCAGCTCATCATGGGGCCGTTATCGGACCGGTTCGGCCGGCGCCCGGTGCTGCTTGGAGGGCTGGCGCTGATGATCGCAGCCAGCGTCGCCTGCATCTTCGCGCAAGACCTGCCGCAGCTGATCGCCGCGCGCTTTTTCCAGGCGCTGGGCGGAGCCGCCGGCATGGTGGTGAGCCGCGCCATCATCCGCGACATCTATGAGCGCGATCGCGTCGCCTCGATGATCAGCCTCGTGGTCGCCGCCCTGATGATCGGACAGATGGTCTCCCCGCTCACCGGCGGCCTGATCGAGACCGCGTTCGGCTGGCGCGCGATCTTCTACGCCATCACGATCGCCGCGATCATCGTCGCCGTCGGCATCGCTGTGGCGCTGCCGGAGACACGCCGCAGCCGCGCCGCCGGCAGCGGCTTTCGCGGCGACGTCGGCATCCTGATCCGCAACCGCGCCTTCGTCGGTTACGTGATGTGCCAGGTGCTGGCCTCGCAGATCATCTTCACTTTCGCCGGCGGTGGCCCCTACATCGTGGTGACGCAGATGGGACGCAGCGGCGCCGAATATGGCGCATGGTTCGCGACCTCGGGATTTGCGTTCCTCGTCGGCAATCTGCTCTGCGTGCGCTTTGCGCCGCGGCACTCGCTGGAGAAGCTGATCTGGTTCGGGCTTGCCCTCCAGCTCTGCGGCAGCCTGCTCAACCTGATATGGAGCTTCGCCGGCTGGAACGAAGCGCCCGGCTGGCTGTTCGGCACGCAGATGATCGTGATGGCTGGCAACGCCTTCGTGATGGCGAATTCAGCCGCCGGCGCCATCAGCATCCGTCCCGAAGCCGCCGGCACCGCGTCGGGCGCGATGGGCTTCCTGCAACAGGGCATCGGCGCACTGATGTCGCAATTCGGCGCCTATCTCGGCGGCCACTCCACGACCACGCTGCCGCTGACCTCCGCGGTCCTCGCGATCTCGCTGCTCTGCGCCTGCACGATGATGTTCGTCGTCCCCCGCCGCGAGGTCGTGGTCAGCGAGAAGCTGATCGAGCAGGCGGAGGAGGAAGAGACGGGGATGATGTGAGGGGGCGGCGCGCTGCATCCCCGTCATTGCGAGCGAAGCGAAGCAATCCAGACCGCCACCGCGGAGGGACTCTGGATTGCTTCGCTTCGCTCGCAATGACGAAAAATCTCACTCCCCGATCAGCTTCAGCCACTCGTCCTCGGTCAGTACCTTCACGCCGTGCTTGTTGGCTTCCGTGAGCTTCGAGCCGGCGCCGGGGCCGGCCACGACGAGATCGGTCTTCTTCGACACCGAGCCCGACACCTTGGCGCCGAGCCGCTCCGCGGTTGCCTTGGCCTCGTCCCGCGTCATCTTCTCCAGCGAGCCGGTGAACACCACGGTCTTGCCGGCGACGGCCGAATTGCTCTTCGGCTTCTCGGCGTCGACGATCTCGACTTCCTTGGTCAACCGCTCGACGATGCCGCGATTGTGGCTCTCGCCGAAATAGTCGGCGATGCTCTTGATGACGGTGTCGCCGATCTGGTCGAGCGCGTCCATGTCCGCCATCGCCTCCTCGTCGCCCTTGGCAACCTTGAGGCAGGCATCGTGAAAGGCATCCCACGAGCCGTAGCCGCGTGCCAGGGCCAGCGCCGTGGTCTCGCCGACATGACGCATGCCGAGCGCATAGACGAAGCGCTCCAGCGCGATTTTCCGCCGGCTCTCGATGGCGCCGAAGAGATTTCGCACTGACGTTGCGCCGTAGCCCTCGATCTGTTCGAGCTTGAGTTTTGAGTTGCGCTTCTCCAGCGTGAAGATGTCGGCAGGCTCCCTAACCCACCCCTCATCGAAGAAATACTGGAGCTGCTTCTCCCCCAATCCGTCGATGTCGAAGGCGCGGCGCGAGACGAACAGCTTGAGATGCTCGATCTTCTGATAGGGGCAGGCGAACTCGCCGGTGCAGCGGGCGCGCGAGCCCTCCTCGCCGGTCGCCGTCTCCTCACGCGTGACGTCGGTGTGCAGCGGACACGGGCACTTCTTCGGAAAGTGAAATTCCTTGGCGGTCTTCGGCCGCTTGTCGAGGACGACGTCGACCACCTGCGGGATGACGTCGCCCGCGCGCTGAATCACCACCGTGTCGCCGATGCGGATGTCGCGGCCCTCGCGCAGCACCTCGCCCTTGTTGCCGATGCCCTTGATGTAGTCCTCATTGTGCAGCGTGACGTTCTGCACGATCACGCCCCCGACGCCGACCGGTTCGAGCTTGCCGACCGGCGTGAACGAGCCGGTGCGGCCGACCTGGATTTCGATGTCGCGCAGCACCGTCATGGCGCGCTCGGCCGGGAATTTGTGCGCGATGCCCCAGCGCGGCGTGCGCGAGACGAAGCCGAGCCGCTCCTGCCAGTCGATCCGGTCGACCTTGTAGACGACGCCGTCGATGTCGTAGTCGAGCCTTGCGCGCTGCTCTTCGATCGAGTGATGGAACGCGAGCAGCTCCTCGATCGAGTGACACAGCTTGGCCAGCGGATTGGTCTTGAAGCCGCAACGTTCGAACCAGCCGATCATGCCGCTCTGCGTGCCCTCGGGCATCGCACTCATCTCGCCCCAGGCATAGGCGAAGAAACCGAGGGGACGCGAGGCGGTGATGGTCGGATCCTTCTGCCGCAAAGAGCCTGCGGCCGAGTTGCGCGGATTGGCGAAGATGGTGCCGCCTTCGGCTTTCTGTCGCTCGTTCAGCGCCAGGAACGCCTTCTTGGTCATGTAGACCTCGCCGCGCACCTCGCAGATATCGGGGACGTTGCGGCCCTTCAGCTTCTGCGGCACGTCTTCGAGCGTGCGGATGTTGGCGGTGACATCCTCGCCCACCGCGCCGTCGCCGCGCGTCGCGGCCGTGATGAGTTCACCGCCCTCATAGCGCAGCGACATCGACAGGCCGTCGATCTTGGGTTCGGCGGAGAAATTGACCTGATCGTCGCCGAGCTTCAGGAAGCGCGCGATGCGGCCGACGAAGTCGCGCACGTCCCCTTCGGCAAAGGCGTTGTCGAGCGACAGCATCGGGAGGGCGTGCCGGACCTTCCTGAAGCGGCCCGACGGCGCCGCGCCGACCTTCTGCGACGGCGACTCCGCGCTGACGAACTCCGGGAAACGCTTTTCGATGGCGTTGAGGCGCTGCCGCAACGCATCATATTCGGCGTCGGTGATGGTGGGCGCGTCCTCTTGATAGTAGCGCTCGTTGTGCCCCTCGATCTCGAGCGCCAGCCGCTTGTGCTCGACCTTAGCCTGCGCCTGAGTGAGATCGGCGACGTCGCGAGGCGGTGTTGCTTTGGATTTTGCTGCTCTGGCCATGGTGCTTGGATACGACGGAGCGGGCGGGAGGGTAAAGGTGGTTACGATTGCGTGCCCCGGACGCAGCGCAGCGCTTCTTCGGCGGTGCGCTGCAGAGCCGGGGCCCATGCGCGGCATTCTGGGTCCCGGCTCTTCGGCCGGGACAAGAGAGCGTCAAGCCGTCGCCGCCTTGAGCAGCCGTTCTGCGGCCGCTCTCGCTTCCGCCGTGATCTCGGCACCCGCCAGCATCCGCGCGATCTCCTCGCGGCGGTGGTCGGCGGCCAGTGCGTTGACGCGGGTGGCGACGCGCTTGCCCTTGTCGAGGGCGTCCTTGGAGATCAAGAGGTGCTGGTCGGCGCGGGCGGCGACCTGCGGGGCGTGGGTCACGGCCATCACCTGCACTTTGCCGGCAAGCCGCGCCAGGCGCCCGCCGATGGCATCGGCAACCGCACCGCCGACGCCGGTGTCGATCTCGTCGAACACCAGGGTCGGCGCCGAGCCGCGGTCGGACAGCACGACCTTGAGGGCCAGCAGGAAGCGTGAGAGCTCGCCGCCGGAGGCGACCTTCATCATGGGCCCCGGCCTGGTACCCGGGTTGGTCTGCACCCAGAACTCGACGCGATCGAAACCCTGCGGCCCCGGCGCGGCCTCGTCTGTCTCGACCTGGGTCATGAATTTTGCGCGTTCGAGCTTGAGCGGGGCGAGCTCGGCGTTGACGGCCTTGTTGAGCTTCTCCGCCGATTTCTGCCGCGCCAGCGACAATTTCTTGGCGGCGGCCGCATAGCGGCTATCTGCCTCGATCGCGGCCTGCTCCAGCTTCTTCAGCCGCGAGGCGCCGGCATCGATCAGCACGACGTCGGCGGCATATTTGGCGGCCAGCGCGGCGAGGCCATCCACAGGCGTCGAATATTTGCGAGACGCCGCACGCAAAGCAAACAGCCGCTCCTCGATGCGTTCGAGCTCGGCGGGATCGAAATCGGTTGCGGCCAGGGCCGCCTGGAGATGCTGGTCGGCTTCCTCCAGCGCGTTGATCGCGGCGTCGATCGCCTTCACCGCCGGCTCGACCAGCGCCGGCGAGTTGACGCCGCGCCGTTCCAGCCGGCGCACTGCGGCCGACAGCGCCGCGACCGGCGAATGATTGCCGCCAACCGCCTCCTGCGCCTCGCGCAAATCGGAAGCGATCTTCTCGCCCTGCATCATGGTGGTGCGGCGCGAAGCCAGCGAGGTCTCTTCGCCGTCCTTGGGCGCGAGCTGCTTCAGCTCGTCGGAGGCGTGGCGCAGGTAATCAGCCTCACGCACGGCGCGCTCCATGCCGGCGCGATGCTCCTCAAGCTCGGTATTGGCGGTGCGGCGGGCGTCCCAGAGCGCTTCCACGGCGGCGACGTCCTTTTCGAGGCCGGCAAAGGCGTCGAGCAGGCGGCGGTGGGTGGCGGCATCGACCAGTGCGCGCTCATCGTGCTGACCATGGATCTCGACCAGGGCGGCGCCGACCGCCTTCAGCGTCTGCACGCTGATCGACTGGTCGTTGATGAAGGCGCGGGTGCGGCCGTCGGCGAGCTGCACGCGGCGGAGAATCATCTCACCGGTGTCGTCCAGGCCGTTCTCGGCCAGGATCTTCGTCGCGGGGTGATTTTTGGGGACATCGAACATGGCGGTGACCTGCCCCTGCTCCGCGCCGTGGCGCACGAGGCCGGCATCGCCGCGGCCGCCGAGCGCCAGCGCAAAGGCATCGAGCAGGATGGATTTGCCCGCACCGGTCTCGCCGGTCAAAACCGCAAGGCCGGTGGCGAATTCGATATCGAGCCGTTCGATCAGGACGATGTCACGGATCGACAGACGCGCCAGCATGGAACCAAATTTCCTAGCCGAGACCCATCTTCTTGAAGGTCCGGCTGATCCAAGACCCCTGATTCTCGCTCGGTTCGAGACCGCCCGATTTTACAAGATTATAGGCGTCCTTGTACCAGCGGCTGTCAGGAAAATTGTGCCCGAGCACGGCCGCCGCGGTCTGCGCTTCGCCGACGATACCGATCGCCATATAGGCCTCGGTGAGCCGGAACAGCGCTTCCTCGACATGGCGGGTGGTCTGGTACTGCGTGACGACGGTCTTGTAGCGGTTGATCGCCGCCGTGTAGTCGCGCTTCTGCGCGTAGTAGCGGCCGACATTCATTTCCTTGCCGGCGAGCTGATCGCGCGCGCCCTCGATCTTGGCCTTGGCCGAGGTGGCATATTCCGAGTTCGGATATTTGCGCACCACCTCTTCCAGCGCGGCGATCGCCTTCTCGGTGCGGGCCTGGTCGCGGCTGGTGTCCGGGATCTGGTCGTAATGCGAGGCAGCGATCAGGTATTGCGCATAGGCCGCATCCGGGCTGCCGGGATGCAGCGTGACATAGCGAGTGGCGGCGCCGATGCAGCCGTCATAGTCGCCGCCCTGGTAGGACGCATAGGCAGACATCAGCAGCGATTTGCGGGCCCAGTCGGAATAAGGATGCTGGCGGTCGACCTCTTCGAACTTCTTGTTCGCCGCCTTCATGTCCTTCTTCTCGTTCATGAGGTACAGGCCCTCATTGTAGATCTTGTCGGCGGGCTCCTCGACGAAGGTGTCGTCCTTGGCGGTGAACTTGTCCCAGAGCGAGCCGGTGCCACAGCCGGCTAGCGGCAGCGCGAGCAGGATGAAGGTGACGGCGTGAAGCAGACCGCGGGCTCGAGACGAGATCGGGAGATATCCGCGCGTCATACGCTGTGCCGACATGAGTTTTGCCTTGACGCCCTGTGATGCGGTGCCCGCCAGCCCATGAACCCCGTCATGGGCGCGAAATGTGACCGTGGTGCCTGCCATGCGACCACGCCGATCTATCCGAAAAACGATCTTTAACGAACCGGATAGGCAGGCATTTCGCCCGGATTAAGGCGAAACTGCCGCAATGCTAGTCGATCATGGTTACCAGGAATTTCCCGGGGTCAGTTGCAACCCGTACCTGCGACAACAGGTCCGTCAGGACACGTCCGGCCCGTAGGCCGCAGCGATCCGGCCACCGACGATGCCGCGACCAACGTCGCCCTGGGGACGCGTGGTGCGGCGGGCCGCTTCGCCCTCGACCACCCGCCAAGCGGTACGGTCGGCCAGCAGCGCGGTCAGGACGGCGTGGTTGAGCTTGTGGCCGCCACGCACCGAGCGGTAAGCGCCAAGCAGCGGCAGGCCGGCCAGCGCGAGGTCGCCGATCACGTCCAGCACCTTGTGGCGGGCACATTCGTCGGCGTAGCGCAGGCCCTCAGTGTTGAGCAGCCGCTCGTCGTCGAACACGACGGTGTTGTCGAAGGAGGCACCGAGGGCATAACCCGCGCTCCAAAGCCGCGCGACATCGCCCATCAGGCCGAAAGTCCGGGCGCGGCCGACTTCGCGGCGGAAACGCTCGGCGCTGAGGTCGAAGGCGTAGCTCTGCTGGCCGATGACGGGGTTGGTGAAGTCGATTTCGACCTCAGCGCAGAACCCATTGGCGTAGGGCCCGATCTCGCCGAAGGAATCGCCGATCTTGACCGAGATCGGCTTCAAAACCTGAATGAAGCGGCGTTGGGCCGATTGGGTGACGATGCCGGCCTGGTCGATCGCCGCAATGAAGGCGGCGGCGCTGCCGTCCATGATCGGCACTTCGGGCCCGTCGATCTCGATCGTGGCGTTGTCGACACTCATGCCCCGCAGTGCAGCGAGCACGTGCTCGGCGGTGGAGACCAGCGGGCCGTCGCGATCGCCGAGGACGGTGGCGAAGTCGGTCGCAATCACCTGCTCGGCGGTAGCCTGAACTTCGCGGTCACTTCCCTCGAGCCCGGTGCGGACAAAAATAAAACCTGCGTCGACAGGCGCAGGCCCAAGCGTGAGAGTGACGGGAAGACCGGAATGAACGCCTACGCCTGCCACGGAGGCTTGCGCACGAAGCGTTGTTTGCCGGCTAAATTTCATCAGGAACCGCCCCACTACGACCACTGCGACTTATACGAGACCCGCCTGGCCGGTCAGTGCCGACGTCCCGCGAATCCGTATCCCCAAGTCACGGCAAACCATAGTGACTGCCCCAAACAGCGCCAACTCACGCTTTTTTACTGATTGTTACCCCAAACCTGCCGTATTCGCGCCAAGGCTTAACCAAATTGCGCCGAGGTTTGGGGTCGTCATCGGCAGTTTTACTGAACCACCGAATGCGTAATTAATGATTTAAAATCAGTTGCTTGGCTGTGCAATCCGGATATGCACGGGACCAAAGGAAAGGTCCCGGCAAGCTTATTGCCGGGACCTTTTTTCGCCTGCCTTATTGTAACAATCCTCAGGTCGCCTGCCGCCGTAGGAAGGCCGGGATATCAAGATGGTCGTCTCCCTGTGGCGCCGGCGCAACAGGCGCGGGGCGGCCATGCATGTCCAGGCCCTGCGGCGCGGGCCGGCGGGCATACTCCGATACCGGCTCGCTGGCCGCGATCTGCTGCGCCACGGTCTTCTGCGGCCGGCGATCGGGCAGCGGCGGCATCGCGGGACCGGCGGTGCGAGCGGCGATCGGCGCTTCGCTCTCCTCGTCGCGACGGCCGAGGCCGACATTGGCGAGACGCTGGAGCAGCGACAGGCGGGTCTTCTGCGGGGTCTCTTCCTCGACCTCGCCGCGGGCCTGACGAAGCTCGGCCTGGGCCGGCATCGGCAGTTCCTCGATGCGTGGCATCCGCGGCGCACGGACCGGTGCACGCTCGGCCTGCGGCGGGATGAAGGTTTCCGGCGTCATCGGCTCCTGCATGGCGAGCGGGGCCTGCTCGGGCTCCGGGAACAGGGTCGGCTTCTGCGCGATCGGGCGCACGGTGACGTCGCCGTAGGTCTGCATCGGCGCGGGCGCCTGCGGGACGTCCGCGACGGCGGCGGCGATGGCGGCGAGCGCAGCACGCTCGACATTCGGACGGGGCGCGGCAGCGGCCGGAGCCGGCGCGGCCGCCGGGACCTGCCCCTCCAGCTTCTGGGCGCGTTCGGCCAGACGCTGATTGTCGGCACGGAGCCGCGCGGTCAGGTCGGCGAGACGGCTCTCGGCAGCAGCGGCCGGAGCGGCAGCCTGCTGCGCCTGCGGTGCCGGGTTCGCGACGGGAGCGGAGGTCGCCTGGCTGTTGCGGGCGATCGCGGCCTGCTCGATGCCGGTGGCAACGACCGAGACGCGGATCAGGCCGTCGAGGGCTTCGTCGAAGGTCGCGCCGACGATGATGTTGGCGTCCTGGTCGACTTCCTCGCGGATGCGGGTCGCGGCTTCGTCGACCTCGAACAAAGTGAGGTCCTTGCCGCCGGTGATGGAAATGAGGAGGCCCTTGGCGCCCTTCATCGAGCTATCGTCGATCAGCGGATTGGCGATCGCAGCTTCCGCGGCGGTCAGCGCGCGCTTGTCGCCGGAGGCTTCGCCGGTGCCCATCATCGCCTTGCCCATCTCACGCATGACGGCGCGGACGTCGGCGAAGTCGAGATTGATCAGGCCTTCCTTGACCATCAGGTCGGTGATGCAGGCAACGCCCGAATAGAGCACCTGGTCGGCCATCGCGAAGGCGTCGGCGAAGGTGGTCTTCTCGTTGGCGACCCGGAACAGGTTCTGGTTCGGGATGATCAGGAGGGTGTCGACCACCTTGTGAAGCTCGTTGATGCCGGCTTCAGCGGTGCGCATGCGCCGGCCGCCCTCGAAGTGGAACGGCTTGGTGACGACGCCGACGGTGAGGATGCCCATGTCGCGCGCCGTCTTGGCGATGACGGGTGCAGCACCGGTGCCGGTGCCGCCGCCCATGCCGGCGGTGACGAACACCATGTTGGCGCCGGAGAGATGGTCGCGCAGCTCGTCGATCACCTCTTCCGCCGCCGCGGCGCCGACATTCGGCTGCGAGCCGGCGCCGAGGCCTTGGGTGACCGCCGTGCCCATCTGCACGATGCGCTGCGCCTTCGACATCGTCAGCGCCTGCGCGTCGGTGTTGGCGACCACGAAGTCGACGCCCTGGAGGCCCGCGGTGATCATGTTGTTGACGGCGTTGCCGCCGGCGCCGCCGACGCCGAACACGGTGATCCGGGGCTTCAGTTCGTGAATATCAGGAACATTGATGCTGATGGTCATGGTTGCTGCCTCTCGATCACGCGCGCGTGGGTTCGCCCCGGCCGGTGGCCGCGGGAGTTGGTGAAAATCGACAATTGCGGAAAGCGGTCATCAGAAGCCCTCGCGTAGCCATCGTCCGACCCTTCCAAAATATCCGCCGGTCCCTGTCTTGACCTGCTGCCGCGTATGCCGCGGTTCGACATGTTCGAGGTGAACATATTGCGGGTAGACGAGAAGTCCGGCCGGCACCGCGAACGCGGCGTTCTTCGCCTCGTTGGGCAGCCGGCCGAAACCGAGCGGACGTCCGACCCGCACGGGCCGGCCGAGAATCTGGGTGCCGAGCTCGACGAGGCCGGTCAGCTGCGAGGCGCCGCCCGAGAGCACGACGCGGCCGTTGGGCTCTGAGGCGAAGGGCGAATCCTTCAGCTTGTCCCGAACCATTTCGAAGACTTCCTCGGCACGGTGCTTGACGATGTTCGCGATAGTGGCGCGGGAGACGATCTGCGGCAGATCCTGCTCGTCACCGGCTGTCGGCACAGACATCAGCTCACGCGAGTCCGATCCGCCGGTGATGACGGTCCCATATAAAGTCTTGATTCGCTCGGCATCGGCAATGGTCGCGGAGAGTCCGCGCGCGAGATCCATCGTGATGTGTTGCCCGCCGACCGCAAAACCGGCCGCATGCACGAAACGGCCGCCGGAATAGACCGCGATCGTGGTGGTGCCGGCACCCATCTCGACGACGGCGGCGCCGAGATCGGCCTCGTCATCGGTCAGCACCGACAGGCCGGCCACATAGGGGCTCGCTGCCATCGCTTCGACATTGATGTGGCAGCGTTCCACCGCCAGCATCAGGTTCCGTGCCACGGTGGCGTCGCAGGTGACGACGTTCATGTCGACGCCGAACTGGTGCGCAACCATGCCGCGGGGATCGCGGATGCCTTTGACGCCATCGAGCGTGTAGCCGACCGGCAGGGCGTGCAGCACGGTGCGGCCTTCGCCGGTGGCATGGCGCATGCCGGTGGAGGTGACGCGGCTGACGTCCGCCTGAGTCACGGCGCCGCCGCGGATGTCGGCGGCGGCCTCGACCAGCTGGCCGGAGAGCCGGCCACCGGACACGGACAGCAGCACGGACTCGACCCGCACCTTGGCCATCTTCTCCGCGAGCCCGACGGCCTGGCGCACCGCCTGCTCACATTCGGTAAGATCGATCACCGCGCCGGCTTTCATGCCGCGCGACTGGATCTGGCTGTAGCCGATCAATTCCACCGCGTGGGTGCGGCCGCGCAACGCATCGCTCGGCGGCGACGGCTTCAGCCGCGCGATCATGCAGGCGATCTTGCTGGTGCCGATATCGAGGCAGGCGACGATGCCGCCGCGCTTGTGCGGCATCGGGCGTGTCTTCGGCGTCTGGGTGCGATCGAGACCGGTCATGCGGAATCCCCGGCCTTCTTTTTCTTCTTGTCCTTGAACTGCTCCTCGCGCGCCTTGGCGGCGTCGTCGGACAGCTGCACCACCAGACGATCGGGCAGGCGCATGTCGACGGCGACTATGTCGCGGGAGAACAGCCTATCGTCCTTGTCGAGCTTGGACAGCATCGCAAGGGCGTTGCCGACATCCTGCTCGGGCAGGCGGATGTCGAGGCCGTCCTTGAGCCTCAGGTTCCAGCGCCGCTCGCCGACGAAGATCGCGGCTTTCGTCACCGAATTGACCTGCGGATAACGCGCCAGCAGGGCGAGGAAATCGCGGGCCTGGGTGTCGGCGCCCTTGCCGACCACGAGCGGCAACGACAGGAAGCGGCGGGAGACATAGGGTTCGAGCACGGCACCGTCATCGGCGATGATGGAGAGCCGGCCGGCCTCCTGCCACAGCGCGAATGCCTTGCGCTCGGTGAGCTCGATCATAAGCTGGCCCGGATAGAGCTTCAGCACGGTCGCGTCCGCAATCCAGGGATTGGCCTTGAGCTTGTCGCGCACCGCGTCGGCGTCGAGGAACAGCAGCGAGGAGCGGCCGCTGACGCCGCCGATCGCGAGGATCTCGTCCTGGGTGAGCTGCTTGCGGCCGTTGATCACGACGGAGGTGATGCGGAAGCCGGCGGAATTGGCCAGCGCATTGCGGGCGTCGTTGACCGCGGTGATGAAATCCTGGAGATGGCCGCCCTTGACGATGCCGAAGCCGCAGCTTCCGATCAGGAGCAGCACGGTCATGCTGATCCCGACCCGGCGCGGCAGATAGCGCTCGACCAGCGCGACCATGCGCGGCGGTGGTTCGCGCTCGACGACGGCCCTGGCCTTGGTCTTGGCCTTGTCCTTGGCGGCGGCGCGCGCCTCGGCGCGCTTGTCCTGCACCCACTCGCGCAGAAGCACGACCGCTCCGATAGCGGCCGCCTTCAGGTCAGCTTGGGGCCTCAGCGATCTCAGAAACGACCGGGTGAGGCTTCCTGCACCATCCATTGCACGAGCTCGTCAACAAGTTTGGCCGCGACATCGCGCGGGTCCTGGCGAACATGACGTCTCGGACTTGCCGGGCCGGGTGCTGGTCTTCAGCAGAAGAAAACCTCTCCCCTTCAAAGCGTTCGCTGGAGGTGACATCACCGCAAACAGCTCACGCGCCGGCAGCCAAAGCGCCATATGCGCCGCCAGCGTTAACCTTCGGACGTCCTGGTAAACAAAAGGTAAAATTCGTTAACGCGGGATGCTTTTTGCCCCGCGATATCTGGCATTTATGCCGCGATATCCGGCATTTTACCGGTTTTGGACCCCAAATCGGACCGTTTCGGCCTTTCGGCCGTTAACCAGTCCTAATTATTTCCGGGCCCGCTGCTCGGCGAGCTCGATCAGGCCACGCAGGAAGTCGACGAACGCGATGCCCTCGGCCTTCAGCGCCTTGGGGTAGAGCGAAGAGTTCGTCAGCCCGGGGAGCGTGTTGGTTTCGAGATAAATGAGGCCCCTGTCCGAGACGATGAAGTCCGAGCGGGAATAGCCGACACAGGACATCGCCCGATGCGCCGCCATCGCCTGCTCCTTCAGCGCGGCGGTGATCTCGGGTGCGAAACGGCCGGGGCAGATCTCCTGGGTCGACTTCAAAAGATATTTTGCGGCGTAGTCGAAATTGCCCTCGCCCGGAATGATCTCGATCGGCGGCAGCGCGATGATCGAGCCATCGGTGCGCTCCAGCACGCCGCAGGTCGCCTCGACGCCGGCGACGTAGGGCTCGATGACGTACTCCTCGTGCTTCGCCGCGTTGCGGACGGCGACGAGATCCTGCTTGGCGTTGACGAAGATAAGGCCGTAGCTTGATCCGTCCCGCGCCGGCTTTGCGATCAGCCGACCATATTCGGCGAAAGCCTCGTCAATGTTGTCGAGCGCGACGTTTGCCGGCGGCGTCACGCCGCCGAGCGCAGCGAAGTGCTTGGCCGCGATCTTGTCAAAGGCGAGATGCGAGGAGGCCGAGCCCGATCCGGTGAAGGCCACGCCGCGCGCCTCGCACATCACCTGCAATTCGCCGTTCTCGGCGCGCCCGCCATGCAGGCCGAGCACCAGCACCCGGCCTTCCGCCTTGGCCTGGTCGAGCGCCTGCGCCAGCGGAATGCCACGCGTGCCGGGCTTGAACTCGTCCTCGAACGGACGGGCATGTTCGAGCAGTTGTTTCGACTGCACGACATGCACCTTGTCCTCGACGTCCCACCACCACAGATCGGCCTCGGGCAGCGCCTGATGCAGCGCCTGGGCTGAGGCGACCGAAACCAGACGTTCGCGGTTGGAGCCGCCGAAGAGGATGGTGATGCGCATGTTCATAGTTCGCAATCTCTCCAGTTCGTCATTCCGGGGCGCGACGAAGTCGCGAGCCCGGAATCCATTCATCTACGAACACCGCCGCCCGATGGATTCTCCGATGCGCAATTGCGCATCGGAGCTCTCGCTTCGCGAGCCCTGGAATGACGGTGTTCATGAAACCCCGATCCGCTTGATTTCCCAGTGTAGCTCAATTCCGGAATTGGCTTTCACCCGTTCGCGCACCGTCTCGCCCAGCGTCTCGATATCGTGCGCGGTGGCCTCGCCCGTGTTGATCAGGAAATTGCAGTGCATCTCCGAGACCTGCGCGCCGCCGACGCGCAGGCCGCGGCAGCCGGCAGCATCAATCAGCTTCCAGGCGGAATGGCCGGGCGGGTTCTTGAAGGTCGAGCCGCCGGTCTTCTCGCGGATCGGCTGCGCGGTCTCGCGATGGGTTTGCACCTCTGCCATGCGCGCGCGGATCGCATCACTATCCCTGATCTCGCCGCGAAAGCGCGCGGAGGTGAAGATGATGGAGGGATCGACGCCGCTCTTGCGGTAGACGAACTTCATGTCGGCGTTGGAGAACACGTGCTTGCCGCCGTCGCGCCCGACGCCCCTCGCCTCGATCAGGACGTCCTTGGTCTCCCCGCCATTGGCGCCCGCATTCATGCGCAGCGCGCCGCCGATCGTGCCGGGAATGCCGGAATAGAATTCGAGCCCGCCGATATTGGCGGACACCGCAACTTCCGCCACGCGCTTGTCGAGCGCCGCCGCGCCCGCGGTGACGATATCGCCGCTCGCGCTCGTCTCGCCGAAGGCGCGCGGGGCGAGACGAATCACCACGCCCGCGATGCCGCCGTCGCGCACGATGAGGTTGGAGCCGACGCCGACAACATAGACGGGAATGTCGGACGCGAGATGCGCGAGGAAGTAGGCGAGGTCGTCTTCGTCAGCCGGGGTGAACAGCACCTGTGCCGGACCGCCGACGCGAAACCAGGTAAGTTCGGCGAGCGACTGGTTGGCGAGCAGCCGACCGCGAAGATCAGGCATCGCGGCTTTGAGCGAAGGGATGATGTCGGGGAAGCTCACCGCCCTACCCCAGCGCCTTCAATTCGTCCGGCAACGCGTACGCCCATTGCGTGATGTTGCCGGCCCCCAGGCACACGACGAGATCACCTGGCTTCGCCAATCCCTTGACGATGCCCGCGAGCGCCGAAGCCGCCGGCAGCGGGATCACCTCGCGATGGCCGTGGGCGCGCAGGCCCGCGACGAAATGATCGCGATCGACGCCCGCGATCGGCACTTCGCCGGCGGCATAGACTTCGGCGACGATCACCGCGTCCGCATCGTTGAAGCAGGTGCAGAATTCCTCGAACAGCCATTGCAGGCGCGTGTAGCGATGCGGCTGCACCACGGCGATCACCTTGCCGGTGTAGGAATCGCGCGCCGCTTTCAGCACGGCCGCGATCTCGACGGGGTGGTGGCCGTAATCGTCGATGATGGTCACGCCGTTCCACTCGCCGGTCTTGGTGAAGCGCCGCTTGACGCCGCCGAAGCCTGCGATGGCGCCGCGGATATTGTCGTCGGAAACACCGAGCGTGTGCGCAACTGCGATCGCTGCCGTCGCATTCGAGGCGTTGTGCCGGCCCGGCATCGGCAGCGCGAGGTCGGCGATCTCGTGCACAGCCCCACTCTTGCGATCGCGGATGACGACCTTGAACTTCGAGCCACCGCCGCCCGCCGTGAGGTCGACCAGCCGCGCGTCCGCCTGCGGATTCTCGCCGTAAGTGATGATGCGACGATCCTCGATCTTGCCGACGAGGCTCTGCACCACGGGATGATCGATGCACATCACGGCGAAGCCGTAGAACGGCAGATTCTCGACGAAATGGCGGAACGCATCCTGCACGGCATCGAAGGTCTTGAAATGATCGAGATGCTCGGGGTCGACATTGGTGACGATCGCGACATCGGTCGGCAGCTTCAGGAACGTACCGTCACTCTCGTCGGCTTCCACCACCATCCAGTCGCCGGCGCCGAGCCGCGCGTTGGAGCCGTAGGCGTTGATGATGCCGCCGTTGATCACGGTCGGATCGAGCCCGCCGGCATCGAGCAACGTTGCGACCATCGTGGTCGTCGTGGTCTTGCCGTGGGTGCCGGCAATCGCGACGCAGCTCTTCAGCCGCATCAGCTCGGCCAGCATCTCGGCGCGACGCACCACGGGAATGCGCCGTTCGCGCGCCGCCATCAATTCCGGATTGTCGCGCTTGATCGCGGTAGAGACCACAACGACCTCGGCGCCGTCGACGTTCTCCGCCTTGTGGCCGACCGAGACCTTCGCGCCCTTCTTGCGCAGCCGGTCGAGATTGTAATTGTCGGCGGCGTCGGAGCCCTGCACGGCATAGCCGAGATTGACCAGCACCTCGGCGATGCCGCTCATGCCGATTCCGCCGATTCCGACGAAGTGGATGGGTCCGATCTCGCGCGGCAGTCTCATACTCTGTTCCCTGACCTCGCCGCCCCCGAAGGCGGCATCTGGCGAAGGTCACGGCCAAATCAGCCGCGCGCCTTTCCTACTGGATGCCCCGCTTTAGAAGGCGATGACAAGGGCTTTTTCGCGTCAGATTCCCGCGACTTTGACCACGAGATCCGCCAGCCGCTCGGCCGCGTCGAGCCGGCCGGCGCCGCGGGCGGCTTCGGCCATGGCGGCAAGACGCGCCGGCTCGGCGGCGAAGGTGGAGATTTCGGCGGCAAGGCGGTCCGAGCTGAACTCGGTCTGCGGGATGCGGATGGCGCCATCGACCTTGACCAGCACGCCGGCATTGGCGAACTGATCCTGGTCAATCGAGCCCGGCAGCGGCACCAGGATCGAGGGCCGCCCGATCGCGGCAAGCTCGGCGACCGTGCCCGCGCCGGAACGCGACACCACCAGATGGTTGGAAGCAAGCCGCGCCGGCAAATCCGTGAAGAAGGGTGCGAGCTCGACCCTGATCTTGAGCTTGTCGTAGACCGCGCGCACGCGGCTCATATCCTCTTCGCGCACCTGCTGGGTCAGGACGAGGCGGCTCCACAGCGCAGGCTCGAGCCGCTCGATCGCGCCCGGCACGATATCGGCCATGATGCGCGCGCCCTGACTGCCGCCGACGACGAGCAAGCGGAGCGGACCGTTCACTTCAGGCGTGATATATTTTACCGCAGCGGCCGCGAGGATCGCCGGCCGCATTGGCGTGCCGACGGTCGTGGTCTTAGCTGATAGCGCCGGATCGCGGTCGAGCACGCCGGGCAAGGACGTCGCGATGGCGCGGACACGGCTCGACAGGAACCGGTTGGCGCGGCCGAGCACGGCGTTGGCATCGTGGATGATCCCGGGCACGCCGGCGAATTTCGCCGCGACCAGCGGCGGCAGCGTCGGATAGCCGCCGAAACCGACGACAGCGACAGGCTTCAATCGCTTGATCAGAGCGTAGGCAGAGAGCGTGCCGACGGCGAGCGTGAGGCCGGCATAGGCAAGCTGGAACGGATTGCGGCCGCGCGCAGTCTCGCTCGAGACGACGTCGATCATGTCCTTGCTGAACAGCCCGCTATAGCGCAGCGCGCGCTCGTCGGTGACGAGGCGGACGCGAAAGCCGCGCCGGATCAATTCGACGCCGAGCGCCTCGGCCGGGAACAGATGGCCGCCGGTGCCGCCCGCGGCGAGAAGAATCAGGGGGGACGTGTCCATGACGGAGGCTTTTACAAGGTCTTTCTCGTCATTGCGAGCGAAGCGAACCAATCCAGACTACCTCCGCGGAGACAGTCTGGATTGCTTCATCGCAAGAGCTCCTCGCAATGACGACGAATTACGCGTAACTCCGCATCGCCTCGGCGCGGCCGCTCGCCTCGACCTCGGTGCGCGGACGCAGCCGCGTCAGCGCCAGCATCATGCCGACGCCATAGGCCAGCGACACGATCGAGGAGCCGCCATAGGAGATGAACGGCAGCGTCATGCCCTTGGCGGGGATGAGCTGCAGGTTCACCGACATGTTGATCGCGGCCTGGACGCCGAACAGGATCGCAAGGCCCGAGGCCGCAAAGCGCGAGAACATGTCCTCATTGGCATAGGCGCGCGACAGCGTGCGGATGACGACGAAGGCGAACAGCGCCAGCATCGCCAGGCACAGGATGATTCCGAACTCTTCGGCAGCAACAGCGAACACGAAATCGGTGTGGCTGTCCGGTAGGCTGCGCTTGGCGATGCCCTCGCCCGGTCCGAGGCCGAACCAGCCGCCATTATAGAAGGCTTCCATGGCGGTATCGACCTGGAAGGTGTCGCCGGAGGCCGGGTTCATGAAGCGCCTGATGCGGCCCGCTACGTGGGGAACAAAAAGGTAGGCACTGAACAGGCCGGCCGCGGCGGCGCCCGCAAGGCCGAACACCCAGATCATGCGCATCCCTGCGATGAAGAACAGCGAGCCCCACACCATCAGGATCAGCATGGTCTGGCCGAAGTCCGGCTCCATCACCAGCAGCGCGACCAACATCAAGAGCAGCACCAGCGCCATCGAGGTCGCCGGCATCTCCGGCCGCTTGGTCGATTCCGCGAACAGCCAGGCCGCGATGACGACGAACGACGGCTTTGCGATCTCGGAGGCCTGGATGTTGACGCCGAGCAGCGTGATCCAGCGCCGAGAGCCCTTCACCTCAGGACCGATCGCGAGCGTCACCACGATCAGGATGATGCTGACCGTGAAGATGATCAGCGCGCTGCGGCGGATCGCGCGCGGCGAGAGGAACGAGACGCCAAGCAGCACCAGGCAGGACGGGAGGAGGAACATCACGTGGCGGCTGAAGAAATGGAAGGGATCGAGCCCGATACGGGTCGCAACCGGCGGGCTCGCCGCCAGCGACAGGATCACCCCGGTCAGCATCAGCGCCAGGATGGCGCCCATCAGCGGCTTGTCGACGGTCCACCACCACTCGGAAAAGGGGGTGCGTTCTTCACGGGAGAGCATGGGCGGCCGCTTTCGGACAGAGGTCCGTCCATTGGTCGCCGAGGTTGGTTACCGGGGGGTTAAGGAAGTGGGGGCGTTTGGAGATGATCTTCGCTGCCGCCACAAAACACACTGTCATGCCCCGCGAAGGCGGGGCATCCAGTACGCCGCAGCACCTCGGCTAAAGCACGGTCTCTGGGATACTGGATCGCCCGGTCAAGCCGGGCGACGACAGTGGAGCGTGACGCACGTGTTCCCTACACCACCGGCTTCACGCCCGGCAGCGACTGCACCAGCTCGCGGAACTTGGTGCCGCGGATCTCGAAATTGCGGTACTGGTCGAACGAGGCGCAAGCGGGCGACAGCAGCACGACGGCGTCGGTGAGCCCTGAGGCTTCTGCGTCGCGCGCGGCGTGTTCGACGGCAACGTCGAGGGTCTGGCTGATCTCGTGCTCGACCGTGCCGAGCGTGCCGGAAAATTCCTGCGCCGCCTCGCCGATCAGATAGGCCTTGCGGATTCGCGGGAAGAAGCCTGTAAGGCTGGTGATGCCGCCGGCCTTCGGCTTGCCGCCAGCAATCCAGAAGATATCCGCAAAGGACGACAACGCATGCGCGGTCGCATCCGCGTTGGTGCCCTTGGAATCGTTGACGAACAGCACGTTTCCGCGGCGGCCGACCTGCTCCATGCGGTGCGCAAGGCCCGGAAAGCTGCGCAGGCCGTTCTGCAGCACGTCCAGGCTGATGCCCATCGCGAGCGCGGCCGCCGCCGCGCAGGCCGCGTTCTGCGCGTTGTGCTGGCCGCGCAGCGAGCCGATGCCGCCAAGCGCGGCGACGTCGCTGCGGGCGCCGCCGGAGGCGCGCACGATGTTGCCGTGCTCGACGTAAATGCCGGAGGCAAGCGGATTCTTGACCGAGATCCGCACCACGTTCTTGCCGGCACGGTCGAGCCGGTCGGCGACATCGCGGCAATAGCCGTCGTCGACACCGACGATCGCGGCGCCGCCTTCTTGCACGGCCGCGACGAGGTGCTCCTTCACCGCGGCGTAATGCGCGAGCGTGCCGTGGCGGTCGATATGGTCCTCGCTGACGTTGAGCAAAATGCCGATGGAGGGATCGAGCGAGGGCGTGAGGTCGATCTGGTAGGACGACATCTCGATGACGTGGACGCGGCCCATGCGCGGCGGCTCCAGCGAGAGGATCGCAGTCCCGATATTGCCGCCCATCTGGGTGTCGTAGCCGGCGACTTTCGTCAGATGCGCGATCAGCGCCGTCGTGGTCGACTTGCCGTTGGTGCCGGTGATGGCAACGAACGGCGCGTTCGGCGCATGCCGGCGCCGCTCGCGGCAGAACAGCTCGATGTCGCCGATCACTTCGACGCCAGCCTCGCGGGCCTTCAGCACGCTCCAGTGCGGCACCGGATGGGTCAGCGGCACGCCGGGCGCCAGCACGAGCGCGGCAAAATTCGCCCAGGAGATGTTGCGCAAATCCGCGGTGACGAAACCGGCCTGCGCCGCCTTGGCGACGTTCTCGGCATTGTCGTCGGCGGCGATCACCTCGGCGCCACCGGCTTTCAACGCATGGCAGGAGGCGAGCCCCGAACCGCCGAGGCCGAACACAGCGACAGTCTTGCCGGCAAAGGACGTGACCGGGATCATCGATCGATCACCGCAGCTTCAGTGTCGACAGGCCGGCGAGCGCCAGCATCACCGAGATGATCCAGAAGCGGATCACGATCTGCGGCTCGGTCCAGCCGAGCTGCTCGAAATGATGATGGATCGGCGCCATGCGGAAGATGCGCTTTCCGGTGAGCTTGAACGACACCACCTGCACGATGACGGAGACCGCCTCCAGCACGAATAGGCCGCCGATCACCGCGAGCACGATCTCGTGCTTCACCGCGACCGCGATCGCGCCCAGCATGCCGCCGAGCGCGAGCGAGCCGGTGTCGCCCATGAAGATCGAGGCCGGCGGCGCGTTAAACCAGAGGAAGCCGAGGCCGGCGCCCAATAGCGCGCCGCAGAGCACGGCGAGTTCGCCGGTGCCCGCGACATATTTGATCTGGAGATATTCGGCGAACACGGCGTTGCCGGCGAGATAAGCGATCATCGCAAAGCTCGCGGTCGCAATCATCACCGGCACGATGGCGAGGCCGTCGAGACCGTCGGTGAGGTTCACCGCGTTGCCGGAGCCGACGATGACGAAGGCGCCGAAGATGACGAAGAACCAGCCGAAATGCAGCACCGTGTCCTTCAGGAACGGAATCGTCAGCGCAGTGGACGCGGGATCACGGTTCAGCCGCACCAGCGCATAGCAGGCGACCAGCGCGATCGCCGCCTCGATCAGCAGGCGAAGCTTGCTGCCGAATCCGGTCGTGGTCTGCTTGGTGACCTTGAGGTAATCGTCATAGAAGCCGACGAAGCCGAAGCCGAGCGTCACCGCCAGCACGATCCAGACATAGGGGTTGAGCGGGTTGGCCCACAGCACCGTACCGACGGTGAGGCCGGACAGAATCATCAGCCCACCCATGGTGGGCGTGCCCTTCTTGGCGAGATGCGATTGCGGACCGTCGGTGCGGATCGGCTGGCCCTTGCCCTGACGGATGCGCAAATGATCGATGATCCAGGGTCCGAACAGGAACACGAACAGCGCGCCGGTGACGACGGCGCCGCCTGTGCGGAAGGTGATGTAGCGGAAGACGTTCAGGACCGTGCGGATTGCACCGAAGCCCGGAAATGTGTTGGAGAGCTCGATCAGCCAGTAAAACATTCAGACGGTCCTATGGCGCCTTTGCACGCGCAGCCTTGGCCTTGTTCTCGGCCTTTTATCTTGGCCTCAACGTGCCTCACGCGCATTCGCTGGTCTTCATCATCGGGTCGGACGCGACCTCTGGGGAAACGGACGGCTTCGTGCCGCAAAAGGGGGATTCGGGAACAGCGCCTTCCAAGCAGTTTACGCCTTTGCCTGCAAGGCGGCCACCAGGCCCGGCACAAACTTGTTGACCCAGAACATCTTCTTGCTGCCCTTGACAACCACGACGTCGCCTGCCTTCAGCAGGCGCGCAACCTCGTCCGGCTTCAGCGTGACGGGATCGTCGTGCCAGCCGAGCCCCTTGCTTGACGGCAGCACGTCGAAGAGGTGGCGCATCAGAGGCCCGACGCAATAGACGCCGTCGATACCTTCGAGATGCTTGGCAAGGCCGGTATGGTAGCTTGGTGCGTCAGCACCCAGCTCCAGCATGTCGCCGAGCACCGCAATGCGGCGCCCGCCAGACATGTTGCGCGCCTGAAGGCTTTGCAGCGCAGCAGCGACGCTGGCCGGATTGCCGTTGAAACTGTCGTCGATCACGGTGATGCCGCCGACCGCCTGCTCGACGCCGCGGCCGGTCATGATGCCGACCCGGTCGAGCTTGATCGCGAGCGTTGCCGCATCGAGGTTCGCCGCACGGATCGCGGCGAGCGCGGCCAGCGCATTCTGTACGCGGTGCGGCGCGCCCGGCGTGAGGCTGAAGGCGATCTCCTTCTTGCCGAGCTTGGCCACGACCTGCCAGCTCTCGCCATGCGGGGCGTGCGCGATCTCGTGCACCTCGGCATGCTCGCCGAAGCGCACCACCGTGCCTTTCCAATCCGACGCCTTGATCCCGGCGGGCAGCACCAGCACGCCGTCCTCGGGCAGGCCGAGCGCGATCGATACTTTCTCGCGCCTGATAGCTTCGAGTGAGCCGAGCTTTTCCAGATGCACCGGCTGGACGTTGACGACGAGCGCGACGGTCGGCCGCGTCAACTCGCTGAGCCGCGCGATTTCGCCGGGCTGGTTCATGCCCATCTCGACGACCCAGAGGCTGGCGTCCGGCCTGGCGTTGCACAGCGTCAGCGGCACGCCCCAGAAATTGTTGAAGCTCGACGGGCTGGCATAGGCGTTGGGGTAAGCGGCCAGAAACTCCTTGGTGCTGGTCTTGCCGGCGCTGCCGGTGAGCCCGATCACCGGACCGCCAAAGCGCGCGCGCGCGGCGCGCGCAAGGCCCCACAGGCCGTCGATCAGTGTATCCTTCACGACGATCTGGGGAATGCGGATGCCCGCGATCTCGTGCGGCACGATCATCGCGACCGCTCCGGAGGCCTCCGCCTTGTCCGCGAACTCCCAGCCGTCACGCGCGCTGGCGAAGGCGGAGACGAAGCCACCGCTTGGCGTGCCGCTCAGCGCGACGAACAGGCTGCCCGGTTTCACCAGGCGGCTATCCTGGGTGACGAAATCGATCGGCGTATCCGGGAATGATCCGCCGACACCCAGCGCGCGCGCCACCTCGGCAACCGTCCATATCGGCGCGCTCATGCAACCCTCGATGCTAGTGCGGCGGCGACCGCCTCGTGATCACTGAAGGGCAAGATCTCGCCGCCGACGATCTGCCCGGTCTCGTGGCCCTTGCCGGCGATGAGGAGCGCATCCCCCTCCTGCAAGTCCTCGATCGCGACGCGAATGGCCTCAGCGCGGTCGCCGATTTCGCGAGCGCCCTTCGCGGTGGCGAGGATCGCGGCACGGATCGCCTCCGGCTTCTCGCTGCGCGGATTGTCGTCGGTGACGATGACGCCGTCGGCATTCTCGGCCGCGATCTCGCCCATGATCGGCCGCTTGCCGGCATCGCGATCGCCACCGGCGCCGAACACGACGACCAGCCTGCGCCTGGCGTAGGGACGGAGCGCCTGCAAAGCCTTCGCCAGCGCATCGGGTTTATGCGCGTAGTCGACGAAGATCGGCGCGCCGTTGCGCTCGCCGACGCGCTCGAGCCGGCCCTTGGCGCCTTCGAGATGTTCGAGGCTCGCGAACACGTTTGCCGCATCGCTGCCGGTGCCGATGGCAAGGCCGGCCGACACCAGCGCGTTCTCGATCTGAAACTCGCCGACCAGCGGGAGACGGACCGCGTAACGCTTGCCGCGATGCTCGAGCGCGAGCGCTTGCGAAAAGCCCTCGACCTCGGCACCGGCGAGACGAATGCCCTCGCCTGCGCCGTCGCCGTTGCGGCCGACCGCCATCACGCGCAGACCGCGCGCCTTCGCCGCGTCGATGACGTCCACTGAACAATCATGATCGGCCGAGATCACCGCTGCTCCGTCAGGCGGGACCAGCTCGCGGAACAGACGGATCTTGGCCGCGAGATAATGTGCGACGGTCGGATGATAGTCCATGTGGTCGCGCGAGAGATTGGTAAAGCCGCCGGCGCAGACGCGCACGCCATCGAGGCGGTACTGGTCAAGCCCGTGCGAGGACGCCTCGAAGGCGAGATGCGTCACGCCGTCGCGCGCGATCTCGTCGATCTGCCGGTGCAGTGCGATCGGATCCGGCGTCGTCAGCGAGCCGTAGACGGTGCGCTTGGGCGAGACGAGGCCGATGGTGCCGATGCTGGCGGAGGCATGCCCCAGCCGCTCCCAGATCTGGCGCGTGAAGGCTGCGACCGAGGTCTTGCCGCTGGTGCCGGTCACCGCGGCAATCGTCGCGGGCTGTGCGGGAAAGAACCTTGCCGCGGCCAGCGCGAGCGCACGGCGTGGATTGGCGACCGTGACGAACGGCACCTTGCTGCCATCAGGCGCATGGTCGCCGACGACGGCCACCGCACCTGCGCCGACCGCAGCATCGATGAAGCGCGTGCCGTCGGTCTTGCTGCCCGCAAGTGCGAAGAAGAGATCGCCCGGCCCGACCTGCCGGCTGTCGAGCGCAAGACCGCTCACATCGAGCGCCGCGGCAGCGGGCTCGATTGCGGCATCATTGCCTAGCAGTTCGCGCAGCTTCATGGTGTTCCAGTCGACATGCCGTACCGGAAAGCCGAATCTTCGGAAAAGTCCCGACTCAGCAGCGGCAACGGCCTACCCGGTTGATTACTGGGTTGTCCTGGATGCTGCAAGAATAAGGCGGTCGGACGGCGGCAGGTCAAACCGCGGCTCGACGCCCAGAAGCGGCGCGATTCGCTCGATCACCTTGCCGCCCGTCGGCACCGCGTTCCAGCCCGAGGTGATGAAACCCTTGGTTTCAGGAATCGCCTGCGGCTCGTCCAGCATGATCAGGATGTGATATTTCGGATCGTCGCAGGGCATGACCGCGGTGAAGGAGTTGAGCACCCGCTTCTTGGCATAGCGGCCGTTGATGACCTTCTCGGACGTGCCGGTCTTGCCGCCCACGTAGTAGCCCTTGATGTCCGCGGTCTTGGCGGTACCGATCTCGGCATTGAGCCGCATCAGATACCGCATCTTGTCGCTGGTATCCTGCTTGATCACGCGCTTGGCCAGCGCCGCCGCTTCGGTTTCGCTGCGCTTCATGAATGTCGGCGGAATGAGATAGCCGCCGTTCACCAGCGCGTTGATGCCCATCACCGCCTGGAGCGGCGCCACCGAGAGGCCCTGGCCGAACGCGGCGGTGACCGTGTTCAGCTCGCTCCAGCGGCGCGGGATCAGCGGCGCCGCGCTCTCCGGCAGTTCGGTGCGCAGCCGCGTCAACTGGCCCATCTTGGCGAGGAACGCCTTGTGCGCCTCGACCCCCTGGCTGAGCGCGATCCGCGCCGCGCCGATGTTGGACGAGTAGGTGAACACTTCCTTGGTGTTGATGAAACGCCCGAGCGGGTGGCTGTCGTGGATGGTGAACTTGCCGTAGTGCAGATTTCCGCGCGCATCCCACGACGAATTCAGGTTGATCTTGCCGGAATCGAGCGCCATCGCCAGCGTGAACGCCTTGAAGGTCGAGCCCATCTCATAGACGCCCGTGGTCAGACGGTTGATGCGGTCGGGGTCGTGCGCTTCCTTCGGATTGTTGGGATCGAAGTCCGGCAGCGAGACCATCGCGACGATCTCGCCGGTCTTGACGTTGGAGACGATGCCGGAGGCGGCCTTGGCGTGGAACTTGTCCTTGGCCTTCAACAGCTCGTCGCGGAGCGCGTGCTCGACGCGCAGATCGACCGAGAGCTCGATCGGCTTTTGCAACCGGTCGGTGGCAAAGCCGGCGCGGTGGAGATCGGCGAGCCCTTGATTATCGAGCCACTTCTCCAGGCCGGCGATGCCCTGGTTGTCGATATTGACGAGGCCGATGAGGTGGGCGACTTCGTTGCCGGTCGGATAGACGCGCTTGTTCTCACGCAGGAAGCCGATGCCGGGAATGCCGAGCTTGTGGATGTCCTGCTGCTGCTTCGGCGTGACCTCGCGTTTGAGCCAGACAAAGCCCTTGCGCGTCTTCAGACGCTCGCGCACCTCGGCCTCGTCGAGGTCGGGAACGGTGGCGGTCAGAAGCTCGATCGCCTCGTCCTTGTCGATGATGCGGCGCGGCTCGCCGAACAGGCTCGCCGCCTTGACGTCGGTTGCCAGGATCGCGCCGTTGCGGTCGACGATGTCAGGCCGCGCGGTCGCGACCACTTCCTGCGCCGCGGCGCGGCGGGCACCGTGGGCGTCGGCGCCGATCGCGAACATCACGAGCCGGCCGCCGATCAGGGCATAGACCGAGGCGAAGGCGAGCATTGCGAGGCCAACGCGCGCGCGTGCCTTCGCGGCGCGATCGACATTGCGCCCGTAGAGCAGGCTGCGGATCAGCCGCTGCCGCCAAGGCTCGGTCGGCTTTTCCATGGGTTTTGCCGGGATCGGAGCGCTCATTGATTGTCCTCCGGCTGAGGCACGGAGCCCGTCACGGTCTCGGGATCGCTGGCGGCTTCGATGGTGTTGAGCATCGCTCCGATCGGGTCGGGCTCGCCCGGCCTGAACATCCGCGGCGGGCGCTCCGGCAGGTTCTTCAGCGAGTCATATTGCGTGCCGTTGACCGGCTTCAGCGACAGATGCCGGTCGGACAGTCCTTGCAGGCGCAAGGGCGCATCGAGCTTGGCCCATTCGGCGCGCAGCGAGGCGATCGCATCGCGCTGCTCCCGGATTTCCGCATGCAGCCGCAGCACCTTCTCGGTGCGCGCGGTGGAGTCCATCTTGATCCGGTAGACATGGGCCGCCGCGAAGATCAGCGCGCCGATGACGAGGAGGTGGATGAAGCGCATGCGCTAGCCACCCCTCATGACGTCGGAGAGCCTTGGCCAGGACGATGGCTCGCCATCGTCATGCGCGGGCGCCGAGGTGCGCTCGGCGGCGCGCAGCTTTGCGGAGCGCGCACGCGGGTTATGCGCCACTTCGTCTTCACCGGCGACGACCGGCCGCCGCGTCAGCAGCTGGAAGCTCGGCGCGGCCTGCGCGACTTCCGGCAGATGCCGCGAGCCGCCGCCGCTCTTGGAACGTGAGGCGAGAAAATTCTTGACGATGCGGTCTTCCAGCGAATGGAACGAGACCACGACGAGGCGGCCGCCGGGCTTGAGCACGCGTTCGGCCGCAGCGAGCGCCGTCTGGAGTTCCTCGAGCTCTTCGTTGACGAAGATGCGCAGCGCCTGGAACGTCCGCGTCGCCGGGTGAATGTCGCCGGGCTTCGAGCGCACGACCCTGCCGACGAGATCGGCGAGCGCGCGCGTGGTCGTGAACGGCCTCTCCTGCCGATCTGCAACGATGGCACGGGCGATGCGCCGCGAATGCCGCTCCTCGCCGAAGAGATAGATGATGTCGGCGAGATCGCCTTCGGAGGCACGCGCGACGACGTCCGCCGCGGTCGGGCCCGCCTGCCCCATCCGCATGTCGAGCGGACCGTCGAGACGGAAGGAGAAGCCGCGGCCGGCCTGATCGAGCTGCATCGAGGACACACCGACATCCATCACGATGCCATCGACGGTGTCGACGCCCTGCGCCGCGCAGACTTCCGCGAGGTTGGAGAAGCGGTCTTCGACCAGCGTGAGCCGGCCGGCGGAGCGTTCGACGAGCTCGGCACCGCCAGCGATCGCAGTACGATCGCGGTCAATCGCAATGAGCCGGGTTCCCGGCACGTCGAGAATGGCACGGCTGTAGCCGCCGGCGCCGAAAGTGGCATCGACATAGATGCCACCTTCGCGCGGGGCGAGATGGTCGATGGCCTCGCGGCCGAGAACCGGAATGTGCGGAGCCGAGCTCATGCGCCACGCCTGCCGAACGCCCAGCCTGACGTCGATGCCAGATCGGGAACGAAACAGCCCATGACGCCTCGAATGATTCTGCGTCGCGGCGGTTCCACGACAAGGCCCTCGTCCTACATGATTACCGAGTCCGGTCGTCCCGGGCGGCAAACCCAGTGTTCCCAGCGAATTTTGTCGGGCAGCCATGGGATTTCGAGCCAAAATACGCTTTGGCCGCCTCCGGACGCGGGTCGGCACTTCATCTCTCAGTAACGGCCCTTAGCGTTAAGAAAGCGTTGATCGGCTCGCGACAAGTCTAAAAGGTGACGTCGTGGTGATGCTTCATCCACACACATGCGCCAAAATGCATTCGTTAACCGCGGCGCGCGATTGCGCGCGGCCGAGGGTAAAGGAATAGTAAAGAGAAGGGCTTGGCCCACACTCTCCGTCCAACTCGAGCTGTCCATGCCGTCCGGTTCGTCCACGCCGTCTGGGTCTGATTCGAAGCGTCAACGCGTTCTGCCGGTTCCCAAGGCCGCTGCAGGCACGCGGACGTTCGATCCGGATTCCTCGATCGTCTCCGATATCATCCCTTCGCCGAACCATGGCGAGCGCGCCAAGGGACGGCAGCCGGACATGATCGTGCTGCACTACACCGGCATGCCCGATGTCGAGGGCGCGCTGGCGCGGCTGTGCACGGCGGGGACTGACGTGTCGGCGCATTACGTCGTGCTGGAGGACGGCCGCATCGTGCAATGCGTGCCCGAGGCCAGGCGCGCCTGGCACGCCGGCGTCTCGTCCTGGGCCGGCGAGGACGACATCAACTCCTGCTCGATCGGCATCGAGATCATCAATCGCGGGCATGACTGGGGCTATCCGGAGTATCCACTGCGCCAGATCGCCGCCGTGATCGCGCTGTGCCGCGGCATCTTGCTCCGCCGCAAGGTGCCGCCGCACCGGGTGCTCGGCCATTCCGACGTCGCGCCCGCGCGCAAGAAGGATCCCGGCGAAAAATTTCCGTGGCATTCGCTTGCCAATTCCGGCGTCGGCCACTGGGTGACGCCCGCCCCGGTCGTGCGCGGCGAGACCTTGATGCTCGGCACCATCAGCGACGCCGTGCTGAGCATGCAGCAGGCGCTCGCCAGATACGGCTACGGCGTGCCGCTGACCGGCAAATACGATGCCGCGACCATGGAAGTCATCACCGCCTTCCAGCGCCACTTCCGCCCGGCGCGGCTGGATGGCGTCGCCGATCATTCGACGCTGTCGACATTGCAGGCGTTGCTGGCGAGCCTTCCGCAAGAGGGGACGCCTGTCGCGTCGAAGTGACGACGACGGCCACATACTTCGTCGTTGCGAGGAGCTTTTGCGACGAAGCAATCCAGACTGTTCCGGCGGAGAGACGCTGGATTGCTTCGCGATGCCTGTCATCAGGCCGCGCTTCGCGCGGACCCGTTGGCTCACAATGACGGAGCTCGTGGCGACTATCCCATCTCCCTCACCCGTCGCGCATACAGCCGCCGCAACGGCTCCAGCTGCGTCGCCTCCGTCGCCGCCCGATACGCCTCGCGCGCCTCGTCCTTGCGGCCGAGCCGCCGCAACAGATCCGCGCGCACCGCGGGCAACAGCTCGTAGCCATCAAGCCCGCCGCGCGCGGTGATCGCGTCGACAAGAGCGAGCGCACGTGAAGGTCCATCGACCATCGACACCGCCGCGGCATGATTCAGCTCGATCACCGGCGAGGGACTGATGCGCAGCAAAACCTCATAGAGCCCGGCAATCTGCCGCCAATCGGTCTCCTCAAAGCTGATCTCGCGCGCATGCAGCGCCGCGATCGCGGCTTGCACGGCATAGGGTTGCGGCCGGCCCGGCAGGCGCAGCGCGTCCTCCACCAGGAGCAGGCCCTCCTCGATCTGCGCGCGATCCCACAGCGAGCGATCCTGTTCCAGCACGATATCGCCGGCCGGTGTCTCGCGCCCGCCGCGGCGCGCATCGTGCAGCAGCATCAACGCCAGCAGGCCCTTGATGCCGGCACGATCGGGCATCAACCGGTCGAGCAGGCGGCCGAGTCGGATCGCCTCGACGGCGAAATCGGGCCGCATCAGGCCCGTCCCCGAGGTCGCCACGTAGCCTTCGGTGAAGACGAGATAGATCACGGCGAGCACGCCGTCGAGCCGCAGCGCCAGCGCGTCGCGCTCCGGCACTTCGTAAGGAATACCGGCGAGGCGGATCTTCTGCTTGGCGCGAACGAGGCGCTGGGCCATCGCCTCCTCGCTGACGAGAAAGGCGCGCGCGACCTGCGCGGTAGACAGCCCGCAGACGGTGCGCAGCGTCAGCGCGACCTGGACTTCGGCTGCGAACGCGGGATGGCAGCAGGTGAAGATCAACCTGAGCATGTCGTCGTCGAGCATGGCCGGCGGCTCGTCAGGCGCTTGCGCGTTCAGCTCGAGCTCGTGCACCAGCGCTTGCTGCTTGCCGCGAAAGATGGCCCGGCGGCGAATGCGGTCGATCGCCTTGTTGCGCGCGACATTGACCAACCAGGCGCGCGGATTGTCGGGGACCTCGCAGGCCGGCCAGCGTTCCAGCGCGACGGCAAACGCATCCTGAAGCGAATCCTCGGCGAGATCGAAATCACCGACGAGGCGGATCAGCGTGGCCAGCGCCCGCCCCGCCTCGTCACGGAAGATGGCTTCGATCTCGGAAGGGGTCATGTCACACGATCACTCTCCTCCCGTCATTCCCGGGCGCGGCAAGGCCACGAGCCCGGAATGACGAAGGTGAGAGTTGTCACTTCTCATACACCCAGATCGGCCGCACCTCGATCGACCCGATGCGCGCGCTGGGAATCCGCGCCGCAATCTCGATCGCGGCGTCGAGATCCTTGGCCTCGATCAGATAGTAGCCGCCGAGTTGCTCGCGCGTTTCCGCGAACGGACCATCGGTCGTCAGCGTCTTGCCGTCGCGCACACGCACCGTGGTCGCGGTCGTGGTCGGCCGGAGCCGATCGCCGGCCTTGAAATTGCCGTTCCGGATGATGGATTGCGTGAAGGCCTCATACTCCGCCGACATCTTCTGAGTGGTTCCCGTGTCAATCTTCGCGTACTCGGCCTCGTTCTGGTAGATCATCAGCAGATACTGCATCGCTTCACTCCTGTTGTTCGGCTCTCTCGCCGGCATCCAGTCGAACGGGGCACGCTCCAAACGACATCTTCAGGATAAATTATTTCGGGCCAAGCGTGCGCGGCGATATCGGCTTGACGGAACCGTCACAAATGCTCCATGCGTAGAGCGTCAGTCGGCCGGACGGCCGCTCCGGCAGGGGCCGAAAGGCCGCCGGGGAGGAAAGTCCGGGCTCCCTTGACATGCGGTGCCGGATAACGTCCGGCGGGGGTAACCCCAGGGAAAGTGCCACAGAAAACGAACCGCCCGCCTTCGCCCCTTCGGGCTATGGCGTGACAAGCCCGCGAGGCTCGCCACGCCGAAGCAGCGCAAGCTGCATAGGCGGGTAAGGGTGAAAAGGTGCGGTAAGAGCGCACCGCGGCTGCGGCAACGGAGCCGGCATGGTAAACCCCACCGGGAGCAAAACCGAATAGGGACGGCGTAGCGGGCTGTTCGCGCAAGCGATAACGCCGCGGGGCGATGTCAGGCCCGCCGTCCGGGTAGGTTGCCCGAGGCCATGTGCAAACATGACCCCAGAGGAATGGCCGTCACGTACCGTTCGCGCAAGCGGACGGTGCCCTACAGAACCCGGCTTACAGGCCGGCTGATATTCTAAAGCGTTTTCGAGCGAAGTGGGTTTCCGGTTCGCGTGAAGAAAACGCGTCTTGCTAAGGAAGCAACGAGGGGTTCGGCGTGAATGCGCCGGGCCCCTCACCATTTAGGGGCAAGCGCAGCCATTTAAATGGTGTCATTCCGGGGCGCGAAGCGAGAGCCCGGAATCCATCGGACGGCACAGTTGGTGGAGGAATGGATTCTGGGTTCGTGCTGCGCACGCCCCGGAATGACGATGTAGCGGCCGGCCGCGCGATGTAGACTCTGTCGCCGCGTCAGGCCGCGCGCGTATTCGCCTTCACGAGGACGGGGGCAAGCTCGCCGGCCTCGCGCCGCAGCTTGCTCGCCTCGAAACCGTGCATGCCAAGCTGCCATTGCAGCCCGACGATGGCGCCCTTGGTCGGTTGCAGTAATGCGAGCGACGCGAACAGGGTCACCGGCAGCCACACCGCGAGTTGCAGCCACTCCGGCGGCGCGTAGGCCGTCTCGACCGCGAGGATGGCTGGCACCACGAGATGGCCGACGATGACCATCACGAGGTAAGCCGGAAAATCATCGGCGCGTTGGTGGAACAGCTCCTCGCCGCAGTGGTCGCAAGCGTGAGCCACTTTCAGGAAGCGGCCGAACAGATGCCCTTCCCCGCAATTCGGACATTTGCCGCCGAAACCGCGCCACATCGCCTTTGCCAGAGAGACCGTCGCCATGACCACACCTCTTCCTTTTCAACGATCCATACAATAATATATTGCATCCATACATTCAAAGGATGTGAGCCTATATTGCATGGATTGGACCCCTACAATCTCGGAGCTCTCGGGCCCGCGCTACCAGCGCATCGTCGAAGCCATGGAGGCCGACATCGCCGCAGGGAGGCTGGTGCGCGGCCAGCAATTGCCGACGCAACGGGCACTCGCAAAAGCACTCGGCATCGATCTCACCACGGTGACGCGCGCCTACACCGAAGCCCGGCGCCGCGGCATCATGGAAGCCCGGGTCGGACAGGGCTCGTTCGTGTCGGAGACCAGCGCGCGCCGTGCGGTCGACATGCCGCATCCCGTCGCGATTGATCTCTCGATGAATGTGCCGCCGCATCCGCTGGAGGCGCAGCTCGACGAGCGCATCATCGCCGGAATGGAGTCCATCCGCGCGCAATCGGGCCTGACGGCGCATCTCAACTATCAACCGCCCGGCGGCAGCGCGCATGAGCGCGAGATCGCAGCGCGCTGGATGCGCGCACGCGTTCCGCATGCACATGCCGACAGGCTCGTGATCTTTCCGGGCGCGCAAACGATCCTGTTCAACGTGCTCGCCCATCTCGCGCGGCCCCGCGAAATCGTGCTGACGGAAGCGCTCACCTTTCCCGGCATCAAGGCCGCCGCCGCACGGCTCGGCGTCAAGCTCGTCGGTGTCGCCATGGATGACGGCGGCATCCTGCCCGACGCGCTGGCGAAGGCCTGCCGCGCGCACAGCCCGAAGGCCGTCTATCTCATTCCGACGCTGCACAATCCGACCACGGCGACATTGTCCGCCGAGCGGCGGAATGCGATCGCAAAGATCATCAGCGATGCCGGTACGACGCTGATCGAGGACGACGCCTACGGGCTGCTCGATCGCTCGGCATCGCCGATCGCGAACCTCATTCCGGAGCGGACTTATCTCGCGACCACGCTGTCAAAATGCATCGCGCCGGCGCTGCGCGTCGCCTATCTGTTGGCGCCCGACAACGACGCGCAGCAGACGATGCGCAGCCATCTGCAGGCCACCGTGCAGATGCCGGCGCCGCTGATGGTCGCGCTGGTGACGCATTGGATCGAGACCGGCATTGCCGACCGCATCATCACCGCCATCCGCAACGAGGCAGTCGGCCGCCAACAGCTCGCGCAGCGGGCGCTGAAGGGGTTTCAGTTCCTGGCCAAGCCGGCCGCTCATCATCTCTGGCTACGGCTGCCGGAGGCCCGGTCCGATGTCGTGGGGCATCTCTTGCGGAATGGACTCGCGGTGGTCGACGGCGAAGCCTTCACCGTGGACGGAACACTGCCACACGCGGCGCGCCTCTCGCTGGGCGCAGCGCGCAACCGGGCGGAATTGACCGAGGCGCTGCACATCCTGGTCAGCGCACTGCACAAGCCCGCCGACACCAGGCAGATCGTCTAGAGCATGATCCGGAAAAGTGCGTAGCGGTTTTCCGACAAGATCATGCTCAAACAATAAGTCTCTTATTGATGATGACGACGGTGGCGTGGGCGAACCAGCGGCGCAACGGCTGCAGGATAAGCCGCATAGGCCTCGCTCGGGGCCACCGCCTCGCCGCGGGCTGCGCGCCCCGCGGGCGTGAGCTGGCCGCCATTGAGCACATCGCGGTCGGGATGCGCGGCCTGATAGGCTGCAGGCTCGGAAAACTGCGCCTGCGCCAATGTCGGCGTCAGAGCGGCGGCCGATAACAGCGCGGCCGCAACGGCAATGTTCATGCGGGTCATGATCATGCTCCATCATCTCATCAGGGACGGTGCGGCGTGAGCCCGGCAGGCCCCAAGATTAAAGTACGAGCGTCATGTAGGCACGTCTTCCGCGAACGCCCGCCGCTGGGGATCACGCTTGCGTGCGGTTTTGAAATTGACCTTCGCGGCCGCATCTGTGCTATGCGCCAGATGACGATCAAAAGCGGGATCGCGTTCGGCATCGCCGCTAACGACAGGAAATGATTGGTGGAAACGTCCACTTACGCGCTGCTGCTGTTCGGCGCGCTGGCCGGCGGCTTCGTCTCGGGACTGGCCGGCTTCGGCACGGCACTGATGGCGCTCGGCATCTGGCTCTATGTGCTGCCGCCATCGCTTGCGGTGCCGCTGGTGCTGATCTGCTCGGTGATCGCGCAAACCTCAACGCTACCGTCGATGTGGAAGAGTTTTGACCTCTCGCTGGTCTGGCCGTTCCTGATCGGCGGACTGATCGGCGTGCCACTGGGAACGATGATGGTCGCCTCGGCCGATCCAAAAGTGTTCAAGCTGAGCGTCGGCGTGCTGCTCCTGATCTTCTCGAGCGCGCTGTACCTGAATAAGAGGCCGCTCGCGATCAAGTTCGGCGGCCGGATCGCCGACGGCGCGATCGGCTTTGCCGGCGGCATTCTTGGCGGCCTCGCCGGACTGTCGGGGCCACTGCCGATCCTGTGGGCCAACATCCGCGGCTGGAACAAGCACGAGCGGCGCGGCATCTTCCAGCTCTTCAATTTCACGGTGCTCGCGACCGCGCTCGCGTTGCAGACCGCGTCGGGCCTTGTCGAACTCAAAGTGGTCTGGCTCGCGCTGGTCGCGTTTCCGGGCACACTGATCGGCGCATGGGCAGGCGCGCGGGTCTATCACGCCCTGAGCGACAAGCATTTTGGCGATGTCGTGCTCGGCCTCCTATTTCTGTCGGGCCTCGGCCTCGTCTGGAATAGTGTTGGCACGCACTAAAGCATGATCCGGAAAAGTGCGTAGCGGTTTTCCGAAAAGATCATGCTCAAACAACAACCTAAAGCGCGGATGACGATTCATCCTAATCTCATCGCGCTTTAGGCGGGCACGCGTGCGGGAGGCGCGACTGGCTCGGCCCCCGCCTGCTCCATGGGTTGCCCCGGACGGGGCGATACCAGTCGCTTCATGAATTCGCGGCGCAACAACCACAAGCTCAGCGCAGCCTGGAGCGTCGTCGCAGCGATCGACAAGTACCACACGTGCTCCATGCGGAAGCCCGGCCGCGTCGACAGCCAGATCGCCGGCAGCGAATAAGTGAACACGCGCGTCGCCGAGCTCAACAGCACCGGCTTGGTGTTACCGAGGCCCTGGAACATGCTCGAGCAGGTGAAGATCAGACCCTGCGCCACCATGTTGAGCGAGATGATCCGCAGGAACAGGAAGGCGATCTCCATCGTCTCCCTGTCGTTCGAGAATCCGGCGAGCAGCAGTTCCGGCTTCAGCTGCGCAAGAATCATGAAGCCGATCATCACGACGGTGGTGATCAGCGCCGCCTTGACGAAGGTTTCGCGCACGCGCGCGCCGTTTGCAGCGCCGACGTTCTGGCCGGCGATCGGCCCGGCCGCCAGCGCGACCGCGAGCGCCGGCATCTGGATCAGGCCGAGCACGCGCTGTCCGATGCCGAATCCCGCCTGCGCCGCCGCGCCGAAATCGCGCAGCACGTAGTAGACCACCGCCATGAGGATGAACATCATCGCGAATTCGCCGCCGGCGGGCAGCCCGACATTGAGGATGCGCTTCAAATGGCGCGGCTGCGGGCGCCACTGCGTCGCGTCGAACGCGACGTAGCGCTCGCCCTTGCGGAAGTACGCCAGCAGCATCAGGACGCCGATCACCACCGCGATCGAGCTTGCCAGCCCCGCGCCGGCAACGCCGAGTGCGTAGCCCGTGCCCCAGCCCGCGATCAGCACCGGCGCCAACGCAATGTTGATGACGACCGCGAGCGCCTGCACCAGCATGGCGGGACGCACGATGCCGGTCGCGCGCAGCGCAGACGCCATCACCTGTGTGGCGAATTGCAACGCGAGCGCCGGCATGAACCACAACAGATAGATGGTCCCCGCCTCGATCGTCGCCTGGTCCGCGGCAATCGAACGCATGTAGAGGCGCGACAATGCTGCTCCCATGGCCAGAGTCAGCAAGCCGAACAGCACCGACAGCGCGATCGCCTGGTTGAAGATCAAATTGGCGTCCTGCCGATCCTTGCGTCCCGCCGCATGTGCGATCAGCGCAACGGTGCCAACGCCGAGCACCTGCATCAGCGCGTTGACGAGAAATCCGGCGTTGCCGGCCGCGGCGACGCCCGCGACCGCCGCATCGCCCAGTCCCGAGACGAAGTAGAGATCGACCAGCTGGCAGACCATGATCGTGACCATGCCGACCATGATCGGCGGCGCCATGTGCAGGATGTGGCTCACGATGGAGCCGTTTGTCAGGTCTTTCATGTCCGTCCATCCTTGGCGCCGTAACATCGGGACGTTCGCCCCTGCCGCGCGCCTCATTCCGCTGCTGCGATATGTCCGAGCTCCACCACCTGGCGCTCGAACAGGCCGCGATAGATGCCGCCGGGCTTGGCCGCGAGCACGGCATGCGTGCCCTGCTCGACGATCTCGCCGCGGTCGAACACCAGGATGCGATCGAGGCTGCGCACCGTTGACAGGCGGTGCGCGATCACGATCGAAGTGCGGCCCTTCATCAGCCGCTCCATCGCCTGCTGGATCAGCGCCTCAGATTCCGAATCGAGGCTCGAGGTCGCCTCGTCCAGGATCAGCACCGGCGCATCCGCCAGGAAGGCGCGCGCCAGCGCGACGCGCTGCCGCTCGCCGCCCGACAGCTTCACACCGCGCTCGCCGACCAGCGTGCCGTAGCCCTTGGGCAGGCGCAGGATGAAGTCGTGCGCATTCGCAAGCCGCGCCGCCTGCTCGATCGCCTGCAGGCTGGCACCCGGACGGCCATAGGCGATGTTCTCGGCGAGCGAGCGGTGGAACAGGATCGGCTCCTGCTGCACGATCGCGATCTGGCTGCGCAGCGATTGCTGCGTGGCCAGCGCGATGTCCTGGCCGTCGATCAGCACGCGGCCGCCGGAGACGTCGTAAAGCCGCTGCACCAGCTTGACGAAGGTCGTCTTGCCGGAGCCGGAGCGGCCGACGAGACCGACCCGCTCGCCGGCACGGATCGTCAGCGACAGCCCGTCATATAGCGGCGCGCGATGGCCGCCATAATGGAACGTGACGTCGTCGAACACGATCTCGCCGCCCTCGATCGCGATCGGCCGCGCGTCGGAAGCATCCGCAATGCCGATCGGCTCGTCGTGGATCGCCACCAGCTCGTCCATGTCGTTGACCGAGCGCTGAAGGTTGTTGATGTGCATGCCGACGTCGCGCAAGTAGGCGTGGATGACGTAGTAGCTCGTCAGCACATAGGTGACGTCGCCGGGCGAGGCGTGACCTGACATCCACAGCAGCACCGATCCGCCGATCACGGACGCGCGCAGGCACAGCAGCAAGGAAAGCTGCGACATGGCCGTGTAATTGTAGCGCAGCCAGGTCCGCCGCACGCGCACGCGCCAACGGCCAACGACGCGGGCGAGCCGCGCATCCTCGCGCGCTTCGGCACCGAACGACTTCACCACGGCGTTGCAGGTCAGCGCATCCGCCAGCGTGCCTCCGACCTTGGTGTCCCAGGCATTGGAGACGCGGGCCGCCGGCGCGATGTAGCGGGTCGAGAACACCACCGTGATCGTGACGTAGAAGATCGCCCCGAGCGCGATCACCAGGCCGAGCGAGGCCCAGTGCACGCCGATCAGGACCATCGAGCCGATCAGCACCAGCAGCGACGGCGCCAGCGCCAGCAGGATGGTGTCGTTGAGCAGGTCGAGCGCCCACATGCCGCGCGTGATCTTGCGCACCGTGGAGCCTGCAAAGGAGTTCGCGTGCCAATCGGTCGAGAAGCGCTGCACGCGCGTGAACGCGTCCTGCGCGACATCGGACATGATCTTCAACGTGAACGGCACAATCGCCTGGAGGCCGACGAGCCGCAGCACCATCGAGGCCGCGCCCAGCGCCACGATGGCGCCGAATGCCACCAGCGCCGCGTGGCGCGCGTCCGGATCGGACGGGCCGCGCGTCAGCGCATCGACCAGATGCCCGGAGAACACCGGCATGAACAGGTCGGCGATGGTCGCGCCCAAGAGGCCGCCGGCCACGATGAGGCCGCGCCCGGGCTGCTTCAGCCAGTGCCGGAACACGAAGGGCAGCACCACGCGAATCGCGGCGGGCTTTTTGGACAGAGCGGTCATGACATCATCCGGCCGCACGCGCGGGCCGGCTCCATCGATGGACGCAGGCCGGCCGCGAGGGCCGAAACGGCGTCACTCAAAACTGACTTTGACTTGGGAAGCGGAGCGATCGGGGCGCTTGGCCGAAACCTTGGCCCAATCGGAGCTGGCGGAAAGGGCCCCTACGAGGCCGAGCACATACCGAGCCAGAACATCGAGCGCGGGCGTGCGATCTGCGAATGCGACGAAATCATGCAAATCTCTCCCCGGTTCGATTGAATGAGGTGCGCTTTATAGATGTATCGTTAGCGATTTGCAACGGGGCTCGCGCGAGATCACGGATGAGTGTTGCAATTTGGAGCGGCTTTGGTGCGCATCAACGCCGTCATGCCCCGCGGAGGTGGGGCATCCAGTATTCCAGAGGCGGTAGTGTTTCAATCGATAAGCCGCGGCGTACTGGATCGCCCGCCTTCGCGGGCGATGACATCGAGAGTGCCGCGTCAATGCGGGTCGCCGCCGCCGGTCATCGCGGCCGGCTTGTTCAGCAGCGCGACCAGCAGGCTGAGGCCGAGATAGAACAGCGTCAGCATGAAGAAGGCGTCGCCGAAGCTCATCACCACGGCCTGGCGGTGCACGAGCTGGGAGAGCTGTTTCATCGCCATCAGCGTGGAATCGCCGAGCCCCTGGAATTTCTGCATGAACATGGTCAGGGTTTCGGTCGCGGTCGCGTTGCCCCAGGTCACGCGCTCCTGGAGGCGCGTGATGTGCAGATCGGTGCGATCGTTGAGCACGGTGTTGATGATGGCGAGCCCGACCGCGCCGCCGAGATTGCGCATCAAATTGAACAGGCCGCTCGCGTTCTTCACCCGATCAGGCGCCAGCGTGCCGAGCGCGATGTTGTTGGTTGGCACCATCGCGAACATCATGCCGATGCCGCGCAGGATCTGCGGCACCAGCAGCTCGTAGAAATCATAGTCGCGGGTGATCCAGGTCATCTGGTAGGAGCCGATCGCGAACACGACGAGGCCGAACGCGATCATGTAGCGCATGTCGAACTTCACCATGAGACGGCCGACCAGCGGCGCGACCAGGAACATGGTGATGCCGGAGACGAACATGGTCTCGCCGATCATCAGCGCGCTGTAGCCGCGCACTTCGGCGAGATAGCGCGGATAGATATAGGTCAGGCCATAGAGGCCGATACCGATGCAGAACTGCAGGAGGCAGCCGATCGCGAAGTTGCGGTTGGAGAAGGTGCGCAAATTGACGATCGGCTCGGCCGCCATGAAGACGCGCCAGAAGAAGGCGATCGCCGAGATCGCGCAGATCCAGGCGCAGATCGCCACCGAGGCGTCCTGCAGCCACTCATACTGCGGACCTTCCTCCAGCACATATTCGAGCGTGCCGAGGAAGCCGGCCATGAACAGCAGGCCCCACCAGTCGAAGCGGTCGAGCAGCTCGAAATGCGGCTCGTCGAAATCGACCAGCGCCAGCACGCCCAAGGTGATGCTGATGCCGGGCACGACGTTGATGAAGAACAGCCAGTTCCACGACATCAGGTCGGTGATGTAGCCGCCGACGGTCGGTCCGATGGTCGGGGCCAGCGTCGCGACGAGACCGATGATGGGACCGACGATGTGGAATTTCGTGCGCGGGAAGACGGTATAGGCCGAGGCGAACACCGTCGGAATCATGCCGGCGCCGAGGAAGCCTTGCAGCGCGCGCCAGAGGATCATCTCCTCGATCGTGGAGGCGAAGCCGCAAAGCAGGCTCGAGAAGGTGAAGCCGGCGGCCGAGATCGCGAACAGCAGCCGCGTACCGAAAGCGCGCGATAGATATCCCGACAGCGGGATCGCGATCACTTCGGCGATCAGATAGGCAGTCTGGACCCAGGAGACTTCGCTGGAGCTCGCCGACAGGCCGGCCTGGATCTCGCTCAGGGAGGCCGAGACGATCTGAATGTCCAGGATCGACATGAACATCCCGAACACCATGATGATGAAGGCAAACAGCCGCTTCGGCGCGATGCGCTCCGAAGCGGGATCCGCCATCATGGCAGGTGAAGCGGTGGTGGCGTTGGCCATGGTGTCAGTTCGGGCTCGAGCAGGGTGCGAGGTCGGTGAACGTCTCCCGCTTGCGGGAGAGGTCGCGCCGAAGGCGCGGGTGAGGGCTTTCTCCTCTAGGGGATTGTCCCGTTGCGGAGGCACCCTCTCCCCTGCCCTCTCCCGCAAGCGGGAGAGGGAGCGCAGCTGCACTCGGAGCTAGAGTGTCGCGGCTCATGAGTGATCAATCCTACTGCGGGTGGATCGCGGTGGGATCGTCGAGATCGACCTCGCTGTCGGCGTCGGCCGCACCCTTGTTGGTGTCGACGGTGGCGTAGACCGACATACCGGCGCGGAGCAGGTTCTGCTTCGCCACTGACTTCGGCACGCGGATGCGCACCGGCACGCGCTGCACGATCTTGGTGAAATTGCCGGTGGCATTGTCAGGCGGCAGCAGCGTGAACACCGAGCCTGCGCCCGCCGCGATGCTGTCGACGACGCCCGAGAACTTGCGCATGCCGTAGGCATCGACCTTGATCGTCACCGGCTGGCCGGGACGGATGCGCTTGAGCTGCGTTTCCTTGAAATTGGCGTCGATATAGACGGCATCGAGCGGCACGACGTTGCCGAGGCGCTGGCCGACCGCGACGAAATCGCCGGCGCTGACCAGGCGATTGGAGAACGTGCCGTCGACCGGTGCGCGCACGGCGGTGAAGCTGAGGTCGCGCTCGGCCTTGGCGAGCGTGGTCTTGAGCTCGGCGAGCTGCGCCTGCGCTTCGGCCTGCTGCGCCTTGGCGACGTCGACATTGCTGACCGCGACGTCGTAGGCGGCCTGCGCAGCCTTGACCGCGGCGGCGCCCTGGTCGCGTCCGGCTTCCGAGCTCTCGAACACGGCGCGCGAGGCAAAGCCCTTGTTGCTCAGCGCCTGCTGACGCTCATAATCGAGATCGGCGCGCTTGAGGCCCGCCTCAGCCGAGACGAGCTGCGCCTTGGCCTGCGCGACCTGGCTGTCGAGCGCGGCAACCTGGCGGCCGATGCGATCGATCGTGGCCTGCTGGGTCGCGATCTTGGTCGCGGCGGCATCGACCGCAATCTTGTAGTCGCCGTCGTCGATGCGGAAGACGACGTCGCCGGCGCGAACCGGCGTGTTGTCGCCGGCGAGGATCGAGGAGATGTGACCGGCGACGCGCGCGCCGAGCATGGTGTTGTTGGCGCGGACATAGGCGTCGTCGGTGGAGATGTAGAAGCGGCCGACCAGCGTGTAGTAGCCGGCATAGCTCGCGACCGCGAGCGCCAGCAGCAAGCCGACGCCCATCAGGACGAATTTGCGCTTGCCGGATTTGGGCACGCCGGCAGCAGCGCTATCGGCAGGTACAGCCGGGGCCGCCCTGTCGGTGGCGGGCTTCTCGGCCACCTCGGTGGTGCGGCGCTTGGTTTCCTCGGCCACATGAGCGCGCAATTGCTCGGCCAGGACGCCGGGCTTCTCGGTCGCAGTGTCACCGCCCGTCTGCTCGTCCACCGCTTCCTGGCGAAGGACGCGCGCAGCCTGGTCTCTCGATACGGCCATAAAGGCCTCCCCAAAAAAAGCGCGATCAAGGGCAGGCCGTCTTGCGGCCTGTTCCCCCTCGCTCATCTCAAATACCATTGACCGAACCGTTCGGTCAATCTATATTCCTGTCTCGGGACCTAAGCGCTCGAACCCTTTATTTGCCCTTCATGGCGTCAGACCCGATCCAGAAACCTTCCGAGACCCTAAACCAGTGGTTGTAGCTGCCAGCGAACATCTGCACGTCGTCCATGAGGAGGACAGCTCCAAGCGCCGCCAGATCCTGGACGGTGCCCGCAAGGTGTTCATGGCGCTCGGTTTCGACGGGGCCAGCATGGGCGAGATCGCGCGCGCCGCGCAGGTCTCAAAGGGCACGCTCTATGTCTACTTCGCCGACAAATGCGCGCTGTTCGAAGCCATCCTCGAAGAGGAGGCGCTCCAGCACGGCCAGGTCGTGTTCAATTTCGATCCCGCGCGCGATGCCGAAACCACGCTGAAGGAGTTCGGCCGGGCCTACATCCATCTGCTCTGCCGCCCCGGCGGCGGATCGGCGATCCGCACCGTGATGGCGATCGCCGAGCGCATGCCCGATGTCGGCCGCCGCTACTATGGGCGAGTGTTGGACAAGACCATCAACCGCCTCTCCGAGTATCTCAGAGCCCATGTCGCCTCCGGTGATCTCGAGATCGACGATTGCGATCTTGCTGCCTCGCAATTCATGGAACTCTGCAAGGCCTCACTCTTCCTGCCCTTTGTCTTCCAGGCCGCACCTGCACCATCGGAACAACGGATGACCGAGGTGGTCGACAGCGCGACGCGGATGTTCCTGGCGGCGTACCGGAAGTAACGGCAAGCAGGCGGCGCGTTGCGCAGGCCGGCGCCGCGGCCCTATATTGCGGCCATGTCTCGTGATCTTCGCCCGCCGGTCGATATCCTCCATTATGAGGTCGTCCAGGAACAGGCCTCGGCGCTCGGACGGATGGGCCGCGCTCTCGAACAGACGCTGACGCGCCTGCGCGAGTTCGACGCCGCCCACGCGCTCTCGGACACACCGGCCTCGTTGCAACCGGCGAGGCGGAAGCTGGTCGCGGAAGCCGGCCAGGCGCTCTGGATGTTCGTGGTGCAACGGGAGGCGTCCGGCTTGCGCGACAGCCGCCACATCATGCGGACCTACAACGTCCCCGGCGAGGTGCAGCGGTGCATGGGGCTGGTCCCCGTGCTGTCGAAGCCGACTTCGAAATGATCTGCTAATTAGGTCGAACTACGCCCATCGTAGCCCGCATGGAGCGAAGCGGAATGCGGGGATACCTGTCCCGGATTGCGCTTCATCCGGCTAGGGTTTTGCAAGCCTCAATCGTCGGCGTACTCGTCCTCTTCGCGCTTGTGCGCGGTGCTCTTGCGGCCGAGCGAACCGGTCACGGAAGGATCGCGCGCGTTCGCATACGGACTACGTGACTGCGCACGCGCGGCGACCTCTTCGCCGGAGACGGCGGCGGGCTGGCAGATCAGGCGACGGCTGGCGCGGCGCATCAGGTCGACGTGGATGTGATCGTAGTGATAGACGTTGGAGCCCGGTGCGAGCACCGTGGTGAAATGCGCGCAGGCGCCGGACTGCACGTCGCGCAAAAACCCCTGCTCTTCCGGCATGCCGCGCCAGCCGTCCTTCACCGTGACGCGGCGGCCGTCGGCGAGCACGAAGGCGGATATGTCGAGCGCATTGCCGAAGGCGTGCTCGGAGATGTGGGCGCGCGAGTTGCCGTTCATGCCGCGGCACGAATAGGCGGAGATCTGCTTGATCTCGGCGACGCGGACGCCGAACCAGCGCATGGCCGAGGGCTGTACGGTGTCGGCGAGCCAGCGGTCGAGCTCGGACACGATCGGACAGGCCAGCGTCGCAGTCGGCTTGATCGCAACGGGACCGACGGCGGTGACGGGATTGCCCTGCGCCGGGCCAAGACGCGGCAACGGCTGCTGCGCGGGCGCTTGCGAGTAAGGTGCCGGACCGGCGGGCCGCGCCGGATAGCTCGGCGCATTCATGTAGCGCGCAGCACCCGCGGCATCAGTGCCCTCGGGCGGCAGGTCGATCTCGTCTTCCTGCGGCGCCACGCCGGGCGCGTTCAGCGACATCGGACCGGTTGAGCTGCCATAGCCGGAAGGTTGTTGCACCGCGCTCTCGGGATAATTCGATCGCTGCGGATAGGAGGGTGCCGGATAATTCTGGCTCTGCGGATAGTTCGATCGCGGCTGCGTCACCGGCCAGCGCGGCTGGTTGCCGATATTCCCCGGCGGACGTAGTTCCTCGTCGGCAAAGCCGTAGCTGCTGGAGGCTTCGCCGATGGCGCCGACCTTGAGCGGAAATTCGGCGCCGCACTGGCCGGGGCCGGAGATCGGATCGATGCGGACGATGTCCGCACTCTCCTTGACCGCTCCCGATTTCAGGCACGCCGCTTCCGCCTCGGCCCGCCACGGTTCGCGTTCGGCCTGAAAGAAGCCGCGTCCGCAACCCGCTAGCGAAACAAGGACGATGGAGCCGACGAGATACAAACGAACTCCGCGCGTCATGAACGCACGTTCGGCGAATTTACTTAAAGACTCTTCAACGTGTCGATTTCAGCCTTCCTTAACCATGCCGGCCCACGCGCGCCGAAATGCTGCAAGGACTGAGCGACAGCAAGACTGCCTTTTTCGGCAAGAGACTTTCTGTTAACCATAAAGCACTCGCGCAAAGCGGCGCGACAGCGGGAGCGATCTCATGACGTTCGCCGGCAGATTGAGCGTTATCGCCGCGTACCTTGCCATAGCCTTCGTCGGCGCCATCGTGCTCGGCATGATTTAGAGACTCATCAACCGCACTCGCAGCCCCCTCTCCCGCAAGAGGGGCGGGATAACGGCATATCGCGAAGAGCTACGACCGCTCACTCCACTGCCGCGACGTCGTGATCAGTTGCTCCTGCCGCTCCTCAACACGCATCCAGTCGTTGCCGGAGCAGAAGAAGCGGCCGAGCGCACAGGCTTCGATGTGCAGCTTGCCGGAGCTCTTCAGCATCATCGTCGCGTAATAGGTGTTGCCGCTGGAGCGGCTATAGATGCTGCCGCTCCAGACGTCGTGCGATTTCGGCTTCATGTTGACGAGAACGCTCTCGCCTCGGTTTGAGGCCTCGGTCAGCGCGTAACCGCACAATGCCGGTCCGCAGCGCTCGATGCGGACGGTGCCGTTGGCGCCGGCGCTCTCCCATTCGCCGAGCGGCGTATAGCCCTCGTCGTCGCTGCGCTGTGCGAGTGTTGCGGTCTGCTTGATCTCGGGCCTCGGAACGATGACCGGCGGCTCGATGCGCGGCGGATCGAGCGCAATGATCTTCGGCAGATCTTCACGCTGGAGATCAACCCGCGGCGTATGGGGGCTCGACGCCTGGAGTTTTGGCGCCGGCGGCAACACAACGGGCTGCGACGTCGTCGCGGCAAGGACGGTAGGCGCCGGTGGCGGCACGACCGCAGTCGCTTGTGGCGGCCGGACCGGCGCCGCCGGACAAACCGGTTGCGGTGCCTGGACCATCGGCGCGGACGCCGGCCGCGAGGCCGGTGTTGTGCTGAGGTCTTCTGTCGGCCGGAGGCTGCGACTGGACACCGAAACACAGGAAGCAGATCGGCAATTGCGCGGTGCCTCGACATGAATCCGGTGGCCACCGATAGAGAAAGAATAGGAACCGGCCTGGGCGGCGGGCGCAATCGCCATCAAGGCGATCAATGTGCCAAGCGAAGTCGCAAGCCGCTGCATCGACGCCTCCCTCTGTGTCGCGGCGACGTTACGCGGGAGAACGATGGCCGAATGTGCGCCGGCTCACGCAAGCCGCCGCAAGCCGGCGTGACGTTTGTCACGGAAGACAGGACGGCACCGTCGTAGGGTCGAACCACGCTCAGTCACCAGCGACATCAGTCCATACCGGGATCAGGCCATTTTCGGAGGTTGTCATGAACAAGCTGGCCATCGCCGCCACCGCGCTCTTCCTTGCTTCGACCGCCGCCGCGCATGCCGGCAATTCGATCTCGTTCCAGTTCGAAGGCCAGCACATCCGCATCGAGACGCCGCGCAACTGCGCCTCGCTCAATTGCGTGACCATCGTCGCGCCGGGCCTGTCGGACAAGCCGATCAAGCTGAACAACATCAACCTCAAGGGCCTTGGCGGCTCCACCGACGATGAGGTCGACACCACGCCGGCTCCGGCGACCACGACTGCGCAGCCGGCTCCGGTGCAGCAGCAGCCCGTGCCGCTGGCGCCGGCCCAGGCGGCTGCGCCCGCCGTTGTCGCCCCCACAGCCCCCGCCGCGAGCGTTGCCGCCGCTCCGTCCGTCGGCGTCGACAATACGCAGCCTGCGCCTGTTGCGGCGCCGGCTCCCGTTGCCGCGCCCGCTCCCGTCGCTGCTGCTCCCGCGCCGGCCCCGGCTCCGGCTGCCGCAGCGCCTGTGGCGGCACCGAACTCGCCGATCGGCGTGTGGGCGACCGAAGAGAACAAGGGCAATGTCCGTGTCGAGCAGTGCGGTCCCAATCTCTGTGGTTACGCCGAAAAGACCAACGCACGCATCCTGATCAACATGAAGCCCGAAGGCTCGAAGTGGAGCGGCCGCATCCACGATCCCGACTCCGGCCGCAATTACGACTCGACCATCGCGATGAAGGGCCCGAATGCAATGCGCGTGCAGGGCTGCGCCTTCGGCGGCATGTTCTGCGGCGGGCAGACCTGGAAGCGCGTGAGCTGACACTGAAGGCGTCACATCGACAGGCAAGCACAAGTCATCGTCATGCCCGGGCTTGTCCCGGGCATCCACGTTCTTCGAACCGCGCGCCAACACGTGGATGGCCGGGACAAGCCTGGCCATGACGGTGAGGAGATGCTGGAGCCCAAAACACTGGCATTGCTCGCGACCTGGTCTTGTGGACACGACGTTCGAGCATTCGCTCCCCCTGCCACACATGTTCATCCGCCATTCAGCTGTCCCCGGCTGAAATCCGCAGCTCTCGCCTCGCGTTCTCACCGGGATCTCCTCGTGACTTCATTGGCAGCCTGGCGCCGCTTCGTGTTTGCGCTCGCCCTGCTGGCCTTGCCGCTGGCCGGCGCGGGCGCGGCATTCGCATCCGATGCGATGGAGTTTGCGCAGGCGCAGCCGCAAGCACAGCCAATACCCACACCCTCCCCGACACCGTCGGCCTCGCCTAGCCCCGCGACAGACGCGCAGCCCGCCGCCGTCGAGCCGATCGGCAACGTCGCGACCGTGACGGGCATCGCGACCGTGATCCGCGACAAGAACTCGTATCCGCTGCGCGTGCGCGACGACATCTATCTCAACGACGTCGTGCAGACCTCGTCGAACTCCTCGCTCGGCATCACCTTCAACGACGCCACCACGTTCAACCTCTCGGCCAGCGCCAGGATCACCATCGACAATTACGTCTATGAGGACGGCGGCAAGCAGAACGCCGCGATCTTCGACGTCGGCAAGGGCACGGTCGCTTTCGTTGCCGCAGCAGTGGCGAAGACCGGCGACATGAAGATCACGACGCCGACCGCGACGCTCGGCATCCGCGGCACCACTGGCGTCGTCGACGTGCCGGAAGGCGCGGCGGCGAACAGGGCGAGCAACGTCAACATCAAGCTCTATCCCGACGCCGACGGCCGGGTCGGGCACATCGACGTCGACGACCGCAGCAGCGGCGCGCGGCTCGGCGCGCTGACGCAAGCAGCAAGCGGTTTTGCGATCCGGCCGGGTGCAGGCGGCGCCGGCGGCGTCATGCGCTTTGCCGCGGTGCCGATCACGATTCCACCGCAGCAGATCGCGCGCGACCGCGGCTTCGTCAGCCAGGTGCATCTGGCGCAGACCACGGGCCGGCAGATCGTCACCGAGCAGCGCGACTTCCGCCGCGCCAATCCCGGTGCGCTCAGCCGCATTCCGCGACCGCTCCAGCCGCAACAGCAGCAATTGCGGCCGATCACGCCGCCAAGCCAGCAGCCGCAGAGGCCGAACGGCCAGCCCGGCCAGAACAACCGTCCAGGTCAACAGCAGCCGGGCACACCGGGACGGCAAGGCGCGCAGCCACCGCAGCGGCAGGGCCAAGGCGGCGCGGTACAGCCGGGTGGCCAGCGCGCGGGTCAGGGCCAGCAGCGACAAGGCGCGCAGCAACAGGGGCCGCAACATCAAGGCCAGCAAGGCGCGGGTCGGCCGCCAGGAGCGCCACGCACCGGGCAAGGCGCCCAGCCTGGTGGCGTACAGCAGCCGCAGCCGCAAGCACCGCGCACGGGATTGCGGCCCGGTCAGCCAGCACAGCTACCTGCGGCCCAACAGCCAGGCGGCATCCAACGTCAAGGCGGCTTCCAGCAGCGCCTCCCTGGCGCACAACGCCCCGCAGCGCCGCGCAAACCGGCGCCGAAGGAGAAGGAGCGACGGTGACTCTTCCTTCTCCCCTTCGTGTGCGCGAAGCTGCATCGTCAGCGCGGCGGCGGTTCTGAGGAAATCGTGCGAAAGAAGCCCGCTCCGCCGCCTCCCCGTCATTGCGAGGAGCCCTTGCGACGAAGCAATCCAGAATCTTTCCGCGGAGAGATTCTGGATTGCTTCGCTGCGCTCGCAATGACGACTTGGAACGAGCTGGCGTTACCGCAACCACACTGACTTGCAGATGCCGTTTTGCCCAGCACGCGGCGCGCGCTCATGCGTCGCCGCGGAGCCACGCCTTCACTTTCTGCAACAAACCATGCCGCAATTCATCGACCGACGCGGCCTCGACAGGTGTCAGCTTCTGCAGGGGCGCATCGATACCGTCGGGCACAGGCGGCGTCGGCTCGGGAGCGCTCGCCAGCCCCGCAGTCGCGAGGGCGATCGGACCAACGTGTGTCAGGAACGCGCGCTCATACTCGCGCGAGAGGCGGGCGATCGCATCGTCCAGCGTCAGCCAGTCGACCGCCTTGATGTCGTTCATCAGCTTGCGGACCGGGCCGCCGTCAGCCTCCATCCGCCAGAAATGCACGACCTTGGAGCGCCCGCCGGACTGATAAACGAGCGTGCCTAGAAATTCGTGCACGGCGACATCGTGGCCGGTCTCTTCCAGCACCTCCCGATGCGCGGCCTCCTTGGGCGTCTCGCCGTCGTCGAGCTTGCCCTTGGGCAAGACCCATTCATTGCGCTTGCGCTGGCGCACGACTGCAATCAGCGGTGTCGAACCACGCCGCAGCACGATACCACCCGCCGCCATCACCGGCGCCCGCGCCATCGCTCGTATCCAGTATCGTTATCCCCGCGGACGATATAGGCGGCGGGCGCGGCGGATTGAAGGCTACTTTCTGTTCAGCAGCGCCTGGCCTGCGCGAATGCGCGTGCCCTCGGTGATACCGTCGCAGAACGTGAAATCGCCGGGCGCCAGGATGATGATGGTCGAGCCATGCTCGAACCAGCCGAGCTCTTCGCCCTTGCTCACGTTGACGTCGCAAGGGAAATTGACCGGACCGCGGGTCTGCGCGTTCAGCACCATGTCGAGGAAGTGCAGGCGGATGCTCGCGACCAGGATGGCGGCGACCGGCACCAGCGTCACGGCTTCGCCGGTCGACAAATGCGTGCGGATCACCGCGCGCTCGTTCTTGCAGAACAGACGCTCGACCCGCTTCAGCGCGATCGGGTTGACGTTCCAGACATCGCCATGGATCAGCGTGACGCGTTCAATATGCGCATCATAAGGCGCGTGGAAGCGGTGATACATGCTCGAGGTCAGCCGCAGCGTGACGAAGGAGCCGTTGCGGTGCTGGTCGACCAGAGCGGAATCACCGACGAGGTCGAGCAGCGAATATGGTGCACCCTTGACCTGAAACAGCTCGGTGTCGGCGATCCGTCCATGGGCGCCGACAATGCCGTCCGAGGGGCTGGCAACGATCGCCGGGTCCGGATCGAACGGCCGCAGGCCCGGCTTGAGCTCCCGGGTGAAGCAGTCGTGCAAGCTTTGGAAATGCGTCTTGCGCGCCTCCGACAGATCGAGATCGGAGAACAGCTTCCACAGCGCGATCGAGACGTCCCGCACCAGCGGGTTCTCGACCTTGGAGAACCAGCCCATGAAGCGGGTCAGCGCTGCCCGGGGGATACGGTTGGTCAACAGGAAGTTGAGGTCTTCCTGCTGGGTGAAAGAGGCGATGAGGGCTTTGACTGTCATGAATCTGTCAGCTCGCAGTATTAGCGCTTGTTGTCATGGAAACGACACTCCCGATTCTCTCGATGTCCGTGGCCGCCGCAGCTTCTGCCGCCGCCGTCCTCCCGAAGATCAAGGCGCGGGTCGAACTCTCCCGCGCCAAGCACCGCTCGCTCGCGGGGCATTCCAAGATGTCGCGCCGCGTGGCGCGGCTGCTCCCGTTCTACGAGTTCGAGGGCGACAAGTACTTCGGCTGCGACGGCGCGCCCGCGAACATCGTGGCCCAGCGCCAGGACGCCTTCTTCCGCCTCGCCAGGCTTTACGCCGAGCGCTACCCCAAGGGCCGCGCGATGACGAAGGAAGCGGCGGAGACCATCTCCGACCTGAACTTCACCGAGAGCTATCGCGTGCCGTTCCAGTTCTCGCGCCTCGTCCGCGAGCACCTGGGTACCTCGACCTTCATGGAATCCTCGCGCGGCGTCACTGTCACCGATGTCGACGGCAACACGTCCTACGATCTCACGGGGTCCTACGGCGTCAACATTTTTGGCAATGACTTCTACAAGGAGTGCATCGAGGGCGCCGAGAAGCGGGCGCATGCGCTCGGACCGGTGCTCGGCCCCTACCACCCTGTCATCCTCGAGAACGTGCAGCGGCTCTGCCAGATATCCGGCCTCGACGAGGTCTCGTTCCACATGTCCGGCACCGAAGCCGTGATGCAGGCGGTGCGGCTCGCGCGCTATCACACCAGGCGCACGCACCTCGTTCGCTTCGCCGGCGCCTATCACGGCTGGTGGGGCGACGTGCAGCCCGGCGTCGGCAATCCGATTCCCGCGCACGAGACCTACACCCTCGCCGAGATGTCGGAGAAGACGCTGCACGTGCTGCGTACACGCAAGGACATCGCCTGCGTGCTGGTCAATCCGCTCCAGGGGCTGCATCCGAACGCGAACGCACCCGGCGATTCCTCGCTGGTCGATTCCTCCCGCGGCGGCAACTTTAGCCGCGCAGCGTATACGGAGTGGCTGAAGAAGTTGCGCGAGGTCTGCACCGAGCGCGGCATCGTGCTGATCTTCGACGAGGTGTTCGTCGGCTTCCGTCTCGCCGCCGGCGGCGCCCAGGAATATTTCGGCGTGCGCGCCGACATGGTGACCTATGGCAAGAGCCTCGCCGGCGGCCTGCCGGTCGGCGTCGTCTGCGGCAAACGCGAGTTGATGCGCCGCTTCCGCGACGACCGTCCCGCCGATATCTGCTTTGCCCGTGGCACCTTCAACTCGCATCCCTACGTCATGACGGCGATGGACGAGTTCTTGAGCCGCCTCGCCAGCCCCAACTTCCGCGCCATCTATGACGGGCTGGAGGAAACCTGGAACGGCCGCGTCCAGAAGCTCAACCGGATGATGACCGATGCCGACCTGCCGGTGCGGTTCGCCAACTTCTCGTCGATCTGGACGGTGAAATACACCACGCCGTCCCGCTACAACTGGATGCTGCAATACTACCTGCGTGCCGAGGGCCTGGCGCTGAGCTGGGTCGGCACCGGCCGGCTGATCTTCAGCCTGAACTACACCGACGCCGACTTCACCGAGGTCGCCGAGCGCTTCGTCCGCGCGGCGCAGAAGATGAAGTCCGACGGCTTCTGGTGGCACGATGGCGTGCTTACCAACAAGAATATCAAGCGGCAGATCCTGAAAGAGATGCTGGCCAAGCGCTTCGGGCGCTGAGGCCAACACTCCAAGCACATTCTCCGTCATTCCAGGGCGAGCTCTCTCCTCCCCCTCTCCCCGCTTGCGGGGAGAGGGTCGGGGTGAGGGGGAGTCTCCGCGAGCTCGGTGCGAGTTGACGAACACCCCGCTAGCAGCGCCCCCGTGGAGAGCCCCCCTCACCCGGATCGCATCTGCGATGCGCTCCGGCCTCTCCCCGCGCGCGGGGAGAGGCGAAGAAGCCCCCAAGACATGGATGCCCGGGGCGAGCCCGGGCATGACGCAACCAATCGACATCGGAGTATTGGATATGCGCAGCGCGCTCAGGCGTGCTGCTCTTCGAGCGTGGGCTCGCCGATGAGGCCCAGCGTGTGCTCGGGGTTGAGATGCAGGCCGGGGTCCATCAGCTCGCCGCGCATCAGCGCGAGCGGGGCCTTGTGATAGAGCATCAAATCGTGGAAGGGGTCGGTCAGGATCTTGGTCATCCAGACGAGGCCGGTCTCGACGTCGCGGATGAAGAACAGGTGCACGGTGCGGAACAAGAGGCCGCCGCCGCCGACCACGAGCCAGATCTTGGCGACCTGCCGCATGAAATCGGTCGCGCTCGCCCAAGGTGTGAACAGGCCGAACAGCGTGGGATCGGCGACCAGCACCAGCGGCGAGAGCGCCCAGATCGCCATCAGCACCACCTTGCGCTGAAGGTTGTAGCCGACCTTGATCTCTTCCTTGTACTCGTGCGTCGCCTGGTTGATGTGGTCGTAATCATGCGGCTCGAAGAAGAAGTGACCGGCCTGGCGCGAGGTCATCGAGACCAGCCAGCCGACCAGCCCGGAGACCACGGGATCGATGAACAGCCAGACATAGGCAAAGAGAAAGCTCAGCGCGCTGACGAAGTGCAGGCTCTGATTGATGCGGCTGTGGTGATAGTAGCGATGGTCGTCCCAGCGCTGGATGCGCAGTTGCTCGAGATAATTCTTGATCATGCTCTTCCCCAAAATGCTTTCGGGTACGGGATTTAAAGGGATTCGATGTACGCCGTGTGACATCATCATTTTGTCATGTGACGATGTGCAGCGGCGCGATGACGCACGCGGTCGCGTAAGCTCACGCCGCCTTGGCGACCTCGACCTTGCGGAAGCGCACCAGCGAGAAGTGGCCGAGCGGCGGGATCAGACGGCGCTCGGCGAGCTCGATGCCGTGGGCGCCGGCCAGCCACTTCGCATAGCGCGACCAGGCGAACTCGGCGGTGCGGAAGCCGAGCGGACGCACCACCGGCTGGAGCTTCTGCTCGATGAAGCGACGCATGCCGGTGTCGGCGCTGACGCGGGTGAGGATGATCAGCTCGCCGCCCGGGCGCAGCACGCGAGCGAATTCGTCGAGCGCCTTCTCCGGATTCGGCACGGCGGTGACGACATATTGCGCCATCACCACATCGAAGGAATTGTCGGGAAATTCGAGCTTCTCGGCATCCATCACCGCGAGACCCTCGACGTTCTTCAGCTTCTGCTCCGTCACGCGGCGGCGCGCCTTGTCGAGCATCGCTTCCGAGATGTCGGTGCCGAAGATGCGCAGGTTCGGCGCGTAGAGCGGCAGCGAGATGCCGGTGCCGACGCCGACCTCGAGCACGCGGCCGCCGATCTTGTTGGTGGCCGCAATCGCCGCCTGCCGGCCCTTGGCGAACACGCCGCCGAACACGAGGTCGTAGACCGGCGCCCAACGGTCATAGGCCTGCTCGACCGTGCCGCGGGTGAGGTCGAGCTGCTGGGTGCCGTCAAGGTTCATGATCTTAGCCATCGGTGAGGTTCTCGCTGTGGTTCAAATGGACGATCAACCGCGCACCGGTCGCTGCGCCATGCGAGGCGAGGCGCGCAAGACGCGACTGGGCTGAAGTGAGGTGAGATTGCCGACGAACTGCCGAGCGCTGTTCTCCCAGGAGCGCTCCAGCGCGAAATTGCGGCAGGTCTCGCGCGACATGGTGAGCGCGCGCAGGCACGCGGAGCGCAGATCCTGGTCGATCGCGCCGATCGGATGATCGGCGATGACGTCCTTCGGGCCCGTCACCGGAAAGGCCGCAACCGGCGTGCCGCAGGCGAGCGCCTCCAGTTGCACCACGCCGAAAGTGTCAGTCAGGCTCGGAAACACGAAGACGTCGGCCGCGGCGAGATGCGCGGTGAGATCCGCCCCCTTCTTCTCGCCGAGGAAGACGGCGCCGGGATATTTCTTTTCCAGCGCGGCCTTCTGCGGGCCGTCGCCGACGACGACCTTGGTGCCGGGCAGGTCGAGCGAAAGGAAGGCTTCGAGATTCTTCTCCACCGCCACGCGCCCCATCGTCATGAAGATCGGGCGCGGCAGGTCGAGAGCTGCCGGGCTGTCGGGATGGAACAGCTCGGTGTTGACGCCGCGCGTCCAGAAGCCCAGGCGCTTGAAGCCGCGTTCGGACAGCTCCTGCCGCAGCGAGGGCGTCGCCACCATGGTCATAGCGGCGGCATCGTGGAAGTGGCGCAGCACGGCATAACCGATGCTCGCGGGGATGCCGGTCCGCACCGAGACATATTCGGGAAAGCGCGTCGTATAGGAGGTGGTGAAGGCGAGCCGGTTGCGCCGGCAATAGGCCCGCGCGGCCCAGCCGATCGGGCCTTCGGTCGCAATGTGCAGCGCCTCGGGAGCGGCCTTCTCGATCCGCCGCGCGATCTCCTTACCCGTAGGCAGCGCGATGCGCAGGCCTGGATAGGTCGGCAGCGGCCATGACGGAAAGCCGTCCGGGGTCAGGAAGTCGATCTCGACATCGAGAGCCTTGGCCGCGTTCGCCAGCGAGGTCAGCGTCCGTACCACACCGTTGACCTGCGGATGCCAGGCGTCGGTCGCGATTAATACCCGCATGGGGAAATCCCGAGAGTTTGATGATTCTCGGTTTCCGACCATCAACGAAGGATATTTCAGGCGTATGACGTCACAGAAGTGTCGGCCCACTGTTTTGTTCGTTAACGGGTCCGCGCGGCCACGAAACTGTCATGAAACAATCCTTGCGGCCACGAAACCGTTTTCGGTTTTCCGCGCAAATGTCCCGAAACGTTTTGCCGTTAAGTGATCTACCCAACGGAGCACCGGTAGCGGTGCCGCGGTGAGCAAAACACCGAGCAAACAGGGGCGATCAATGTTCAATCTGGACACGTTCAAGAATTATTCGCGCGCCGTTGCTTTTGGCGCAGCGGCGATCTCCGCATTCGCGTTCGCAGGTGCAGCCAACGCCGCGCCCGTGCAGCTCTTCCCGTTCTTCCAGCCGCTGCCGCCGATGACCGCGCCGCAGCCGCTTCAGCCCTATCAGCCCTACCAGGCGGCGCCCTCTCAGGCCGCGCCGTCGGAAGATCAGGACACCGTCGAGATGCCGGCCCGCTTCCGCCGCCAGACGGTCTCCTACTCAACGCGCGAGGCGCCGGGCACCATCATCATCGATACGCCCAACACCTATCTCTCTTACGTGCTCGGTAACGGCCAGGCGTTGCGCTACGGCATCGGCGTCGGCCGCGACGGCTTCACCTGGTCCGGCATCCAATCGGTGAGCAAGAAGGCCGAGTGGCCGGACTGGACCCCGCCGCCGGAGATGATCGCCCGCCAGCCCTATTTGCCGCGCCACATGGCCGGCGGCCCCGGCAACCCGCTCGGTGCCCGCGCCATGTATCTCGGCGGCACCATCTACCGCATCCACGGCACCAACGCGCCCGAGACCATCGGCAAGCACGTCTCCTCCGGCTGCATCCGGATGACCAACGACGACGTCACCGACCTCTACGCCCGCGTCAACGTCGGCACCAAGGTGATCGTGCTGCCAATGACGGAGCGGCGAGCGGAACTCGGAGCCGCGACGCGCTGAGCGACAGGACATTGTGACGCAAACGGCCCCGGAACCCACCGGGGCCGTTTTCGTTTGCCCTCGACATCCCGAAGCGCGCTTGCTGCGGCGCGATCCCCGATGGAGGCGCAGATGCGAGCACGCCTGCAACGTTCGTCAAGCGCGTGGCTGCGCGCGATCAGCACCGTGGCGCTGGCGCTGCTCCTGTCACCACTCCTCTCGTTCGCGCAGCAGCCGGCGAGCGACGAAGCCCAGCAGGCCTTCAACAATTCCTGCCGCACCTGCCACTCCGTGAAAGAAGGCGACAATCGCCTCGGTCCCAACCTCAACAAGATCGTCGGACGCAAGGCCGGCTCGCTGCCGAACTACAATTACTCGTCGTCAATGAAGGAAGCCGGCTTCGTCTGGGACCAGGACAAGCTCACCCGCTTCATGGTCAAGCCGGACGAGGTCGTGTCCGGCCACAAGATGCAGCCCTATGGCGGCATCTCGGCGGAGGAAGCGGCCAAGGTGGTTGCCTATCTGCAGGCGGCGGGCGGCTCGCAATAAGAGGCCGGACACACCGCGCCATTTTGGTGTGGCGCATCCTTCGAGACGCTCGCCGTTGGCCGGCTCCTTCAGGATGGCTCGCCCCCGCGCCTTCGCTCCGCAATCAACCGCAGCCACGCCGCGGAATGAAACGCGCTCATCAACAGATACATCGGCACCATGCCGGCGAGCACGGATCCATGTCCGGCGGAGCAGAGCATGTCCGCCGGACCGCCGCCGAGCACGGCGGTCAGCAGAGCCATGATCGCGAAGGTCGGCGTGGCCGCCAGCCCCAGCCATCTGGCGAGGTGACGCGCGGCCGCGACGCTGTCGCGGTTGACGCTGGCGGCCGCGCTGACGGCAGAGGTCATTTCCTTTCTCCCGCGGCCTCCTCGCGAAATGCTTTCTCGCCGGCGTCCGAGATCTCGACCCATTTCTTGTCGGGCGCCGCGCCTTCGGTGTAGCTGTCATGCCAATTCCACCATTTGTAGGTCGGCGTCTGCGGATAGCCCTTCGGCGAATCCTCCCAGACCTCCTGCCGGCCGAGCGGCGTGATGTCGAGATAGTTCCAGGTACCGCCCATCTGCTCGTCGCCCCGGCTCTTGACGAAATAGGTGCGGAAGACACGGTCGCCGTCACGGTAGAACACGTTGGTCCCGTGCCATTCGTCGACGCCGAAATCGGCATCGAAGCTGTCGGTGATGGTGACCCAGGGCATGGTCCAGCCCATCCGCTTCTTGAGCCGCGCGATATCGGCCTGCGGCGCGCGCGAGGCGAAGACGAGGGTGGTGTCGCGGGCATTGAGATGCGCCACATGGGCGACCTGGTCGGCGACCATGGAGCAGCCCCGGCACGCATGATCGGGCCAGCCGAACACCCCCGGCTCGAAGAAGGCCCGGTAGACGATCAATTGCCGCCGGCCCTGGAATAGGTCGACCAGACTGACCTTGCCGCCGGGGCCCTCGAACGCATAGGTTTTGTCCACTGCCATCCACGGCATGCGCCGCCGCTCGGCGGCCAGGGCATCGCGGGCACGGGTATGCGCCTTTTCCTTCACGAGCAGTTGCAGACGGGCTGCCTCCCAGTCCTGCGGCGATACCACTGGCGGTGTTTGCATGGCGGAATGTCCGTTATTCCCTGCGTTTTCAACTGATGTCATCATGGCTCTCCAAACCTCTTGCCTGGGCGGTCATTCCGCGTCGCGTTGTGACAGACGCGGAACAGTTCGCCCCTCACCGCACATCGTCGGTCGTAAACTGTTTCTGGCACCGGACGGTTGCGCGGTGGGAGTAACAAGTGTGGCGGGATTTGCATGGAGTCGCTGATCACGGCCGCGGCGCGCGCGCTCGAAGCGGGCGATCCGCTCGGTGCGCTGAACCGCGTTGCGCTGCGTAATGATGCACCGTCGCTGGCGCTGCGCGGCATCGCGATGGCGCAGCTCGGCGATCTCGCCAAGGCCAAGACGCTGCTGCGGAGCGCCGCACGTGCCTTCGGTCCGAGAGAGGCGGTGGCGCGCGCAAGGTGCATCGTGGCCGAGGCCGAGATCGCGCTCGTCTCGCGCGAGCTGAATTGGCCGGTGAAAACGCTCGCAGCCGCGCGGGCGACACTCGCAAAGCATGGCGATCTCGGCAATGCCGCCCATGCCGGTCACATCGAGGCTCGTCGCCTTCTTCTGGTCGGGCGCCTCGACGAGGCCGAGCGCACGCTGGCGGAGCTCGGCGCATCACCACTCCCGCCTGCATCTCTGGTCATTCGCGAACTCGTGGTCGCCGGCATCGCAATCAGGCGGCTCAAGACCAAGGATGCGCGCGCGGCGCTCGACCGCGCCGCCGACGCGGCGCGGTTAGCCGGGATTCCAGCGCTCACGGCCGAAGTCGAAAGTGCGAAGCTCGTCCTCGATACGCCCGCGGCGCGCCTGATCGCGCGCGGCAAGGAGCATCCGCTGTTACTTGGACAGATCGAAGCGCTGGCGGCATCCCAAGCGCTCGTCGTGGACACGTTCCATCACACCGTTCGCAAGGGAGGCATCGTCGTGTCACTCGGGACCCGGCCGGTGCTGTTCGCGCTCGCCCGCCCCCTGGCGCAGGCGTGGCCTGCGGACGTGTCCCGAGAGGCACTGATGACCGCGGCATTTCAGGCGAAGCACGTCGATGAATCGCATCGCGCCCGGCTGCGGGTCGAGATCGGGCGACTCCGCGCCAAGCTCAAGCCTCTTGCCGATGTGAGCGCGACCAAGCACGGCTTTGCACTGACACCGCGCAAGACGCGACAGGTTCTTGTGCTGGCGCGGCCGGTCGAGGAGAAGCACGCCGCGGTGCTCGCCTTCCTCTCCGACGGCGAACCCTGGTCGAGCTCGGCGCTCGCGCTGGCGCTTGGAACGAGCGCGCGCACCGTGCAGCGCGCGCTCGAAGAGCTCGCGCGATCGCACAAGGTGCAATCCTTCGGACACGGAAGGGCGCGGCGCTGGATGACCCCGCCCGTCCCGGGTTTCCCGACAGGCTTGTTACTCCCCACGCCGCTCCCGAAGACGTAAGGTGAGGTCACATCACAGGGATCGAGCACATGAAGCGTTCAGCCGCCGAGATCATCAAGGAGTATGGGCCTTTCGCGGGCGTCGAAGCCGTGCACGGCGTCACCTATGACGGCACGCATGTCTGGTTCGCATCCGGCGACAAGCTGAACGCGGTCGATCCGGCCGACGGCAAGATCGCGCGCTCCATCGATGTCGCCGCGCATGCGGGCACGGCGTTCGACGGCCGGCACCTGTTCCAGATCGCCGAGGATCGCATCCAGAAGATCGACGCCGCCACCGGCAAGGTGCTCAGCACGATCCCTTCACCCGGCGCTGGCGGCGATTCCGGATTGGCCTGGGCCGAAGGCTCGCTCTGGGTCGGGCAATATCGCGAGCGCAAGATCCATCAGGTCGATCCCGAAACAGGCAAGGTCCTCCGCACCATCGAGAGCAAGCGCTTCGTCACCGGCGTGACCTGGGTCGATGGCGAGCTCTGGCATGGCACCTGGGAGAACGAAGAGAGCGACGTGCGGCGGATCGACCCAGATACGGGCAAGGTGCTCGAGCAGCTCGACCTGCCCGCCGGGACGATGGTTTCGGGTTTGGAGTCCGATGGCGGCGATCGCTTCTTCTGCGGCGGCGGTGGTCGCGGCAATGTGAGAGCGGTCCGTCGTCCCCGGCACAGCTAGCCTCGCGATCACGGTTTGAATGCGCGGCAACGACGGTTTCGCATCTGTTAACCTGTTCGCCCCAATTCCACCCCATCCTTGCGCTCTAGCGCCCTTCTCGCCTGCCCTATAGACTTCTGCCCGGGGCGGCCTGGGGGATTGATGGGACTGACGCTGAACTTGAAGACTATCTTGATCGCCGTCGTGGTGCTCGCGGCGTCGTTCTTCATCAGCCTGAAGGCGATGGACTTGCTGTCGCCGCAGCCGACCAATTCGGCGCCGCCGGTCGCGCAACTGCCGCCGCTGCCGCCGGTCTCGAAGAGCTCGATCGTGATCGCGCCGGTCGCGATCGCGCTGTCGGCGATCCGCGAGCAGGCCGAGAAGGCATCGCCGCGCAATTTCGCAGGGAAGGCCGACAACCCGATCTCGCAGATCCTGGAGAACGCCGACATCGGCTGGTCCGCAGCCCGCGGTCCGATGGCGGCGAACGGCGACAAGGACGTGCTGACGCTGTCGACGCCGCTCACCGGCAAGCTCAACGTGACGGGCTCGCTGTCCTCGAAGGCCACAGGCGCCCTTGGTGACGCACTCGGCAGCGTGCTCGGCGGTGACGCAGCGAAACGGATCGGCGCGGTCAACATCAAGAACCTGAATGCCAGCGCCGAGATCAAGGGCAACGTCGTCGTCACCTCGCGGCCGAAGCTCGCGGCGAACTGGCATCTCGAGCCCAATCTCGGCGCTCAGGTCAATCTCGGCGATACCAACCTCAACGTCTCCGGCGCCAAGGTCAACGTGCCGGCGCAGGTGAAGCCGCTGATCGACAAGAATGTCGGCGAGCAGATCAACGCCGTCTCCGAACGCATCCGCAACGATCCTTCGCTGCGGGAGAACGCCAGGGTGCAATGGGCCAAGGCGTGCCGCTCGATCCCGCTGCAAGGCTCGAGTTCATCGGCCACACTGCCGCCGCTCTGGCTCGAGATGAAGCCGGTGCGCGCGATCGCGGCGCAACCGCGGGTCGATGCGCAAGCGGTGACGCTGCTCCTCGGCCTCGAGGCCGAGACACGCGTGACCTCGGCCCCGACCAAGCCGGAGTGTCCGTTTCCCGACAAGATCTCGATCGTGCCGCCGACCGGCACCGGCGTGAACATCGGCGTGCCGATTGACGTGCCCTTCACCGAGATCAACAAGCTGATCGCGGCGCAGATGGTCGGCCATACCTATCCCGAGGACGGCTCCGGTCCGGTCGACGTCACCGTCAAGACCGTCAACGTGATACCCTCGGGTGACCGCCTGCTGATCTCGCTGCTGGTGCGCGCCAAGGAGAAGAAAAGCTGGTTCGGCCTCGGCGCCGAGGCGACCGTGCACATCTGGGGCCGGCCGATGCTCGACCAGGCGCAGCAGACGCTGCGGCTCGCCGACATCCAGCTTGCTGTGGAATCCGAGGCCGCGTTCGGCCTGTTAGGCGCAGCGGCGCGCGCCGTGGTGCCGCAGATGCAGCAGGCCCTGCTGCAGAAGGCAACGCTCGACCTGAAGCCGATCGCCGCCAACGCCCGCGAGAAGATTGCCGCCGCGATCGCCGACTACCAGAAGAGCGAGGACGGCCTCAAGGTCGAAGCCAAGATCGACAGCCTGACGCTTGCCGACATCGCCTTCGATTCCAAGACCCTGCGCGTGGTCGCCGAAGCCGGCGGCTCGCTGAACGTCTATGTGACGAAGCTGTCGGGGATGTAGCGCGCTTTCACTCACCGGCTTCGTGCGCGCCTTCGTCGCTTGCACCGCTGGCATTCTCGTCGGAGGATGCTAATCTCGGCACTGTAGGGGACAACGCGAGGACGACATGGAAGCCGGCATGGTCACACCTGCGCCGGCACTGGTGCGCTTTTCCGGCATTCAGAAGACCTACGATGGTGAGCACCTCGTGGTCAAGAATCTCGACCTCGAAATCAGGAAGGGCGAGTTCATCACCCTGCTCGGCCCGTCGGGCTCGGGCAAGACGACCACGCTGATGATGCTGGCTGGCTTCGAGGTTCCGACCCATGGCGAGATCTACCTCGGTGGCCGGCCAATCAAGAACGTGCCGCCACATAGGCGCGACATTGGCATGGTGTTCCAGAACTATGCCTTGTTTCCGCATCTGACGATCGCCGAGAATATCGCCTTCCCGCTATCCGTTCGCAAAATCAACAAGGCGGAAGCGCAGGAGCGCGTGAGGGCGGCGTTGCGCATGATCAAGATGGAAACCCTGGCGCACCGGCGGCCCGGGCAGCTGTCCGGTGGTCAGCAGCAGCGCGTCGCGCTGGCCCGCGCGCTGGTCTTCAACCCGCAACTCGTGCTGATGGACGAGCCCTTGGGCGCCCTGGACAAGCGCCTGCGGGAGCAGATGCAACTGGAGATCAAGCAACTGCACGAGACGATGGGCATCACCGTCGTCTACGTCACCCACGATCAGAGTGAAGCGCTCACCATGTCGGACCGCATCGCCGTGTTCAATGACGGCATCGTGCAGCAGATCGACAAACCCGACGCGCTGTATGAGCATCCGGTGAACAGCTTCGTCGCCCACTTCATCGGCGAGAACAATGTGCTGGCCGGCACCGTCGAAACGGTCGACAACGACTATTGCCGCGTCGCGCTGGCTGGTGGCGGTGCCGTGACCGCGCGGGCGGTCAACGTATCGGGCGGCGGCGCATCGACCTCGCTGTCGGTGCGGCCGGAGCGGATCGCCATTGTCCCGGATGGCACCTCCAGCGAGGGACCGAACCGCCTGCCGGCCAAGGTGCAGAACACCATCTATCTCGGCGACCACGCGCTTGCCGTGCTCGACGTCGCCGGCAACGGGGAGTTCATGGTCAAGCTTCAGCCGGGGGCATATGACAGCCTGAGACATGGCGACAGCGTGTTCATCACCTTCCGCCCCGAGGACTGCCTGGCGCTTGATCCCGTGTGATCCAATCCTGCAGCATGTCTTTGGCGCAAGCAGACCGGCATCGATCAACCTCAACGCAACGCACATGAAGAAGGAACAAGGACCATGCTGAAGCGCAACATTGGCAAGATTGCTCTGGGTTTCGCCGCGGCGTTCACCGCAAGCGCTGCGCTGGCCACGGTCGCGCAGGCGCGTGACCTCACCGTCGTGTCGTGGGGCGGGGCGTATCAGGATGCCCAGAAGAAGGTCTATTTCGAGCCGTTCAAGAAGGCGGCCGGAATGCCGATGAACGACGAGTCCTGGGACGGCGGCGTTGGGGTGCTGCGCGCCAAGGTGCAGGGTGGCGCCGCAACCTGGGACGTCGTCCAGGTCGAGAGCGACGAACTCGCGGTCGGCTGCGAGGAGGGCCTGTTCGAGAAGATGGACTATTCCAAAATCGGCGGCGAGGCCGCCTATATCCCGCCGTCAGTCAATCCCTGCGGTGTCGGCGCCATCCTCTACGATTTCGTTCTCGGCTACGACAAGGACAAGCTGAAGGAGGCGCCCAAAGGCTGGGCCGACTTCTTCGATACCAAGAAGATTCCGGGCAAGCGCGCCTTGCGTCAGGGCCCGAAGACCACGCTGGAGATCGCTCTCATGGCTGACGGCGTCGCACCGAAGGACGTCTACAAAGTGCTAGCGACCGACGAGGGCATCGATCGCGCCTTCAAGAAGCTGGACACCATCAAGGGCGACATCGTCTGGTGGAAGGCCGGCGCCCAGCCGCCGCAATTGCTCGCTTCCGGCGAGGTGGCGATGACCTCGGTCTACAACGGCCGCATCGACACCGCGAACAAGAACGAGAAGAAGAACTTTGGCATGGTGTGGGATGGAGCGCTGTTCACCCTCGACAGTTGGGTCATCCTGAAGGGAAGCCCGAACAAGGACGCGGCCTACAAGTTCCTGGACTTCGTCGGCAAGGCGGAGAACCAGTCCAAGCTATCGGAGAACATCGCTTATGGCACCTCGAACAAGGACGCAGCCGCCCGGCTGCAGCCCGCCGTTCTGAAGGACCTGCCGACAGCACCTGATAACATCAAGAACGCGGTCGAGATCAACGTTGGCTTCTGGCTCGAGAACATCGACCGCTTGACCGAGCGCTTCAACAAATGGGCAGCAAAATAGCGTGCTGTCGAACCGGCGTGCGGCGCAGGTAGAGGGTGCGTCGCGGACAACGCGCTCGTGACGCATCCTTCGAGACGCCCGCCTACGGCGGGCCCTCAGGATGAGGACGGAGTGTGCGGCAGCAGTGTCACAGCAGGCGCCGATGTCGATGAGCCTCATCCCGAGGAGACCGCGAAGCGGTCGTCTCGAAGGACGAGGCGCTTCTCAGGCCGATCGACAAGGCCACATGCGATTGCCCGGCCTGAAGTGGCGAAGGATGTGCAGTCAAAGAGGCTCGCAGCATGACAGCAACACCCGCGATCGGCGCAGATGCCCAGACCGAGGTGCCGCTCAAGCGCCGATTGAGACGTGCAGAGCGGGCGCGCCAGGTCAAGGCATTGGCACTGGTTCTGCCGCTTCTGCTGTTTCTGCTCTTCACCTTCGCAGGCCCGATCGCCGGCATGCTGTGGCGCTCGGTCGACGATCGGGAGGTACGCCAGATCCTGCCCCAAACCATAGCTGCTCTCGCCGACTGGGATGGCAAGGACCTGCCGGACGAAAAGGCCTTTGCTGCGCTGGCAAGCGATATCCTGGCGGCGCGCGCCTCCGGCACCATGGCCATTGCGGCCAAGCGGCTGAACTACGCACTGAACGGCTTCCGCACCATCCTGACCAGCACGGCACGCAATCTGAAGGCGGTGCCGGAGCGAGGGACGGCCAAGGAGACGTTGGGCAAGATCAATCCGGCCTGGCGCGAACGCGCCACCTGGACGACGATCAAGGACGCCAGTGGCCCATTGACCAGCTTCTACCTGCTGGCGGCGCTCGACCTCACCCGGAACATGGACGGCGCGATCGTCGCGGCCCCGCCGGATCAGGCCATTTACCGCAACGTATTCACCCGTACCTTCGTGATCAGTCTCAGCGTCACGGCACTCTGCCTGATCCTCGGCTTCCCGGTCGCCTACTTGCTGGCGACGCTGCCGCCGGGCCGGTCGAACCTGCTGATGATCTTCGTCCTGCTGCCGTTCTGGACGTCGCTTCTGGTCCGCACCTGCGCCTGGATCGTACTGTTGCAGAGCAAGGGCGTCGTGAATGACAGCCTGCACTGGCTTGGCATCATCGACGAGCCGTTGCGCCTGATCTACAACCGCTTCGGTGTCTGCGTGGCGATGACCCACGTTCTCCTGCCGTTCATGATCCTGCCGCTCTACAGCAGCATGAAGGCGATCTCGCCAGCTTACATGCGTGCCGCAGCCTCGCTCGGTGCGCCGCCGGTCACCGCCTTCCTGCGGATCTACCTGCCGCAAACGCTGCCCGGTATCGGTGCCGGAAGCCTGCTCGTCTTCATCTTGGCGCTCGGCTACTACATCACGCCGGCACTCGTCGGCGGCGCCGCCGATCAAATGATCAGCTACTTCATCGCGCTCTACACGACCGAGACGGCCAACTGGGGCCTCGCCTCGGCGTTGGGTGCGGTGCTGCTGCTCGCCACTCTACTGCTCGCTCTCCTCTACGGAAAACTGGTGCAGGGACAGCAGGTCACGGGAGGGATGAAGAATTGAGCGATGATCGTTCCCTCCGCACGCCCAGCCAGCGTGCCGCGTGGACTGCAACCATCGTCATCTCCACGCTGGTGTTCATCTTCCTGATCGCGCCAATCCTGGCGATCATGCCGCTGTCCTTCAGCTCCGGCTCGTACTTGACCTATCCGCTGCCCGGCCTCTCCTTGCGCTGGTACGATGATTTCATCAATTCGCCGCGCTGGATGAATTCGCTGAAGAACAGCATGATCATAGGCGTCGCCTCGACCCTGCTGTCCATGGTGCTCGGCACATTGGCCGCGCTGGGGCTGGCGCAGTGGAAGAGCCGGTTCAAACCGCTCGTGCTGGCCTTCGTGCTGTCGCCGGTCGTCGTGCCCGGCGTCATCACCGCGGTCGGTCTGTATTTCTTCTTCGCCCCGATCGGACTGACCGGCAGCTATCTCGGCTTGATCCTGGCCCACACCGCGCTGGCGACGCCCTTTGTGGTGATCACGGTCGGCGCGACGCTGCAAAGCTTCGACACCAATCTGACGCGCGCCGCCGCCTCACTCGGCGCCTCGCCACTCTACGCGTTTCGCCGCGTGATCCTGCCGCTGATCCTGCCCGGCCTCGCGTCGGGTGCGCTGTTCGCCTTCGCGACCAGCTTCGATGAGGTGGTGATCGTGCTGTTCATGGCAGGTCCCGACCAGCGCACCCTGCCGCGCGAGATGTTCGCCGGCATCCGCGAGAACATCAGCCCGACGATCACGGCCGCGGCGGTGATGTTGACGACGGTATCGATCATCCTGCTTGCGACCATGGAAGGCTTGCGCCGACGGAACGAACGGCTCAAGGGCAGCACCGCCTAGGCGACGTCTTCCTTTTCCCGCGAGCGTCGTTGCCCTCTCCCGCAAGGGGAGAGGGTACAGCAATGCGCCATCGTGACGTTGCGATATTCCTCCTCCCGGGAACACCACCCGCCCTTTCTTTTTTTGCATTCTGCTATGGCGCGGATCGCTTAGCTGCGCCTGCAGATAGCCGTTAAAACTCCTCCCGCAACAAAACCCAAACAACAACACACAGGGAGAAACAACATGCAAAAACTCAGTGTCGCGATCGCAGCTGGCCTAGCTCTGGCCGCAACATCCGGCGCCGCGCAGGCGCAGATTTCCAACGACATCGTCAAAATCGGCGTGCTCACGGACATGTCGAGCCTCTATGCGGATGCGACCGGCAAGGGCTCGCTCGCCGCCGTCGAGATGGCGGTCGCCAACTACGGCAAGGTCGCGGGCAAGCCGGTCGCGGTCGTCGCCGCCGATCACCAGAACAAGCCCGATGTCGGCGTCAACATCGCCCGCAACTGGTACGACAACGACAAGGTCGACGCGATCTTCGACGTTCCGACCTCCTCGGTGGCGCTGCCGGTCTCGGCGCTGACGCGCGAGAAGAACAGAATCAACATCAATTCCGGCGGAGGCTCGTCCGACATCACCGGCACCGCCTGCTCGCCCAACACGGTGCACTGGACCTACGACACCTATGCGCTGTCGAACGTCGCCGGCAGGGCGATGGTCAAACGCGGCGAGGACAGCTGGTTCTTCGTCACGGCCGACTACGCTTTCGGCATGGCGCTCCAGCGCGACGCCGCCAACGTGGTCAAGGAGAGCGGCGGCAAGGTGCTCGGCGAGGTCCGCCATCCGCTCAACTCGTCGGACTTCTCCTCCTTCCTGCTCCAGGCCCAGGCCTCCAAGGCCAAGGTGGTCGCGCTGGCGAATGCCGGCGGCGACACCACCAATGCGTTGAAGCAGGCTTCCGAGTTCGGCCTGACCCAGGGCGGCCAGAAGATGATCGCGCTGCTGCAGGAGATCACCGACACGCATTCGCTCGGCATCAAGGCGACGCAAGGCCTGATCGTCACCGACGCCTTCTACTGGGACATGAACGAGGAGACGCGGGCCTTCTCGAAGCGCTTCAACGAGAAGGTCGGGCATATGCCGACCATGATCCAGGCCGGCCTTTATTCGGCGACCATGCACTATCTGAAGGCGATCGACGCCATCAAGACCGACGAGGCGCCGAAGGTGATGGAAGAGATGCGCAAGACACCGATCAACGACTTCTTCGCCAGGAACGGCAAGATCCGCATCGACGGCCGCATGGTCCACGACATGTATCTGTTCGAGGTCAAGAAACCCGAGGAATCCAAGGGCGAGTGGGACCTCTACAAGCTGATCGCCACCGTGCCCGGCGACGAGGCGTTCCGTCCGCTCGACAAGGGCGGCTGCCCGATGGTGACGGGGCATTGAACTGCGCTCGTCGTCATTGCGAGCTACGCAATTTTGTCGCGAGCTCCTCGCAATGACGGGACGAAAAGACACGACAGCGCGCCCAGTGAAAACCGGGCGCGCTTCGTCTAGGCAGTTACGCGAGCCGCATTACTCCGAGTACTTGAACTCGGGCATGTTCTTCAGCTCGTCCTTGCTGGCGTTGAACACGGCATGATCCGGATACCATTTCGACGCGGACGAGGTCGTCGCGGTCTTGTCGGTTCCCGTCGCTGCGCCAGTCGTCGTGGTCGAGGCCGGCCGGCCGGGCGGGCTGGTGGCTGGGGCGCTGTAGGCGATGGCCTCGTTGGTGAACTTCAGCTTCTCGTAGGGCACCGCGACCAGATGCTCGCCCATGCCGAGGAAGCCGCCGACGCCGATCACGGCGATCTTGATGTTACCGTTCTTGTCCATCAAGAGGTCGTTGATCGAGCCGATGTTCTCGTTGGCCTCGTTATAGACCTTGACGCCCGACATTTTCGACACGCGCCACTGGTCGGACGCGCTCGTCGTCGTGGCGGTGGCCGCGGTCGGCGCCTTGTCGGTGGTGGCGGTCGGCGCTTGCGCGAACGCCACGGTCGCAAGCAGTGCTGTGCCGGCGAGGCCGGCAACAATCGTCTTCATCATGTTGTCCTCTCCTTCAGAAACCTCGTGCGGAGAAAACAGCGCTGATCACGCGCGGTTCCGTGCGGGCGGCAATTTCGTCGCGCAATGCGCGAGCCGAAAATGACGGCAAGGCACGTTCCTGCATCACCCAGGAACATGTTGCGGCGCACGGTTCCCCGCCGACGATCTTGCGCCCTGGGTGAAGCATGATCGCGGCGGGGAACGCGCCGACCCAGCGTCGCCAGGTCAGCTCTTGTAGTCGATCAGCAGCGCGGAGAAGCTCGAGCCGCTCGACGCGCTGCCATTGGCACCGTAGGACGACGCCGACGATTGCGATTGCTGCAGCGCCTGGAAGAATTGCTGGAGGATTTCCGCGGTCGTTGCGTCAGCCGACGTGCTGTTGGTCGAATCCGCGGTCGTCGACGAATCCGAATTAGCATCATCCGGCGGCGGGCCGGGCGGCGGTCCGCCTGCCCCACCGGGGCCACCCGCCCCGCCCGGACCATTGGCGAAGGCGGACTGAAACACGCTCTTCAGCTCCTCGGCCTGATCCGAGGTCAGCGTCCCGCTCGACACCTCGTTCGAGATGAGGTCGTCGATCTTCGACTGCATCTCGTCCTTGGAAGGACGCGTGCCGCTCGATTGGTCGCTCGACCGGCTCTGCTGGAGCGCGGTGTCGATGTCGGTGAGCGCCGTCGACAGCGCGGACTGGTCCGACGACGAGATCGTGCCGGCAGAGACTTGCGATTGCAATTCCTGCTGCAGCCGCTGCAGCGGCGACTGATAGCTGCCGGCGGAGGCCGCCGAAATCGAGGTCATGATGGCTCCGTGGATCTTGCGGGGTTTCGTGGCGAACGGCACCACGGTATGGTTAACGGCCTTAACGAGATCTTGCCGCTCCACTGCCCGGTCATGTCCCGGCATTGCGACGGGGCTGCTGGAAACACTCCGAAACAAAAATCTTCGCCATTTGGCCCGAATCTTGGACAAACAAAGCGCATGGCCATTCCCAATCCCAACATCCTGGTCGTCGAGGACGACCGCGAGACCCGGACGTTGATTGCGAAGTACCTGCGCAACAACGCCTGCAACGTCACCGCCGTGAGCGACGGCCGCGAGATGTCGCGCGCCATGGCCGACCATCGCGTCGACCTGATCATTCTCGACGTCATGCTGCCGGGCGAGGACGGCCTCAGCCTGTGCCGCAAGGTGCGCGCGGAGGCGCAGACGCCGATCATCATGCTGACCGCGCGCGGCGAGGACGTCGACCGCATCGTCGGCCTCGAGATGGGCGCGGACGATTATCTGCCCAAATCCTTCAACCCGCGCGAGCTGCTCGCCCGCATCAACGCGGTGCTGCGCCGCCAGGCGGCAGCGCAGGCGGCGAGCTCGATCGAGGGCGCCTCCACGCTCGCATTCGAGGGCTGGCGTATCGACCTGCGCCTGCGCGAATTGCGCAATCCGGAAGGCGCGCGCGTCGCGGTGACCAGTGCCGAATTCGATCTGCTGAGGACGTTCTGCGAGCGGCCCGGCCGCGTGCTATCGCGCGACAGCTTGCTCCCGCAACACCGGCTCGTTCGAACGCTCCATCGACGTGCTGGTCAGCCGCATCCGCCGCAAGATCGAACCCAATCCGGCCGATCCCACCATCATCAAGACGGTGCGCTCCGGCGGCTATCTGTTCACGCCGAGGACGGAAGCGGTGACCGCGCCCCTGAGCAGCTGAAGGGCGCGCCGACGATGAAGCCGTTCGGGTTCTTCCACCTCAAGGGGATCGGCGGGCAGATCGCCGCGCTGGTGCTGGCTTCGACCGTCGCGCTGCATCTCGTCGTCACCACCGCCTTCCTGATCAGCCGGCCGGACCGCCCGGAGGACGCCCCGCCGGACGGCGCCCATCAATTGACCGATGCTGCGCTGCTGCTCGGCGCGGCCGATGCCAGCGAGCGACCGCGCCTCGTCGCCGACCTCGCACGCGCCTTCCCAAGGCTCGGCGTCGAGATGCTCGCATCCGGGTCGGTGATCGAGTCAGGCGACGGCGCCCACCTGTTCGGGATGCGCCGTCATCTCGGGCGCGGCTACAAGGTGATGCAGCTCGCCACCGAGGGTCGCGCGCACCGCGTCGGCGTCGAATTGCCCGACGGCACCGTGATCGCCGGCCGCGTCGACGGCGGCCCGCGGCCGTGGTTCTGGGGCGCACCATGGCTGGTGATGCTGATGACCGCCTTCATCTGTATCACCGTGCTCGGCCTGTGGGCGGCGCGTGCGCTGGCCGCGCCGCTGTCGTCCTTCGCCAAGGCCGCGGAGAATTTCAGCCTGGACGGCACCGCCGAGCCGCTGCCCGAGCGCGGCCCGGAGGAGATCCGTTCGGTCGCGCGCGCGCTCAACCGCATGCACGAGCGGATCGCGCGGCTGATGTCGGATCGCACGCGGATGCTGGCCGCGATCAGCCACGATCTGCGCACGCCGATCACGCGCCTGAGGCTGCGCGCCGAATTCATCGAGGACGAAGGCAACCGCAAGCGCATGCTGCTCGACCTCGACCAGATGCGCTCGATGCTGGAATCCGTGCTGTCGCTGCTGCGCAACGACCGCAAGATCGAGGCGGTGACGCTGGTCGACATCGCCAGCACGCTGCAGCTCGTCGCCGACCAGTTCGGCGACATGGGCCACGTCGTGCATTATGACGGGCCGGCGTCCGCGACCGCCGCCGCGCGGCCCGACGATCTGCATCGCGGCGTCACCAACCTCGTCGAGAACGCAGTGCGCTTCGGCGCCGAGGTGACGATCCGCCTCGACGTCTCGGGCACGACACTGATCATCGACGTCGAGGACGATGGCCCCGGCATCTCGGATGCGCGCAAGCAGGAGATGCTGGAGCCGTTCGTGCGCGGCGACGATGCGCGCACCATGGACGAGTCCACCGGCTTCGGGCTCGGCCTGTCGATCGCGCGCGCGATTGCGCTCGCCCATGGTGGCGAGCTGTCGCTGCACGACCGCGAGCCGCATGGCTTGATCGTGCGGATGCAATTGCCGATCTGGCAGGAGCCGCGGCTGGCGGCTTAGCTCAAGCCGCGAGCGGCGGGTGCTCGACAGCCTCACGTTCGAAGATCGCCACCGCCTCGAAGCGGTAGCCGCAGGCGTGGCAGGTCCAGAGATAGGAAACGCGGCCTTCGCCCGGCTCGATCCAGTCCGGGAACGGAATTGGCGTGCCGCACTGTGCACAGGGGTTCTGTGTGGGAATGTCGTCGATGTCTGCCGGGGTCATGGACGTCCTCCCGCATGCTGTTTTGACGAGCGATTTTTGGGCGGAGACACGAATGGACAGACCAGCTGTCGCGCAAGGCGCCCCGCCAACTCCAAACTTAACCCAGGTTTGAGTCGTAAAAGCGACGGCCCGACGAAAATCGCCGGAGGCGGCGTTTCGCCACATCATCGCCGTGTTCCAACGGCCTAACCCGCACGGGTGCAGGTCCGTTCTGCCAAGGAATATTTCGATGAAGATTTTACGCGTTGCCGCGCTGCTCGCGGCCGGATTGACATTGCCGCAGGCCGCATTCGCCGGCGAAGCCGAATATGCCGAGATGGTCGCGGCCCATGCCCGCGCCAATGGCGTGCCGGAGGCGCTGGTGCACCGCGTGATCATGCGCGAGAGCCGTTATCAGCCCGGCCTCGTCGGCCGCGGCGGCACCATCGGGCTGATGCAGATCAAGCTCGCGACCGCCCGCGGGGTAGGCTACACCGGCGATGCCGCCGGTCTGCGCGATCCCAACACCAATCTCACTTATGCGGTCAAATATCTCGCCGGTGCCTATCGCGCCGCCAATGGCGACCACGCCCGAGCCGTGCGTTATTTCGCGGGCGGCTATTACTACGTTGCAAAGCGGCAGCGCCAGGAGGCCGTGCAGGTCGCCAATATGGGCGAGACCAATATGGGCGCGACCTGGCTCGAGCCGAACGGCAACCCGCAGCCGATGTTCGGCACCGCCCCGCACAGGAAGCTCGCCCAGCGCGTCCGCAACGCCCGGGCGCAGGCTTTGAAGTAACTCCGCGTGTCCCGGACGCGCTGCAGCGTGCCAAGAGCGCGTTCACGCGCGTCTTCGAAGCGCCACGAACGGCCCGGTTCCCGCCTGACGCGTTGACACCAGCTCCCACTGGCATACATTAGAGCCGTTCCGAGGGGTGCTCCGAGGAGGAGCTGAGATACCGCTAAATGGGCAATACCGCCCAGGACCGCGGTGACCCTTTGAACCTGATCCGGGTCATGCCGGCGAAGGGACAGGGATGTACCAGACCGCCAAGCGACCGGACTCACCGGTATCCATCATCGGCGCAGGCATCGCAGGGGCTTGGCAGGCCTTGCTGTTCGCGCAGGCCGGCCATGCCGTGACGCTACACGAGCGTGGTGACGCCGCCATGACCGACGCCACCAGCCATTGGGCCGGCGGCATGCTCGCGCCCTATTGCGAGGCGGAGGTCGCCGAACCCATCATCAGCCGCCTCGGCCTGCGCTCCCTCGACATCTGGCGCCGCGAATTGCCGGAAACGCCGTTCAACGGCTCGCTCGTCGTCGCCCATCCCCGCGAGCGCAACGATTTCGAGCGCTTCGCCCGGATGACCGAAGGCCACGAGCGGCTCGATGCCGCCGGCCTCGCCGCGCTGGAGCCGTCGCTGGAGGGCCGCTTCCGCGAGGCCCTGTTCTTCCCGAGCGAGGGCCATGTCGAGCCGCGCCGCGTGCTGCCCAAGCTGCACGAGCGCATCCGCGCCGCCGGCGGCACCATCAAATTCTCCAGCGACGTTTCAGCCAAAGACCTCGACGGCATCGTGATCGACTGCCGTGGCCTTTCCGCGCGCGACGAGCAGACTGACTTGCGCGGCGTCAAGGGCGAGATGATCCTGATCGAGACAGACGAGGTGCAGCTTGCGCGTCCGGTGCGGCTGATCCATCCGCGCTGGCCGCTCTACGTGATCCCGCGCGAGGACAATCTGTTCATGTTGGGCGCGACCTCGATCGAGGCCGAGGACACCGGCGTCAGCGTGCGCTCGGCGCTGGAGCTGCTCGGGGCAGCCTACGCGGTGCATCCGGCCTTCGGCGAAGCCCGCATCGTCGAATTCGGCTCCGGCCTGCGCCCCGCTTTTCCCGACAATTTGCCACGCATCGGCATTCGCGACGGCAAGATCAGCGTCAACGGGCTCTACCGTCATGGCTTCCTGCTCGCGCCGGCGCTCGCCGAGCTGACACTTGCCTACGTCCAGCGCGGCCAGATCGACAACGAGGTGATGCAGTGCGGGTGATCGTCAACGGCGAGCAGCGCGAGGTGGCTTCAGTCAGCGTCGACGCGCTGCTCACCGAGCTCGACTACGAGGGCACCCATTTCGCCATCGCGCTCAATTACGACGTCGTGCCGAAGAGCCGTTGGGCGGAAACGCCGCTGAAAGCCGGCGACGAGATCGAGATCATCACGCCGCGGCAGGGAGGGTGAGGAGATGGTGAATGCGGTCGCCGCCTTCCTTCGCCTCTCCCCGCTTGCGGGGAGAGGCCGGAATTTGCAAAGCAAATTCCGGGTGAGGGGGACTCTCCGCGAGTCCAGCTCTCACCGTCCCCGCGGAGGCTCCCCCTCACCCCGACCCTCTCCCCGCAAGCGGGGCGAGGGAGCGCACTGCATTTGAGGAGACACCTTCATGGTGACCTTCTACGGCAAGACCTTCGCTTCGCGCCTCCTGATCGGCAGTGCGCTCTATCCCTCGCCTGCGATCATGCAGGCGGCGATCCGCGCCTCCGGCTCCAACATCGTCACGGTGTCGCTGCGCCGCGAATCCGCCGGCGGCAAGACCGGGGACGCGTTCTGGAAGCTGATCCGCGAGCTCGACGTCACCGTGCTGCCGAACACCGCGGGCTGCCGCAGCGTGCGCGAGGCGGTGACGACCGCAAAACTCGCGCGCGAATTGTTCGGCACGAGCTGGATCAAGCTGGAAGTCATCGCCGACAACGACACGCTGCAGCCCGACGTCGTCGGCCTGGTCGAGGCCGCCAGCATCCTGATCAAGGACGGCTTTGAGGTCTTCCCCTATTGCACCGAGGATCTCTCGGTGGCCAACCGCCTGGTCGATGCCGGCTGTAAGGTGGTGATGCCGTGGGCGGCGCCAATCGGTAGCGCAAAGGGGATCATCAATCGCGATGCGCTCAAGCTGCTGCGCGAGCGACTGCCCGACATCACGCTAGTGGTCGACGCCGGCTTAGGGGCGCCGAGCCACGCCGCGCACGCGCTCGAGCTCGGCTACGACGCCGTGCTGCTCAACACCGCCATCGCCAAAGCCGCCGATCCCGTCGCCATGGCCAACGCCTTCCGCCTCGGTGTCGAGGCCGGCCGCACCGCCTACGAAGCCGGACTGATGAACGCCCGCGACTTCGCCTCCCCTTCCACCCCTGTCGTTGGGACCCCGTTCTGGCATGCCGTATCCTGATCGCCACGCGTATCCTGATCGTTTCTATCCCGTTGTCGACAGCCTTAAATGGGTCGAGCGCCTGACGAAACTCGGCGTCGGCACCATTCAGCTGCGCGCCAAAGAGCTGAACGACGCCGACGCGCTGCAGATCGTCACGGATGCGCTGGCGATCACCAAGGACACGCAGGCCAAGCTGGTCGTGAACGACTATTGGCGCGCGGCGGTCGTCGCCGGCGCAAAATATCTGCATCTCGGCCAGGAGGATCTCGCCGACGCCGACCTCAAGGCCATCCGCGAGGCCGGGCTGTCGCTCGGCATCTCCACCCATGACGACGCCGAGCTTGCGACGGCGCTCGAAGCCAAACCCGACTATGTCGCGCTCGGTCCGATCTTCTTCACCACGCTGAAATCGATGCGTTTCGAGCCGCAGGGCATTCCAAAAATCACGGAGTGGAAGCAGCGCATCGGCAGCATTCCGCTGGTCGCGATCGGCGGCATCAAGTTCGAGCACGCCGCGGAGATCTTTGCGGCGGGCGCGGATTCCATCGCCGTCGTGTCCGACGTCACCCAAAACGCCGATCCCGATGCCCGCGTGCGGCAGTGGCTCGGCCTAACGGTGGAGGCTGCGTGATGCATGTCCCGCTCTCTCCACCCGTCATTGCGAGGAGCCCTTGCGACGAAGCAATCCAGACTGCTTCCGCGGAAACATTTCTGGATTGCTTCACTGCGCTCGCAATGACGGAGAACTTCGTCGCCAGCGTCGCCCAAACGCACGCACAACAGAATTAAACGGAGGCCCCCATGAACATCCGCTCCAACCCCGAAAAGACCATCCCAGCCGTCACCACCGGCCCGCTTCCCTCCTCGCGAAAGATCTTCGCATCGCCCGATGCCGCGCCCGACCTGCGCGTGCCCTTGCGCGAGATCATCCTCTCCGAAGGCGCCGGCGAGCCAAATCTGCCGGTCTACGACACTTCGGGCCCCTACACCGACCCGAGCGTCACCATCGACGTCAACGCCGGCCTTGCGCGCAACCGCAAGCAATGGGTGCTGGAGCGCGGCGGCGTCGAGGAATATGAGGGCCGGCAGATCAAGCCGGAGGACAATGGCAGCGTCTCCACCGACAAGGCCGCGCGCGCCTTCTCGGCCTATCACAAGCCCTTACGCGGCCTCGACGGCCACAAGGTGACGCAGCTCGAATTCGCCCGCGCCGGCATCATCACCAAGGAGATGATCTACGTCGCCGCGCGCGAAAATCTCGGCCGAAAGGCACAGCTCGAGCGTGCCGAAGCCGCCCTCGCCGACGGCGAAAGCTTTGGCGCCTCCGTGCCCGCCTTCATCACGCCGGAATTCGTGCGCGACGAGATCGCGCGCGGCCGCGCCATCATCCCCTCCAACATCAACCACAGCGAACTCGAGCCGATGATCATCGGCCGCAACTTCCTGACCAAGATCAACGCCAATATCGGCAACTCCGCGGTGACCTCGTCGGTCGAGGAGGAGGTCGAGAAGATGGTGTGGGCGATCCGCTGGGGTGCCGACACCGTGATGGACCTCTCCACGGGGCGCAACATCCACACCACCCGCGAATGGATCTTGCGCAACTCGCCGGTGCCGATCGGCACCGTGCCGATCTACCAGGCGCTGGAGAAGTGCAACGGCGATCCGGTGGCGCTGACCTGGGAGCTCTACAAGGACACGCTGATCGAGCAGTGCGAGCAGGGCGTCGACTACTTCACCATCCACGCCGGCGTGCGCCTGCAATACATCCACCTCACCGCCAACCGCGTCACCGGCATCGTCAGCCGTGGCGGCTCGATCATGGCGAAGTGGTGCCTGGCGCATCACAAGGAAAGCTTCCTCTATACGCATTTCGACGAGATCTGCGATCTCATGCGCAAATATGACGTCTCGTTCTCGCTCGGCGACGGCCTGCGTCCGGGCTCGATCGCGGACGCCAACGACCGCGCGCAGTTCGCCGAGTTGGAGACCCTCGGCGAATTGACAAAAATCGCGTGGGACAAGGGCTGCCAGGTCATGATCGAAGGCCCCGGCCACGTGCCGATGCACAAGATCAAGATCAACATGGACAAGCAGCTCAAGGAGTGCGGCGAAGCGCCGTTCTACACGCTTGGACCGCTGACCACCGACATCGCGCCGGGCTATGATCACATCACGTCAGGCATCGGTGCCGCCATGATCGGCTGGTTCGGCTGCGCCATGCTCTGCTACGTCACGCCGAAGGAGCATCTCGGTCTGCCCGATCGCAACGACGTCAAGACCGGCGTCATCACCTACAAGATCGCAGCGCACGCCTCCGATCTCGCCAAGGGCCACCCGGCGGCCCAGCTGCGCGACGACGCGCTCTCGCGCGCGCGGTTCGAATTCCGCTGGACCGACCAGTTCAACCTCGGCCTCGATCCGGACACCGCAAAAAGCTTCCACGACGAGACCCTGCCGAAGGAAGCCCACAAGGTCGCCCATTTCTGCTCGATGTGCGGACCGAAGTTCTGCTCGATGAAGATCACCCAGGACGTGCGGGACTATGCCGCGACGCTGAACGATCCGAACAGCGTCGGGATGTCGATCAGCGGCACCGCCGAGGACGGCATGGCCAGGATGAGCGCGAAGTTCAAGGAGATGGGGAGCAACGTGTATCTGGATGCGGAGAAGGTGAAGGAGAGCAATCGAGTGTTGTGAGAGAGTTCTCCTCGTCATGCCCGGGCTTGACCCGGGCATCCATCCGAAAAGAGAGGCCGGGCAGACAGCCCGGCTTTTCTTCGAAACATCGCTTTAAGAAATCATCTTCTTCAACAACGGCTGATCCTCTTTGAAGGCGGGCGAGCATTCCGCTTAGATGCCGACAATATGGCAGCCGTGGTTGCGGACGTTACGCAAAATGACCTTGTCGGCGTCGTGCTCGGGCTCGGGCCACTCGAACTGATCTTGCATTTTCACCCCAGATGAAACAAGCGTAGCCCGGATGAGCGTAGCGACATCCGGGGTCTTTGTCGCCCCGCATATCGCTGACGTTCATGCGGCCTACAATTCCGCGGATAAATGATTTGTCCGATAGCAAGCTCCACCGCCTCCCAGACCAACTCCGCCTCCACCTCCGCCTCGTCTTCGTCGGCACCGCCGCCTCGACCCGCTCGGCCGAGCTCGGGCACTACTACGCCCATCCCGGCAACCGCTTCTGGCGCGCGATCCATGAGGCCGGCATCACGCCGCGACGCTATCAACCGGGCGAGTTCGCATCGCTGATCGAGCTCGGAATCGGCTTCACCGATCTCTCCAAGTCGGGCGCCGGGATGGATCACCAGATCGCGGCGGAGACGATCGACGTGTCAGGCTTCAGGGCCAAGATGGAAAAGTATCGGCCGCGGACGATTGCGTTCACGAGCAAGAAGGCGGCGAGCTTGTTTTATGGCCGGCCGTCGCGTGGGATTGCGCTGGGACGGCAGAAGCGGGATGAATGTCCGGCCGAGGTGTTCGTGCTGCCGTCGCCGTCGGGCGCGGCGTCGGGGCATTGGACGCTGGAGCCGTGGCGGGAGCTCGCGGCTTGGATCAAGTCGTAGGGTGGGCAAAGGCGCTCTTGCGCCGTGCCCACCATCTCTCCACGCAATCCGGTAGAACGGTGGGCTATCGCATATGCATTTCGCGGGGACCACCCGCGAGTTTGCTCTGCCTCTCCCGCTTGCGGGAGAGGCCGACGCGTCCCGGGCGATGCGAAGCATCGTCCCGAGCGCGGCGGGTGAGGGCTCTCACCGCACTGGGATCGCCTCCGCAATTCTCGACAATCCCGACGCGGAGGCACCCCCACCCCAGCCCTCCCCCGCAAGCGGGAGAGGGAGCCCACTGCCGATGCCGAAGCATTATTCACGCCATATGCGATAGCCCTACGGTAGAACGGTGGGCACGGCGCACGAGGAACGCGCCTTTGCCCACGCTACGAGACCGCTTGCGAGGCGGGCAGCTCACCCCGCACGCCCAATCGTCGTCCTGGCGAAAGCCAGGACCCATTACCCCAGGGAAAAGTTTGGCGAAGACTCGTGGTCCGGTACTGCGATCGTGCGCAATCGATAGATTCCGCGGTATGGGTCCTGGCCTTCGCCAGGACGACACCGGTGGATTGGCCGGCAACTCGTAGCCCGGATGAGCGAAGCGATATCCGGGGTCGGCGGTTGACCCGCATGTCGCTTCGCTCATGCGGGGCTACAGGTTCTATGAAGTGCCCTGTCGGAATCCGCCCCACCCGTTCGTCCTCTGGATACATCACGCCCGGAGCGCCCCGATGCCCACCATCACCGCCTTCGAAAACTCGCCCGACCGCGGCCGCGGGCAGGCCCGAGACATGCGGGTCCGCTGGGCGCTGGAGGAAGTCGGCCAGCCCTACGACGTCCGCCTCCTCTCGTTCGAGCAGATGAAGCAGCCGGCGCACCGCGCACTGCATCCGTTCGGGCAGATCCCGACCTTTGAGGACGGCGATCTCGCCTTGTTCGAGTCCGGCGCGATCGTGCTCCATATCGCCGAGCGTCATGCCGGACTGCTGCCAGTCGAGGCGAACGCGAGGAGCCGTGCGATCGCGTGGATGTTTGCCGCGCTCAGCACGCTGGAGCCGCCGATCGTCGAGCTCGCGATGGCGATGCTGTTCGAGCGCGACAAGAGCTGGTACGCGGAGCGCCTGCCCATGCTTCAAGATCGCGTCCGTATCAGGCTCGGCGAACTGTCCCGCCACCTCGGCGAGGCCGACTGGCTCGATGGCGCCTTCAGCGCCGGCGATCTCCTGATGGTGACGGTGCTGCGGAGGTTAAACACGTCGGGCCTGCTGGGTGAATATCCTGAAATCGCCGCCTATGTCGCCCGCGGTGAGGCGCGGCCGGCTTTCAAGCGGGCGTTCGATGCGCAGCTGGCAGTGTTCAACGCGGCGTCGCGTTCGTAGGGGGCGCCGCTCCGCGTTCAGCCGTCGTCCTGGCGAAAGCCAGGACCCATTACCCCAGCGCAAAGTTTGGCGAAGACTGGTGGTCCGGTACTGCGACTGTTCGCAACCGATAGATCCGCGGTATGGGTCCTGGCTTTCGCCAGGACGACAGCGCGGGTTTGACAAATCCCGTCCACCCATTGCGTCCGCCACGGCGTCCCTGCATGCTGGCTCCGCCAAAACAGAGGAGCCGCCGCCCATGCTGACCCTCTACTCCTACCCAGAGCTGTTCGGCGTCGCCGACAACAACGGCTACGGCCTCAAGGTCTACGCCTTCTTCAAGCTCGCGGGCGTGCCGTTCGTGCACGAGCACGTCTTCGATGCCTCCGCCGCGCCGCGCGGGCAGCTGCCTTACATCGTCGACGACGGCGAGACCATCGGCGACAGCGAGACCATCATTGCGCATGCGATCGCGAAATATCTCCTCACCATCGATGCCTTGCTCTCACCGGAACACCGGCGCACCAATCATCTCGTCACGCGCATGCTGGACGATCTCTACTGGGTGATGTCGTATTCGCGCTGGAAGGACGAGCGCTTCTATCCGGCGTTCCGCGATGCCTTCATCGCGCAGCATCCGCAGATCGACGCGGCCGGCTTCGAGAAGGCCAAGGCCTACAACGCGCAGCGCTATCATTACCAGGGCATCGGCCGCTACACGCCCGAGCAGGCTTACGCGCGGGGGCTTGCCGATCTCAAGGTGCTGGCCGAGATCGTGCCGGCTGCCGGCTACATGCATGGCGCGGCGCCCACCAGCATCGATGCCGGCATCTACGGCTTCATCGCCAACATCCACTACTTTCCGATCCCGACGCCGCTGAAGGCCTTTGTCGATGCGCACGCAAACCTCGTCGCGCATTGCGAGCGGATTCATGCGGCGGTGAGCAGGACGTAGACTATTCCGTCATTGCGAGCGCAGCGAAGCAATCCAGAATCTCGCCGCGGGGACGGACTGGATTGCTTCGCTTCGCTCGCAATAACGGCGTTGAAGCGGCGTGCCCTACCGCATCGTGATCGCAAGCCCGCTGAGATCCGCATTCGCCATCAACCCGACCTGCCGGCCGGTCAATTCCAGCACGGCGCCCTTCTGGTTGGTCAGCACGATGGCGCGGGCGCCGGCGCCGACGGCAAGGCCGGCACCGGCGGCGCCGTAGACGCCGGCGACATCCGAGGGGCGATTGATGTTGGAGACGCGGCCGCGCAGCACGGTTTTCGAGCCGCCGAACACGAGGCCGTAGTCGAGCCCGCCGGTGGAGAGCCCATAGGTGCGACCGCGGAAATTGAGCACGCCGCTCCCGCCCGAGCCGCCGATGATCCAGCCCGCCTTGTAGATCGTCAGCGTCACGAAACCGCTGTCGGCCCGTGCCGCCGTCGAGAGGCCAGCCAGGGCGGCGATGGCAACCAGCGCGGCGCGGAAGGTGGATGCGAGCTTCATGGGGATCTCCGGGGGCTATTTTTCAAGGCAGGAATCGAATCAGACGCGACAAATCTATCCGATCGATCGCGGCGGCAACATGATTGCGGCGCGTGAGGAGTGAGGCACCAGGCGTGAGGCGTGAAATGCGGCAACGCATTCAACTGTCATCGCCCGCGCAGGCGGGCGATCCAGTACTCCGAGACGGTTGTGGCTGAACCGAGAGGCCGCGGCGTACTGGATGCCCCGCCTGCGCGGGGCATGACGACGGAGTTTGGAGCAGCAAGCCGGCACTGCGCCATGATGCAATTCTGCCAGTGTTTTGCCCGACGAGTCAACTTTTATTTCGGACTTTTCGAAAACGCTGATAAGCTTGGCCTTTTCTACTGTGCATGGGGTTGTTTTCGCATTTTTTGTTTTGAGCGGCTTCGGCCTGCCGCTACGCTCATGCGTCTATCGACCGTCCCCGAGGTGATCCCATGCCGATCCAGCATTTCGCGCCCCCGCCGCATGTCAAGGCGCCGCCGCTGTCTTTTGCCACCCGCGTTGGCGATCTCCTGTTCGTCTCCGGCATTCCCGGCTTCGACGCCAATGGCGCGCTGCCCGATGGGTTCGAGGCGCAGTTCGCCAACGTCGTCGTCAACATCAAGCGGGTGCTGGTCGATGCGGGCGCGAGCATGCACGATCTCGTCAAGGTCAACGTGCTCCTGACCCGCGCCTCGGACGTGGCCGCCATGAACGCACTCTATGCCGGCGCCTTCGGCCCGCCGCCCTATCCCGCGCGCACGACTTGCGTGGTGCATGCGCTGCCAGATCCGAAGATGCTGATCGAGATCGAGGCGGTGGCGTCGCTTTCGAAGTGAGCAACGCTTAAGCACGTGTGACTTGTCGGGCACGCGGCCCAACCAAATGCGCGGCAGCAACTGACATGTCCGTGAACGGCCGCTCCCCGGCTTGCAAAGACCCTGCTTTTCCCGCACGAATTTTCGGATCCCACTTCCCCACAAGGAGATACTTCATGCGTCGCGCGCTCGCGCTCTGTGCCGTTGCCGGCATCGCTTCGTCCGTGTTTGCCGTGCCCGCATCGGCGAAGGTCGGCTATTACGTGATCCGCTGGGACAACACCGGCATCTGCCAGGTCTGGAACGAGGACCTGCAGTACAAGCCGTTCCAGTGGGGGGTGTCGACCTACAAGGTCGTCAGCAAGCCGCTCCCGACTTTCCAGGAGGCGTCGGACCTCCAGATCAAGATGCGGTCGGAGCGCCGCTGCACGCTCTGAGCTGACGCAACGGATCGAATTTGAAGGGCGGGTCGCGCGAGCGATCCGCCCTTTTCGTTTTGCACGCGCATTTTTCCCGCGCGCCCGCTTTGAACCTGACCGGCCGGCGGAACTACTCACATCTTGTCCGGGGCGCAGGCCCAAAAAAAAGCGTCCCGCACCGGCCTTCCCATCATTGTCGGGAGGCGCATCCCACCTTTCATTTTGAGGAGCTGATCATGCGTCGTATTTCCGTGCTCTGCGCTGCCGTCGGTCTTGCCGTCACCGCGTTCGTCGCTGCGAGCCCTGCCGAAGCCAGCTATCACCTGATCCGCTGGCAGGACACCGGCTTCTGCCAGATCTGGGACGAGAGCATCCCGACTACGCCGTGGCCGTCTGACTACTCCCGCGTCAGTGCGACCGTGCCGACCTTCGGCGATGCGCTGATGTTGAAGGATCAGGCGCTCATGAACGGCCACTGCACCTGGTAACAATTCGATCGACGGACGAAGAGCCGGGCAAGGACCTCGCGTCCTTGCCCGCGCTTTTTTTCGAGCTGCGTGAACAGAGATCGTAGGGCGGGCAAAGCGGAAGCGTGCCCACCGATTCCATCCGTGAAGAAAATGGTGGGCACGGCGCTTTGCGCCTTTGCCCACCCCTACGCGATATCGCCAGGCGCTCTCACGCGTCCTTGTGCGCGCCGGGATGGATCAGGATGTCGCGCGCGGCGGCGAGGTCGATGAAGGCTTGCGCGCTGCCGCCATGGTCGGGATGCATGCCCTTGGCGGCGCGGCGATAGGCCTGATTGATATCCTCGCACGTGAGCTGCACAGCGAGCGGCAGGCCGAGCACCTTGCGGGCGCGATCCTCGCTCGACAGCTTCTTCGGCATGGCATTGCGGCGACCGAAGCGCGGCGCGGTCAGATCATGAATGACCTCGAGCACCACGCTGATGCGGCGCTGGGCTGCCAGCGCGACGCTGTGATCGTCATTGTCGACGGCCTGGCGCAGCACCGGTAGCGCCTGCTCCGCCGCCTGGCGCAGCGTGACGTCAGTGCTCATCCGCGCGATCTCGGCCACGAGCCGGCCGGCCTCGGCCCAATCGGCAGATTGCGCCGACCGCAGGCGTTCGAGTGCGAGTTTCCAGGATTCAAGCCGTTCCATCATGCGCGCAACGTTTAGCAATGAAGATCAGTATGCCAAGGCCGCCGTTTCCGACCCCTTAATTTCGAGTTAGCTTTTCGTGAAACTTCGAAACGAAAACGGGAGGAAACTGTCATGGCATTGCTCGCAAACCACATCGCCGTCGTCACCGGCGCCGGTTCCGGCATTGGCCGGGCGATCGCAGCCGGCTATGCGCGGGAAGGCGCGCAAGTGGTGCTGCTCGACGTCAATGCCGACACGGTGGCGGAGGCCGCCCAGGAGATCCGCAAGGCTGGCGGCAAGGCCGAGAGCTTTGCGCTGGACGTGACCAGGCGTGACGATTGCTTCGCACTGGCAAAGCAAGTCGCGGACAAGGTCGGGCAGGTCTCGATCCTCGTCAACAATGCCGGCATCACCCGCCGCAACGCCTTCACCGCCGAGACCGAGACGGTGGCGAAGGACTGGAACGACATCATCTCGCTCAACCTCAACGGCGTCTTCAACATGACGCAGGCGTTCCTCGCGCCCCTGCGCGCAAGCAAGGGGCGCATCGTCAATATCGGCTCGATCCAGTCCTTCGTGCATCTGCGCACGCCGAGCTCGGCGGCCTATACGACCTCGAAGCACGGCGTGCTCGGCTTCACCAAGGCGCTCGCGGTCGAGCTCGGCAAGGAAGGCGTACGCGTCAATGCGATCGGGCCCGGCTTCATCGAGACCAACATCAACGCCAATGTGCGCGCGACCAATCCGGCGCTGGTGCAGGCCTTCGTCGATCACACTCCGCTGGCGCGCACCGGCAAGCCCGAGGACATCGTCGGCCCCGCGATCTTCCTGGCCTCGGATCTGTCGGCCTATGTCACCGGAACGATCGTGATGGTGGACGGCGGATATCGGACGGTGTGAGCGGGCGCGGAAGCTCTTACCACTGGCTCAGAGTCATCGTCCGCGCAGGCGGACGATCCAGTATCCCAGGGGCGCGCCAATCGCGGCGGCTTCGCGGCATTCCTGAGGTCAATTGGTGCGATCGCCCGCGGTTAACTTTTCATTAACCAAACCGGACCACCGTAGATTCACGGCTTGGGGGTCGTTTGTTCTCGATCCGCTTCCAACGGTGGAAGCGGGCGTTGATCGGGGAGTGTATTGATGACCACTGTTCACGTCGCTGCGTCCGAGCCGGGCGCACAATTCCTTGCACCGAACCAGATCGTTCCGCTGCTGATCGGCGCCACCGTCGATGAGGTCGAGCGCGAGCTCGTGCTTCAGACGCTGGCGCGCTGCGACGGCAACCGCACGCGCGCCTCGCGCGTGCTCGGCCTGTCGGTGCGCACGCTGCGCAACAAGATCCGGCTCTATGCCGCCTCCGGAATCGAAGTGCCCGCCTATCAGGATTAGCGCGCGGTGCCGATCGATGTTGAGCGATCCCGTGCGATGGGCGGGCGGAATTGCTGCTGTCGTCAAACGCCGCTAAGTAGCTTGCTTCCGTGAAAGGGGAGCAGTGGCGTGGCGGACGATCAGGGACGACGGCAGGGACCTCAGGGACCGCGCGGGCGGCAGGGCGAACCGGGACGGCCGGGACCGCAGGGTCATCCGGGCCGGCGCGGCCCCGACGGCGCGCGCGGCAAGCCGGGTCCACAAGGCAAGCCGGGACCGATCGGAAAGGCCGGACCGCCAGGCAAGCCCGGTCCGCAAGGTAAGCAAGGCGAAGCCGGTCCGCCCGGACCGGCCGGCGCGCAGGGGCCTGTCGGACCGCAGGGGCCCGCAGGGCCGCAAGGCCCGCGTGGCGAGGCCGGGCCGCCCGGTCAATTGCCGTCGATCGAACAGGTGCTGCCATGGCTCGAGCAGCTGTTCGACGCCTGGGATGAACGCCGCCGCCAGCGCGAGCGTGAAGCCGCCGAGCGCGAGGCGCTGGAGGCCGCCGTGCAGGAGACTGACGAACCGATCGCCGATGATGGGAGCGACGAAGGCGAAGGCGACGATCTCAGGAAGAAGAAGAAAAAGAAGAAGCGCGGCAACAAGGGCTAGCAGACGAGCCTATTCCTCGTTTTCGCGTCGCGGGAGCATGCCCATGCGCTCGAACTGCCAACGCATGGCCCGATACCAGAGATAGCCGACCGCGGCGCCGCACAGGGCGAGGATGATCGTGTTCACGCTCGAGAAGGAGCCGCTCCACCACATCATCCAAGCGGTCCACAGTACCGTGAGGGTGACGGCACCTGCTTTCAAGGGAAGAAGGGGGCGGCTCATGATCATGCTCCGGGTTGTCAAAACCCCGGCGGACATCATCGCGCAGTAAGTGGGCCCTCTTCCGTGAGCCAGATCACGGAGTGGGCTCTCTGGGATCGCTAACCGAACCGCAGCCGCGAGCGCTCCTTGGCCTTTTCCGCCTCAACCTCGCGGTCGCGCGCCGGCGCGTGGGTGTGCAGCGAGCTCAACAGCCGGCGTGCGGCCTCCGACACCTCCGCCACTGCGCGCTCGAACACCTCCTCATTGGCCTGTGACGGCTTGTTGAAGCCGGACAGCTTTCGCACGAACTGGAGCGCGCTGGCGTGGATCTCGTCCTCCGTCGCCGGTGGTTCGAAGTTGAACAGCGTCTTGATGTTACGGCACATGCAGTCTCTCCGGATATGTCCAAGGACGATCGGCGGCGACGAAATCCTACATCCTTCCCCGCACTTCTGTTAAGTTCCGCGGCAACGCGGCCGCCGAATACGAGCCGCACGGGGAGAGGAACATGAGAACTTCTTGCGCGGCCTTGTCGGCCGTTCTGCTATCCATTTCGACGTCGATATGGGCAGCCGACTATCCGGCGCCAAAGCAGGGCGACTGGATCGCCAAGGATTTCAAGTTCCACACCGGCGAGACCATGCCCGAACTGCGGCTGCACTACACCACCGTCGGCGAGCCGAGCGGCCAGGCTGTGCTGGTGCTGCACGGAACCGGCGGCTCGGGCGCGAGCATGCTGTCGCCTGCTTTTGCCGGCGAGCTGTTCGGCGCCGGGCAACCACTCGACGCCTCCAAATATTACATCATCATTCCGGACAGCATTGGCCACGGCAAATCGTCAAAACCGTCCGACGGCATGAAGACGAGCTTCCCGAAATACGACTACGACGACATGGTCGAAGCGCAATATCGCCTGGTGACGGAGGGCCTCGGCGTCAAGCATCTGCGGCTCGTCATCGGCAATTCGATGGGCGGCATGCACACCTGGCTGTGGGGCGAAAAATATCCGAAAGCAATGGACGCGCTGATCCCGATGGCCTCGCAGCCGACCGAGATGGCCTCGCGCAACTGGATGCTGCGGCGGATCATGCTCGACACCATCCGCAACGATCCCGACTACAACGGCGGCAATTACACCAGCCAGCCGCACATGATGAAATACGCCATCACGGCCTATGGCATCGCCAGCATCGGCGGCACGCTGGCCTATCAATCGCAGGCGCCGACGGCAGCGAAGGCCGACAAGATCGTCGACGATCGGCTCGCGACGCCGATCACGGCCGATGCCAACGACTTCGTCTATCAGTGGGAGTCCTCGCACGACTACAATGCCGGCGAGAAGCTGGAGCAGATCGAAGCGTCGCTGTTGCTGATCAATTCCGCCGATGACGAGCGCAATCCGCCCGAGACCGGCATCACGGACGCTGCAATGAAGCGGGTCAAGAACGGCCGCCTCTTCCTGATCCCCGCAAGCGCCGAGACGCGCGGCCACGGCACCACCGGCAATGCGAAATTCTACAGCGAGCAGATTCGGCAATTGCTGAAGACCGCGCCGCAGCGGACCATGTAGGAGCACCACGCGCGCCATCTCGCAACGCATCATATGCAGCGCTCGACGCCGCATATTATTTGAGCATGCATTGCGCTGACGGCTCGGGCTTAATCGCGCCAACGAAACGAATCGATGCGCGGGACAATCGCGCGCCTTTTGGTACGACACGCGATGAGGAGGATCGCATGCACAGGCTCGCACTGTGCGTTTGGCTGGCCGCGCTGACGAGCGCCGCGCTCGCGTTCGATAACGGGCAATATGACCACGTCCCGCCCGACATCCGCGCCTGGTTCAAGAGCGTGATCGCGCCGAACGGCGTGCCCTGCTGCGACATTTCCGATGGCCATCGCACCGAATACGACGTACGCGGCGGCGCCTATTGGGTGCCGATCGAAGGACAATGGATGGAGGTGCCCGAGCGCGCCATCATCCGTGACCGCGGCAATCCGGTCGGTCAGGCCGTGGTGTGGTACGTCCACCACCGCGGCGCCATCATCATCAGCTGCTTCGTGCCGGCCGATGCGGTGTAGCGCGCTGGATTTCGTTGGCTGCAGGCGCCCGATCGGTTAGCTTGAGGCCAAGCCGAAAGCGGAGGCACGCCGTTGACCGATCTTAGCGCCGAAGACCTCGCCACCATCTATGCCAAACCGTCGCCGCGCGTCATTGCGAAAGCGCGCCCGGCGATCGATGCCCATGCGAAGAAATTCATCGAGATGTCGCCGTTCTGCGTGCTCGCGACATCGGGAGTGGACGGCAGCGTCGACGCATCGCCGCGCGGCGGCGGCATCGGCTTCGTCCACGTCGCCGGTCCCAACCAGCTATTGATGCCTGACCGCTCCGGCAACAACCGGATCGACAGTTTTCGCAACGTCGTCGAAGGCTCAGGCTTCGTGCATCTGCTGTTCTTCGTGCCAGGGATCGACGAGACACTGCGCGTCGGCGGACGCGGCACGCTGTCGGCCGATCCGGATCTGCTCGCCGCGATGGTGGAATTCGGCAAGCCGCCGCGCGCGGTGCTGAATGTCGCCGTCAGCGAGGTCTATTTCCATTGCGGCAAGGCGCTGATGCGCTCGAAGCTATGGTCGTCCGAGAAGGTGCAGCGCTCGGTGATGCCAAGCATCATCGAGGTCATTCACGACCAGACGGGCTTGGGTGAACCGCAGAGTCAGGAGAGCGTGGAAGAGCTCTACAAGACGCAGTTGTAGGCGGTGCGACAAGCACAGTGTCGTCCCGGACAAGCGCAGCGCAGATCCGGGATCCATAGCCACAGGGAGTGGTTTGGCGAAGACTCGGAGTTACCAGTTGCGCGCTACGACCACTTCCTGTGGTTATGGGTCCCGGCGTTCGCCGGGACGACAAGGGAGTATGCGGCCAGTGCCGGAGCCTAATGCCCCTCGCCTTCGAGACCGCCGACGTGCTTCTGGGTGTAGAGCTCGAGGCCGATACGGCCGATCAGGTCAAGCTGGGTTTCGAGGAAGTCGATGTGGTGCTCCTCGTCGCTCATCAGCTTCTCGAACAGGTCACGCGTGACGTAGTCCTTGGCGCCATGGCAGTAGGTCGCCGCTTCCTGGTAGAGCGCCCGCGCGCTCATCTCGGCGGCGAGGTCGCATTCGATGATCTCTTTGACGTTCTGGCCGATGCGCAGGGGATCGAGCACCTGCATGTTCGGGAAGCCATCGAGGAACAGGATGCGCGCTGTGAGCTTGTCGGCGTGCTCCATCTCCTCAATGGACTCCTTGCGCCAGACCTTGGCCATGTCCAGGAGGCCCCAGTTATCGAGAAAACGGTAGTGCAGCCAGTACTGGTTGATCGCAGTCAGCTCGTGACGCAGCGCCTTGTTGAGATAGTCGATGACTTTTGGGTCGGCCTGCATGGTTCACTCCAGCTCTTGCAATCAAAATCGGCCCCAAACCGAATTTAGAATGCTTCTAAATGAATTTGCGGACGACGGCAACCGGCTGGGGGGACGCAGCCGGGGGAAAGCTCAGCCAGCGTTGAGGAAGTTTTCAGCAGGCCGCGAGCGCGAACTGGGCCGGTTCGGCCGTCTCGTCGTTGGCGGCCACGGCGTGGCTGTGCGGACAGCCGGCACAGCAGGATTGGGCGCAGGGGCCAAGCGCTTCGTCGATGATGGTCTTGATGGTCCGGGCACAGCGGCCGCATTCGGCGCTACAACCGAGACATCCATAAACCTGCTTGGCATGGCGCACGGCGTCGTCGGACTCGGCGACGGCGGCGCGGATGTCGTCATCGCTCAGCACGTTACAGGAACAAACGATCATGGAAGCGGTAGGCCCTTCGGTGATGCACCATCATCGATATTTAAGGGGCCGGCCGGATGCAAAAGGAAAAACCGATATTTGAAGCTATTCCAAACTGGCCCGCAAACAACCTAGAACGACTCTAAAATTAAAATAGAGCGTTGCGCTGGATCATGATTGCGGCGGACCTAGTCGCCACCACCGCCTCCCCCGCCATCACCGCCGCCACCGCAATCCCCGCCGCTGCTGCCGCTATCGCTGCTGGAACAGCTGCCGCCATCAGTCGAACTCCCCGAACTGTCACTGGAAAACCAGCTTCCCAGCGAGAAGCCGTCGCTCGTCCCCGAATAGCTGTCGCCACCGCTACTTCCTCCGTCGCTGCCGGCCGCGGCGCGGGAGCGCCGACCGCGGTTCTGGAGGTGTGTGATCCAGCCGTAGCCAATCGCGAAAACGATCCCGGCAGCAATCAATGCATTGATCATCGCGTTGCCCATCATCGTCTCCTGGGTGGAGCTGCGGTCCGTACCAATCTGTCGTACCCGGCAAGGGTGCCGTTCATTGATCATTCAAGCGAAGTATGGAACTCTGCTGCCAAAGAGTTCCAGCGTGATTGCGTGAAAGGTCAACAATGAAGAAGTCGCTCCTGGCAATTGCTGCCATCGTCACCCTGGCCCTGACGGCCGGAACACCGGCCCATGCGCAGCGCGGCGTCGCTGCAGGCGTGGCGGCCGGGATCATCGGCGGCGCCATTGTCGGTGGCGCGCTGGCTTCTCCGTATTATTACGGACCGGGCCCTGGCTATTACGAACCGGGCTACTATCCGCCCCGCTATTACGCCCCTGGCCCGGGCTATGTTGTCGACGACTATTACGGCGGCGGCTGCGTCTGGCAGAAGCAGCGCTTCTGGGACGGCTACGCCTGGCGCGTCCGCCGCGTCAGAGTCTGCGGCTGAGTCGCCCCTGAAACCGGTTCACTACGGATGCGCCGTTCATCTCTGGGCCTGAAAAAGACCGCTTTTTCTCGTCACAGCTCCGTGTGCGTTTACCGTGGATTGACCATTTGCGCGCTTGCTAGCCCAACGGCCAATTCCATCAGAGTGTGCGTGAACTTTTGAAACCCGGGCACCTCTAACAAGGGGAGCCCATCTCCCAGGAGAGCCCTGAGCATGAAGAAGACTTTAGTTGCCGCCCTCACGGTTGCGACGGTCGCCGGTTCGCTGGTGACCGCCACTCCGCCCGCCAAAGCCGGTGACGGCGTCGGCGCCGGCATCGCAGCCGGCCTGATCGGCGGCGCGATCGTCGGCGGCGCCATCGCGTCGAGCCGCCCCGCCTATGGCGGCCCCGTTTACGTGGCCGAGCCCCCGCCGCCGGCGCCCTGCTACTGGCGTCGTGAGCGGTATTGGGACGGCTACGGCTGGGTCAGCCGGCCGGTTCGCGTCTGCTACTGATCTGATCGTTACGCGCGCATTCGCGCCGCGATCGAAGCCCGGCCGAGCATCTCGGCCGGGCTTTTTCTTTTGGCCGAAGTCGAGAACAGTTATCGCGCAGCCTGGATCGAGCGCAGCACCTCTTCACTCGGCCAGCAATCGACCTTGAGGCCCGCCGACTTCTGATAGGCGCCGAGCGCGGCGCGGGTCTGCATGCCCGCCTTACCGTCGATCTTGTCCTTGTAAAGTCCGGCGCGCGTGAGCCCGCGCTGCATGGTCTCGACGTCTTTCGTGCGCAACTGCTTCGAAGCCGACCAGGGCGTTGCGAACGGCAGCGGACTCATCATGCGGTCGCTGAGATGGCCGACGAACAGCACGTAAAGATCGGAGAAATTGTACTCCTTGATGACGAAGTAGTTCTTCGTGGTCAGGAACGACGGCCCGTAGATGCCCTCCGGCTGCAGCAGCGAAGCGGGCTGCGCCTGTTCGGCGGCGCTGAGCTTCTGCCCACGCACCGGCACAAAACCCTCGCGCAGCCACTGGCCGATTGGCTTCGTCACCTCGGGCACACCGGCGGTGCAATCGAGCTTCGCCGGCGCCTGCACCTCGTAGGCCCAGCGCACACCGCTTTGCCAGCCCTTGTTGACGAGCTGCTGCGCAGCGGACGCCAGCGCATCCGGCACCGAATGCCAGATGTCGATACGACCGTCGCCGTCGAAGTCGACGCCGTGCTTGTAATATTCGGAAGGCAGGAATTGCGTGAGACCAGTCGCGCCGGCCCAGGACGAGCGCATGTCCTTGCGCGTGACCACACCCTCGCCGAGGATCTTGAGAGCGAGGATGAACTCGTTGCGGTACTGATCCTTGCGGCGTCCGACATAGGCCTGCGTCGCCAACACGCGGACGAGATCGTAAGGCAGCGTGTAGCGGCCATAGTCTGTCTCGCGGCCCCAGATTGCGAGCATGACGGTCGCAGGTACGCCTGAGCTCCTCTCGATCTCAGTGAGCGCGGTGCGATATTTTTGCAGCAGCCGCTGCCCCTCGCCTGCAAGCCGCGCGATCGAGCCTTCCTTGACGTAGTCGGCGGGCACCTGCACGAACTCGGCCTGCGACGGTGCGCCGGTCGCGGGCCGCCCCGGCAGGATCAGATCAGGCAGCTTGTAGTCCGGCTCGAGCCCGCGCGTCTGTTCGTCGAACGTCGCGCGCGACACGCCTTCGGCCTGCGCCTCTGGCCAGAGCGAGGCGATGAACTGCGTGAACGCGGCGTCAGCGGCGCGGGCGGGCGAAAGGGCACAGGTGATCACGATCACCGCACCGATGAGCGCCCGCCACATCATGCCGAAATCACCGCGTCAGCTTCTTGTACTTCACGCGGTGCGGAATGATGCTGTCCTGGCCGAGACGGCGCATCTTGTCCTTCTCGTAATCCTGGAAGTTGCCCTCGAACCATTCGACGTGGCTGTCGCCTTCGAAGGCCAGAATGTGGGTCGCGATGCGGTCGAGGAACCAGCGATCGTGGCTGATGATGACGGCGCAGCCGGCAAAATCCTCCAGCGCCTCTTCCAGCGCACGCAGCGTGTCGACGTCGAGGTCGTTGGTCGGTTCGTCGAGCAGCAGCACATTGGCGCCGGACTTCAGCATCTTGGCGAGATGGACGCGGTTGCGTTCACCACCGGAGAGCGCACCGACCTTCTTCTGCTGGTCGGCGCCCTTGAAGTTGAACGAGGAGCAATAGCCGCGCGAATTGACTTCCTTCTTGCCGAGCAGGATCAGCTCGTTGCCGCCGGAGATCTCCTCCCAGACGGTCTTCTTGCCGTCGAGCGCGTCGCGCGATTGGTCGACATAGCCGAGATGCACGGTCTCGCCGACCGTGATCGTGCCCTTGTCCGGCGTTTCCTGCTCGGTGATCATCTTGAACAGCGTGGTCTTGCCGGCGCCGTTGGCACCGATCACGCCGACGATGCCGCCGGGCGGCAGCTTGAAGGTGAGATCGTCGATCAAGAGGCGATCGCCATAGCCTTTGCTGAGGCCTTCGAAATCGACCACGTTGGCGCCGAGGCGCTCGGCGACCGGGATGATGATCTGCGCGGTCTGGGTCTGCTTCTCGCTCGCCTGCTTGAGCAGCTCCTCATAGCGCTGGTAGCGCGCCTTTGATTTGGCCTGGCGTGCCTTTGGCGAGGACGCCACCCATTCCTGCTCGCGGGCCAGCGTTTTCTGGTGCGCGGCTTCTTCGCGGCCTTCCTGCTCCAGGCGCTTCTGCTTCTGCACCAGCCAGGACGAATAGTTGCCCTCGTAGGGAATGCCGCGGCCGCGATCGAGCTCGAGGATCCAGCCCGTGACATTGTCGAGGAAGTAGCGGTCGTGGGTGACGATCAGGATCGCACCGGGATAGTTGCGCAAATGGCCTTCGAGCCAGGATACCGATTCTGCGTCGAGATGGTTGGTCGGCTCGTCCAGCAGCAAGAGCTCGGGCTGGTCGAGCAGCAGGCGGCACAGCGCGACGCGGCGGCGCTCACCGCCCGAGAGTTTCGTCACGTCGGCATCGTCGGGCGGGCAGCGCAGTGCGTCCATGGCCTGGTCGACCTTGCTGTCGAGATCCCAGAGGCCCTGCGCCTCGATCTCGTCCTGCAGCTTGGTCATCTCGTCGGCAGTCTCGTCCGAGTAGTTGACGGCGAGCTCGTTGTAGCGGTCGAGGATCGCCTTCTGCTTGGCGACGCCCTGCATGACGTTCTCGCGCACGGAAAGCTTGGGATCGAGATGCGGCTCCTGCTCGAGATAACCGACGCGGGCGCCTTCGGCGACCCAGGCCTCTCCGGTGTATTCCTTGTCGAGGCCGGCCATGATCTTGAGCAGGGTCGACTTGCCCGAGCCGTTGACGCCGAGCACGCCGATCTTGGCGTCCGGATAGAAGCTCAAATGGATGTTATCGAGCACCTTCCGGGTCGGGTAGCTCTTGGTCAGGCCCTGCATGAAATAGATGAACTGGCGCGCCATCGGTCCCGTGAAACCTTCGATTTGAGGAAATTTGCTTGCCGCCGATGTAGCGATCCCGCCCCCAAAGGGCAATGTTTTCCGTCCGTTCACCACGGATGAATACGGTTCGGACACCATCCGGACTCAGATCCGGACAATTGAAACCATCTTTTAATAAATCAGGCCAAAGCTCGGTTTCGCGCGGAAACAGCGCCACCCGCTCAGAACGAACGGGAGCACAGCGAGGCCGCATCATGGCTCTGATCGAGACCAACTCTTTTCATGTTCCGGCAGAAGCCGGCCGCGTCTCCGGATTCGTCTCCGAGATCCAGAGCTTCTGGAAACGCTTCTTCGCCACCGCCTTCAACCCGTACCGGCCCGAATTGCACTACATGCGCGGCCCCGGCCCGGCCTGGCGCGCCAAGCACGGCATGGACGCACCGTTCCGCCTGAAGCCCCGCGACCTCTGAGCCCGCCCCTATCGGATTTTTGAAGACGCAGGCTGCTTGCGCGCGAGGCTGATTGCGCGCAACCATGGCCCGGTTCCGACGAGGGCGCCCCCGCTCGCGCCATCACCTCTCGCCATGGATGAACGCTGATGACGCGCCTGCGCTGTGCAATTCTCGACGACTATTTCAACCTCGCCCTCGACGTCGCCGACTGGCCAAATCTCTCCGACCGCATCGACGTCACCGTGTTCAGCCACCCATTTGCTTCCGAGCAGGCCGCGGCGAGCGCGCTGGCCGATTTCGAGATCATCTGCGCGATGCGCGAGCGCACGGCATTCCCCAAGGGCCTGTTCGACAAGCTGCCGAAGCTGAAGCTGCTGCTCACGTCAGGCATGCGCAACGCCTCCATCAACATGGAGGCCGCGAAGGCGCGTGGCGTCGCCATCGGCGGCACGCAATATTCGCGCGATCCCACCGCCCCGCTCACCATGGGCCTGATCCTGGAGCTGACCCGCGGCATCGGCCGCGAGAATGCGCGCATGCATGCCGGCGAGCCCTGGCAGACCTTTGCCGGCGTCGAGATCGAGGGACTGACGCTCGGCATCGTCGGGCTCGGCAAGCTCGGCAGCAAGATGGCTGGGATCGCCAAGGCATTCGGCATGAACGTGATCGCCTGGAGCCCGAACCTCACGCCGGAGAAGTGCAAGGAGGCCGGCGTCGGCTATGCCAGCAAGGAGGAGCTGTTCGCCAAGGCTGACATCGTCACCATCCACGTGGTGCTGAGCGAGCGCTCGCGCGGGCTGGTCGGCCGCGCCGATCTCGCGCGGATGAAGCCGACCGCCTTCCTCGTCAACACTGCACGCGGACCGATCGTGGACGAGCAGGCGCTGCTCGAAACGTTGCAGCAGAGGAGGATCGCAGGTGCAGGCCTGGATGTGTTCTCGGTCGAGCCGCTGCCGGTCGACCATCCCTTCCGCAAGCTCGACAATCTCGTGCTGACGCCGCATCTCGGCTACGCCACTGTGGACGGACTGCGCATCCATTACGGCCAGATGGTCGAAGCAATTGACGCTTTTACCAAAGGCAGCGAGCTGCCGCGCAAGCTGACCTGAATGAAGAAGGGCGTGCCAACGGCACGCCCTTTTGCAATCTGAGTATTCTCGAAGCGCTTAGCGCACGGTGACCGGCGCGGGCAACGGCGGCACCACCGTCGGCTGCGTGCCCGGGACCGGGCCAGCCTGGGCGGCCATCGGAGCTGGACCAGCAGCACCGGGCGCAGCAGCTCCCGGTGTCGGCGCGGCCGAGGCGGTCGCCGTTCCCGGCTGCGGGCCGCCCGGCAGCACTACCACGCGGGTGCCGACCTTGACGCGGTCGAACAGGTCGGAGACGTCCTCGTTCAGCATGCCGATACAGCCGGAGGAGACGAACTTGCCGATCGTCGAGGGCTGGTTGGTGCCGTGGATGCGGTAGACGGTCGAGCCGAGATACATCGCGCGAGCGCCGAGCGGATTGCCGGGGCCACCGGCCATGAAGCGCGGCAGATAGGGCTGACGTTCGATCATCTCGGTCGGCGGATGCCAGTCCGGCCACTCGGCCTTGCGGGTGATCTTCTGCACGCCGGTCCAGGTGAAGCCGTCGCGGCCGACGCGGACGCCGTAGCGGATCGCACGGCCGTTGCCGAGCACGTAATAGAGGTAGGTGTTGGGCGTATCGACCACGAGCGTGCCGGCCGGCTCCTTGGTCTGGAACGCGACTTCCTGGCGGCGCAGGTTCGGCGGCAACTGCGCCGGCGCAGCATCAGGCTGCTCCTCGGGCGGCAGCGACGCGACCGTCATCGGCCGACCGTCTGCGCCGACGGGCGGCTGCCCGGCCTGGACCGTACCGGTCGCGGCGGGACCACCGACGGCCTCCGGCGGACGCAGGCCGTCATTGGCCGGTGCCTGGCCCTGAGCCGGACGATCGGCATAGATCACCGGGGGCGGACCGGCGGGCCGGCCGTAGCGGGGATCGTCGGGCGACATCACGGGGCCTTGCGGCGCCGCGGCCGAATAGGCCGGAGCGCCAGCCGGACGGCCATAACGCGGATCATCCGGTGACATCACCGGCCCCTGCGGCGGGGCCGCCGAATAGACCGGAGGCGCGCCAACCGGGCGGCCGTAGCGCGGATCGTCCGCCGGGCCGGGCGCCGGGAGCGAGGTCTGGGGCATCGCGTCGTCGTCTTCGTCCAGCGCGTCGAAATTCGGCGTGCGGTCGCCTGGGCGATATTCAGCCGGGGCGCCATAGCTCGGCGCCTGCTGGACCGGATAGCTCTGAGCCTGCGCGAGCGAGGTTCCCGCCGCAGCGACTGTCGCGGCAGCGCATATCGTCAGAAAATGTTTGATCATCATCGCTCTTGTATAGTCCCCAAGCCCGACCGGACCGTTAACGGCCAGATGACCGAAGATAGCGGCACATTCAAGACATATCAGGCCTATTTGCGCCGGATTTGCCGATTTGTGATCCGCAAGACTACCGTTGCCCCATTGCATCACGGGGCAGAAATCGCATCGCACCGTCAATTGCCGGAGTCTTCGGGCCCGAATTTTAGGGAACGGCGGAGAGGCGTTGCGGTATGGTCGAATCAGCCTGATTCGTCACCGCTTTGAGCTCCGATCCCGGCGTGGCGAACGCGGCAATCAGTACCGTCACCGCGTTCAGATGGCTCATGGGCCCTGGCCCCAACCCGGGGCGGAAATTCGTAACCCGACCGATGCTTCCCGGCTTTCGCTTCCTGTTTGCCGCGATCCTGCTGTCAACCTCCATCCTGGTGTTCGGCCTAGGGGCCGCCGCGCTGCTGCGGGCGAGCCATGAGCAGTATGTCAGCAACCCCACCTGGCGGAACGGCCCCCAGGAGCAGGTGTTTGCGCAGGCTCCCGAGCCGGCTCAACCGGTGCTCGCGGTATTACAGCCGGAGCCGGAAGTGACCGCCGAGCCCACGCCGTCGCTGCGTGACCAGATACCGACCATCGGCTTGCCGGCGAACGGGCCCGAGCAAGCCGCCACGCCGACGACCGAGACCGACGTTCAGCCTCAGGTCACTGAAGCCGTCCCTGAAGCCCAGGCTCCGACCACCGAACCGGCCACACCCGAGCCGACGACGGAAGCCGCAGCGCCAACGGCCACCGACACGCTCACCCCGGCCGACACCACGGCATCGATTCCCGAGACGCAGCCTACTGCTGCCGCGACCGCCAGCGAACCGGCGCCGGCTGATTCCAGTGTTGCCCCTGATGCCAGTGTTGCCCAGGCCTCCCCGGCGCTCGATGCCGCTGCGGCCAAGATGGCCGTGCTGAACGATCCGGCGGCGACGAAGGACACACCGACGAAAGCCAAGGCGGACATCAAGGCGGACAGCAAGGCGACCAAGCGCAAGGCGAAGGCCAAGAAACGGCACCGCGTGGTGCAGCGTCCGCCGCCTCAGCAATTGCAGCAACAGCTCAATCCGTTCGGACAGCAGCAGCCGGCCTTCGCCACAACGACCGCACGCACGCGCTGACGCTCCTTCTTCGCCTCTCCCCGCAAGCGGGGCGAGGGAGTGAACCGTCGCTGCGGCGACGAGGTTACGCCGGCCCGGTTGCGATCGGCGGGCCGCCGGCCTGGCCCCATTCCGACCACGAGCCGTCATAGAGCGCGGTGTCGGTGATGCCGAGGCGATAGAGCGCGAGCGTCAGCACGCCGGCCGAGACGCCCGAGCCGCAGCTCGTCACGATTGGCGCATCTAGCTTGACGCCGGCGCCGGTGAAGGCTGCGCGCAAATCGTCGAGCGGCTTCATCGTGCCGGTCGCGGCATCGAACAGGAGATTGTAGGGCACGTTGCGGGCGCCGGGGATGTGGCCGGAGCGGATGCCCGGCCGCGGCTCCGGCGCGCGGCCCTCGAAACGATCGGCGGCGCGTGCGTCGATTACCTGCTCGGCGTGGCTTGCGACGTTGGCGATCAGCTGCTGCATGCTGCGCACGCGTTTTGAATCGTAGCTCGCCTTGAACGTCGCGGGCTTCGGCTTCACCTCGCCGCTCTCGACGGGGCGGCCCTCAGCGCGCCACTTCTTCAGGCCGCCATTGAGGATGCGCACATTGCCGTGGCCATAGGACAGGAACATCCACCATGCACGCGGCGCCGCGACCCAGCCGCCGGCATCGTAGATCACGACCGTGTCGGCATTGGAAATGCCGAGATTGCCGATGTCGCGGCCGAACTGCTCGGCGCTCGGAAACATGTGCGGCAACGGATTGGAGTGATCCGACACCGCATCGACGTCGAAGAACACGGCGCCGGGCAGATGCGCGGCGAGATAGTCGTCCTTCGGCAGCGGCAGCACGCCGGGAAGCTTGAAGCTGGCGTCGAGCACCTTGACGTTGGCCTCGCCAATGTGCGCGGCGAGCCATTCGGTGGAGACGAGGGGATCGGTGGGGGTGGTCATGCGATGTCTTCCTTGTCATTCCGAAGTTGAAGCAATGCGCATCAAACTCCGCTGTCATCGCCCGGCTTGACCGGGCGATCCAGTATTCCAGAGGCGGTTATGATTGAGCCGATAGGCTGCGGCGTACTGGATTCCCCGCTTTCGCGGGGAATGACAGCGGAGATTGGCGCGACAGCGCAGCACTTCTCACCCCTTTTTCTTCGGCTCCCACTGCTCGGTCGGCCCGCCGGCGTCGCGCCAGGCGGCGTAGCCGCCGGCGATGTGGGCGACGGGCTTGAGGCCCATGTCCTGCGCGGTCTTGGCGGCGAGCGCGGAGCGCAGGCCGCCGGCGCAGTGGAAGACGAACTTCTTGTCCTCCTGGAAGATCGGTTTCGCGTAGGGGCTCTGCGGATCGATCCAGAATTCGAGCATGCCGCGGGTGCAGGCGAACGCGCCCGGGATGCGGCCCTCGCGCTCGATCTCGCGGGGGTCGCGGATGTCGACGATGACGACGTCACCGTTCTTGGAGATCTCGATGGCGTCCTTGGCGCTGAGCGTCTCGATCTCGGCATTGGCCTCGTCGATCAGCGCCTTGATGCCGCGGGTGATGGTCTGGGGCATACGGTTCTCCCTCTTGTTACGTCGTCACCCCAAGCGATCTGCCGGAGGTGGAGGTCACCTCTCCCGCTTGCGGGAGAGGTCGACGCGCCCCGGGCGATGCGAAGCATCGTCCCGAGCGCGGCGGGTGAGGGCTCTCTCCTCTTGGGGAAGCCTCGCTCGTGGAGAGACCCTCTCCCCAGCCCTCCCCCGCAAGCGGGGGAGGGAGCGCAGTCCCGTCGCCGATCGAGCCGGACTAACTATGCATCAGTGCGTCAATTCCTTCATCGCACCTTCCAGACCTTCGATCGTGATCGGATACATGCGGTTGGCAAAAATGCGTTTGATGATGGTGGTCGATTCCGAATAGTCCCAATGCTTCTGCTGCACCGGGTTCAGCCACACCGCATGTGGATAGGTGCGGATGATGCGATCGAGCCAGACCGAGCCGGGCTCCTCGTTGACGTGCTCGACCGAGCCGCCCGGCACCATGATCTCGTAAGGCGACATCGAAGCGTCGCCGACGAACACGACCTTGTAGTCGTGCGGGTATTTGTGCAGCACGTCCCAGGTCGGCGTGCGATCGGTGAAGCGGCGCTTGTTCTGCTTCCACACGCCTTCATAGAGGCAGTTGTGGAAGTAGAAGTATTCCATGTGCTTGAACTCGCTCTTCGCCGCCGAGAACAGCTCCTCGACCTGCTCGATATGCGCGTCCATCGAGCCCCCGATGTCGAAGAACACAAGCAGCTTCACCGCGTTGCGCCGCTCGGGGCGCATGTGCACGTCGAGATAGCCGTGATTGGCGGTCTCGCGGATCGTGGTGTCGAGATCGAGTTCGTCAGGCGCACCGGTGCGCGCGAACTTGCGCAGGCGGCGCAGCGCCACCTTGATGTTGCGGATGCCGAGCTCGACATTGCCGTCCAAGTCCTTGAACTCGCGCTTGTCCCACACCTTCACGGCACGGTTGTTGCGGTTCTTCTCCTGGCCGATGCGCACGCCTTCAGGGTTGTAGCCGTGCGCGCCGAACGGCGAGGTGCCGGCGGTGCCGATCCACTTCGAGCCACCCTGATGCCGGCCCTTCTGCTCCTCGAGGCGCTTCTTCAGCGTCTCCATGAGCTTGTCCCAGCCCATGGCCTCGATCTGCTTCTTCTCTTCCTCGGTGAGGTATTTCTCGGCGAGCTTCTTCAGCCACTCCTCGGGGATCTCCGCCTTCTCCATGGCGTCGAGCAGGTTTTCCAGCCCCTTGAACACCGTGCCGAAGACGCGATCGAACTTGTCGAGGTTGCGCTCATCCTTCACCAGCGAGGCGCGCGACAGATAGTAGAAATTCTCGACCGTGTAGTCCGCGAGGTCAGCGTCGAGCGCCTCCATCAGCGTGAGGTATTCGCGCAGCGTCACAGGGACCTGCGCGTCGCGCAGAGAGGTGAAGAATTGCAGGAACATGGATGACAGATTGCCCGTCGGGTGGCGAACGTCAAGGGGCGGAGGCCACTGCTCCGCGCTGGACCGGGAGGCTTTTTGCTCTAGAATTGGCCCTCTCAAGGGGCTGTTTTGGGGGACGTTTGCAATGGGAATTGTCGCAGCGCTCATCATCGGCGCGATCGCCGGCTGGCTGGCGGGCAAGATTGTCCATGGGGCGGGATTTGGGCTGATCGGCAACATGGTCGTCGGCATCATCGGCGCGCTGGTGGCGAGTTGGGTGCTGCCGCAGCTGCATATCGCGCTCGCCACCGGCACGGTCGGCGCCATCGTGGACGCCACCATCGGCGCGGTGATTGTGCTGGTCATCCTTTCGCTGATAAGACGGGTCTGAAAGCCTGACCGAACCAGGAACGGCCGCCACGCGCGGCCGTTCCCTTGTCGCGACCGGGGCCTGCGCCTCACGCCGACGATACCCAAGGACACGCAATGAAATTTACGGGCACCAAGGACTATGTTGCGACCGACGATCTCAAGGTCGCCGTCAACGCCTCGATCGTGCTGGAGCGCCCGCTCCTGGTGAAGGGCGAGCCGGGCACCGGCAAGACCGTGCTGGCCGAGGAAGTGGCGAAGGCGCTGAACGCGCCGCTTTTGACTTGGCACATCAAGTCCACCACCAAGGCGCAGCAGGGCCTCTACGAATACGACGCGGTGTCGCGCCTGCGCGACAGCCAACTCGGCGATGCCCGCGTCTCCGACATCAAGAACTACATCAAGCGCGGCAAGCTCTGGGAAGCCTTCACCAGCGAGCAGCGCCCGGTGCTGCTGATCGACGAGATCGACAAGGCCGACATCGAATTCCCGAACGATTTGCTGCTCGAGCTCGACCGCATGGAATTCCATGTCTACGAGACCGGCGAGACGATCAAGGCCAAGCAGCGCCCGATCATGATGATCACCTCAAACAACGAGAAGGAGCTGCCGGACGCTTTCCTGCGCCGCTGCTTCTTCCACTACATCAAATTCCCCGACGCCGACACCATGGGCCGCATCGTCGACGTCCACTTCCCCGGCATCAAGAAGCGCCTCGTCGAAGAAGCCTTGCGCATTTTCTTCGAGGTGCGCGAGGTGCCCGGCCTGAAGAAGAAGCCGTCGACGTCGGAGCTGCTCGACTGGCTCAAGCTGCTGCTCAACGAGGACATGAGCGCCGAGCAGCTGCGCGAACGCGACCCGCGCAAGCTGATCCCGCCGCTGCACGGCGCGCTGCTCAAGAACGAGCAGGACGTGCACCTGTTCGAGCGGCTGGCGTTTTTGAGCCGCCGGGAAGTGTAGTTTGAGCCGAAGGGAAGTGTAGACCTCGCTGCCGACCACACTCTCGGTGTCGTCCTGGCGAAAGCCAGGACCCATACCGCGTGATCTATCGATTGCGGATAGTCGGAGTACCGAACGACCAGTCTTCGTCAAACCACTCCCTGTGGTTATGGGTCCCGGCCTTCGCCGGGACGACGCTGGGGAAGCATTCGCGTGCTCTCTCCACATCGTCATTGCGAGCGAAGCGACTTGTCCGCCGAAGCCTTGGCGTCGGCGGAAGCAATCCAGAATCCCTCCGCGAAACGATTCTGGATTGCTTCGTCGCAAGGGCTCCTCGCAATGACGGAGCGAGGGGCAACGGCGCCGTTCTCCAATTCACATCTGCGTTGCAGACACGGCTTCGCATCCTCGCGGCGCATTTCGCCCGAGCTTTGCTCTCTCCATCGCCCCCAAAGAAAGAGCAACTGTGGCGAAGTAGCCCGGCGAGCGGGCGGCCTCAAGGCTGGCGCTGGCGCGCCCCCGCCTACGGCGGCTGGCGGCCTTGACCCCGCCCGCTCACCGGTCTGTTGGCTTGGCAAGCGCT